>Ga0123519_10003099_pt1 | contig 27782 bp, 31 predicted proteins | sample YelNatPaOPRAMG02_FD_87396 | JGI IMG/M metagenome (GOLD analysis project Ga0123519, IMG submission 87396) | Hot spring microbial communities from Yellowstone National Park - Yellowstone National Park OP-RAMG-02 (version 2) | ecosystem: Environmental > Aquatic > Thermal springs > Hot (42-90C) ...
TCACCAAGGGAGCTCCAACCTCAATTATGGAGTTAAGTGAAGCCTTCCCCATGAGACTCCTCTCGGACAAGCCTGTAGGCCGCTTCTACACATATTCCTCGCCGACGCGTTAAGAGGGTGGACGCAACTTCCGAGTATCTAGATGCCTATTTATATTTATTCTCCTTCTCTCACTCCGCCGCTCTAGGTTTGCTAATCTTCTTCTTTTAAGGTGGAAGAATGTTTGAGCCTAAAACCACCATGCCCGCGCTGAGTTATTAGGTCATCCGTAACCTTCTCTTTCACTCATCACAAAGCGAATTCGATTTAATGGTGGAGGCGAATCCTGATTTTAAACCCATGGATTTTTTATTAACACGCCAAGGGCCCCAGCCGCGATGACTAGTAAGGACATGTTTACCTTAAACCTTAGCATGGCCATTAAACTGGCCGCGGCTATGATAACTGTTAAAATGTCGGGAAACGCGATTTGAGCCATGGATCCGGCGACGGCGAATATGGCCCCAGCGGCGCCGGCCCTCACACCCTTCAAAAAACCATTCAACCAAGCGTTACCATGCACTTGTCTAAGAAAGGGTGCGAGAAGGGTCACGGTGATGAATGGAGGAAGGAATACTCCGGAAAAGGCTACAGTCGCCCCCCATATCCCCGCGACCTTATACCCAACGAAGGCCGCGGTCTTCATCACGGGGCCCGGCGTGACCTGCCCTAGGGTTACGCCGTCCATGAACTCCTTGTAGCTCATCCATTTGAAGGCCCCCACAATGTCGGGTCCGATTAAAGGTATGATCACAAGCCCGCTGCCAAACATGAGGGAGCCAGCCTTCAGGAACTCCAGGAACAGCAACACCTCGACGGGCAGCCCTTTAAACGCGTAGTTTAAAACTGGGAAGGCGAGAAATGTGAATGCGAGCGTGCCGAGAAAAGCTTTTTTCAAACCTGGCCCATATATGAACGCTCCAGTTAGGCCTGACGCGAACAGTATTAGGGCCTCGTTTATGTTGGTGAAGTAGACCGCTATGAGAGTGGCGGAGAACAGGCATAGAAGCCTCCAATCCGTTATAGACGACCTGGCTAGCCTATACGCTGTGATCAATATGATGGCGACCACAACTGGGTTAACGCCGTAAAACAGTCCGCCTACACTTGGCGTGACACTGTAGCGAAAGTAAAGCCAACTTAACGATAAAATCATGAAAAAAGACGGAGCTGTAAACCCTAGGCCACTCAAGACTCCGCCAATCCTACCCGCCTTCACGTAGCCAATGTGAATCGCCATCTCGGTGGCGTTCGGCCCCGGAAGCATATTCGTAACACCTAACATTTCAGTGAACTCATCTCTACTCAACCACTGCTTCCTCTCCACGCATTCATCCTCCATCATTGAAATATACGCCAATGGTCCTCCAAGCGCCGTGCAGGAAAGCCTGAAAAAATATGAGAAAAGGGTGAGCGCCGACACCCTTTCAGAGCTCTTCATCACAGCCTCGACTTCACGCATTCACCCTTTCAGCTTAAAAAGCATATCGGTGAAGATGGCACGTCATTTCCATCCAACTCTCTTTAATAGGATCAAGAATCTTCCTGATTTAAAAGGAAAGGCGAAGCGGAAGTTTAAACGTTTACACAAGCCGGGTTCAAGGGTCGGTGTCAAAAGGCTTAAGGCGGGCCTTTCTTGAATGCATGTTAAAGGCGAATGTTATAACTTCCATTTAACCCTTTTCAAGTCGGGTTATAGGTTGCGAATCATTCAAGTGGCGGTAGAATTCTCCGGGTTGGAGTTCTTTAAACCCAGTGGATTGCTCAGATAGGTGTTTTCTTATGTCGACGCATAGGTGGCATTTTGACACGTAGCCTCCCGGTAGCTTGGCGTATTGAAATTCTTCGACAGCTAAATCGTATAGCTCCTTTATGTCGGAGAGGAGGGCTTTGAGGATGGGTCGGTCGGTTAGATCAACTCCTCGTTCACATACAGTGTTAAGGTTTCTCGCGTCGCCCAGGGAGATTCCCGCGCAGTATCCGGTGATGTAGTTGCAGTAATTGTCAACGTGTACATGCCATCCTCTCGTCAACTCCTCTAGGCATGAGTGTCCGAAAAAAGCTTCCGCCGGATATTTTCTATATAGGTGGCCGAGTTTATAAGGGGCTCTCCCCATCTGAATCAGCTCCGCGAACCGTAAACCCTTAAAGCCTACCATTCGAAGGTAGTCTTCGAAGCTTAAAGTGCTTTTTACGCCGAGGCTTTTAAACTGGGCGTAGAAGGATTCTTGGTAAACCATTAGATTTTCTCCGAAGACCTCTCGGCCTATTTTAACGGCCCTCTCGGTTCGCTGGAATGGAACATGCTCCAAGATGAAGGGGTTAACGCTTACCAACAAGCCGTTTAAACCCTTCTCTCTCAGCCCGGTCATCTTCCTCCTTGTCTCTTCATCATCAACGCACCAGAAGGCGTTGGTTTCAACGAAGATGGCTGGAATCTTAAGCTCCTCGGCGATTTGAACCGCTTCAAGGAGGAGGTTGAAGTTTAAGAAGGGCTCTCCACCGGTGAAATGTAACCCATAGTTTACTCCAACCCGGCTGAATCCAGGAGGATACCGCTTGTTGATTTTTAAAGCGAGCTGTTTTAACACTTCCCTTAAATCTTGAACGCTGATCCAATCATCCTTCCACGTCGGAGAGCAAGCGTACATGCAATGTCGGCATTCGCCGTTGCATCGATAAGAGAGAAACACGCCGGCTGAAAAGGGTTCAGGCACGATCAGCATGCTTGAAGAGCTCACAGAACGCTTCCTCAACTATTCTATTCTTAGCCTTTAAGAACCTTGACTTCAAACCCAATATAAACCTGATATATTACTTACTATGATGCTGTCCATTTTGTCAGTTAACTTTCCTTCACTCTTCGATGAGGGTTGTCGAGGGGCGTGGGGATAAGGCTTATAGAGCGTAGGTTCATCTAACAATTCTTCAGCGACATGTATGGGAAGGGCGCAATTGCTCGTCGATGAGGGTGAATTGCGTTGATAGCTTTCGGATGGTTTGTCGTCATGAAGGCGACTATACCGTTGAGGGAGGTGGAGTTCGATGTTTAACGCGGTAATCTTTGATTGGGATGGTACGTTAGCTGACACGAGGTGGGTGCTGGTTAGAGCGTTCAACGAGGCTTTTAAATTGGTGGGATGCGCTGTGAGCGAGGAGTTTATCGTGAGATTGATCGGGGTGGGTGAGAGGAAGCTGTTTGAGGAAGCGTTGAAGTCCTTGAACATACCCTTACGTGAGGATACGTTGGAGAGGCTTTCAAGGAGGAAGTTTCAGGTGCAATCGGCGTTGGCTGGGAAGGTGCAGTTAATCGACGGGGCAATGGACCTTCTACATGGCTTACATGGAAGAGTGAAGGTGGGGTTGGCGACGATGGCTCGGGGGACATTGGTTCGCAGGATCCTCGCGGAGAAGGGGGTTGAAAGGCTTTTTGACGCCGTTGTCTCAATGGAGGAGGTTTCCCAGCCGAAGCCCGATCCTGAGGTGTTCCTTAAATGCGCTTTAAAGCTGAAGGTGAAGCCTGAGGAATGCGTGGTGGTTGAGGACTCCGTCTTCGGGGTGAAAGCTGCTAAACGAGCTGGGATGGGGTGCATCGCGATAGCCTCCGGAGCATATTCGATGGAAGAGTTGAAGGAGCAAAACCCAGATTTAACCCTACCTTCAATAAAGGAGAAAGATGTAATCCTCAACTTCATACTTAACAACGCTTAGAGGCGAGGCTTAAGAGAAGTTTTTAAAACCGGTTAAAACAGGATGGTTATCAGGGTAGGTGGTGAACGCGGCTGGGTGAGGGGTTTAAATTTGGAAACGGGCTTCACAGCCTCGGCAGTTTTCTGAGGTAGATAAGGCTTAACCCACTCCCCAAGGCCAGCAGGGTTGAGGCTGAGAAGAGCAGGAGAGGAGGATGCGTCGAGTAGAGGATTCCTCCGATTAGTGAGCCAATGGCAGCGCCAAGGTAGTAGGAGACGCTCATGAACCCCTCCGCTTTACCTCTCATTGAGTGTCCTATGAAGTATGCTACTAGGGATCTTTCAATGGCGTAGGTGAGGGCTCCGCATACGTTTAGGAGGGCCATGGACGCGAAGAGAGAAGCTTTCGCGTGGAAGAGGAACATGAGGGGTGTGGTGGCTTCGAGAAGTACTAGGGCCGAGTATAGCGGAGCTGGCTTTATCTTTTCAGCGAGCTTGCTTAACGGTATGGCCGCGAGGTATGATACTGAGGAGAGGGCCATCACCAGGCCCCATTCGCTATATGAGACGACGCCGGCGTATCTGACCGCGTAGAGAACCGCGAAGTAGTTGAACATAGATAACCCGTTCAGCAACACAAAGCTACGCAGCCCCACCAGTTTTTTAACGATGGGATGTAGATCCTTAAAGCTGGACGTGACCTTAACCCATCCTGTCAGTAGCGTTCCAGTTTCAACAACCTGCACTTCACAGAGGGTTTCAGACAGCCACATCCACCTCACCGCTGTTAACGCGAGTATGGCTGTTCCTCCTATGTTGAAGCTAAGCCTCAAACCCCATACGCCGTGCAGGTCTCTGAGATAGCCTCCTAAAACTGGTGAAACCGTGTATGGGAGGTGTTCAGCTATCAGGAATAGGGTGAATACCCTTAAGCGACTGCCTCGAGTGGAGTCCATTATCATCGCGTTGAAGGCGGGGAAGTAAAAGTACGCTGCGCCCTCGCAGACAGCCGCGAGGTAAAAACCGTGGAAAGTATTGGCGGAGGAGTATAGGATTTGAGACAGTCCCAAGAGTAGGGTTCCAGCCCAGATCAGCCTTTTCCGGCCGGCGAGGTCTGCTAAATAACCGCCCATGAAAAGTGAGAGGACGCAGACAACACTTCTCACCGAAGCCACAACCCCGGCTAAAAACACGCTGCCCGTTACGGCGTAAACGTATTCGGAGAGAAACGGATAACCCACACCCATGGACAGGCTTAACAGACCTGAGGTGACCAGCAAAACCTTAACGTTCAATTCAACGCTTCTAGACATCAACGCGCTTCCTTCACAGGCTCTTATAAGTGAAAGGTTGGTTTAAAGAGGTTGATTCTTAGCCCTATATCGGGGAAGTCTTCGATCTCCCTTCATCGTTGAGCTAGCCGACTGCTTTACTTGGGAGCATGAAGACGCATAATTAATCCTAAAGGATGCGAATCGATGGGTGAGGTTTAACCCGTCCAGAAAGGCTTAAGGCCATACGCATCCGATAACCGCCTACAAACATAAACTAACTCGCAACGAAAATCTTAGAGCGAATTTCCATTTAAGATCGAAATCTTATACCCTTGGAGGGACACGTTGGGAAATAAAAATAGGTGGGATGTTGATGCGCGTTAAATCTCTTGCGGAGGGAAATTAACTTTACAGCGGCAACGCTTCATCTCGCTCTACTTAGGTGGCAAATCCCTCGCCTCTGCTCAGCCCAATGAATGGGCCATGACTTTAGGCGGAGCCTTAAGTGATGAGGGCTGGGTTCCACTTCAAACACTTGACGGAGGGTTCATAGTGTTGGGGACCACAAGCTCCTTTGGAGCCGGTGGATCTAATGTTTAGGTGATTAAAATCAGCCCAGCGGGAGAAGCTCATAAAACTAAGTAGGAAGGCCCACTTTAAAGTGGGAATTTTAAATGGAAATTAAAATTGGCAATAAAGGAAGAATAACTCTCCCAGTAAAAATAAGAACGCTTTTAGGATTAAGGGAAGGCGACACTTTGACGATCGAGGTTTCAAGCAAAGGCATAATTCTTAAGCCTAAGGCACTTTTGGCAAAGGAAGTATGGGGTATAGCTAAGCTTGAAAAAGTTGAGATTGAAGAAAGCGAAGAAGCTTTAGGTAAGGAATCCTAAATGCGCTTCGTAGACTCAAACGTCTTTATATATCATTTAGCCGCAGACCCCGCATATGGACGAAAAGCCAGAACCATAATTGAAAAAATCGAGTCAGGGGAGAAAACAGTTACATCAACGCCTTATACTGGCTCAAGTGTGCAGCTACCTTAAATGGAAAGGGAAAGAACACGCAATTCCTCCATTTTTATCATTCCTGAAGGGAGTTACTTCGTTGCAAAAGGTGGAAACAAACATCCTAGACTTTGAGGAAGCTAAAAGCATACAATCGCAGCATAGCTTTTCAGGGTCCATGTGGGATGACATAATAATAGCCGCGCAGATGAAAAGATTAAATGTAAAAGAAATATACTCAAACGATAAAGACTTTGACAAAATGCGATGGATAGAGAGAATATTTTAAATCTATCAAGAAGCTGAAGCTAGGAACATCGCTAAAAGCTTAATTCTCTCATTGCCCTTGCGTACGTCGAATTTAAACACATCGTTTAAAGAGCATTATTAAACAAGCGATACGCGGGCAACTCGGAAAAGCTAAGCTTAAAAAATATAACTGCGTATGACGTAGCTGGTTTAAGGATCAACTCCATTTAGGTATTCTCCTAGGCCTATTCTTCATCATTAGATTCAAAAGGGTAAATCTCGACAAGGGATCTGAAATCACGTTTCAGGTTGGAGACTCTAGCGGTGTTTGAAGGCCATCCCTTAATAATGCGGACATCATCAGAAACTCCTAATATCGTCATATTTTTCCAATATCTGTTATTATATTCCGTTACAATTTTTCTGAAGACGTAACCGTTGACGCGTATCTCTTCACGTTCAACTTCGCCCTTCAGAGCTGAGCACCCTAACTTGCTCCCCGAACTCGTGTAACCTCTTCAACGCTTGCGCGTTCTCGAGCTTATCCTAAGATGCTAAAGGCGTTTGAATGAGCCCTTTAAGTAAACTTTACGGGGCGTGTCATTTTCGCGGAGGTCGAGAAGTCTCTGTACTTATTTTAGCGTTGTGTAAAAATCCAGGGACAAGCTCGATAAACTGAAAACATGGTAAAATCGAAGATTGTAAACAGGAGAGCGTTGAAAAACTAGTTAATGATTCAGATATTCAAGGAGCTGGCCTCAAGCCAATTAGAATAGTTAAAATATATACCGCCGCAATAAATGGGCGATAGCCTAACTTCAAACGGCTAGGAGTAATTTCCGCTTAAAATCTTAACAAACATGTATCGGTTTAACGTTAAAATACGAAGTTACAGACTTCTTACTTATTTTCGGCACATTCACATGTTTATTTTACGATTCCGTATCCTCCGCTGATTGGATCCTGAAATATGGGCAGTTGAGGCGGATAAAAGGTGAAAATAACGAAAAGCACCGATAAAATGATCAGGGCGATAATGGAAATATTTGTGTAAATTCTCGAGGTTTCCTTCCAAGTCATTAACTTATAACTTAACGATTGGCCCATTACCACCGCTACGATGAAAATCAAAATGTCCATGACTAGGCTTTCTTCGCTAAACGCCCTGTATAAGTAGAAAAGGGAAACGATGGCTAACGGCATCAGAAAAATGCCTATGGCCTTAGCGGGGAAAAAGCTACGAGCCTTCTTCTTCAAATATCCATGTTCGATGACCGTGTATATCACGGCTGGCCAAAAACTCAGCTTCAAATGCTCCCAAACGCTTTCGTTAACCGCTGAGAAAGCGGCGACAAATGGATTCCCACCGGACAAGTCGAAAGTAAAGTGTAAAGCGCTTCCCAGCAGAACTATGAAAACTATGCCGGCTAACTCGAAGATAAGAATGGATTTTGCAGGAGGGGCGCTCATATTGATCAAACTGGTAGATTTATTTAATTGGGCCTTTTAAGCTGTTCGCCTCGGGATCTTAAGTCTAGGAGCAGTTTTTCCGCAAGGTCCATTCTGACCTGGCCCATTTTCACCATTTCGGAGGCGATTCTGTCGATTTCCTCCCCTACTGCTCCAGCCATGGATGCGATGTTCCTGGCGTGGAGTTTCATGTGTCCTCTTTGAATTCCCTCCGTGGCCAACGCCCTTAAAGCGGCTAGGTTTTGAGCCAGCCCAACGGCGGCCATGACTTCGCCTAGCTCCCGAGCAGTTTTCACCCCTAGGATTTTCAAGGCGATTTTCGCTATGGGATGGACGGAGGTGACGCCTCCAATGACCCCGACGGCCATCGGCATCTCGATGGTTCCGATGAGGTCGTTGTTTTCATCCTTCTCCCAAACGGTTAACGGTTTATAAGCGCCGCCGAGGGCGGCGTAGCTGTGGGCTCCCGCCTCCAAAGCCCTAGTGTCGTTGCCGGTGGCTAGGGCGACGGCGACGACTCCGTTCATGATCCCCTTGTTATGGGTAGCGCATCTGTAAACGTCTTTAACCGCGAACCTATAGGCCTCAACGATCCTGTCTACGACTTCCTCACCTTCCAAAACCTCCTTATCCACTTTCGCGTAGGCTCTCGCTAACCTGCACGTCGCCAGGTTGGAGACGATTCTTAAAACCACGTTTCCGCCGGTTAACTCCTCTATGATAGGCGCTATGGATTCGGCCATAGTGTTCACGATGTTGGCGCCCATGGCGTCTCTGCAATCCACATATAGGTCCACTACCAGCATTGGCGGTTGTCCTTCGAGCACGCGGACGTTAAGGTCTTTAGCTCCTCCGCCGAGGGATACCAGCAGGGGGTCCTTTCTATTCGCCTCCTCGATGATTTGACCCTTGTTTGAAAGAATTTTAAACCTTGACCCGTAAGGGTCCTCTATTCCAATAACCTGAATTTCGCCGATCATGATGGGTTCAGTACTGCTTGTTCTGAATCCCCCACTGTCCCTGACCATCCTAGCCGCGTTGCTGGCGGCGGCGATGACTGAAGGCTCCTCGATGGCCATGGGTATCAAGTAGTCTCTGCCGTTGATCAGGAAGTTCACCGCCACCCCCATGGGGATGGGCATGACCCCTATCACGTTTTCGATCATACGGTTCGCAGTATCTAGGGGGAGGGCTCCGGTATTCGTAAGCATGGAGGCCTCCTCGTCGGTTAAATGGGCAAAGCCTTTCACGGCTTCCAGTCTTTCTCGAGGCGACAGCTTGTAGAAACCCTTTATCCTAGAGGTTCTCTCCACTCCTTTCACCTAACATAATCCCCCTCTGTTTAACCCACTCATATGTTTCTCCTGTTATGATTAAAGGCGCCCTCTTAAGGGCCTTTATGTTCGGAGAGCCTGTTAAAAACATTGAAACCTTCAACTCCTCCACGACGGTCATTAAAGCTTTCTTCACAGCTTCGCCGCTTTCAACGGCGGGTTTAAGAAGGGGGCGAGCTAGTCCGGCGAGCTCAGCGCCCAACGCGATGGCTTTGGCGACGTCTATTCCCGTTCTCACTCCGCCTGAAGCGATAACTTGTATTCCAGGAATGGACAGTACCTCCAGCAAGCTGGCCACAGTGGGTATGCCCCAGTCCCGGAAGGATTGACCCAGCCTTGCCTTCTGAAGGTTACGCGCCTCCAACGCTCGGTAATGCTCTACGGCGGCCCAGTTGGTTCCACCCAGCCCCGCCACATCGATGATGGAGACCCCTATGGACTTAAGGCTTCCAGCGACCTCTCGAGATATGCCTGACCCTGTTTCCTTGACGATGACGGGAACGGGTAGCGTTTTCACGATCTCCGCCATTCTCCTGAGGACTCCTCGAAAACACGTTTCGCCCTCCGGTTGAATAGCCTCCTGTAAAGGGTTTAAATGAATCATCAACGCATCCGCCTTCAACATGTCGACAACTTTCTTCACATGTTCTTCAGCTTCATCGCTGAGTAGCTGTGGGCATCCAATGTTGGCGAGGACGGGAACGGAGGAAGCCACCTCCCTTACAACCGTGTAGGTTTCAGCCACATCTTCGTCTTCAAGCGCAGCCCGCTGGCTTCCAACTCCGATGGCGACCTCTGCTTCCTCCGCCGCTTCAGCTAGGTTTCGGTTGATTTCAGCGGCCTCAGAGACTCCCCCGGTTATGGGTTCAATTATCAAAGGGGCCTTAAGTCTTCGTCCTAGGAAGGTCGTGGACATGTCCACGTCGTTTAGATCCATTTCAGGTAAGCCGACGTGGATCAACCTTACATCCTTAAATCCTGGGTCGGTTTCAGACTCCACAGGCTTCTCGATCGCCAACCTTATATGATCAATCTTTCTCAAACCAGTTTTCTTCAAGAACCTCCCTCAACTTCGCCTCCAAGACCTCAAACCGTAATTGTCCACCTTGACCACGTAGGGTCTTCCACCGGCTTCCCGAATCGCGGAGGCCACTTCATTCGTTCTTCCCGGTCCGGGAACCGCCACGACGCATCCCCCTCCGCCAGCGCCGGTGAGCTTAGCGCCTAGGGCTCCATGGTCAAGGGCCTCCGCGACCATTCTGTCTATGCTCTCGGACGACGCCCCCACCTCACTTAACAGCCGTTGGTTTTCATTCATCAACTCCCCCATCTTCTTTAAGTCACCTCGCTTCAAAGCCTCCTCAGCATCCTCTACGAATTGTTTCATCTGGCTTAACAACTCTTCACCCCTTCTAGGGTGATCGTTCAAGTATCGGGATACACGTTCCACCATGAGGGATGTCTTCCTCGGTTTTCCAGTATCCCCTATCACCAATGGAAGCTCGCATCCCAACCGTATCCTCCTAAACCCCTCCCCCTTCATATAAAATATGACTCCACCATAGGTGGATGTGGTCTGATCGATTCCAGAGGGGTTTCCATGGATATGTCTCTCCGATATGAAGGCAAGCTCCACCACCTTCCTTCTGGAAACTGTCAGCCCTAAAGCCTTGGCCGTCGCTGAGATCATGGATACGGATATGGCGGCGGATGATCCTAAACCGGAGCTGGGCGGAATCGCGGACTCTATGTGGACGCGTAGCCCTGGAGGTGGATGTTTAACTCGTTTTTTCAACTCTTCCAACAGCGGTATCCACGGGGCCGCAGCGGAATTCCGGGCGAACCCTCCTTCCCCGGTTTGTAAATTGGTTTTCGACCAATCATACGTGTAGGTGAAGGTTGAGGATTCTATCTTGACCAGGTTGTCAAGGGTGGTTGAAGCCTTCACCTGAGCATGTAGGTTGATGGCGGCGGCGACGGAGGGTGATCCGCGGACCACGAAGTGTTCTCCTAGGAGAATAACTTTTCCCGGGGCCTTAGCGTATGCCTCCAAAACCTTTCCCCGACGCGTTGCATTCATGTGGATGCTTTAAGAGCCGCGTAGCCGACCACTGAGCTGCCGTCACCCGTGACATCGCCGCTTGTTTCATATTTAAGCAGGGTCACGTTGAAGGCTTTTTCCAGCTTCATGGCCCTTATGAACACGGTGACAGGTCCATACCCGCACATGGAAACGTTAAGTCGGTTGATGACGCTGTGCAACCCTTCTTCATCCAAGGTTAAAATTGACTTAATGGCCTCCTCATCCTTTCTCTTCGCCTCGGATTGAGGCTCATAATGGGTCATATCGCTGCTTGCTAAGATGATGTGGTTTAAACCATGTACCGCCTCGTGAACCGCCTCCGCCACTTCCCTGGAGGTTTCCAAGTCCTGCATCATCATGCATATGGGGACGATTTTCAAAGCCTCCCCGTAAAGGTATTGTAGGAATGGAAGTTGAACCTCTATTGAATGCTCATATAGGTGCGCGGTTTCGTCGATGTCTATGATATCCGAGGAGGATGATATCCTCTTAGCGACCTCTTCATCCACCTCCAGTTTTCCCAGGGGAGTTTCCCAGAAGCCTTCAACCATTATGGAAACTCCGCTACCCAAGCCTGTGTGGTTTGGACCCAATATCACCGCTACATCCGGTTTTCCATCATCCGCCAGCGCGAGGTAAGAGTAGGCGGCTACTGGACCTGAGTACATGTACCCTGCATGGGGGCAGACGAGGCCTTTGATTAAACGCTCGCCGCGCGGGTTTACCGTGGGTTTCCTACCAGGACCCAAGGGGCTTAGGAAGCATTCCTCTATGCTTTTTAGCAAGCTGTTCTTCGACCCTGGATAGAATGCTCCAGCTTGGCATGGTCTTCGAACCTTCATTCTTCCCCACCGATCTTTTGGGTCGCCGTCAGCTTTGTTTCGAAGTCCTCGATGGTTGGGGTAATGCTTCCATCCGGGGGAATCGTACCCCTCTCCCTCAGGACCTGTCTAGCCAACAGCCAGTAAACCATGGCTAGGGCTCGGCGGCCCTTGTTGTTGGTGGGTATGGCGAGGTCTATGCCCGTGAACACGTTATCCGTGTCGCATAGGGCGACTACGGGGATGCCTGCTCCTGAAGCTTCTTTAATGGCCTGCCAGTCAGCTCTGGGGTCCGTGACGATGATGAGGGATGGCTCGATGTGAGCTGGATGTAGTGGGTTTGAAATGTATCCTGGTAGAAAACGGCCGATCACCGGTGTGGCGCCTGTGAGCTCGCAGAACTTTTCAACAGGAGTTTTACCGTAAAGCCTAGAGGAGACAACGATTACTTTGCTTGGATCGAACCTCGCGATGAACTTGGCTGCAATCCTTATCTTCCGGTCGGTTTCCCCTATGTTAAGAATGAACAGTCCATCCGGTCTCACCCTGTAGATGTAAGGCTCCATATGCTCTGTTTTAACCCTGGTTCCTATATGTAGGCCTCCTGCCAGCATTTCCTCTAGGGGAAGTAGAAGCTCCTCCTTGGCCTCGGAAACTTCCTTCTCAGTCATTTCGCCTCGCCCTACTTCCATTGTGGGCTAGACGCCGGTTTCCTTTCTCCTCTCAGCCGAGATCACCGTGTATTTTAAGAGGTCGTCTATCAGCTCTACGTGGGAGGTTAGCATCCTGCGGCAACAATACCGGTTAACTCCCAGGCTGTCTAAGACCTTCATCGGCTCTTCACCGGCATCCACCCTCCTTTTATACTCCTCCCACTTATCGCCGATGAGCTTGCCGCATGTGAAACATCTGACGGGGATTATCATTCTTTCCACATCCTCTTAACGATAGGATTTCTGCCTTCTCCTTCTGGGACCTGGTCCCCCGAACTTCTTAGGCTCAGTTCTCCTTTGATCTCCCGCGAGCATCGACCTGTCGTATTCCGTCAGCTTCTTCTTCAACTGCTCGCCTTTGCTCCATTGCGTTAAACCCCGGGCGATGGCCATGCGGCAGGCCTCCGCTTGCGCCATGAAGCCTCCGCCTTGAACGTTTACCTTGACGTCAACCTGTCCAGCCACTCCCTCCGCCAGTATAATGGGCTCCATCACCTTTATCCGGGCGGCTTCAGGTTGAATGGCTTCCACTGGAATTCTATTAACGATGACAACGCCCTTCCCCGGTTTGATCAAGGCCTTCGCTACAGCTGTTTTCCGCTTCCCCGTCGCGAACACGATTTTCTTCCTATCGGTCATCGGGGTCTCCATCCACCTATCTCTTCAGATACGTCCTTAAGAAACACCTTAGGGCACTTTAGCTTCGTTGAATTCGCCTCTTCAACCCTTATCGGATGTTCTTTCAAGTACTCTTCTGGGACGCCGATAAACACCTTAACCCTTTTGTAGGCGCTTTTTCCTTTAGGCCTCTTCCAGGGCAACATGCCCCGGATCACCCTCCTTACGTATACGTCAGGCCTCCTAGGATGTGTGGGGCTTTTCTCCAAGCTGCCCAATGTTCTCGTAGCTAGCTTTCTTTTAACTTCTTCAAGCACCCTTTCCTTTGTGCCTGAGATAACCGTTTTCTCAGCGTTCAATATTACTATTTCCTCCCCTTCTAAAGCTTTCTTCGCGGCGTAGCTGGCTAGCCTTCCCAGGAGAGCTCTGTCCGCGTCGATTATGATTCTACCCATCTCAGCTACCCCAATATCTGTAAGCCTTCCTTTACGCGGTGGGAGTTTAAAATCTCCTCTATGCTTACACATTTTCCCCCGGCGTCCTCTATTTTTCTTTTAGCCTGCTGGGAGAAGCTTAACGCGGCCACCGTGAACCTTTTCTCCACCTTCCCGGCGCCTAAAACTTTACCTGGAACGATGATAAGCCTCCCTTCAACCCCGTATCTGGATAGCTTGCCAACGTTCACACTCCTCCTTTTTCTCCTGGGTTTTTCCAACTCCTCCGCTAAGGCCTTCCACAGCTTTAACCTGCTTACCCTAGCTTTTCGTCTAAGCGAGCTGATTAACGTTTTCAGCCGCTCGTCAGTCTTATTCAACACCGTCATAGTCCTTCACTTTAACATGTTTTCCAGTCGACTCAGCTTTTCGGTTAACGTTTTAACAGCTGTTAAAACAACTTCCTCAGGTGGTAGGGCTCCGGTGGACTCAACGTTGAAGATGAATGCGCTATCATCCCAGCTTACCGTTATCGGCGGGGGTTGGATTGGACATTGCTTCACACATTCCATGCACATGGTGCAGTTTAATTCGTTAACCACTTCAACCTTAGGGCCCCTCCTTTCATAGACATTTCTGGGGCAGATTTCAACGCATTGTCCGCATCCATTGCATCTCTCATCGTCCAAGGCGAGTTTAGGGAGGTATTTGTAGGCGCATGTCGATGTGGCCTGCCACTTGGCATGTTCCAAACCTCTTCCCAACCTTGCGTAGGCCTCCAGCTTCAGCCTCTGTTTGGGCCCTAGCTTCGCTATGGGGATTTCCCCGCTTACCGGCTTTATCTTAGGGTCTTGGGGTACAAGGTCCTTTGAGTAAACTGTTCTAACACCGTCCTCCGCCTCGGCCTCTAAGGTGAAACTGGCTCTACATTTGCCACATCCCATTTCGCTTCCACAGTCGCATTCCTCGGGGAGGCTGTAGGATTTAAGGTCCGTGGTCAAGGGGATGAGGCCCAACCTGTGGGCGATTATTTCATCGTAGAGTATGGAGGAGTTCTCCACGATGACCACGTCCTCAATCGCCATAACCGGCACTTCGGACATCATGGTTCTCCTTAAGGCGTTGGCGAACGATGGGTGGGCTCCTCTAACAATGAATTTAACCCTATCACTACTTTTCTCCATGATCTCGACTTTCAAGTGTTGGTCACCGAGTTGAGTTAAAGTATTTAAAGTATTAAGGAGGCGATCGGTTGTTTACACCTCGGTTTTGGCTTGAATTTTCCCCGCTTGGGGGGCTGTTTGAATCGTGGTTTTCAAAAGCGCTTCCTCATCCTTTTTAACCACGTACCCTGGAGCCGTAACTCTTCTATCGCCGATCATGATGTGTCCGTGAGCTATCATCGCCCTCGCCTCATGGATTGTTCTAGCTAGGCCTTTTCTATAAACGATGGTTTGAAGCCTTTTCTCCAGTAAATTTTTGATTGTGAGGTCTAAGGCGTCGTCGATTCTCGCGGATTCATCCAGCAACCCCAGCTTGGTCATCGTGGAGAAATACGTTTTCTGCAGCCTCTCCCTTTCCTCCCCTCGCATGCCGAGTATGGATCGGGCGATCCCCCTCATCTTCGACAACATCGTTTTGTACCGCCAGAGCTCCCTCTTATTCCTTAACCCATACTCGCCGATCAGCTTCAGCTCCGCTTCAAGCTGATCCATCCTCCACGGGTGCCGGGGGGATTCATACTTTTTCCTCTGCTTCTTTGGGTCGCCCAACTTAAACTACCTCGTTGCGGCTATAGCCTTCTTTCGAACACCTACCGCCCTGCCCTTTCTACCAGTAGTCCTCGTACGTTGACCTCTAACCTTCAGGCCCAGCGCATGCCTGATGCCTTTCCAAGACTTTAACTCCTTCATTAAATCTATGTCTTCCTTAACCTTGAGGTCTAGATCGGATCCAGTAAGGTGGTAGGACCGGCCTGTCCAAACATCTTTTCTCCTGTTAAAAACCCATGAGGGAATACCATACTTGGCGGGGTCATTTATCGCGTTCTCAATTCTATTCACATCGCCTTCGGAGAGCTCACCGATCCTCGCTTCCTGTTTAAGGTTTAAAGCTCGAACCACAGCGTTAGCGAAGTTGTATCCTACGCCTTTAATCCTAGTCAACCCATAAGCGACCTTCTTAGATCCATCTATATCCGTACCACACACTCTAACGATGTGCCTATACTCGCTGGACATGACCGTTACCGTATTTCCCCCATAAGAAAGGGCTATTTAAATCTTCATCAACACGTTAGAAATTTTGCTGATTCCACTCCAGCTCAAAACCTCTCCGCCAATACGTTTCAGACGTATTGACTTCGAATTTTAGGTTATTATAATGGAACGATAAAAAATCTTGTGGAAAAAGCCTCCATCATACCACTCTTATATAATTAAACCTTTAATTTATAGGGGGCGGTGAAGTTCGCGTTCAGTTAAGGGGTTAGATTAATGAACGGTCGACATATGAGGCGCTGTGGGTTACTGGGCATCTTAGCCTTAACGTTATGCACCATGTTTTACGCGTCGATTCTATTCACGGCTATGCCCCCTCGAGTTCAGGCCCTTACCTTGGATCATGTGGTCATAAACGAATACGAGCAAAATCCACCTGGAGGGAACACTAACAAACAATGGGTTGAAATATATAACCCCACCACTACGGTTGTCAACATTAGCCTGTGGCAGATTAAAACAAAGGTGTACGGTAAGAAATTCACCTTCCCCATGGGGACATTTCTCAAACCCAACAGTTACCTTGTAGTTGACTTTCCAGGAGTCTACCTATCGGAGAGAAATGAGCAATTAACTTTATTGGATTCGAGGAAAATCGAAGTAGATAAGACACCCATATCCACCGATAGGGAAAACGATGAAAGAACCTGGCAAAGGCATCCAAACGGAGTTGACACAGGCTCTGACTCGGATTGGAAGCTGAGGTCGTCCACGAAGTGGCTTACCAACGGCGGGGAAACCCTCACATGCAACGTTTCCCCGAGCTCAATCCAGCTGGGAGCTCAGGTAACGGTTGCAGGCTCAATTGAACCGAGATTCCAAACGTTCGTTAAGGTTCAATACCGTGAAGCTGGAGGAGGATGGAACGACCTAGCCATAGCTCAATCCAACGTTAACGGCGAGTACACGGTCACCTATACTCCGACGGCGATTACCACATACGAGTTCAGGGCGTTAACTCCATGGGAGAGTGGGGCTGTCTCCAATACGGCAACGCTTACCGTGAACAAGCTTCCAAGCCACATATACATACTAAGCCTAAGGGAAGTAATCATCGGAGACAACGTGTCGATCATCGGGTTCATTTCACCCCTAAAAAGCGGGGAAACCGTTCAGCTTAGGATCGGCCTACCCAACGGCACTGAATGGACCAAGCCGACCACCACTAGGCCGGAAGGCTATTTCAACCATACATTCCAAGCCAACCTTGAGGGAATCTGGAACTTCACAGCCTCATGGAGCGGTGATGAAACTTATCTAGGCGCCACGAGCGCTGTCCAATATTTAACGGTTAAAGAAAAATTCAAGAAAGTAGACTATTCCCCCATGGTAGCGTTGTCAGCAGCATCCGTTGCAGCTGGCTTAGCCCTCGCGTTGGGCGTAGGATTAAAGAGGAGGGCAGGCTACCGGCTTCGTCCGACCCCGCCTCCAACATTCATCGTGAGACGAGCTCCAAAGCCAGCCCCAATAGTAAAAGTTACCCCGCCAAAATGCCCGTTCTGCAAATCTCCCACAATCTACGTTCCGGAGCGGAAAAAATACTACTGTCGCCGATGCAAAATGTACCTTTAACATAAACCAACCAAATCTCCCCTCACGGATCACCGAGTCCGTATCCGGGAGAACTAAACCGTCCCAAAGATTATCCGCTTTCCCCCTCTTTTATTCTACAGCTCGCATCTTCAACTCGCCTGGGGATGCCTTCCGGTTAATGGACAAGGTTATCAATCGTTAAGAAGAGGTGAATTTAACAGAATTTGTCGTTCTCTCAACTTTTGGAGGCGGCTTTTAACGCTTTAAATTTTCACACCGCCTTACAAGCCAAAGCCAGGGCCATGCCCGTTAGGAGGGGTATGGGAAGTCCGGGAAACATGGATCTCTTCTCTAAGATTCTTAAAGCCCCATAGGATCCTGCGAGGACGCCTAGGGTGGCGGCGGCCGCTGACAACAATCCTAAGTTAATTAAAGCTGTGTTGATGAGCATAGAGTAAAAGACTAGGTCACCCAAGCCGATGGTTAAGTCACTGTAGTTTACCACAGCTCCCAGGAAGCTTCCTACATCGATTCGCTCCGCCATCTTTCCTATAGGACCCTTGTAAACCGAAACCACGTCGTAGATCGACAAGCCCAAGAGGAGTATAAGGCTTGTGAGCAGGGGAATGGAGGATCCTAGAAACGTCCCGATGAGCGAGGATATCGCCGCGGCGCAACCAATCTGCGACACGACTCCTCCCCGGTAGACACCGTAAGTGAGGAGGCCCCCGATCAGAATCGAAGCGAACAGGATTATAGATCTATGGTATGAGAGTTCACCGCAGTAGGCTTGGCTGAACCATAAGAGCAGCATGACCACGGCCAGCGTTAGGGTCACCCTTATGATGTTGATGACAACTTTATGATGCCCATACCTCACCAACGCGTACATTAGGCTCGCGGCCCCGAGCATTAAGAGTATGAATACGCCGCTGTTCAAGGTCGCCCCCATAAGGGTCTCAGGGAACATCGTTAAGGACTCAGCTTCGACCCCTCGGAGCTTCATGGCTAGACCTAATCCCAAAGTGATGGTTAAGGTAGCCGCTATCGGCGTTAAATGTTTAAGAGAGGCTTTAAACTTCTTCAACGACCAGAAACCTCTCGTATGCTTGAAGGCAGTTATGACAGAACATCTTCGACTTACGATCCGTGTCCAATACATGGTTGGAGAAGGCCATGACGCAGGCGGGGTTTCTGCAATGCCTTAAACCAGCTACATGACCGAACTCATGGACGATTTCCTTCGTCAATCGGTCTAAAAAGAGCTGTTTACCCCCTTGGTTTAAGAGTTTTCCATCTAAGCGGTGGTAAGATACAACCGCCACCTTACCGTTTAACTCGGCTTCTCCGAACACGAAGTTAAGCGTTAAGGAGTAAAGGTCAACGGATGTAAGGGCCATTAAGTAGTCAACCCCCTTCCCCACCACGGTTCGCCTTAACGAGCTTAGAATCAACGTGGAGTTGTACTGCGACCTAAAGGGATTGTAAGCTTCCAATGGGAGAGGTATGTCTCCAAAATACCGTACCTCCCTGTTTAAGACCCCCTCAACGTCAGGGCTCACTTCACGGATGACTTGTTGACTCGACGCCATGGTAGCTATAAACAGCGGTTTAGACTTCAAACACGTCCCCCGCGTTCGGAGCGTAGGCTTCAAGTCCCAGCTCTTTTTCGGCGTACGATGAGAGAGCGCGGCAATTCGCCTTCTCACCATGGACGACGAAGACCTTTGTCCTAGGGTCAAGGCTTTTTAACACTTCATGAAGCTCCCTCCTACCGGCATGGGATGAGAAGTCAAACCTAAACACTTGGGCGTCCACCTTCCTCGATCTTCCATGGAGCATGAACTTCCTTTTCTCCAGAAGTATGCTTCCAGGGGTTCCAGGTATCTGATAGCTGACGAGGATGATGGCGTTCTTCTTCTCCCTCGCGATTTGCTCCATGTAGAAAACCGCGGCGCCACCCTTCAACATTCCCGCCGGGGAAACGATGACTGAAGGCGTTTTCGCCGCTTTCCTCCTATCCTTCCACTTACTTATCCACTCAACCCTTTCAACGGCCTTCTTGAAGAGCTCAGGGTTACGCAGCGCCTCCGGGTGGTTGATGAGGATTCTAATGGCCTTTAAAGCCATTCCATCCGCGTATATGGGATAGGGGAAATCGTACTGCGTTAAAATCGAGATGATCTCTTGTGAGCGGCCTACCCCGAAGGCTGGCACTAACACGGTTCCACCATCCTCCACCACTTGAGCCGCGGTGGACACGAACTCCTTTTCCAGCTCAACCCTGCTTGGATGGTCCTCGTTAGCGTAGGTTCCCTCGATTACGAGGGCGTCTAAATCTTTAAGCTCCATGTCAGCTGAATCGATAAGCCTGGTGGGTGCGGTGTTAAAGTCACCGGTGTACAGGATTCTGGAGTCAGACTCTACTAAAACCTGGCTGCTGCCTGGAATATGGCCGGCGTTCAGAAGCCTCACCTCGGCGTTATAGAATTTTACCGGTTCACGGTGAGAAACCGCTACAGCCTTGTCCAGCATGTTTTCCAAGTCTATGTACTCGTACGGTAGGTAGTAGCCGCTTAAATGGATGAAGTCTCGGATCAAGAGGTCAGTTAGCTTGAAGGTTGGCTCAACAGCGTATATGGGCATGTCTCCGCTTAAGTAAAGTAATGGGGTTAATCCGCTGTGATCTAGATGCGCGTGGGATAAAACAATGGCTTCAACATCTCTGGGGGGGATGTGAACTGGGAAGCCTATTTCACTGTTCATCATCACTCCGTAGTCGAGTAGCAGGTATTTGCCGCCTGAAACCTCCACCGCTACAGCGGATCTTCCTACCTCACCGCATGCTCCTAAAAACTTCAACTTCAAACCTTACACCTAAGTGAATTTAAACCAGTCGAGTCCTAAACCAATTACACCTGTAAGCGACGAGAGATGGCCTCGCCGTTTTAATTTAATAGCCAATTTATAGGATACAAGCCCTTTATAAACCCCTCGACGCGACCTTCCGTTACTCGAGGTGTGAAAGGCTTACCGAAAGCCAATTAACCGTTTATTTGACTCCTCAACCGGCCTAACGGTTGTGCCGTCAATCATGCTGAGCTACTGTGCGCATTGACGGTGAGAAGGCATTTTAGTTCAAAAGCCTACCTGTGGGAGTTAGGTTTCAATGAAACCCTTTAACCTGACAGGTAAGATTAAATATCACCGGATAACGTTCATGTCCTCAGTAAACCGATGGCTTGAAGAGGATAAGCACGTGGCAGTGAACTTGATCTCGAAAGGCAAAAGCTTTAGAGGATGTACGTTTATCACGGGATTCCATGGAATAGGTGAAACAGGATACATCGCCGTATCCTATTTGGTTCACGCCTTAAACGCCCATAGAATAGGGTTCATCGACGTGGAGAAGCCACCTCCCTTCGTCACCGCCTCCGAGTCCGGGCTTACAACGCCCTTTGAAATCTACCGGCGGGGTAACATCGTTCTGCTTAAACTGGAGTTTCCTCCACATAGATCTGAGGAAGCTCAAATGCTGAAAACCATTTCATCTTGGGTTGTTAAGAAGAGATTTAAGGAGGCGGTTTTGATAGGAGGCCTGGACATAGCCTTTAAGTCGGATGAAAGCGAGATTAAAATCGTTCCTACAAGCGCGTATTTGAATAAACCGAGGCGCGTGAAGAAACCCATTTTAGACGAGGGTTTATTCGTTTTCGGACCCCTAGCGGTGTTGCTCAGCGAGTTTGAGATCCACAACTTTCCAGCAGTAGCGATTCTGCCATACGCCCAGGTGAACAGGGCAGATCCAGGCGCCGCCGCCGTAGCCATAAAGATGATTTCGAAAATGTGCAACCTTAAAGTGAACACCGAGGAGTTGGAGCGTGACGCTAAGGAAATCGAGGAAGAAGTGAACAGAAGGGTGACTCAAGCCCGGGAATCCTTAAAGGGAGTTTACATTTAACATTTAGCCTAACGCTGGATCCCTTCTCGTTCAAGCTGGATCGGCTTTAAATTTGAAGCCTGCTAAAACTCGGATCCTCCGGTTGCCTATGGCTTCTATTAAGTCGGGTACTTCAATCCTTCCTGGAATGAAGCTTAAAACTTTCCCAACCTCCGGGAGGGTGTGGGCGTCGCTTCCTCCCACGCCTGTTAACCCCCTCAGCTGGGCGAGTTTACGCGCCAACTCGTTCTCCCGTTTACCCGAGCTTCCATTCACCACTTCAACCGCGTGCGCTGGAATCTGGTGGGCTAGTTCTCCTAGTCCCGTAGACCGAAATGGATGGGGGATGATGATTAAACAGCTACGCTCCCTAGCGTAATCCAAGGCTGATGGAATGGTCGGCGTCTCCAGCTGAGGATTCTCTTCAACCCCTAAGAGTATAAGATGTCCCTCCTTGAGGGAGAGTTCAACCGCTGGGACCAGCAGTTTACCGGAATCCCTGGGCAGGGACTGCGTTAACTTTGCGTATCCTTGAACAGTGTCGTGGTCTGATATCACCAGTCCGTCGATTCGATCGTTTTTCATCAAGTATTTCGCTAGGTCTCCAATGGTTATTGAGCTGTCCCCGGAGTAGACGGTGTGAACGTGAAAGTCTATTAACATGTTTTCAAAGTTTCCTTTAACCGTTTTACCAAGTTTACTTTAAACCTCACTTCGCGAAAAGTCTTTCCTTTCTTCTTTTGAACCGACCTTAATCGACTTGAAAGGCTACGCCAGTGGCTGCCTTCCTTGACTAAAAAGTAAACCGCGTCGTAGTTTTTCTCCTCCACATATCTGATTATGGTGGGGGCCATCGCCCGCATTGATTCCTCTTCCTCACGGTCTGAAACCTCGGTCTGGGAAACTGGGTAAACATCGTCAAGCTCAATGGGAACCACTCCGAACGGTACGCCGTAAAAGCATAGGTGCTGCCTCCAAGCCTCTTGGTAAGGGACGCCGTTTTCTAGGAGAAATTTATGGTACGGTTTCTCATCTGGAGCTGGAATTAAAATCAGCTCATTCATTCTCCTCGGCTTCGAGTATTCGGAAATGAGTTTTTCACTGTACGTTCTTAACTCAGGCCTATGCAGGTCTTCAGTTGAAAAGTAGAATAATCCCCTTCTCTTAACCGGGGTCGAATGCGCCTTAAGAATCCTCCAATAGTCTTTTAGATGTTTAAAGGCTTGGTATAGGGTTGGATGGGAGTTCGCCCTTTGCCTGACAAGCTCCCACAGCCTTCCATCCAGAATCGCCTGCTTAATCCTTAACATTTCCTGCTTGCACACCCATAAGTTATGCTTGGCGAGAAAGCTAACTCTCCTATGCTTAATGAAGGTCTCCACCTCCCTTGGGGAATGTTTAACGCATTCATCGCATACGCATGGGAAACATTCCAGATCGCTGAGCCTGTACGTGCCGTAGGAGGTTAGGTATCTTTCGGCTTTGGCGTATAGGGCGTAGGACGCTGAATCAAAAGTGTCGAACCCACATGCCACGGCTAGGGCCAGCATCATGGGGTGTCCAGCTCCGAACAAGTGAAGTGGTCTGTCAACTGGAACATTCATTTTAACGGTTAGCATCATGTCGATTAGGGTTTTGAACATGTATCGCTCCATGACCTGAGTTGGGCTGCCTAGGGCCAGCATGTTGAACTTCCTACGAGACATTTCCCTAGCCGAGTAAGCCAGCAAATCCAGGTGGACGCCTCCTTGAATGGGGCCCATCCAAACGATGTCTTTTCGGGTCAGCGTGTTTAGGGACAAGTCGGCCCTTCTAATCGTTTCCTCAACGGTCCATTTCGCCCTTGACTTGTCCAAGTCGTATCCGGTGGGCACGTCCAGTATCACACCTACATCCGTTGACACCGTCTCCTGATACTTCAATATCTCTAAAGGTGTAACGTCTACTTCGCCATACTCCAAGATTTGATACGCTCCAGAATCGGTTGAAATTATCCCTTGGAAGCCTAGGCGGTCACGCAGCGGGGTCGTATCCTCCCCCGCTTTTTTCTTCAGCAGATACGCGTTAACCATTATGCCTTGAAACCCCATTTTAACGGAGAGCTCGTTTACCTTCACAATAGGGTCGAATGGGTCGACAACCGGCAATAGAGCGGGGGTTTCGAGGGAGCCGCTTTTCGTGTAAATTTTACCCACTCTGCCCAGTAAATCCTTGCCGCGCAACTCGAAGGAGCCTATCAACGTCGATCCCTTGAACAGCAAAAAAAGGTTAGGGGGTTGCTGACTTTTCTTTGATGAACTCGTCGTATACGCGTTTCACCCTTTCCGCCGCTGGGCCGGATCCCTCAACGATGCCTCTTTCTGAAACCCTAATCTTATCCATGACAACGATGACTCCCGCGTCCTCGTACAGCTTCACCATCCTGGGGAAAAGCCTCTCCAGTCTTTCCGCTAAGGTTCTTAGGTCGAAGGGCTTTTCAACTCCCTCCAACTCCTCCAACATGTTGCCGGGTATGATGAGTTTAAAGATTTTTTTACCTGAAGGGTCCTTAACGTCTGAAAGACATAAGCTGAGGGATTTGTAGTCGATTCCGGAGAGGGTTCCAGTGTAGCTTTTTCCAGTGGATGTTAACACCCTGACGGGCTTATTGAGCAGGGAAGAGATCTCCTCTAGGAACCTTCGCTCCGCCACGCTGGCCATGAATCAAACCTCAACCTTGATTTTACTTTAACTTCCGTTAAGGTTATCGTCCGTAGATATAAAAACTGATTGCCGACCACGCCTTTTATACGCGGAGATTAAGGCCTTGGCCTCCTCTGGGGAGGAGGCCTTGGCCAATATTCTCCCAGAGGTGATGGCTTCCCTCATACCACAGTAGGGGCAGATCTTGGATTTAGCTCCCTCAAAGGCCAAGGAGGGTTTTTTGCATTTCCGGCATAGAATGATCAGCAAACCTCTCATTCAAACCGCCATTCAAGAAACTTCAGTAGGTCGCCGTCCGCTTCAAGCTCGGCGATCCAGTCAACCGTCCCAACCGTGGACCTCCTTTCACGGTTTAACACCGATAGAGCTAACGTCACGCATTCATCCATTCCAGCTTGAGAAGCGTTTATTTCGCACACCTTACTTTCACCAAACCTTTTCAAGCTTTCCACTAGGCAAACATCCAAGATCTCAGCCAGCAAGTTCGCCTTCAACTTTTCCCTCGAATAGCCTCTACGCTTCAGCCTCCTCCAGAGAATGCGGGGGTCGCATCGGAGGACGAACACAACTTTCACCTTTTTGGGAGGGGCGATTAGATGAGATAAATGTCCGTCCAAAATTATGGGCTCCTCACATGACTCTGAGCAAAACCTTTGAACTCTCCTCCGAAGCGCTGGAATGTCCACGGTGACCGATCCATCCTCAACCTGCTCGGAGACAACTATGCCCTCATCAATAACCAGCCTGTTCAGGTCCACATATTTCGCGTTTAGTTTACACGCAAGTCTCTTGGAAAAGGCTGTTTTACCTACTCCCGGCGTGCCTGTAACCGAGATGAAGCTCAAGAACCCTCCGTCCTATACTTTGATTTAAGTATGGTGCTCCGGGCGGGAGTTTCAGTTGAACCTCAACTTTTGAACCCGCGTCGACGGGTGTCTCCTTAACATCGAGAGCCCGCCATACTTAACCGGATTGCATAGGCTTAAGCCTTCTATACGACCGGAGCGCCCGAAACGAAATTTTCAGCGAACCTATTTAACGTTATCTTTTCGAAGAAGGAACCCCAGCCTTCATCGAATTGGAGGTTTAACCTCAACGACTCATGTTTTATGGGTTTAAACTCGAAAATGCGACGAGCCCACCGTAACAGATTTGAACGGAATTCAGCTCACACGTCACTTCCTGAAGTTAGCATCCTCGACGAGTTAGACTTCAGCCGTTCGATGGGTGTGGTGGCTAAGATGATGAGGCGCCCAGCTGGAGCCATCGGATTTTCTAGGCTCTAGGCTTGAACAAGCGGCGATGCAGGGTTGAACCAGTATGAGATGTGGCGCCTCCCAATTGATGCGAGACGCCGTAAAATCCGTTAAGTCGGTTGGGTATGATGCGATAAGCTTAACTTGAAGTCGTCGGTTTAATGACCATAAACAATATAAACATAAGACTAAAACTATAATTTGTGATCGATTTGACCGTGAATTATGACAGATTGAGAAAGGAGAGAGTTGACAAGGCTAGGGAAGTTGTAAGGGAGCTTGACGTCGAAGCCCTAGTCGCCACAACCATCGAGAATGTAAGGTATATCACCGATAAAAGGGCCTTCTTCGTGTTGGGATGGATGCCCAATTCCATCGCCGTGCTGCCGAGGGATGGAGACCCGAAATTCATTCACGCCGACGACTTTGTGGCTCCAGGCCCCCTTTGGGAAAGGAACGGACAAGCCATAAGGGACCGGTACTGGATAGACCATTACACGGTGTGGCCTGCCGCCATCGCTAAAGATATCTGGGCGACATGGTTAAAGAAGTGTCTCGAAGAGATCGGCGTCAAGAAGGGTAGGGTTGGATTAGATCAAGCACCCTGGCAGTGGCATCAAGAGTTCAAGAGAAAGCTTCCAGATGTTGAGTTCGTTGACGCTGAGGAAGCCATGCTATACAAAAGGGCTGTGAAAACGCAGGATGAAATAGAGTTGCTGAAGAAAGCCGGTTGGGTGGCGTCTAAGGGAGTGGAAGCCGGGTTAAACGCCATAAAGCCTGGGGTGAGAGAATACGAGGTATACGCGGCCTTCATGGGTGAGCTTTACAGACATGGCTCAGAAGGAGATGGCTTCTGGCCGTTTCTAACCTCAGGTCCATGCGTTGAAGGAGCTCTATACCCAACCAACAGGAAACTGGAGGAAGGAGACCCAGTCATCTTAGACATGGGGCCCGTTATCGAAGGGTACAACGGCGACTGCATGAGATGTGGATACGTTGGTAAACCTACCGAAGAGTTCAAAGACCTGTATAAAGCCACATACGACGTTATGTACGCCGTGGTGAACGCGGCTAAACCTGGAGCTAAAGCCTCAGACTGCTACGAAGCGGCGGCGAAAATCGTTAAGGAAAGGGGATACGAGGAGCCGAGATTCGACTTCGGCCATGGGGTAGGCCTCAGCTGCTGTGAATTGCCCAGCATCGTGAAGAGATCCGGATACGACTATGTTGGAGGCCCAGGCAAAAGGAACATAGAGTTAAAGCCAGGCATGTGCTTCAGCAGCGAACCCCGCCTATACAGGTATGTTAAAGGAAAGGGGAAAACCTTTCTACAATGCGCCATGGAAGAGGTAATCTTAGTCACCGACACTGGAAGGGAAGTATTAACCTCAGCGCCTTTCATCGACGAACTATTAAGTTAAACCTTAAACCACTTCACTTCATTTTTTACCCTACTTTGCTTTGCTGCCTAACTCCGCCTTCTACACGTACATATATAAAATTTCATTTTTGAGAAGATTCCGGTTATATGTTCATCTATTATAATAAATCCATACATTCCAAATTCCAATTAAGCCACGAAGCATTCTACTTTAAAATTAAAGGTCTCGAGTTAATTAGAAAGATGCGGACGCTTAAATGAAGGTATAGGCGAGATCTGTTCACCCGTGGAGGTTTACTTATCCACTTCTAAGCGGAATGAAATCGTAAAGCGGAGTTGAATGTAAAAAGTTAATGTAAAATTTACGTCTAAACTTAGTTTTCTCGCTCTTCCTATTTTTCAAGCATTTTCCTCGGGTAGTACGATGGCGTCACTGGAACGCCAGCCCACGAGAACCTGGTCTCCAACCTTAGCGTTAAGCTTTACCGCTTCTTTCCCAGTCTTCAAAACTTTAAGCTCCGTTCCATCCTCGCATCGCGTATAGTACTCGACTTCCGACCCCCTGTACAGCTCTCCAAGATAACTACATTTTAACTGGTTGTCCATTCCCTTCGCTTCAAGGCCTATTCGTAGCCTTTCAGGCCTCACGGCGTATGCCACCTTTCCCCGTGAAGCTCCTCCACGTGGGGATCCTTTCAACAATCCAATAGAGGTAGCCACCAAGGCGTATTCTTGTTTTATGGACTTTACTTCGCCTGGTAGCATGTTGATTTCTCCGAAGAACTTCGCGACGAAAACCGTGGCGGGGTTCAGGTAAACCTCCTCGGGGCTTCCAACCTGCTCCACCATGCCTTGATTCATCACCATGATTCTCGTAGCCAGGGTCATGGCCTGCTCTTGGTCATGGGTCACGTACACGAAGGTTAGACCCAGCCTCCGATGCAAAAGCTTCAACTCAA
>Ga0123519_10003100_pt1 | contig 27780 bp, 31 predicted proteins | sample YelNatPaOPRAMG02_FD_87396 | JGI IMG/M metagenome (GOLD analysis project Ga0123519, IMG submission 87396) | Hot spring microbial communities from Yellowstone National Park - Yellowstone National Park OP-RAMG-02 (version 2) | ecosystem: Environmental > Aquatic > Thermal springs > Hot (42-90C) ...
CAAAGTAAAACCGTTTTGTTTTTTCATTAAATTCTGTAAATCCCCCCTTATAAATTAATTAACTTCGTATAGAGCGTATTACTATAAATGCTACTCCTCCTAATACAATTATAGTTATTATTACAAAGAAAATTGTAGTCTTATTTTCTTTTTTTACTTCGGTTACTACAGGGGTTGGGGTTGGTAAAGAAAGAGTAGGAGTAACAATAGGTGTAAGTTTAGCGAAAATGTTTTCTACTGCCGAGGGTGTGTTAAACTGTTGAATAGCACTTCCTGCGGGTGTAGCCTGCATTTTGGATTTTTGATACTGCTCATAAGGTAGATTTTTTAAAGGTTTAGTTACTAATGCAAAAGCGGCATTTAAAAATATAAAAACTAATAAAAGAATAACTATTTTATTTATAAACATTTTTTGTTTCACTGGCTTTATAATCTCCTCTCCTTTCAATTATACTTAATATTATCTCAACACCTTGTCTGCCATAATACAGACTTAAGCAGACATTCACAGAATATTGCCAGTTTATAGCGAAGGCACAGGCGAAGGCCCAGGGATTGAAGTTGGGTTAAGAGCTGGAGTAGTGGCTGGGGTAGGGGCTTCTGTAGCTAAACTACCTCTATCAAAAAATGCTATTACTCTCCAGGGAAGATTATTCCCGCTAGTAATAATTTGTTGAAAGTTATAACAATCAAAGAAAGGTGCTTTTATTGTTTTAAGTGTATCATCATAATTTATATTCTGATTTTTAAAGCCTCTTCCATCTATGTCGCCTTCGTTATCTGAATATTTAGCTATCATTTGACCTGTAAAATTAAAAGTCCTATTCCCCGGATCCATAATTCCAGAAGTATAATAATACCTACTATCTGTTACATTATACCAATCCATTTGAACAGAGTGCTTTACACTTGCCCATTGCCCCATAGCATTAAGAGTATTGGGATTACTATTTTTATAAGGATTAAGATATACATAATTTTCTGCTATCAGTCCAATGGCTCCAGGATTGCCAGAAGCGTCGTTTCCATAAGTTAGGTCCCCTATTACAGAGATATTTCCTTCTTTTGGAGGAGGTTCCCCTAAAGCAGGGTCTGGAGCAGTATCACAATCTCTTCCTCCAGCGTCGGCTACAATAGTAAGTTTCCCTTTTAGAGCACCACAAACCTGAACATTCCCTCCTTTTACATATATAGTGCCATCTTTAATGTCACTTAAATTTACTGTTGTTGTCTCGATAATAAATTGATTGTTAGCAAATAAATCTTCTATACCTACATTTTGTGCAGACTCATTTGTATATTTATATCTATTAGTTCTTGTAATTCTTACTTTAGGAACTCCTTCTTCTTCTATAAGCTCAATTTTACATACTGATGCACTCTTTAAATTTGGATCAGAAGAAGAAGTATAATATTCTCCAGTCTGGTCAATAACTATCCCTCCATTAGAATATTTTTTTATCCTGGCTGTTAAAGCAGTCCAAGCTCCCTGAGAAACTGCAGTAGCTATATTACTTACAGAAGGTAAAGGCAATCCCATTGAGGGAACTCCAACTTCTCTACCAGCAGGGAAAATCTTATCCAATACATCTGAATTGTATTTATCATCTCTATTTTGGTTTAAATAGGATTTTCCAAGAATTTTAGGACAGTGGCTGGCATTTGCATCTGTTATGCCATCACTTTGCCAAAAATTGACATAACTAGCATCTGCTCTTATACCTCCTCTAATAGTAGTGCCTTCTATAATACCTACTTTGTCCGTTAAGATACCAGATTGTCTATCAGCAAGGGTTGCTCCAGGATCATCTAAGGTCTTAAGGTCACTAAAAAACAGAGCAATATCAGCAGTTGTAGCATCAGCAATAATGGCATCAATTGCTCTGGTAGCTAGAGTTACACTACTTCCACTTTTTGTTTCTTTTATTCTTCCTATAATAGTTAGAAGAAGTGATGGATATTTTAATGTAGCTGGTTCAGAGATTTGTATAGTAGCTTCATAAACTCTCTCTTTATTATCTCCAAGATCAATTTTATTTATTGTAACTATATTATCTGTTCCACCGTTTATTATATCCTTAAGATAGTGCGTACCTGAAACAAAGTAATCATTATTACTAAAATCAGGAATATTTCTTCCGCTACTATCAGAATACCAGAAATTCGGCTGTGTTCCTACTACAAATACAGCATAATCAATGGCTGCAATAGCAGTTTGCAAAGCTAACTCTGCATCTGCCTTATTTACCGACCTTTTTTTCTCCGTCATTATTAATATAAAAATTGCAGTGCCTACTGCAGATAAAACTGCAACTGTAAGTAAGGCAATTGCTAAAGCTATGCCTTTCTTTTGTTTAAACTTTTTCATTTTTCCCCTCCAATCTCTAATAAGAAGGTTTTAGTCTTACTTGTGTAGTTAATTTAACTGTGTGATGTGGGTATTTTTGAGGGTGTGCAGGGTCGTATTTACCATTTTTATACTGAGTAATTTCAACTTCTAAGTTAAATAAGAGCGGGTCTAGGGTAATAGAGGTAGTAACTGAAAGTGGTATTGGATTTGTAAGAGGAGGATGAGAGACTTTCAAGCTCATTTTATCTGAAGCATAAGGAAGAATAATTAAATCTTCACTCTTATTAGTATTTTTAGGTGGCAATCCACTTTCCTGTAAAATCCAATTGTTATCAAATAATGCATTTAAGTCGGTTGCATTAGTTAAGTTGTATATATTTCTTTGAAGATGCATAGTATTATCAGTAACTACACGGTATTCTACAATCTTATAGTTGCCAAGTAGACCAGGATTAAACCCACCTACATTACTACCTACTTCTGGTTCAATAAACATTAACCTGTTAGTTGTTCCATTATTTGCTGTCTGCCAATTAGGAATAAGAACCGGCGATGGAATTAGCTTTGTTATTTTGGTACTTGTCCCCTGGATTGAAGGTAAATATGCCGCATTTTTAAGGTCAGAAGAAATCCTTTCTATTGCAATCTGTGCATTTTGCTGAACCTCTAATGCAAGGGTTGTGCTTGTTGTGGTTTGCAATCCCTGTCTAAACAGGAGAAATGCTATAACAGAGAGAACCATTAATATACCTACTGCTACCAGCACTTCTATAAGTGTAAACCCTTTTACTCTTTTCACTCTTTTTTTCACTCCTTAATTTAATTATTGTTTATTTATTGCTTTATATCTTGTTACTGTAATAGAAGCTTTTTTAATTCCAGCAGATTCCGCTTGTTGAGCTTCTTCAGAGGTAGTCACTGCTTCCTGATACCAGCTTACTGTTACATCTAGTTTAATTAATCCATTATTTGTATTTGGTAATTCGGTGCAGGATATACCTCCCTGGCCATCTAACCTTTTTATCATATAACCTGGAGGTATTTCAATATTGGTTGGTGTCCACGAGGTAAAATTTGTATTCTTTAAAAATTGATAATCATAGTTACACAGTTCTTCTGCTAATGCCGAAGCTAACTGAACTCCTCTCATCTGTAATCTTATCTGCTGGGTTAGCTTCATAGCTGTGGGAAACAAAGAAACTACTACCAGTATAGAAGTAGATAATATTGCAATAGCAACCATTATCTCTAATAATGAAAGCCCTCGTTTTTTCAATTCATCACCTCGTTGCTTTGTAAACTCACAAAGCATTATAGCAAATTTAATATTAAATTGCAATAAAAATTTCTAAAAATTATTTACATTTATAAGTTTTGTGGTATACTTAATAAGGAAATAAGTTGAATAAATAATTTGATTTTAAGGGGGTGATAAAGAGAAGTGGCTATAGAGACTGCCTTTAGGGATACAAAAAGTTAAGGAGGTGTGATTTAGGAATGAAGAAGTTTGTGTGGATGTTTTTGATTTTTTCTCTTTTGCTGGCTACAGCTGGAACTGTATGGGCAGGAGTTGCTAGACCTATACAAACACAGGAGAGGACATTTGAAATAACTGGAGGTTTAGGAGCTGATAACATCTGGCATTACCTATGGAGCAGTGATACTCTTGTAAGTGATGCTTTAAATTCTGTAATAGCCCCATTAAGGCAGACAGAGACAACAGTAGCAGAAGCAAGGGCACAACTTACAGCAGATTTAAATCAATTGAAGCAATCTGCGCCAATTGATGATTATATAAGTAAAGATGCTCAAAAAACAACCTTAGAGGGACAGATTGCAAATATAGATGCACAGATAAACGCACTGGACCCAAAAAGTAAAGATTATAATACTCAACTGGCAAAGCTAAATGACCAAAAAGCTACGCTTACCGGGGAGTTAAATGAAGTAACTGCACAAATTAACAATCTTTTAACTAATTATCCAAATCTACTAGCCCAAGTTAAGGATGCAGAGGATTTACAAAATGCTTTAGATGCGCTAGAAGGCAAAGATGATAATGAAATAGTATCTTCTTCACTGGGTATTGACCCACAATTTTTAAAGGATTATTATGAAGCTTACTATAATGCCATTAGTAATTTGAAAGGCTCGGAAGAAATTTTTATTGCTACAGTGGGAGATGTTCAGGCTAGTGGGAAAACCTATAATGTAGGTCTTACTGAAAGTGGGAAAATAATTTATTTGCCAGGTATAGATCAATCTGCAGGATGGAGTAGTTATTTGCCTGGTAGACTTAAGTATCAGTATCGCACCTCTTCTGCAGTAGATGTTGCTACTTATCATTATGGGCTTAGAGATGTTCATTGTATGTCATTTGCTCGTGCTTATGTAAGCCCGTTAGTATTGGATTTAAATGGAGACCGTAAGATAGAAGCTTCTGGCGGGGTTTGGGAACCTCATCGTGGTATAAAAGGTAGACAAGTTTTATTTGACATTAATGGAGATGGTTTTGAAGAGGCTGTAGAGTGGATAGGTGCAGGAGATGGTATACTTGTTAGTGCTGAATTTGCTGCGGGTGGTAAGGAACCATCTTCTTTAGATTTTATAGGTAGTGCTGGTGGATTTAATGACGGGTTTGAAAAACTTTCTCTTTATGATTTAGACCATAATAATGTTATTGAAGGCAAGGAACTTGATGCTTTAAGAGTATGGCAGGATAAGAATGGAGATGCAATACCTGCTAACAGCGAAATAAAAACGCTAGCCAGTCTTGGTATTACAGCTATTAATATTAGCCATACACCTAATTATGTAGGTTCTTTTGTTTGTAATGGAAAGTCTTGTTATATGTGGGATTGGTGGCCATCCTACGAGGTTGTAAAAAAGGTTACTCAAAAGTAAGCTCTTATTATTCTTTGACTACTATAAAAACACCGAGGGGGAGGCAGGTAGCCAATCCCTTTCGGTGTTTTTAAGTGTATTAAAGGAGGAGAGAAAAATTATGAGATTTTGGATAGCTGTTATAGTAATTATTTTATCATTACTTATTGCCCCTGGCGTTTATGCTGAGACATTGGATAAACTTATGCTTAATAGATTTGAGTTATTAGAAAATGGATTAGTAGTTAAAAATTTTAATTTATCTCTGCTTTCTTCTGATGGAGAAATATTATTGGGTTTACAGTGGAACGAAGACTTGAATTTAAGAAAAGAAGGCAAGGTATATTCTCTAAAGGTGTTTCACTTTAATTTATTACCTCTTTCTTTAAAGAGTATAGATACTATAGAATTACCCGTTTTTGAAACAGACCAGCTAGCTTTTGACGAAGTAAACAAGCGGGTAATCGTTATAGGTAATAGAGGCAGTAAGATTTTAGATGTAAATTTAAATGACAAAAGTTGTAAAGTGCTTTTTGAATATGAAAAAGGTAAACCTGGATTTCGCTGTGAACCTTTAGCATGGTGGCGTGAGGGGGTGTTCTATCTTTATGGATACTTTTATGACCAGGAGAGATATGCTCAGGGAGATTATATAGTGAGTCTGGATTTTACTAAAAAGGGAGTTAATATTTTTACTAAAGTAATAGATATGGATGAGTTAATAAAGAAACTGGGTGAAATTAAAAGCTTTTATTTGCTTCCTCCCAATGAAGGATATTTTGAAGTAATTAAAATTAAAGGTAAAGAAAATAACTTGGTCTACTGGAAAGATAATAAAGTAACAGTAATAGATAAGGGAACTGCTTTCCCGGATATAGCAGGGACATCAGGTAAAGTGCTTTATTCTATAGCCACAAATAGACCAGGTAAGAGTATGATTAAATTATCAGATTTAGATGCAGGTAAGAGCTGGGATTTAGGCGAAGGCTCTTCTTACTCTTTTATTTCTGAAAATGGGGATAAGATTATTGTAACTTCAATTGATTATAAAAAACAAAGAATGAGCTTTTCATTTGGTTTAAGAGAAGAAGATTATAAATTAAAACCGCTGTTAGAAGAAGTAAAATTAGGCACATTTAAATTTTCTGCAGACGGAAATGTATTTGCTTATCTAAATGAAGATGGAATTACAGTAGGAAAGGTTAAATAATTTCACAAAAAATTTTTTAATCACTAGACATTCAAAGGTTTTTAAGATATAATATTATAGAAAAGATATATTTAGAGAAATGAGGTAAGAGGATGAGGGGGAAACAGTGGCTTATATTTTGTATTATATTATTACTTTCTCTAACAATAGCTTTTTCTCAAGGCACAATTGTAAGTGTTCTTTCTTTAGATTGGGTTAAATTAAGCCTTACAGCTAAAGATGGCTTACAAGTTGGGGAAAGGTTAACGGTCTTAAGAAAAGGGGAACCAATAGCACTACTTCAGGTTTATCAGGTAGATGAATCAGGCTCTCTTGCAAAGATAATAGAGCATAAAGAAAATTTATTTCCTGATATAGGAGATAGTGTAAGGCGGGATTTTGCTGCAAGCCAATCTGCTTTTACCCCTATCCCAGCACCCACTCCTTTAACTTATAAACAGTTAACTTCTCAGGAGCAGATAGAGGATTATAATGAAATGATAAATAAGCGCACAAGAGTAATTCTTATTAAAGGTAAAGATTATAAGTTTAATAATACTTATAGTAATTATGTAGAAGGTTCTGATATTATAAATGCTTATGACGCAGTAGATATGTGGGATTATTCTCATTGGTGGAGTTTAGGTCGTATTGCTACGATAATTACTAGACCTAGAGGCAAGGTAGAAATAAATCCTGGCGCTGTAGACCAGGGTGTAACTGCTGACTCTAAAATAGAAATAATATTTTGGGATGAAAAACTTTGTAAATCTTATGTAAACTATTATGCAGTTAAAGAAAATATAACTGACCCTGTAGCGATAGAACAACTGCTAAGGCAACAGTTAGAAAAAAGGTCGGCAGATAAATATCTTGCTTTTCAAATGAGAATTGAAAATTCAACACCTAATACTGTTGTTTTGCAACCTTTTGCTGATAAAGTATATTTAACTGATGTAATGGGTAATAAATATACATTGGTTAAATACGACCCTCAGTTTGACGAAATATTAAAGGCTGGCGATAAGGTAGAAGGTTATATGTATTTTCCTAAAGTTAAATTAGATAAAAAACCTTTATTTGGTATTGATTCTAGTGAGATAATTCTTACAATTAATAATATAATGGGCAATCATTCCATAAGATGGAATTATTAAAATCGAGATTAATTAAGATATTTTTTATATTTATATGTTTATTTTTTTTAGAGGTAGGTGGTTTACTAGCTCAAACTGCTCCTACTAGTAGTACTTTAGTAGGAATAATTAAGCAGAGATTAAACAAGTGGAATACTATTTATTATCGTATGTCTATTTATGTAGAAGGAGTAGAATATGAACAGAGAGTTTATTTTAAGCATCCCGACAAGTTAAAAATTATTAATTTTAATAAGCAAAATAGTTCTGACAAGATAATAACTTTAGTTAATGGAGCTGAAACCAGATTGGTTAAACCTGATGGCAAGGAAGATATTTACGATACAGGAAATTTTGATATTATGAGGGTAAATCTAGAGACAGACCCAGAAAATCCCTTAACATTTAAAGTAAAATATTTAGGAGAATATAAAATGACCTTTCCTCCCAAGGGTAAGCAAACTAGAAAATCCTGGGTAGCTTTATTTACTACTCCACAGGGACTTATATATAAGTTCTGGTTTGATCAAAAAACAGGTATAGTGCTTATGTATAGAATTTATAACAGCAAAGACGCCCCTCCATTCTTTGAGGCTGTTACAAATGAGCTTAAAGTAGATAAACCATTGGATGTTCGTTTTGACAATCCTTAATCTAAATTTTTAATATTAAAAATGATTTCATTCGTTTTTATTCATTGATTCTATAAAAATTAAATTATTATAAGTTTTTCACAAAAATGACTGGAGAAAATATTATTTTGGATTTAGATTTTTATAGAGCCAGGTTTAAATCTTTCTGGAATGAATTAGTTGGTTTATTGGGAGGTAGATTTAATCGTTTATTATCTTTTGAGGAAATAAGAAGTAAGTTTAAAATTTATAATGAACGGTATGAAGGGATTAAGAAAGTAGAAATAAATAAAATCATTGGCAGTTTTAATAGATATAATGATTTTGATGGGGCTTTTTTACCGCGTCATAGCCATATTAAAGAAAAGTGGGAACAAATAGATAAGGCTTTTTACAAACGCTTGCCTTTGCCACCTGTAAAACTTTATAAAATAGGAGATGCATATTTTGTATTTGATGGGCATAATAGAATTTCTGTAGCTAAAGAAAAAGGAGAGCAGTATGTTGAAGCTGAGGTTATACAATGTAAAACCAAACTTCCGCTTCTTAATATATTAGAGCCCAAAGACCTTGAAATTCAAGAAGAGTATCTAGAATTTTTGGAAAATACTCAGCTACACAAGTTGCATCCTGAAGTTAAAATAGAGTTTTCTTTGCCAGGTAGTTATGATGCACTTTTAGAACATATTTATGTCCATCGTTACTATCTGGGTATTGAGCAAAATAGAGAAGTTCCCTGGGATGAAGCAGTCTCTAGCTGGTATGATAATGTATTTACACCAATTATAAGTATTGTCAGGAAGCACAATATTTTAAATTACTTCCCTCAGAAAACCGAAGCAGATATTTACCTCTGGCTAATTGAACGTATCTATTATCTTAAACAACAGTATGGAGAAGATATTGATCAGGAAGAAGCTTCGCTGAAATTAATAAAAGAAGAATTGCCTGAGAAGACTTGACCTCCTTAATCTCAGTAACTTACCAGTCCCTCTTTTCGCCATCTAATAAGCTTACTATAAAACGCACTCTGCTCCTTCCAATATCCTTTTATCTGTCCTCCTAGAGTTAATTTAACTATTTCTTTTTCTTCCTCCTTAAGTAATTTACTTGGGGCTTTGGTTGACCAGACAGTGCCAGGTAAAGGCATAAAGTAGTGAAGTTGAATAAAAGCAGAATACTTTTTTTGTAAGAATTCTATAAGTTTAAAAGTTTCTTTCCGTTCAGAATAAGATTCTTCTGGAAGACCAATCATAAAATCTACAAAGGGTATAAATCCCAAATTATAAATCAATTCTAAAGCAGTAAGAATCTCTTTTACACCGTGTCCCCGGTTGGCTCTTCTAAGCACCTCTTCACTCCCAGATTGTGCGCCAATGTGCACTTTTTTATTGTTACAGTATTTTTTTATAAGAAGAAGTAAGTCTTCTGAGATATTATCAACCCTTAATTCTGAAGGGAAAAAACCTAGTTTAATTGGGAATTTACCTTCCAAAGATGCAGATTTCAACAACTCTTCTAATTTTTTGTAATTATTATCTTGCTTATTTTTCTTACCATAACTAAATCCATCGGGAGCAAGGAAATCTACTCTATTAAATCCCTGTCTCTGTATTAGTTCTATATATTTACACACAGAATTTATATCTCTATAACGAGGAGTGAGAGGATAAATACTGGAAGTCTGGCAATATTTACACCGATAAAAGCACCCTCGCATAATCTCAAGTGGTGAACAAACTCTAAGCCACTTACTAACTGGGATATAATCATTAAAGACACAGGGAGTTACACTGTTAAACACCCTGCCTCTTGCCTCTTTCCAGAGCTCTTTTGAAAAAAAATTCCAGAAATTTACTTCTCCTTCTCCAGTGAATACAAAATCAAAACCTATGTTTATACAACCTTGTGGATCACCACTTGGATGAGAGCCTCCTGCAAGAGTGAAAACCTTTGGGAAAAATTTCTTAGCTGTGTCTATCTCTTGCTTAACTTCTTCAACATAAGGTGTCATAAAACTGTATACTAAAAACAAAGGTTCCTCACTGGATACATTTGTTAAAATCTCATAAACTTCCTTAAAATCCTCTGCTATATAAACCTTTTTTTTCTTTTCTACTTTAGAAAGGACATTTAAAAGTAAACTTATACTGTTTACATTAAAAGAAGTTAAACGAAATAAAATATTAATATTATTTTCCACCGTGAATAATCTTATATCCCTAATTTCTAACCATATCTATACTGAATACCAAATCCTCCACGAGGAGGGTTCCACTCGATATTCTTATAAATACATCCTATTCTACAGGTTCCACACTCAAGACAACTTTCAAAACCAACTTCCATCTTCTTTTCCTCTTCATTCCAGACATATACATTAGCCGGGCAAAAGGTATTACAGTACTTTTCCAAACACTTTTCTGCACAAACATTAAAGTCTATAACTTTAAGATGGCTTTTAGTGTCTTTTTTCCATGTATTAAGATAAAGGCGGTCTTCTATTTTCATATACAATCTCTCCCTTCTTAACAGTCATTACTATATTTATCTTTCTTATATCTACCTCTTCCTGTAAAGGGTCTTTATCTAGAACTACAAGGTCGGCATCTGCCCCTTTAAATATATCTCCGATAGACTTTTCTTTAAATACAGCAAAAGCTCCTGCCTTTGTAAACATCTCTAAAGCAACTTTCCTTGTAACACTATTTTCTATGAATGGATGATTCACTGCCCAGTGTATGCCAAGTAGTGGATTAATTGGAGTAACATTACTATCGCTTCCACCTGCTACTGGAATACCTGCTTCTATAATTTTTCGGAAAGGATTAGTCATTCTTGCTCTGTCTTTCCCAAGACGCCTGGCATACATTCCATTTTCTCCACCCCAGAAACCCTCAAAAGCAGGTTGCATACTAACTACAAGTCCAAGTTCTTTTACTTTAACAATGTGTTTCTCTAGTGGTAGTTCAAAATGCTCTATACGATGGCGGTGGTCACTTCTTGGATATTTTTTTAATACTACTTCATAAGTCTTTACAAGTTGTTCTATTGCACGAGTGCCAATAGAATGAAAAGCTAGCTGCAAACCAAGATTATGAGCCGTGGTTATAAACTCTTCCAGCTCTTTATCTTGCCAGTAGAGTATACCACAATTTTGTGGGTCGTCTTCGTAAGGAGCAGATAAAGCAGCAGTGTGGGAGCCAAAAGAACCATCTATAAGTAAACAACCTCCAATTCTTGGCAAACCTAATTTCTGGACAAAACCAATGTTAGTAGTTTGAGGGAAGATAATGATTTCACAAGGAAGGCACTTAGCCTTTTCCATTAAAATTTCCACAGCATAATCTCCAAATAATTCTCCACCTTCCAATGCTACCAGTGTAGTTACTCCTTTTGCCAAAGCTTCTCTGGAAGCTTTCTCCAGCCCTGAAGTTAATGTTTCTTGTGGGAGATTAGAGAAAAACTTTTGCCGTAAAAGAGAGTTTTCTTTCCCAGTAAATATTCCCAGGGTGGCTCCTGCCATATTATCTCCATTAAGTAAGGAAATAGCTTTAGAATTTAATACAATACTATGGTGGTCTCGACGAATTAGAGCAACTGGTTTATCTTTAAAATACCTATCAAGAAACTCTCTTTCTGGCAGAACAGCTTCTTTTAAATTACTCTCATCCAATCCCCAACCCCATATCCAGTTATCCTGCCAAGAGGATTTTAACTTTTCTATTAATTCTTTGTAATTTTTTATAGTGGTAAGCTCTACCCCTTCATATTGAAGCCCTGTAACAAAAAAATGAGTATGGGAGTCTATAAATCCAGGAATAGCAACCATCCCTTCAAGATCTATCTTCTCCCCTTCCCAATCTTTGAAATTTTCTCCTCTTTTCCCTAAATAAACAACTTTACCACCTTCTACTACAAGAAAAGAAAGCTCTTCTTTTTCACTAAAACTTATAAATTTAGCTCCATAAAAAATCTTTCTCTGTTTCATATCTAAAAGGATACTTCGTGCCCTACTAATTGTTATAAAAATTTCTCTTTTATTTGCATGTTACGACAACAGAAATGTTTCGTCCTCTAATCCTCTTTGTAAATATGCTAATTTAAGAGTATTTTTAATTAGCAACACCCTGGTTAGAGAACCAACCCCACCTGGAACGGGAGTAATGGCAGAAGCTTTGCCCATCACATCCTCAAAATCAACATCCCCTACTATAATATCTTTACCGAGTTTAGAATCAAAGATTTTATTAATTCCAACATCTATAACTACTGCACCCTCTTTTATCATAGAAGATGTAATTAATCTGGGAGAATTTACAGCAACAACTAAAATATCTGCCTGGCTTGTGAATTGCTCTAAATGAGGTGTTTTACTATGACATACAGTTACAGTTGCATCTATACCTTTCCTGAGCATAAGTAGAGCAAGTGGTTTTCCAACAATATTGCTCCTTCCAACAATAACCAGGTGTGAACCTTTTAGCCTAATTCCATATTCTATAAGTAAGCAATAAACTGCCAGTGGTGTGCAGGGTGAAATTACAGAGAAACTATCTAAAGCAAATTTTCCCCTATTAAGTAGACTCAGGCAATCTACATCCTTTTGTGGAGAAAGATGCAAAAGAAAATCTTTCTCAGGGAAATTTGCTGGCAAAGGCATTTCTATTAAGATTCCATTAATATTAGGCGAAGCATTAAAAATCTCCAGTTCCTCTATTGCTTCTCTAAGTGATATAAAAGAAGGGAGTATTTTTATCTCTAAATAAATTTCAATCTCTTTACAGAGTTTTTCAATAGCCTGGCGATAGCTTTTGCCTCCTTCAAACTCTCCAATAGCCAGTATGCCAAGTCCTGGCGTAGTAGAAGTAGCTTCTTTAAATTCCTCAATCTTTTTAGAAACTAATTGAAGAAGTTTCTCTGCAAGTATATCACCTTTTAATATTTGCGTATCCATCTATGATATAATTTCTAATGCAAAAGAAAATTTGCCAAGTGGTGCACTCACCTGAACCCCGGCTATGAGAGGTTTTATTTCTTGCATTATTTCTTTGGCAATACTGGCACCTTCTTCTAAAGAATTGCCTTTTGCATCTGCCCTTTTCATCCTTTCTCGTATCTCTAAAGGCACCTGAACACCTGGCACTTCTGTATGCATAAACATTGCATTGCGATAAGAAGTAAGTGGCCATATGCCTGCAATTATAGGAATATGAAACTCCTTAATTAACTTAAGAAATACTTTAAGTTTTTCCACATCAAATACTGGTTGAGTGATAGCAAACTCAGCCCCTGCTTCTACCTTAAGTCTAAATCTTTCCATTTCATAATCCAAGTTGATACTATCAGGATTTACTCCTACTCCCAACAAAAAGTTAGTAGGTGGAGAAAACTCCTTCCCCCCAATATCTCTGCCCTGATTTAATTCTTTTACAATTTTTACCAATCCAATAGCATCTACATCAAATACAGAAGAGGCATCTGGGTAATCTCCTAATTTTGGCGGGTCACCAGTTATAAGTAGTAAATTTTTAATACCCAGAGCAAATGCACCAAGCAGGTCTGCCTGTATAGCCAAAATATTTCTGTCCCTACAACAAAAGTGCAAAACAACTTCTATACTGGTGTTTTGTTGGATTGCAACTCCCAGTGCAAGTGGAGACATCCGCAAGGTTGCTCTGGGCCCATCTGGTATATTCAAAGCATCTACACCTGATTTTGCAAGTTGAGCCGAAGTGGAGATTATCTTTTCTATTTTCCACCCTCTTGGAGGCACAACTTCTACCAGACGCACAAATTCTTTACCTGCAAGCTTTTTTGCTAAGTTAGATTTTTCTTCCAGAGATTTTACTTCTTTGGGCGTCATCTTGTCCGGGGAAGCCAGTGTTTTAACTACAATTTTAGAAGGCAAAAAGGATTTCATACCTTCCCGAATTGCCTTTATATGAACAGGAGTAATCCCACAACAACCACCTACAAACTCTGCTCCAGACTGGAAGAAAAATCTAGCATAAGTAGCTATATATTCAGGAGTGGCCAGGTGTATATTTCTACCACCAAAATCTCTTGGCGCGCCTGCATCTGGTTTAATAAGAATTTTTTTGTGGGTTAAAGGCCTAAGTCTTTTGAGTGCCTCTAGCATTATATGAGAGGCTACTGTACAATTTAATCCTATAAAATCTGCAGGAGAAGACTCCAGTTTTAAAGCAAACTCTTCTAGCATTATACCCGTGGGTGTTTTAAAATCCTCTGTAATAGTAAAAGAGGCAATTACTGGCAGATTAGAGCTACTCTTTGCAACATCTAAAGCAACTAAAAGCTCTTCTAAATTGCAAAAGCTTTCAAGTATTATAAAATCTACTCCACCTTTTATGAGTGCTTTAATTTGCTCCGAGAATACAACAACAGCTTCTTGGGTAGTTATTTCTCCTGCCTCTCTTCCAAGTGGCCCCACTGTCCCTCCTAAAGGCACTTCCTGGCTAGAAGCTATCTCCATAGCCAGAGCAACACCTTTCAGATTGATTTCTTCAACCTTTTCTGCAAGAGCAAAATGTTGCAATTTAATACGATTTGCTCCAAATGTATTGGTTGTTAAAACCATAGCTCCTGCATTTAAATAATCTGTATGTATTTTTTTTATCAAATAGGGCTGGAAAAGATTTAAAGCCTCAAAAGATTGGTTTATATAAATCCCACGATTATAAATTTCTGTAGCTAGACTACCATCAAATAAAATATACTTATTCTTTTTAATTAATTCCAGAAATTTGTTCATAATTTAAGAAAGCCATTTAATTTTTCCGTTTTCGTCAACATCCATAAGAAAAGCATTTGGCTTTGCAGGCAATCCCGGCATAGTCATAATAGGGCCACAATATACTACAATAAAGCCAGCTCCACTAGATACAGAAATATCTCTAACTAGAAGCTCCCAATCCTTAGGAGCTCCTTTTTTCTTTGGGTCATCAGAAAGAGAAAGTTGTGTTTTTGCCACACATACTGGAAGTTTATGTAAACTAAATGCTTCTAATTCCTTAATCTTTTTAAAAGCTTCCTTTTCCCATTTAACTCCTTTTGCTCCATATACTAAAGTGGCTAATTTATTTACTTTTTCTTCCAAAGAATTTGCATCACTATATAATCTTTTAAAATTAGAAGGCTTATCAAGTAATGAAAGCACCAGTGTAGCCAATTCCTCCCCACCCTCTCCCCCCCTTGTAACTACTTCCACTGTAGCTACATCCACTCCCTCTTCCCTTACAAAATCTTTCACCACTTTTAACTCCTCTTCCCTATCCTGAGGAAAATGGTTTAATGCTACTACAAGAGGGAGATTAAAATTATCTCTGATATTTTTAATATGAGCTTTTAAATTACTTAAGCCCTTTTTTAAGGTAGATAAATCTCTTTTCTCCTGTTTCCCTTCACCATGTATATAAAGGGCACGTATAGAAGCTACAAGCACCACTACATCGGGAGTCAATTCTGGATAATAATAAGTAACAATATCAAAAAATTTTTCAGCTCCAAGTTCTGAGCCAAAGCCTCCTTCAGTAACCACAAAATCTGCCAGCTTAAGTGCCATCATTGTAGAAACAACAGAGTTATTACCATGAGCAATGTTAGCAAAAGGCCCACCGTGAATAAACACTGGTTGTCCTTCAAGTGTTTGGACAAGATTTGGTTTTATTGCCTCCTGCAGAAGCAATGTAAGTGAACCTATCCCGCCTATTTGCTTTGCAAACACAGGCTCTCCTTTGTATGTATAAGCCACTAAAATATTACCCAGCTTCTCCTTAAGATGATGAATATCTTTACTCAAACACAGGATTGCCATAACTTCTGAAGCGGCAGTAATATCAAAACGGCTTTCCCTAACTACCCCTTCTCCCCGAAGCCCTATTACAATAAATCGTAACTGCCGGTCGCAGAGGTCTATTACTCTAGGCAGGTTCACCTTTTTAGGGTCTATATTTAAGTGATTACCAAAATATATATGGTTATCTACAAGTGCTGCTAAAAGATTATGAGCTGTCCCTACTGAGTGAATATCTCCAGTAAAATGAAGATTTATATCTGCCATAGGCAAAACCTGTGCATATCCTCCACCGGTAGCACCTCCTTTAATTCCAAAAGTGGGTCCCAGTGAAGGCTCTCTAAGAGTGAGTGCCACCTGTTTACCCAATCTCCCAAGAGCCTGGGTTAAGCCTATAGCAATTGTAGTTTTCCCCTCTCCTGCCTTGGTAGGAGTTATAGCAGTAACATAAATTAACTTTCCCTTGCGGCTAAAAGAAGAAATTCTATCAAGAGAAACTTTTGCTTTATATCTACCATAATATGTTAAGGAATCTTCTTTTATCCCTAACTTAGAGGCTATCTCTTCTATAGGAAGGAGCTTCCTGTTTTGGGCAATTTCTACATCTGTAAGCATTCTTATGCGGCTTTAATTACCTTTCCAGAACGCAAACACCTGGTGCAAACTTTTATCCTTTTTACTCTTCCATTTATTAAAGCTTTAACCTTTTTAATATTGGGTAACCAAACTCTTGAGGTCTTTTTATGCGAGTGGCTAACATTGTTTCCACTAACGACCCCTTTCCCACAGATTGTGCATTTTCTAGACACAAAAATCTCCTCCTTATTTCATTATAATCAATTAGTATAACAGATTTATTGGGTTTGTGCAAGGGGAAAAGAAATTTTTTGACAATTTTAATTTTTATATATAAATAATTTGACTTTTACTCTTTAACCTATTAAAATAAAAGAGGAGGATAATTATGAAAGCATACGAATTCCCAATTAAAATAACAACTGAAGGAAAGCTTCTACTACCAGAAGCCCTTTTAAAGCTATTGCCAGAAAACCAGGTAGTTAGAGTTATCATTCTTATTAGTGAACCGCAAGATTTGGAAGAACAACTGTATTGGTCTCGCCTAACAGCAGAGCAATTCTTTGCTGGCTACAGCGAGACAGACGCTATCTATGACAGGATTTAAACGATGGATAGTTACCGTCCAGGTGAAGTAATATTGCTGTCATTTCCATTAGCTAATACAACAGGTACTAAACGACGTCCTGCATTGGTGCTCCTAGATGCAGGAGATGAAGACATAGTCCTTGCTCGTTTGACAAGTCAAATACATCAAACGGCTTTTGATGTTGAAATTATAGATTGGCAACAAGCGAGTTTACTGCTTCCATCAGTAGCTAGGGTGCATAAGTTAGCGACAATCGAAAAGTGTTTAGTAGAACGTAGATTGGGGACATTAACACCCAACGATTGGAAACGAGTAAGAGTAAAAATAAAACAACTCTGGACTTCCATTTAGGCTTGTTTTGATATGCTGGACAGTAATCGTAGGGTGCGCCGTGCGCACAAATTCTCTGTGTGCTCTGCGTTAAATCCTTTTTAATATTTTCACCGCAGAGAGCGCGGAGGTCGCAGAGATTGTCGGAGTTAGAACCTCCGACAATCTTAAAAAATAACTCTTCCCTCTTCTCTCTTCCCTCTTCCCTATTTTCTCCCTGTATGCAATAAATCGTGATGAAACATTGGGGTTAGGACAATTTGTGCGCACGGCGCACCCTACGATTACTTCTTTTGAAAAAGAAGTAAGCAAGACACGAAGTGGGTGCGCAGCACCTAAAACTTTATAAGCTACCGCCCCGTTTAACAAAGCGTTTAACGGAGCGGTAGCAGTTAAAAGTTTCTTTGCCTTCTTTCTTTTTAAAGAAAGAAGGAGCAGGAGATTTATAAGAAAACTAGAAGTAATCTTATCAGTAGAAATTTTAAAGGAGGTCAAAGACTATGAGTAATAAAATCAGGATTATGGGGGCAATATTTTTAATTTTGTTTTTGTTTTTATCTAATCAGATTGTTAAAGGGAATAAAAACCTAAATCCAGGTGATAACACTGTAAACACTGTTAATACTGGTGAACTTAAGTTTATATCAAAAGAAATAAAAGAAGAAAATAAAGAATTAAACTATTCCCTTAAGGCTAGCTATCCACAACTGGATGCTTATAGTAATACAGAGATCCAGAAAAACTTTAATAATAGGATTTATTCTGTTGTAATTGAAAAGATTGATGCATTTAAAAAAGAAGTAGTAGATTACCAGGGTAACCCCCAGATGCCCAGTAGTTTTTTAATGGAGTATTCTGTAGTAAACAACAGAGATAACCTTGCCAGTATAAAATTTTTAACTGAAACATATTATTCTCAATCTGCTCATCCTTCACACGAAATTTTTACATTTAACTACAATCTTAAAAATGACGATATTATAAGCCTGGCAGATTTATTCAAGAAAGACACAAATTATTTAAAGATAATCTCCGATTATTGTATAAGTGATTTAACAAAGCAGATTACAGAAGAAGGCTATAAGCCTGATGCAAGCTGGATTGCAGAAGGAGGGGGACCGAAAGCAGAGAATTTTCGTTGTTTCAATCTAACAGGGCAGTCTTTAATTATTATTTTCCAGGAGTATCAGGTTGCTCCTTATGTAGAAGGCATAAAAGAGGTTACAATACCTTATAGTAAACTCAAAGAAGTAATTAATCCAGAATGGATTTATCTAAAATAGCACTATTATTCCCATTTAAAATTTTTATCTTAATAGAGGGTTCTTTAAAACAAATTCTTTTATTAATTCCAATGCGGACTGGGCTGCTTTAGCTTTAATTTCCTCTCTACTACCTGTAAAAAAAAATTCTCTGGTTGTTTCTCCACATAACGAATACAGGCCAATACAAACAGTTCCAACTGGTGCATTTGCAGACCCCTCTCCCCCTGTAGGTCCAGCAAAACCTGTAATGCCAACACCTAAATCTGTATCAAGTAAAGCTCTTACACCTTTTGCCATCGCCAAAGCAACATCTTTGCTTACAATTCCTTTTGTATCTATTACTTCTTTTTTTACTTTTAATAATTTTATCTTTGCTGCAGGAGAATAAGCTACTACTCCTCCTATAAAATAATTAGAGCTACCTGCTACATTAGTAAGAAGATGAGCTAATAAGCCGCCTGTACAGGACTCTGCCACGGAAATAGTAAAACCTTTAGTAGTTAACTGGTTAGCTATTTCATTTAAAATCTTTATCTTTAACCACTCCTCTATAGTTACACAAGTTCTCTTTGATACCTTTTACATAATAAGCTAGCAGGATAAACTCAACAAATCTTTGAAACAATCTTTGTGGTAACTTTTGTGAAAGTGTCTTTAAAAGCTTGCTTTCTAACCAATTTACCTTCCTAAGCAAGTTTCCGATAGCCATTATAAATGGGTTCATTACACATAATTTTACCCTTAGAGATGGGTGTTTCCTATAATAAACTACTCCCATTCTACCCCTTTGTATTTCTTTCTCTGCCAGTGCAGGTAAATCTGCCAGCTCAATGGGTTTTTGATAGTGATAACTAAATGCTTTTGAATTGGTAAAAGCACTAAAACCTCTTTTACGTAATCTTTTGCCAAGTTCTAAATCCAGCCAGCCATACTGGGTAAAGTCTTCATCAAATAAACCTATTTCTAAAACATCACTTTTGCGTATAGAAACATTGCCTGTAATAAAAAATGCCCTGGAATAAAACTGCTTGCAGGTAGCTCCTTCTTTTGGTCTCTTGAAATCAGTAGTATTGGTATAGGCACCTCTTACCACTGTTTTATCTTTACCTATATGGGAACGAAAATGTTCCTCTACAAATTCAGGTACAACCATCATATCATTATCTAAAAAAACAACTATCTCACCATGAGCTTCTTTTATACCCAGATTTAGTGCTTTAGCTTGTCCCTCCTTAGATTGTTTTAAATATAAGATATTTATTTTTTTAAATTTTTCTACTACTGCTTTTATATCTTCTTCAGAACCATCATCTACGACTATAACTTCAAAATTTTCTTTTGGAAATGTCTGAACTTCTAACCTCTTTAAGCACTCAAATAATATCTCACTTCTATTATAAGTAGGAATTATTATAGAAATCTGCATATAATAGCCTTTTAAAAGGCTATTTTTATTCTTCTTTTAGATGAGATTTTATATAATCTATTACATCCTGAACAGTGCTAATTTTATCAGCATCTTCATCAGATATTTCTATACCAAACTCATCTTCCAAAGCCATTACCAATTCTACATTATCCAGAGAATCTGCACCTAAATCATTAGTAAAAGATGCTTCAGGGGTAATTTCTTCTTCGTCTACCCCCAATTGCTCCATAATAATAGATTTTACTCTTTCCTCAATACTTGCCATTCCTAAATTTCACCTCCTAGAAAATTACATTAACATTCCACCATCTACATTTATTACTTGACCTGTAATATAACTAGCCTTCTCTGAGGCTAAAAATATTACTAACCCACTTATATCCTCAGGCAAACCAAATCTGCCCATTGGAATAATTTTTATATATTCCTGTTTTATATTTTCTGAAAGATTTTTTGTCATAGGAGTATCAATAAAACCAGGTGCTACAGCATTAGCTGTAATGCCTTTGTGTGCAAATTCTTTAGCTATAGACTTAGTAAAACCAATTACCCCTGCTTTAGCTGCAGCATAATTAGCCTGACCTGCATTCCCCATTAAACCTATCACCGATGAGATATTGATAATCCTACCCCATCCCTCTTTTATCATAGAACGAATTACAGCTTGTGTGCAATTAAACATCCCCTTTAAATTAATTGCCATTACTCTATCCCAATCTTCTTCTTTCATTCTAACAAAAAGTGCGTCTCTTGTTATACCTGCATTATTTACAAGTATATGGATGGGAGTTTCTTTTAATATTTCTTTTACTTTCTTAGAAACTTCACTATAATTAGATACATCAAATACCAGCGAAAAAGCTTTTTTATTTCTTGCCAGTATCTCTTTTGTAGTCTTTTCTGCTAACTCTTCTAGATAATCATTTATAATTACTGTAGCTCCAGCTTCTGCTAGTTCCACAGCAACACATCTCCCAATCCCGCTACCTGCACCTGTAATTAAAGCAACCTTACCTGTTAACATTGTTATTCCATCTCCTTAATTTTTTTATTAAGAAATTCACTTACTTCCATCAAAGTGTCTTTATCTTCTACATTAAATATTTTTACTGTTTTATCCTTCTTTTTAAATAAACCTGTTAAAACTTTCCCAACTCCTAACTCTATGTAATAGTCCACATTAACACTCAGCAAACTATCCATTATTTTATCCCACAATACAGGGGAATCCATCTGAAAAAGCAAAGAATTTTTTACCCCTTCACCTGTAGTGATAATCTTTCCTCTTAAGTTGTTAACTAAAGGTATACGGGGAGTAGAAAAATTTATATCATTAATAACCTGTTTAAGTAAATTTGCAGCCTTTTGCATTAAGGGAGTATGAAATGCTGCATTTACTTTTAGAGGTATAACTTTTTTGATGCCACCTTTTTTAAGAAGCGATATTGCTTCTTCTATAGCATTTTTATCTCCAGAGATTACCACTTGTTGGGGAGAATTCCAGTTTGCTATTTGGCAAACTTTCCCCATTTTTTCTTGAACTTCTCTACAGATAGAATTTACAATTTCCAAGTTATCTCCCATAATTGCAGCCATACTGCCTTCGGCTGGATAATCTAAAGCAGCGTCCTGCATTAACCTGGCTCGTGTCTTAACCAGTCTAAGACCATCTTCAAATGTTAAAGCACCACTTGCTACTACAGCTGAATACTCTCCTATACTATGACCTGCTACGAAATTGCCAATTTCTCCTACCCGTTCTTTCAAAGCTTCGAGTGCTGCGATCTCTGTAACAAAAAGAGCAGGTTGGGTATTGATTGTTTTTATAAGTTCCTCTTCAGGTCCTTCGAAACAAAGCCTAGCAATATCGAATCCCAATACTTCATTTGCTTTTTCAAAGACAGCCCTTGCAGAGGATGAAATATCTACAAATTCCTTCCCCATGCCAGGCTTCTGTGCTCCCTGTCCCGGGAAAAGTAGTGCTACTTTCACACCTTACCACCTCATTAGAAAAGAACCAAAGGTAAAACCAGCACCAAAAGCACTGGTTGCCAGTATCATACCTTCTTTTAATTTTTTCTGTTCTACTGCTTCTCCAATAGCAATTGGAATAGAAGCAGCAGAAGTATTGCCATACTCTTCTATATTCACCATCACTTTTTCTTCAGAAATTCCTAACTTTTTAGCTACTGCATCTATAATCCTTTTATTTGCTTGATGTGGAACAAATAAATCTAAATCTTCTATTGTAAGTCCTGCAGAAGCTAAACTTTTTATCACACTTTCACTCATTTCTCTTACTGCATATTTAAATATTTCATTTCCCTGCATTTTAATATAATGACTACGAGTAGCAACAGTCTCAACTGAAGCAGGTAACCGAGTTCCTCCTGCTGGGAGTTTTAGTAAATCTGCGCCTTCTCCATTTGAACCCAAATATGCTCCCAATATCCCTCTATCTTTAGCAACCTTTCCCATTATAGCAGCTCCAGCTCCATCGCCAAAAAGTACACAGGTAGCTCTGTCTTCCCAGTCTATAAATCGCGTTAACCCCTCAGCACCAATTACTAGAATATGTTTACAAAAACCACTTGCAATCATCTGTGCTGCTAATATTGTTATGTAAATAAATCCAGCACATCCAGCAGAAACATCCATAGCAAAAGCATTTACTGCACCTATATTTCTTTGCACTATGCAACCAGTAGATGGGAAAAACATATCTGGAGAAGCAGTGGCAACTATTATACAGTCTATATCTTGTGGCTTCATATTTGCTCTAGCCAGTACACGTTGAGCGGCTTTAGTTGCTAAATCTGAAGTTGCTTCATTTTCGTCTAAAATGTGTCTTTTCTTAATACCTGTTCTTGTCCTTATCCATTCATCGGTAGTATCAACTATTTTTTCGAGATCAAAATTAGTAATAACCTTTTGGGGTACATAAGAGTCTATACTAATTATTCCGATACCTTTATACAATTAAATAGAACCTCCTTAGTATTTATTCACTTTTACTAAGTAATGAGATGTAGCTACTGTAATTACCACCTTTATAGCTACCGCAAAAAGCACATACCCTGTGTGGTAATCTGGGTCTATGGCATTCATCACACAGGACCAGATTAGGAGTGGATAAATACAGGTGGCTTCTTCTCCTTCTAGTTTTAGACCTTGATGTTTTGTATTTAGGGTTAGCCATTTTTATGCCTCCTTATTTTTTAAGTAAATCTTTAATCATTTCCCATCCTGGTTTTGAAGTGGATAGTGCACAATTACACTGAGTAATATTTAAATTCTCTCCACACACCTCACACAATCCCTTACACTCCGGGTGACATAAAGGTTTTAAAGGAAGAGCAAGTAAAATATTTTCTCGTAAAATTTCTCCTATATCCAGAATATCATTTGGAATATCTTTAAATTTGATTTCTTCTAAAAGATTGTCTTTTTCCTGTAAAATAAAACTTTCTATACAACGGCTACACAAAAGCTCTACTTCTGCAGTATAATTTCCTTTAAGTAATAGTGTTTCTCCTAAATTGGTAAATTTAATTATTGCAGTTACTGGCGTAGCTTTTTCTTCCCATATAAATACCTCACCCCTAAATTCTTTAATTAATGTTTTACCCTTTTCTTTTTTAACCTCTCCAACAGAATAATACATATTGTCTCCTCCTAAACGAAGCTATTATATATTAACATTATGTAAATGTCAAGACAAATCTTCATCTAGCTTTTTATAGTAGAAACTAAATTAACTTTTACGATTTATCTACCGTGGTGGTCTCCGAAGGAGTCTCCTCTATCTTGAGTTGCAAGGTCTCTTTCTTAAGTTCTTCAATTCTTTTTTTAGCTCTATCTATTATAGTAAGATAATTATTCAGATTTTCCTCTAAAGTAATTAGCACTTTATCCACATACTCATATGCATTTTTAATGATATTAGCTTCTTCTCTTCTAGCTCTTTGAATAATTTGCCGTGCTTCTTCTCTGGCTTGTTTTATCAGTTCACTTTCTGAAAGCATCATTTCAGCTTCTTCTTGAGCTTCTTTCTTTATATGGGCTGCTTTTTCTCTAGCTTTGGTAATAATTTCGTTACTTTCTTTAGTAATAATTTTAGCTCTTCTTAACTCTTCTGGTAAATTGTTACGTAGTTTTTGGATTAATTGTAGTAATCTTTCACCATCTACTAATATAGTCTTACTAAATGGAATATTAAAACGTTTTTTAATAACTTCTTCTAGTGTGTCTAAAATTTTATATATAGTAATTAGTATCCCCCTCCTTCCTAAATTTCATAAGCAAGGCTTCTTCTACTATGGGAGGTACAAACTCTTTTACAGAACCGCCCAGAGAAGCCACTTCTTTTATAAGACTGGAGCTTAAAAAAGCATATTTATTGCTTGGCATAAAAAAAATTACTTCTAATCCTGGATATAATTTTCTATTCATTAAAGCCATCTGAAATTCATATTCAAAGTCAGAAACTGCTCTAAGTCCACGAATTACTGCTTGTGCAGAAATCTTCTTTGCAAACTCAACCAATAATCCATCTAAAACATCTATTTTTATACCACTTAAGTTACTAGTAGCCACTGATATAAACTTTACTCGTTCTTCTAGAGAAAACAGGGGATTTTTTGATACATTTACTGAAACTGCAATAACTACATTATCAAAAATCTTACAGGCTCTTTTAATAACATCTAAATGCCCATTAGTTATAGGGTCAAAACTACCTGGATAAATTGCTGTCCGTAATTTCTTTTTTTTCATAAAAGCTTACCATATTTTGTCCATATCTTCGTTTAGTAATTAAATTTAGTGTGCCAACCTGTGCAGGAACTTTAGTTAAATAAAAGTGATGTAATAGTACTAACCCATTTTCTTTTACCAGATTACCATCTTTAAATAAACTTAACAGTCTCATAGAATCATACTTTTCATAAGGTGGGTCAATAAAAACCACATCAAACTGCTCATTTAATTTTGAACATATTTTAAATACATTTTCTTTATATACGATTGTCTGATTAAAAAATCCTGTTAATTTAATATTCTTTTTTAAAAATTCTGCAATTTCTTTGTTACTTTCTACAAATACTACTTTCTTAGCTCCTCTGCTAAGTGCTTCTATCCCAATACTGCCTATTCCAGAAAATAAGTCAAGGAAGGTTGCTCCTTGCAGTTTATTTTCTATTATAGAAAAAACAGACTTTTTTACCCTTGCAAGCAATGGCCTAACTTTCATTCTCTCTGGAACTAAAAGCTTTTTACCTTTACATTTACCAGAAATCACTCTTACATATCCCATTGACAAACAAGTTCATAATTAGTAAAATCTTACTATAAAAATTTCTATTTAAAATATGTATATTCCTCTTATAAGTAATAAAGAATTTATAATAAAATTTCTTTTGATTTTTGGGTATTTCTGGTTGATTATTTTTTTGTTATCACTTTTAAGTTTTCTTTATCCAGCCACTTCTATTCTCTATGGAGAAGTTAGGTATATAACTTATATCTTTATTTTATGTATAATTAGTTTTATTGGGTATTTTGTTATAATAAGTAGAAAGAGCAAGATTATTCCTCTTTCTGCTAGAGAAATCACCTATGTATCTTTAAGTATAGCTCTTTCTTTTTTACTCGGTACAATTCAATTACTTCATATGCCATTTGGCGGTACAGTATCTTTAGAGATGTTACCTCTGTTTTATCTTGCATTTAACAAGGGAACATATCTTGCGATGATTGCAGGGGGAATTTATGGACTGTTTGTCCTATTACTAGATAGCAAAGTTGTCCATCCACTGCAATTTATTCTGGATTATCCTCTTGCTTTTTCTCTTGTAGGGTTAGCAGGGCTAATAAAAAGTAGTAAAAAATCAATAATATCACTGGGGGGAGGTGTGCTTCTTGGAAGTGGGGCAAGGGCTTTAGCACATATAATCTCTGGTGTGTTTTTCTTTTCTACTACCTTCTTGTGGAGTAATCTTCCTTGGTGGTTATCAACTTTATTGAAACAGGTATATAGTTTTTGCAATTATAAATTTGAACTCTCTTCTACAGGAGAAAAGTGGTTATTTTATATTCTTTTTTCAACAGGTTATAATCTTTTTTATATTTTGCCAAGTAGTATCTTGTGTTTTATCTTTTTATTATGGATTATTAAAAGAACATAGACAAAGGGGGAATAATGTATCTTTTAAAAATAAAGGAGGAGTAAAAGCTTTTGGAAAGCATAATAAGTAGATTGCTTATTTATTGCTATGCCAGAGTGAATAAATAAAAATGAACAAAAAAATAGTAATTATTGCTGGTGGCAGGTTAATACCGGTCCCTTTATTAAAGGCAGAAATGCAAAGTTGTGATTTTATTATTGCTGTAAACGGAGGATTGTCAAATGCCTCAAAATTAGAGGTAACTCCAGACTTGGTAATCGGGGATATGGACTCTGCGCCAGCCATATCAATTAATATACCTGCAAAGATTTATCCCCAGCAGAAGGATTATACAGATTTAGAACTGGCTTTAGAACATGCTTTTACCCTTAATCCAGAGTTTATCACTCTTATGGGTGCTTTAGGGGATAGAATTGACCATAGTTTGGCAAATTTGTTTTTGCTGAATAGAATTCCATTTCCAGTTGGCAAAATTTTAACAGAAGAGGCAGAGATATTTTTACTGGTAAAAAGCACAATTTTCTCTGCACAGGTAGGAAGTATAATCTCACTTTTACCTTTAAGTGATAATGTAGAAGAGATATTTATGGATGGAGTTTACTATCCGCTACTTGGCGAAACCCTTTCTTTTGGGCAGTGTAGAGGTATAAGCAACATAGCAATAGAAAGAGAGGTAAAAATAAGTTTTACTCGTGGGAAGCTTTTAGTAATTAAATATTTTAAAACGGAAGTTTAAACTCAAATAATGCAGTTAACAGCGGAGGGCACAAAGATTTTATTTAATTTTAAAAATACCTCTTTTGCTTGATCTTTAAAGAGTGGGAGAGCGCAAGACAGAAGTTGTAAGCCTTTCTTAAATATTCTAAAATAAAAAGAGTTCCTGGCAGCGACCTACTCTCCCTACCCCGTTGCCAGGGCAGTACCATCGGCGCAGGAGGGCTTAACCAAAGTGTTCGGGATGGGAACTGGTGTTTCCCCTCCGCTATGGCCACCAGAAACTCTTTTTATAATCTTTCAAATTTAAATATGCTGGGTAAAGTATAAGGCTGGTGTTCAAGTCCTCGACCTATTAGTACCAGTTAGCTGCACCTTTCGGCATTACACATCTGGCCTATCACCCTCGTAGTCTACGAGGGGTCTTACTGGCTTGACGCCATGGGAAACCTATTCTTGAGGTGGGTTTCGTGCTTAGATGCTTTCAGCACTTATCCCATCCAGACATAGCTACCCAGCTTTGCCTCTGGCGAGACAACTGGTTCACTAGAGGTCTGTCCACTCCGGTCCTCTCGTACTAGGAGCAGCGCCTCTCAAGTTTCCTGCGCCCGCAGCGGATAGGGACCGAACTGTCTCACGACGTTCTGAACCCAGCTCGCGTGCCGCTTTAATGGGCGAACAGCCCA
>Ga0123519_10003105_pt1 | contig 27736 bp, 30 predicted proteins | sample YelNatPaOPRAMG02_FD_87396 | JGI IMG/M metagenome (GOLD analysis project Ga0123519, IMG submission 87396) | Hot spring microbial communities from Yellowstone National Park - Yellowstone National Park OP-RAMG-02 (version 2) | ecosystem: Environmental > Aquatic > Thermal springs > Hot (42-90C) ...
CCACCTTCTTTCCCTGGATGCCCTTATTCGGTCCCGGCAGGGGAGGGAAGAGGCAGGGAGAAGAGGGAAAAAAAACTATTGACAGGAGGGCGCCGCTCTTGTAATCTCAAAATGCATTAGGCTAAAGCAAATCTGCATCGATCTTTTCGCGGATGGCCAGCCCGGCACCGCGAGGGGCGATTGGGCATCCGCGGGGGATCGGAGCGCGGCTATGAAGGCCCCCATAGAGGTGCTCTGGAGCAAGTTAAGGCCGCCCCGGTAGGCCATTGCAGCCTGCCAGGGGCGGCCTTTACTTTCTGCGAACCGGGAACCGAACCAGTGGGGAAGGGGGTGATCCTATCGAGGCGTGGTTGTGACCTGTGGGTCGAGTCGGTCAACCAGATCGGGCTCTCGCCAATCGAACCGTCTGCTGATCAGGGAGGGAAAGGAAAAATGAAGCATCAGTGGATATTCCTTATTGCCTTGCTTGCCCTCGTTGCTGCCAGCCCGGCTATGGCCGGGATGAAAGTGCTGGCACCGCAAACCATAGATGATCTGGTGGCCGGACCCCCCGAAGTGTTCGCCCGCGGAGGCGCCTTCCTGGAAGGACCAATCATGGACCTGCAAGGGAACCTGTGGGTGGTGAGCATCGCTTCCGGCTGGATCTCCAAGATCAGCCCCGATGGCACCTGGAAGGATGTCTTCCACTCTGGCGGCCAGCCCCAGGGTCTGGAATGGGGCCGGGACGGCAAGCTCTACGGAACCGACCGCAAGCGGGGGGTTTTTGTCTACGATCCCAAGACGGGAAAGGTGGATGACTACTGCCGATACTTCCAGAACGAGAACTTCCACGGTCCCAATGACCTGATCTTCGATGATCAGGGCGGCATCTACTTCACTGACCCTTGGGGAACCAGCCCCATCAATCCGCGGGGTGGCGTCTACTACATTGCCCCCGGCGGCAAGGAGGTAAAGAGACTCATCGACAACCTGGCCTTCCCCAATGGGATCGCCATCTCCCCGGATTTCAAGACCCTCTATATAGCCGATTGCATGCGAAACTATGTGCTGGCCTGCCCCATCGAGGCCCCGGGGGTGCTAAACATCGGCTTCAGCCGCATCTTCAACTACCTGCCCAATGGTGGCTGGGGACCGGATGGAATGTGCGTGGATGAGAAGGGCAACCTCTATGCCGCTCAGTATGGCGGCGGCAAGGTGATCGTGATCGCCCCCGACGGCGCCACCATCGGTGAGATAAAGTTGCCGGTAGGGGCGGGAAGCGAGACCACCAATGTCTGCTTCGGCACCGGCAAGTATGCCAGCACCCTGTACATCACCGAGGCAGGCGACAATGTGATCTGGAAGGTCCCCATGAAGGTGAAGGGGATGAAGGAGTGGTACCTCAAGTAAGGAAATAGGCCAGCCACCCAAGGCAGAATACAGGTGGTACAGGTGGCTGGCCGCCGATCTTGGGGGTCAGGGTCAGGGGAGGAGATCGATCCACCAATGTTTTATCTTTGTCTCCTCCTCTGCCCCCTCATTTCTGGGGTCAGGCTTGCTATTTTGACTTTCTCATTCTTCCCATGAGCAGCCCCACCTTGTTCGCCAGCTCCTTATCGTTTTCCATCCTTGACGCGATCATCCGGGCCTCCCTACTCAAAATGGAGAGATCGCGATTCACCTTCTGGCCCAATTCCGATAGCTTGAGGCCGGGCGTCTCCCGCACGATGAAAGCGGCTATAGCTCGTCCTTCTGCTCTCTTTCGATCCTTTCCCATCGCTGCTAAATCTTCAGCTGTCAGACCCAAATCGGCGGCCACTGCTGCCACAACATCGTCGATGGAGGCTTTTGGCACTATTGGCTCACCGGATCTTCGCAATGCCTCTTCGGCAAAGCAGTGATCGCCCAGAATGCGCCCTTCGACTTTCCCCTGACGGAACTCAATTCGTGCGGTATGCGCATCCGGTATATCCTTTCGGACGAATTCATCATACCGCCTACGAGCCAGCCCTTCCTCGACGCAAAGCATAGAGAGTACCAACTCGGTAGTCAGCCAGGGGATGGACTCCCGACCCAGATAGCACCTGTGACTGGACCACGGGTACTCTTCAGCTGTGGCGACCACTCTCGCCCGTACCGGGTTCAGGTGTATGTATCGGATCAACTCCAAGAGGTAATTGTCCACATCGATCAGCAGGGCCTTGTATCTTCCCTGAAATAGATGCCCCGTTCTCTTGTAGCGCCAGTTCATCCTTCGAGCATAGCGGAAGCTCAAGTTCTGCATGATGCGCGGCAGGGGAATGTCCCCAACCTGAACGACAAGGTGAATGTGGTTGAGCATGAAGCAGAAGGCATGAATTCGGAAACCAAACCGATCGATGCCTTCGCGCAGCAACGAATAGAGGAAAAGGAAATCCCCGTCCTCGGCGAAAATAGGCTGCCCCCCGTTGCCACGCAGGATCACATGATAAACCGCTCCAGGATAATGGATACGGGGCCTTCGAGCCATTGAATCACCTCATGGAGATTGAGATTGAAAAGTCAAATTGTCAAGCCTGACCCTAGGTGTGGAATTGGCCATCCTCGAGGATCAGCTCGCCGTCCAGATAGACGGTGGGGCTGCTGATGATCCCATCCAGATGAATCTTGGCCTGGACCGTGCCCCCAGGAAAGGTGGCATTGCTGCCAGTACTCACATGGCACCAACCGAAAATCCGTTCCCCCTCGAAGCTCGGATCTTCCCCCACCAGCGCTGCTCCCGGATTGGTACCGATGCCCCAGGAAGCGAAGGCATAAACCCGCTCGTCTTCCAGGGAGGCCAGAAGTCTCTCCAACCGCGCCGCCTCGCCTCCTCCCTCGATCTTCACCAGTTTTCCCTGGGAAAAGCTCATGATCACGGGAGAGGAGAGCCTGCCGATCTGGGTGATGGATCCGTCTACCACCGCTCTGCCGCTGACCCCCCCTTCCCGAGGAACGCTGAGGAAAAGACCGGGAGGAAAGAAGTCAAGCTCTCCTGGCTGATGGCACATGCCATCGATGACCGTTACCGGATGTCCCAACTCCAAGGAGATGTCCGTTCCCAGCCGAGTAGTAATCCGCGCGGATTTGGCCCGCATGACCCGCTCCGAAAGCTGGTTGGTCAGGCTGACCAGAGCATCCAAGTCTATGGACAGAGTGCGGAGAAATCCATCCTCGGTCACCCCGGGCATGGAGACGATCCGGGCGCCCGCCTTCTGCGCTTTAACCCGAGCGCTGGAATGGGACAGAGAATAAGTCGTGTAGAGGAAGATTACCTCTGTTTCCTGCATGGCTGCGGTGACGCAGGAAGGGGGTTCTTGCGGCGTGGTTCGGCGTGTGGGAATGACGATCAAAACGGCCTCCGATCCGGCAGCCAAGGCCGCGCCCAGCAGTGCCTGCGCTACGCTCTGATCGCGCATGGTATCCGTCACCACCAGCACTCGCTCCCCTGGTTTGAGGGCCACGCATTTCTCCATGGCCATGCGGGCACACCGCTGTAGCTCCAACCATTTCATCACCCCATCTCCTTTCTCGGCCATTACTTTCAGGTCCCTAGAGGCCGGTTTTATCTATTCCTATCCCCTCCCCGCACCACTGTCAAGGCCACCATTTCCCTTGACAAGGGGCTATTCGCTGTAGAAACATTCACCCCACAGATCCCTTGCTCGTCGCAGAAAGACGCCGTCGAGCATGCTCAAAGTCAAGGTCGGGCCAGGGGCGTCCCTGCGACATCCAGGCGGCCAGCTACTGGTCGACAAGCTGATCCTGTTCAAGGCCGAGGCCCCCCTCCTGCAGATGTCGCAGATCAATGCGGACACAGACAGGCCACAGCTCGGATAGGGAAAAGCCCTCTATACCCTATTGGGTCCAGACCTTGTCGCCGCTTGAGGGTGAATAATGCGGGTACAACTTTTCACCACCTGCCTGATCGACGCCTTTTTTCCCGAGACGAGAGAGGCCGTGCTGCGGCTGCTTCGCCACTTCGGGGTAGAGGTGGTCATCCCCCCCGGACAGACCTGTTGTGGCAAACCCTCCGATAGCGGTGGATACACCCGGGAGAGTCGCCGGGCAGCAGTACACTTCCTTTCTCTTTTCCAGGGAAGCGATCCCATCCTCATCCCTTCCGGCTCCTGCGCCTCCATGGTGAAGAATCATTATCCCCTGCTACTCGGTAACGATCCGCGACTGCGAGAGAAAGCGGAGGTCCTGGCCGGCCGCACCTACGAGCTATCCCAGTTTCTGGTACAGGTCCTGCGAGTCCACGAGGCGGGCTTGAGCTGGAGCGGCCGGATCACCTACCATGCCTCCTGTCAGCTCCAGCGCGAGCTGGGAGTCCGGGAGGAACCTCTGCTCTTGCTCCGCTCCCTCCGGGGGGCAGAGTTCGTTCCTCTCTCCCACATGGACCGCTGTTGCGGCTTTGGTGGGATCTTCATGGCCAAGCTGCCGGAGCTCTCTCTGGCCCTGGCCGAGGAAAAGGCGGAGGAAATAATCAGTTCCGGAGCCGACACGGTCACCGGCTGCGACCACGGTTGCCTGCTGAACATCGCCGATGCCCTTCGGCGAAGGGGCAGCAAGGTTCGGGTAAAGCACTTGGCTGCGGTCTTGGCGGAGGCATTGCCTGGAAAGCAGACATAGGACACAGGGTAATAGAAGAGATGTAGGGGTAGGGGAAGGAAACAGAAAAGAACCGAAGAAAACAGGGAAGTGTGCTTGAAATGAGCGCGAAAAACGAAATCCCCACCCATCCCATTCCCTTTCGGGCCTTGGCCCTCCGATCTCTCTCCGATCCCGAACTGCGGGCGACCTTGTCCCTGGTGGTGGAGACCTTTACCCAGAAGCGCCAAGAGGCCCTGGCTGGCCTTCCCTGGGAGGAGTGGAGGGAGCGCCTTTCTTCGCTTCGGCTCCAGATATTGAACGACCTTCCCGCCTTTGTCCATCTTTTCGCCGCTCGCGCCCGGGCGGTTGGCGCCACCGTCCACCAGGCCCTCGATGCCAAATCTGCCTGCGAAATCGTCACCTCCATCTTGAGGGAAAGGGAAGCAAGAAGGGTGGTGAAATCCAAGTCGATGATCTCCGAAGAGATTCACCTCAACCAACACCTGCGCGAGCAAGGAATCGAGGCAATCGAGACCGATCTGGGGGAATACATAAATCAACTCGCCGGCCATGGACCCTCTCACCTCATCGTCCCGGCTATCCACCACAACCGGAGACGGATCGGCCAGCTTTTCGCCCACAAGCTCAATGTTCCCTACACCGAGGACCCCGTCGAGCTCACCCGGATAGCGCGCAAGTTCCTGCGCGAGGAGTTTCTCCGCGCCCAGGCCGGTATTACGGGCGCCAACTTCGCGGTGGCCGAAACGGGAAGCCTTGTCCTCTTCACCAATGAAGGCAATGGGCGTTTGGTTACCACCCTCCCCCCTCTCCACCTCGCCCTTGTCTCTATCGACAAGATGATCCCCTCAACGGGGGACCTCCCGCTGGTTGTCCGCCTTCTTCCTCGATCCGCCACCGGCCAGATCCTGACCAGCTATTTGTCGGTGATCACCGGGGCGCGCGAAGCGGCTGGATCTTGGGGAGCGCACGAGCTCCATATCGTGTTGGTGGACAACGGCCGATCGCGCATCCTCGCCAGCCCATACCGAGAGATGCTCAAGTGCATCCGTTGCGGTGCCTGTTCGAATGCCTGCCCCATCTACCGCCTGGTGGGGGGTCACGCTTACGGCTCTACCTACCCAGGGCCGATGGGAGCCGTCCTCACTGCCTTGCTCGAAGGAATGGAAAGGGCTCATCCTCTACTCGACGGGAGCACGCTCTGCGGGGCCTGCGCTGAGGTCTGCCCGGCCAAGGTGCCGCTGGTTACCTTGCTTCGGCGACTGAGGGAGCAGAAGGTGGAGGCCCGATTGACCCCTTGGGTGGAGCGAGCGGCCATGGCGGGGTGGGCCTGTGCGGTCCGTTTTCCCCTTCTGTACCGTTTGGGAAAGGTCGCCGCCGGCGTCGTCTGGCCGGTGGCTAAAAGGATAGGCAGGAATACGGTTCTGGGGCGCATGCCTGACTTCGCCCCCCGCTTTTTCCGGAGGAGGATTTGGTGAACCGAGATCGGATCATCGCGGACTTCGCCTTCAATGCTACCAGGGCAGGAGCCGAGGTAGTGAGGGCAAAGGACACGGAGGAAATGAATCGGATCCTTTCCCTGCTGCTGAGGGAAAGGGATTCTATCTTGATTTATTGTCCCGGCCTCACCGAGCTCGAAAAGGCAGCCTCCATACCCCCCCTTCGTCTCACCATGGATTACAAGGCGGCAACCATCTGCGTCGAGGAAGCGGAAGCCGCGATTGCCGAAACCGGCACCCTGATCTATTCCAACCAGGGAGGGCGGCTCCTGTCGGCAGGTCTGCTGGCCTCCCATCATGTGGTTATGATCAGGGAGGAGAATATCCACGAGGCCCTCGATGACTTCTTCGCCCACCTGGGAGATTCCCCCCCTGCCTATCTCGCCTTTGAGACCGGGCCCAGCCGCACCGCGGACATCGAGCTCCAAATCACGCTCGGCGTCCACGGCCCAGAGCGACTGACCATCATCCTCCTCTGAAGCTGGGGTCAGGCTTGCGTTTTTGCTATTCGTGGACATGCCGCTCCCGCAGCCATGGAGCGTATAGTAACCTGCCCTGAGCAATGTCGGGGCGGCTGTTGTCGTGCATCCTTCTCTGGATTGATGCCCTACCAACCTGCTTCATCTTCCCTTCTCTCCCAAGGAGTGCTCGTTCTCAATGCCCCATAGAAAACCCGATCTCCCGCCTGGTCACTAGAGGTAAAATCCGCGATCGCGCCAACCGGACAGTCATAAACAAAAGTAAGGTAACTGGGGGTCGAGAAAGTCAAATTGTCAAGCCTGACCCCAGCATTGGTTGGGGGGGACGAGGGTACGGCCCATGTGGGGGGAGGCATATACCCAGAGGATGGACATGCTCTCGGTCTGCGAGGCGTTCAGGAAGCGATGAGGGGTACCGGCGGGCATGTGGGAGGTGTCGTAGGGCCGCAGTCTCTCCCTCCTACCCCCGAACTCGACAATGGCCTCCCCCTCGATGATGGTGATGGACTCCTCGCAGTGATGGATATGGCAGGGCAGAGAGGCTCCGGGCTCGAAGGTGGCTATCCCCACGCTGATGTTCTCGGTGCCGGTCTCCGGGACCGCCAATTTCCTCGCCCAGACCCCCTTGTCGTACTCGAACCTCTCTGCCTCCTCACTCCGGACTATCCCCATTGCAAGCACCTCCTCGCTCCGCGACCGAAAGTGAGAGGATCTTTTACTTGCCCCTTGCCCCTCCTCCCCGGCTCATCGCGGTCTTGTTTTTGAGCTTCCTTGATCCTATAATCTCTCAGCCTCTCAGCTCTGTTTCGACCTTCGGGCTGAAGCCGTCGAGCCCTTGCGTCAGTTTTCCGACCCATTGGTGTTATCGTTCCTGTGTGTCAGGGCCCGATCGCTCAGATCTGCTGACCTGACCCGACCCTTATCCGGAGGACGCCGGTGAAAGCTATCCAGTTCCACTATAGCCTGCCCCGCTATATCTTGTCCAAGCTGATGGGTCCCCTCTATCCCCCCGCCTACTACGGGCCACTCTCCCTGCTGCGCTACCGCGAGGTACCCGAGCCATCCCTCCCCGGTCCGGATTGGGTCAGGATCAGGGTGAGATTGGCCGGGGTCTGCGGCAGCGACCTCCACCTCATCCGCCTCGAGGACAGCCCCTCCACCTCCCCCTTTGCCTCCTTCCCCTTCATACCCGGTCACGAGAACCTGGGAATCGTTGCTGCTGTCGGATCCGCGGTGAAGGGCCTCCACCCGGGCCAGCGAGTGGTGGTGGATCCGCTCCTGCCCTGCATCGCCAGGGGGATCGAGGAACCCTGCGCCCAGTGCCAGAGGGGAGAATATTCGCTCTGTGCCAATTTCGCCCGAGGCCTCCTCTCCCCGGGACTGGAGATCGGATGCTGTCGCGACACCGGAGGAGGCTGGAGCGCTTGCTTCTCGGCCCACAGTTCGCAGGTCTTTCCCGTGCCCCCGGAGGTATCCGACGAGAACGCGGTCCTCGTGGACACCCTCTGCTCCGCCCTCCACCCGGTGATCCGCAACCTCCCTCTCCCGCACCACACCGTCCTGATTGTGGGAGGAGGAGCGATCGGGCTCTCTGTCATCGCCTCCCTCCGGGCCCTGGAGAGCAAAGCCTATCTCATCGCCCTGGTCAAGTACCCCTACCAGGCAGAGCTGGCCCGGCATTACGGGGCCGACCAGGTCGTCCGAAGCGGCAGGGGGCGAGATCACTACGCCGAGATCGCCCGGGCAGTGGGAGGAACGCTTTACCGTCCGGTCTTGGGGAAAAGGGTAATGGTGGGCGGGGCAGACCTGGTCTTCGAGTGCGTGGGATCGGAGGATAGCATCGATGACGCCCTCCGTTTCACCGCTCCGGGGGGAACCATGGTCCTGGTGGGGCTAGCCGCCATCCCTCACCGCATCGACTGGACCCCCATCTGGCTCAAAGAGCTAACGGTGAAGGGATCTTTCGCCTGCAGTACCGAGCAGTACCAGGGACAGCCGATCCGAACCTATCAGCTGGCCCTCGATCTCTTGAGGCAGGGCAAAGTGGACCTCTCTCCCCTCCTCACCCACCGCTTTCCCCTGGCCGAATACCGGAAGGCCTTCGCGGTCCTCTTCCACAAGGGAAAGCACCGGGCAGTAAAGGTAGCCTTCTCCTTCGACTGAGCTCATTCCCACCCCGGCCGATCGGGGGAATGCAATCCCTCAGGCCCTCTCCCGGGCCGGTGGCAGCATCCCAACCTTTTCTCCCACCTCGGCAAAGACTGCCAGGACGCGGTCCAGCTGCTCCTCGGTGTGGGTAGCCATGTAACTGGTGCGAAGCAAGGATTTGTTGGGAGGGACGGCGGGAGGAATCACCGGATTCACATATACCCCGGCGGCGAAGAGGCCCTTCCACATCGCGAAGGTGCGGTTCATGTCTCCGGTCATGATGGGAATTACCGGAGTCTGGCTGGCACCGGTGTCGAATCCCAGCTCCTGAAATCCCTTTCTCATCTTGGCGGCGTGGGCCAGCACCCTCTCCCTCCAGTGGGGCTCGGTCTGCATCACCTCCAGGGCGGCCAGAACCGCGGCCAGGCAAGGCGGAGGCATGCTGGCACTGAAGATGAGGGAACGGGCGAAGTGCTGGATATAGTGGATCACCGGTTCGGAACCGGCAATGAAGCCCCCCAGGGAGGCAAAAGATTTGCTGAAGGTCCCCATGATTAGATCCACTTCCTCCTCCACCCCGAAGTGGGAGCTGGTACCTCGGCCATCCTCGCCCAAAACCCCGATGGAATGGGCATCGTCCACCATGAGCCTGGCCCCGTACTTCTTGCATAGGGCTATTATGTCAGGCAGGGGGGCGATGTCCCCCCCCATGCTGAAAACGCCGTCCACCACCACCAGCTTTCCTGCGGCCGGCTCGCACGATCTCAGGACCTTCTCCAGCCCTTCCATGTCGTTGTGGGGAAAGCGACGGACCTCGCCCGAGCAAAGGCGGCTCCCGTCCACGATGCTAGCATGATCGTCGTGGTCCAGGATTACCACCTCTCCCTTGCCTACCAAGGCGGAGATAACGCCCAGGTTGGTCTGAAAGCCGGTGCTGAAGACCAGCGCCGCTTCCTTGCGTACGAACTGCGCCAGCTTCCTCTCCAGTTCGCGGTGCAACTCCAGGGTGCCGTTGAGAAAGCGCGAGCCGGTGCAACTGGTCCCATACTTGTCTATTGCCTCTCTGGCGGCCTTCCTCACCTTGGGATGGGTGGTCAACCCCAGGTAATTGTTGGAACCGATCATGATCAGCCGGCGGCCATTGATGACCACCTCCGTCCCTTCCGTCTCCTCCAGAGGTAAGAAATACGGGTAGTTACCTTCCGCCATGGCCCGCTTGGCATCCGTAAACCGGAAGCACTTGTCAAAAAGGTCCATTTTGTCTCCTTCCCCCCTCTACTTGCCGGCAGTTCGCTAAAAGGGGTGGTCGGCCCGATGTGGGCCCGATGGGGATGAGGCAATGGAAAGCTGAAGCCGCTGGCCTCCAGGATGCCCCCATTATCGACCAATCCTTCCTTCCTGTCAAATCGCCAAAAATATCGGGTTGACCCCAGGGGAAGGCCGGCTTTATCATGGAACGGGGGGAAACCATCCTATCCGCACCGACCAGGGAGGAGGAAGGGAAATCATGAAGATCACGGAGGTAGTTGCCACACCGGTTAGCATGAAGTTGAGCGAGCCCCGTTGGTGGGGGACCATGGCCTCCCTCCATCGGGTGCATAATCGTAGAGGTGCATACGGACGAGGGCATCACCGGGCTAGGCGAAGCGGGTTTTTCCTCCATGTACTGGCCCAGCGTGGGGCCCATCATAACCCAAACCCTGAGGCCCCTGCTCCTGGGCGAGGACCCGCTCCTGATCGAACACCTCTTTGCCCGCATGTACCGGGCCACCCATGGCTGGGGCCGCCGCGGTTTCCAGACCTACGCAGTCTCCGGCGTCGAGATCGCCCTCTGGGACATTTTAGGGAAGGCAGCAGGACTTCCCATATGGCGCCTTCTGGGCGGTTTTCAGCAAAGCATCCGCGCCTACTGGGCCCCTTGCCTGAAACCAGCCAAGGTCATCGCCAAGGAGTGCGAGGGGGCGGTAAAGGCTGGATTCTCGGCCATCAAGCTGCGCGTCGGTCTGGGCCTGGAAGAGGACCTGAAGATCGTCAAGACCGTGCGCAAGGCCGTGGGCGACGAGGTGGACCTGATGGTAGACGCCAACATGGCTTACGACTACCGGACAGCAGTCCGCATGGCTGAAGAGTTCCTGGCCTTCGGGGTCAAGTGGCTGGAGGAGCCCATTGCCTGCCATAGCCTGACCCAGTACATAGAGGAGCACGCCCGTCTGGCCGCCGCCACCGATATGCCCCTGGCCGGAGGGGAATCCCTCTTCACCCGTTGGGAGTTCGTGGAGGTTCTCAACCGGCGGGCCTTCGATGTGGTGCAGCCCGATGCTACCTCGGTGGGCGGTATCTCCGAGACCCGAAAGATCGCTGCCATGGCCTCGGCCTACAACCTGCCCTGCGTCCCCCATATCGCCTGTTCCTCGGTAGCCGGAATCGGATTCGCTGCCAATCTACAGGTGATCGGGTCCTTGGACAATGCCCTTTATGTGGAATACGACGCCTACGATAGTCCCATCCGGGACGAGCTTTTTCAGGAACCCATCAGGGCCGAGAAAGGGACGGTGAAAATGCCCGAAAAGCCTGGTCTGGGGCTGGAGCTCAACCGCAAGGCGGTCATCAAATACGCCATGAAGCGGTAAGGGTACGCCAGAGGCCAGCGAGCTGGAGCCAGAAAAGGGTGGATCCCCTCTCCCACCTGACCAGCACTGCCCTCATAGCTTCGGCTTTCGTGGGCGAGGAAAGCAGAAGAAAGCCCCTCATCGGTTGCGCCGTGGTGGCAGGACTGGCGCCGGATCTGGACGCCCTCAGCCTTTTCGGCGGGATGGGCTGCTATGTTCGTTATCACCAGACCCTCACCCACAACCTCCTGGTGCTTCCTTTCCTGATGCTCGCCGTCTCCTATATCTTCTGGCGCCACCACGGCTCCGGCTACCGCCAGCTTCCGGTCTGGCTGGGCTTCGCCGCCTTGGGGGCAGGCTGGCACCTTCTCCTGGATTGGACCATTAGCTGGGGATTGGCCCTATTTTGGCCGTTCAGTTCGCGCACCTTTTGCCTGGGGTTGATCCTCCTCACCGATCCCCTTTTCCTCCTTCTTTGCACCGCTGGCTGTTATGCCATCTTCCGCCTCTCCTACTGGCACCACCGCCGCCTCTTGGTCCTCCTGGTATTCTCTTTTCTCTTCTTCCACTTCCTCCTTCGTTACCTTTTGCTCCATCGTCCCCATCTGCTGCCACCCTTGTCCCTTTCCGCTCTCTAGCTGGATTCCACTCTCGGGATCGGACAGGCATTGGACAAGGTCAGGATCCATACCACTGCCCCCCTTCGCGCCGACTTCATGAAGGCCTCCTGAAGGGCGGAGAATACAAGCTCATCTTCTCCCCAGACCATGCTGCTCATGGGTCCCCTTTCCACCTTCAGCCCTCGCTCCTTCAGGACCGCCAAGGCCTCTTCTATCGCCGGCCCCAGCTCGCTTTGCCGCAGAGGATAGAGGCTGAACTGAGCGCTCATGGCCATTTCTTCCTCCTTCCTTTCACCTTCGGTTTCATCGGAAAAAAACGAGAAAGCCTACCGACCAAGCAAAAGGCCCGAGGCGATGGCCTCGGGCCTTTTGCATTTCGATCCTTTTGCTCGAATCCAGATGGGGCTAGGGGATCGAGGTCGAAACCTAATGTACCCCGGCTTCTGGTTTGGGAAGTTTCTTGGTGCAGAAGAACCAGTCGTAGCATTTCACATCTTTGCCGGGCTTGGCCATCCGTTCCTGGGCAGTGCCGCAGGATCCCGGAGGAGGCACGATCACATCATCACCCGGCTGCCAGTCGGCAGGGGTCGCCACATTGTGCTTGTCCGAGGTCTGCATGGCGATCAAGAGCCGCTTGATCTCCTGGAAATTCCGACCGTTGGAAAGGGGATAGTAAAGGATGGCCCGGACCTTGGCCTCCGGATCGATGAAGAACACTGCCCGCACCGCCTTGGTATCGCTGGCCGAGGGTTGGAGCATTCCGTACTTCTTGGCCACCTCCATCTTCAGATCGGCGATTACCGGGAACATTACCTGCACGTTCTTCATACCCTTGTATTCGATTCTCTCCTGGATAGTCCGCAGCCAAGCGATGTGGCTGTAGTTGCTGTCAATGGAGAGGCCGATCAGCTTGCAGTTCAGGGCCTCGAATTCCTTCTCCATGGTGGCGAAGGTCATGAACTCGGTGGTGCACACCGGGGTGAAGTCGGCGGGGTGGCTGAACAAGATCACCCACTTGCCCCGATAGTCCTGGGGGAAATTGATGATCCCTTGAGTGGTCTCCGCCGTGAAGGCCGGTGCCTCCTCCCCGATCAAAGGTATGCGAGTCCCCTCTTCCCCCCCGGCTAGCGCAGCCATGGCCAACACCGAGATCGCTGCCAAAGCAAACAACACCCTTCTTCCTTGCCTCCTCATCGTGCTACCTCCTACTTTCTGCTGTTTTATCCTCTGTGTTTCCCTTTCGAGCCTCGAGAAGCCCTCGATCCTTTCCTTCCGGAAGGTGAAGCATCCACCCCCTTTCTCTTCGAATGAGCTACCGCTCCTATAGATTCCAGAACACGGTGAGGGACTCGCGGCCGAGGGGAGGTTAAGACCGGGAAGTCAACCCTATCCCTACCTTACCCCAGGCTGAGAAAAACTGGGAGAAGAAAACAGGGGAGGCACCAGGTGCCTCCCCTGTTTTCCAATCTTACTGTTTCAATCTGTTACCGATTCCACCCCCGGCCCGGGCCTCTACCGGGGCCCATGCCCCAGCCCATTCCTCGGCCCAAACCCATGCCCGGACCCAATCCCAGGGGACAGGGCCACATCGCTCCGTATCCAGCCCCCCATCCCGGCATCCTTCCCGCCGTCCAGAGGGAGAGCTGCTCCGGAGTCAGGGTCTGACGGAAAGCCAGCCAATGATTCATCTGCTTTTCTCGAAGCTGAGCCTCCAGGGCGATAATCTCCTGCTGCTTGTTCTTTATCGCCTGGGGGTCGGCATCGCGCTGCAGCAGCAGCGACTGCAGCTCCAAACGCTTGCTCAGCAACTGGTTACGCAGAGGCAACAGCTCCGCCAACCACTGGTTCTGCAGTTCCGACCACTGGGCGATTTGCTGCGGGTTCGGGTTGAGGACGGGGATATTGGCCCAGCCCCCATAGGTCATGCACCAACCCGGGCCGGGACCCATCCTCCATCCCCCCGGATACCAGGCCTGGGCACTGGAGGCCAGGACCAGGGCCAAAACCAGCAGACCGACTACGGTCAAGGTTCGTTTCATCTCGTTCACCTCCTTTCCTCGCCTCGCTCTCCATTGGGAATGCAATACCTATGCCATGACGAAGCTGCCATAAATTGGCTCTCCACAGGCCCCCACCGCCCCCGGGCCCCATGCCTTCCTACCCCTCTCGACCATTTGCGTCGTCGATTCGACCTTTGCGTCGAAAAAATGCCTTCGCGCAGGACTGGAAAAAAAGGTCATATCGGACATATGGAAGCGGCATGACCGAAGAGCCGGCTACCAGGGAAATCAACGAGGGATGAAAAGGGCAACACCCGAGCAAGCAGCCTCCTATCTGGACCGCTCACGATCGATCGTGGCCTTTACCGGGGCAGGGATCTCGGAGGAAAGCGGAATACCCACCTTTCGGGGAAAAGGAGGGATCTGGGACCGGTACCCACCTCACCGGTTCGCCCTATTTTCGGTCTCACCGCTGAATTGTTGCTGCAGCCGGCCCTGGTGGCCTCCTTCCTCCAAGAGGTTCTTCGCACCTGCCTGGAGGCAAGGCCCAATCCGGCCCACCTAGCCCTGGCGCGGTGGGAGAGGGAGGGCAGGCTGGGTGCGGTCATTACCCAGAACATCGATACCTTGCACGAGAGGGCAGGGAGTCGGGAGTTGATCAAGCTCCACGCAAGCATAGACCGTCTCCGTTGCACCGATTGCGGATTTCGCCAAGGCTTCGACGAGCACCAGCTTCGAGGCTGGCTCGCCGCCCTCACAGTCTCCCGTCAACCGCGGAGACAGCTTTGGCGTGCTCTCCGTCAGATCCTCACTCCTTGTCCTTACTGCGGAGGAAGGCGCCGGCCGGAGGTGGTACTTTTCGGCGATACCCTTGCTGCCGAGGCTTGGCAAGCGGCCGGTCGTTCAGCCTCCCGCTGCGACCTGTTCTTGATAATCGAAACCTCCGGGCTCGTTTACCCGGCAGCCCATCTTCCGGATCTCGCTCGAAAAGCTGGAGCCAGGCTGATGGAAATCGGCCTCCATCCCTCCTCTTACACCCCCAAGTGGATATCTACCTCCAGGGAAGGGCAGGCCAGATCATGGACCAGCTGGATCGCCTCCTCGGTCGACCCAAGATCTGGTCGAATGGAGAATGGGGCTGAAAATGGACTTGACATCGGCAAGGCTTTCGTTTAAGTTTAAACTAAAATAACGGGGGAATGAGGCGGTAAGAAGGGAAACTTCATGCAAGGCCGTCTGGAACCATCGGAAGTGCTGAAGGCATTGGCGGTGGAGACGCGGGTCAAGATCCTGGATCTTTTGAAGACCAGGGGACCCCAGGGATCGAAAGGGATCGCCCAGGCCCTTCGTATAACACCGGCCGCAGCCTCCCAACACCTGAAGGTGCTGAAACGAGCGGGCCTGCTGAAGAGCGAACGGAAGGGGTATTGGATCCCCTACTCCATCGACGAAGAGGCCATGGAGAGATGCCGGTGTCTCCTGGACGAGCTATGCACCTGTCAGTGCCGGCATCGGACGCAGATGGCCTTGGAGGAGGGAAGGGAGGTCAGCCTGCAGAGATTGAGGGAGTACCAACGGGAGCTGGAGAGGGAGTTGCGTATCATCCGGCAGCGGATCGAAGAGAAGGAAAGGGAGGAGAAGGAGGAAGGCAAAGCAAGGAAAGAGGCCGATTGATTTTTTTGCCCCAAAGGTTAAGTGTTTGCTTAATGTCTTTTAAGGAGGAGGAAAGAGCGATGTGCGCACCATTTGTCCGACCAGGCTGGCCCCATTCCTGCCATTGTGGCTGCTGGGGAGGTGAAGCAGGACGATACTTCCACCGCCTCCCCTCGGCGGAGGAGGAGAAGCGACGCCTGGAGGAATACCGCCGTCAGCTCCAGGAGGAAATCGCGGAAGTGGATAGGCGGCTCCGGGATCTGAAAAGCGAGTGAGGCTCGAGGATAGGGAAGCGAGGGCCGGACCCCTGGCGGGGTCCGGCCTTTGTCGTCTCCGCGGCCCTGGCCAAGTCGCGATTCCCTGGGAATCGTGCTTCTGCCAGCCCTCTTTCCTCCCACCTCATCTTTCCCATCCCTCCCCTTTCATCCTCCAGGCAGGAGGAGGGAGATCGCTGTCCCCCCGGCAATTACCCAGAACAGATCCACCTTCGCCCGCAAAGCTCCCAATGCCCCTAGCCCCAGCAAGAGGCGAGGCCAGCTCCAGTCCACATTGCCCGCGAAGCGCAAGGTGACTACCAGCAGCAACCCCACGAAGGAGCACAAGGATCCCCTCAAGGCACTTTGAAAACGGGAGGATGCTCGCAGCCGATCGAAATAGGGAACGACCGCCCCCAGGATCAGGAAGGAGGGGAGGAAGACGCTGACGGTGGCGATAGCTCCCCCCAGCAGGCCCCACACCTGGTAGCCCACGAAAGTGGCGGTGATGACGATGGGACCCGGGGTGACCTGGCCCAGGACGATGCCGTCCAGGAAAGTGGGCCCCCTCAGCCAGGATCGGACCTCCACGATCTCGTGGAACATGAGGGGGAGGGAAGCGAATCCACCCCCGAAGGCGAAAAGATCGATCCGGGACATGAGGGCCGCCAGGTCGAACAGGGTCCTATCGGCGGGGTAAAGGAGCGCGAAGCTGGCAATGATCGCTACCAGCACCAAAAAGATGGGGGAAGCCGAGGAGGATCTGGGGACCGACTGGCCGGAACTCGCAGGGACGATCGGTGGGGCAAGGAGCGATACTCCCAGGACCGCCGCCAGGCCGATGACCAGGACGGGATTGATCCGGAATCCGAAGAGGACCGCAGCTAGGAGGGAAATCAGGGCATCCCTCCAGCTCTGCAGGGTATCCCTGCCGAAGGAAAGGGCGGCATTGGCGACGATAGCCACCACCACCGCTCGCAGGCCGGCGAAGGCGGAAACGACTGCTGGCAGGCTGTGGGTACGGGTATATAGGGCGGAGAGGATCGACATCAGCAGGAAGGCGGGCAAGCCGAATCCGACGAAGCTCGCCGCCGCACCCTTGGTCCCGCGTATCCGCAGGCCCACATAGGCTGCGGTCTGCATGGCCGTAGCCCCCGGGATGGCCTGGCAGAGGGCTACCCCGTCCCGAAAGCTGGTATCGTCCAGCCAACCCCTGCGGGTGACTGCCATCCGCCGAATATAGGCCACCATGGCCGGGCCTCCGAAGGCCGTCAGACCCAATTTGAGGAAGGAGCAAAAAAGGAAGATCAAAGATGGAGGCCGCTCTTCTGCCTTGTCCAATTTCTCGGCTCGCTCCATGACTCAACCCCTCTCCAGTGCCCGGATTGGATCCAGGCGAGCCGCCCGGAGGGCAGGATAAACCCCGGCCAGCAGCCCCAAGAGGATGGAAAAGAGCAGGGCCATGGCGGGGAGCCAAAGGGGGAGCGAGATCGGCCAGGCCATCCTCTTGGCCGACAACATGCAGATCAGCGTTCCCCCAGCCAGACCGGCTACTCCTCCTCCCACTCCCAGAAGCAGGGACTCGAACAGGAACTGAAGGAGAATGTCCAAGCGACGAGCCCCCACCGCCCTTCGCAGCCCGATCTCCCCCGCCCGTTGCTTGAGCGAGAGCAGCATCACCGCCACCATGCCGGTACCCCCGATGGCCAAGGAGATGGCGGCTATCCCAGCCATGAGGAAGGTGAGATTACGGGCCGACGATCGCTCCACCTCGATGACCTTGGCCTGATTCTGAATGGTGAAATCATCCGGCTTGGAAGAGATGTCCATCCGGTGTCGCTCCCGCAAAAGGAGGAGCACCTCCCTTTCCGCTCGTTCGATCGAGTTTCGGTCCTGAGCCTGCACGTAGATGTTGTTGAGGTAAGTCAAGTTCAGCACCCTCCGCAGCGCGGTGGAGACCGGGATCAATATCTGGTCGTCTTCGTCCTGGCCCATGATATTGGTGCCTCGCGCCTGCAGTACCCCGATCACCTCGAATCCCACCCCCCGAATGCGGATTATCTCTCCCAGAGGAGGCTGATCCCCGAATAGGTTGCGCACCACCGTTTCCCCGATGATGGCCACCCGCGCCAGTCCTCTCATCTCTTCTTCGGTGAAACACCGCCCCTGATCCAGGGCAAGGCCCCTGATCTCCCAGTAAGAAGGCGTGGTTCCCACCACTGTGGTGAAGGTAGATTGAGGTCCGTATTTGACGATCAGCTTGCGCGACTGGACAGGTGCCACCCTGCGGACATGGGGACACTCTTCCCCGATGGCCTCGGCGTCCTTCAAGGTAAGTGTGGTAACATTTCCCACCTGCCGGGGCCTCCCTGCCACGATTCGGACCTGGCCGGCGGTGACGATGATCAGATCGCCCCCCATGCTCCCGATCTGACGCATGATTCGTTCCTGACTCCCCCTGCCCACGGCCACCACGGTCATCACCGCGCAGACCCCGATAGCTACTCCCAGCATGGGCAAAATGGCCCTCAGCTTGAGCAAGCGCAGGGACTTGATCGCGATCTTCAATCCCTGGACCCATCTTTGGCCCATGGGTCACCTCACCGGCGCAGGGCCTCCACCGGATCAAGCTGGGCCGCCTTTCTCGCTGGCTGCAATCCGGAGAGGACGCCGATCGCAACGGAGATGGCCAGGGACAGGGCCGCCGGTTCCCAGCTCACGATGCAGGGAAGATTCCGGAACCAGGAAATTCCCAGGGCCACGACCCCACCCAGCACGAATCCCAGTATGCCCCCCGTGACGGTGATGGCCAGGGTCTCCAGCAGGAACTGCCAGGCGATATCCCCCTTTCTAGCCCCCAAGGCCCGCCTCACGCCGATCTCGGATATCCTTTCGGTCACCGAGATGAGCATGACATTGGCCACCACCATCGCGCTCACCACCAAAGAAATGGCCGAGATCAGGGAGAGCAGGAGGGTTATGGTACCGGAAACTCCGCGCGCCATTTGGGCCGCCCCGGTAGGGGTCAGGATCCGGAAATCATCGGGAATGCCCGGGCCCAAACCGTGCCTCTCCCGGAGCAGGGCTTGAATCCGAGGAACTGCTCTTTCAATCGCCTTCGGATCCTGGAAGCGAATGCGGATCTGGCCCAGGTAGTCGATGTTGAATAGACGCCTCATGGCCGTGGTCAGGGGAACGATCACCCGGTTGTCCATGTCGGCCCCGTGAGGGGCGGTACCCCTCTTTTCCAGGATTCCCTTCACCTCGAAATCCACCTGGTTGATGCGCACCACCTCTCCGATCGAGCCCGGGGCCAAGGACAGGTCTCTCATCACCGACTGCCCCAACAGGCATACCCGAGAGTGACTGTCCAGATCCTCCTCGGTGATGAACCCTCCCCTCCAGGCATGCCAGTCCCACGCCCATTCCCATTCCGGAGTCACCCCGAAGATGGCGGCGCTGGTATTGTACCCTCGGCAGGAGATCGCCTGGGCCAACTTGACCACCGTCGGGGCCAGCACGGAAATTCCCTCGATCTCCTCTTCGATGGCCCTCGCATCCTCCAGGGTGAGGCTGGTGACTCTCTCATCCGGTGGTCCGAACATCTTTCCTCCCCCCGCCGCGACCATGACCACATCCGTGCCGAAGACCCGGACCCGCCGTTCGATCTCTCCCTTGGTCCCCTTTCCCAGGGCCAAGATCACCGAAAGGGTGGCGATGCCCACCACCAGACCGATCATCATCAGAAAGGAGCGTCCCTTGTGAGACCACACCGATCGCCACGACATCGCCAATACCCGCGAGACCCTCATCTTCCTCCCTCCTCTCTTCCCTAGGATCCATCCTCGGGCACTATTTGCCCCTCCCGGAGCCGGATCGTCCTGGCGGCGCGAGACGCCACGGCCTGATCGTGGGTCACCATAACGATCGTCCTGCCCTGGCGGTGCAGTTGGCTGAAGAGGGCCAGTATCTCTTCCGCAGTATGCGCATCCAGGTTACCGGTGGGCTCGTCGGCCAGGATCAAGGAGGGATCGTTGACGATGGCACGGGCGATAGCTACCCGCTGTTGTTGTCCCCCCGAAAGCTCATGGGGACGATAGTCCAGCCTGTCTCCCAAACCCACAGCGCGCAGACATTCCCGGGCTCGCTCTTTGGAATTAGCAGCCTCCGGACTGTATAGAAGGGGCAACTCCACATTCTCCAATGCCGTCAGCCGGGGAAGAAGGTGGAAGGTTTGGAAGACGAAACCGATCTTCCGGTTGCGAATTCGGGAAAGCTCGTCGTCCCCCAGATCCTCGATCCGAATTCCCTCCAGCCGGTAGGTCCCACTGGTAGGGCGGTCCAGGCAACCTAAGATGTTTATCAGGGTCGTCTTCCCAGTCCCGGAGGGGGCCATGAGGGCGACGTACTCCCCTCGCTGGAGAGAAAAGCTTATCCCCCGCAGGACCCTTACCTCCGATTCCCCTGCTTTCCGATAGGTCTTGACCAGATCGCGTACCTCCACCATGGCCTGGTCCGAATCGATCTTCATCATCTTCCTCCCTCCTCCGGGGACGGGGGCTCCAGCAGCACCTGCTCCCCTTCCTTCAGCCCCGACTCTATCTCCAGGAAATCCCCATCCCTCCAGCCAGTCACCACTTCCCTCTTCTCCGCCCTGCCCCCATGCCAAACATAAACCACCTTAAGACGCCCCTCCCGTTTCACTGCCTCGCGGGGAAGGGCCAGCACTCCTTTCTTCTTCCCCAGGAAAATCCTGACGCTGGCAGTCATGTCCGGCTTCAGCAGACCGCCATGGTCGCCAACGGAGATTACGGTTACATAGTTGACCACATTATCGAGGAGGATCGCCTTGGGATAGATCGCCGTCACCTCCCCTTCGAACTCGCGTCCGGGGTAGGAATCGACCGTAAAGGTAGCCTTCTGGCCGACCTTGACCCTTCCGATGTCCACCTCGTCCACATAGGCGTCTACTTCCAGACGATCCAGATCCACTATGGTGATGAAGGTAGGAGCCTGGAGACCAGCCGCCACCGTCTCACCTTTCTGGGTTGACACCTGAGCAATGATTCCCGAGATCGGAGCGGCGATGGTGGCGTAACCCAGCTGGACTTGGGCCTCGCGGAGGAGGGCCCGGGCCTGTTCCACCCGCCAGTGGCCCATGGCGATCTCCTCCGGCGTATAGCGATCCTCGATCAGCCTCAGCCTTTCTCGCGTGGCCTGAAGGTGGGCCCGTGCCACCTCGGCCTCCCGCCGCGCCCGCTCGAGTTCTTCCCAGGAGACGAATCCCTGGCTGAACAGTTTTTCTTTCCTTTCCAGCTCTGCCAGGTCGAACTGCAGGACAGCCTCCGCTTCTCGAACCTCTTGCTGCACCTGCCGTATCTCCTGTTCCCGGGACCCCCGGCGAATCAGCTCCAGGTTAGCCTGCGCATAGGCAAGGTCCGCTTCTGCCCGACGCACTCTGGCCTCCAACTCCTCTCGCTCCAGCCTCACTATCACCTCGCCCTTCTTCACCCGCTGCCCCACACTCACGCACAGACACTCTACCCTACCGGAAATCCGCGCCCCCACCCTCACCTCCGCCCCTACCTGAGGCTTCACCACTCCCGTGGCCTGGACGAAAGATCCCATATCCCGGCGGCTCACCGTGGCCAATCGCACCGAGGCGCTATCTTCCTTGGATGGCCTGCCAAAGCCCGTCAGCCAATACAAAACGGCCGAGCCGGAGACCGCAATCAGCAGAAAGAGGACGATCCACCTTTTCATCTCGATGTACCCGTAACCGCTCCGCCCTTTTAGTGCAGGTCCGATTCCACCTCGAGCATATTTTAGTGATTAATAAAATATTATCATAGGATTGCTGGTGTCAACCTTTTTCTCCCCCACTGGGGATCGATCGACCATCGAGCTGGTGGCGACTGGGAGCGGAACCTCTGTCCCATCTACCTCGGGCAAACAAAAAGGGGGAGGTAAATCTTCTTTTCCTCCCCCTTAGGCAAACCGCCCCATCATTACCCTAGTGCCCACTCAACCGGGGCTGACCACCCACATCTCCTCGGTGCTTCCTCCTCCTCTGCCGGATCGGCCCGGGCACTGGGGGGATTCCGACCAGTCTCCACGATCCGGAAAAAACTCCCCTTGCCCAGTTCCGGTATCTCCCGAATACCACCCTCGGTACACCACCGCCATCAAGGTCAGGAGAAGGGGCGGAATCAACATGACACATACCAGGATAGCTTTCATCTACTCTCACCTCGATTCCTAAACGGCCTCGAGCAGCACCGCTATCCTTGGCAGTGCACATCGTGTGCCAGTCGACGGACGACCCGCCCATCCTCCTCAAAAGCCCATCCCTGGCGGAAGAAACCGATGGCAAAGCCCTCTCACCCCGCCACCGGCTCGACCTTTTTTCCCCCAATCGAACCGTTTTGTCGAACCGATCATGGTCCTCCATCCTCCAGCTCCTCTCTTCCTTCCCTCAATGGGCTCTCCGGTTTCGGCCGCGATGGCCGCAAGGAGGAGAAGACACAGCTCATGACGGCTCGGTAAAGGGCATCAGCCCCCAAATTGGAACAATGCCTCTTTTCCTCCGGCAACCCCCCCAACGCCGCCTCGATCGTATCAGCAGATATCTCGGCTGCCTCGTCCAGGCTCCTGCCCCGGGCCAGCTCGGTCATTGCGCTGGAGGAGGCGATGGCGGCAGGACAGCCCCGGCACTTGAACTTGATGTCCACGATCCTCAGGTCTTGGACCTTGATCCACACCTTCAGGTAATCGCCGCACCGGGGATCGCCCGCAACCCCCACCCCATCCGGATCGGGTATCTCGCCCACATTTTTCGGATGGAGGAAGTGTTCCCAGATCTCCGGGCTGTACACCTCTCCCCTCTCCCTCATTCTGCCTTTCCATCTCCATTTGCCAATGAGAAGTAGGCCCTTCCTTCCACGCTTTCGATCTTGACCGTTCCCGTACGTACCAGGCCTTCCAGGTGCTTGGCCACTTCGCTCCGGTGCAATCCCAGGCCCGCGCAAATGTCTTCCAGAGAGCAAGGTCTCCGCCTCAGCAGCGACAGGATGAGGTCCCCGGAACCGAAGGCGGAAAGCTCCTTTTCGCACCAGGTTCGCTCCTCGATCACCTCCACCTGACCGGGGAAGAAGGATTTGAAATAGACCAGCTTGTCCTTCGGTACCGGATAGGCGAAGGGTTGGGCGGGGGGTCGATGGACGGTGTTGAGTTGAACCCGGTGAGGGCGGATGAGCTCTACGATCTCGGCGATATCGGAAACCTCCGAATCCAAGGCCGAGATTCCTCCCAGCAACATTACCTCCAGCCAATAGGCCCCGTTGAACTCCTCCCGCAGTCGGATCAGGCCGGTGACCAGCTTTTCCAGGGAAAGGGAGGGGTGAGGCCGGTTGACCAGCCTAAAGAGAGGCTCCGTGCCCGCATCCAGGGAAGGTATGATCAGGTCGGCCTGTCGGATTCGTTCCCTCACCCGGGGGCGATGGAGAAGGGACCCATTGGTCAGGACCGCCACCGGGATGGAGGTGAGATCCTTGATCGCCCTTATCACCTCGTCGATCCGGGAGTGCAGGGTAGGCTCGCCTGAGCCCGAGAGGGTCACATAGTCCGCTTCCACTTCCCCCCTCAAAGCCACCTCCAGCTCTTTTCGCACCTCCCGCACCGGAACATATTCCCTAACCTCGCAGGTCTGGTGACTGGTGGGACCGAGTTGACAGTAGATGCAGTCGTAGGTACAGGTCTTGAAAGGAACCAGATCCACCCCCAAGGACCTGCCCAGCCTTCTCGAGGGGACCGGCCCGAATACATGAAGCAGGTTTGGCCTCTCTCCCTTCTTCATCTCATCTCTCGCAGGGCTTGGTTTCACAGGGGGAATCTTTCCCGCAGCAAGGAGATTGCCTATTGCAGTTTGCGGCGGCTCCCATGCCTTCTCCCCGGCCCCCTTTGGAGATGATAGCTGCTGCCCGGCTGAGGAGTCGCTCCGCCCCAGCACCGCAGTTAGGGCAGGGGATCGAGGCAGGGTCGCTCATCCTTTGCAGCCTATCGAACTTGGCCCCGCACCGCGGGCACTGGTACTCATAGATCGGCATTTTCCCCTCCTCCCGACGATCAACTCTCCCTCGACGACCATTTCAGCTTCCCGGCAATAGGCCATGTTCGAGGATGATGCGAACGGTCATACGAGACGCCCTGCCCACCACTTCAGGGCACTTCTCCCGAGACCCTTCCGCGTCGAACTTCTGTTTTTCCTCAGGATCCCGGAGGAAATAGGGGCGCCCCAGCACCTTCATCTGCACATCTCGGCAGCTGAAGGCCCCGATATCTTCCAGGAAGGCCTGAATGAGCTCATAGGCGAGATCGTAAGAAAGGAAGCGGATGTTCTCAGGATCCTCGATTCGGGTCCGTTCCCGGCCCACCAGCTGGCTCAAGATCAGAACTCCTCCCGAAAGGGCGCCGCAGGGGCCCATTCCGCTGAGGCCGATCCCACCTGCCAGACCGGTGGCTGCCTTGAACACGGCGTCATCTCTGATGTTCAGAGTATCCTGCACCGCCGCCACCACGCACTGAGAACATCCCCGGTAGATCCTTCCACATTCCAATCCCGATCGATACGCCCTTTCCAGCAAAGTCTCCCGCTCGGCCTTTACCATCCGCTCTTCCTCCCCGCTCTGTTTGGCAGAAAGCAGCGACGAGCCATCCCCCGGGGCTGAGATCCCCAAGGTTGGCGGAACATCTTCCCGAAATCTCACCTTTTCGCGTTCGGTGCTGGCGATTCCGACTCCCCGCCTACTTTTTCTGATCCTTCGCCTTTGGCGGGGCCAGCGGGTTGACAAATTCGGTCTTGAATCCCAACTTCCTCATACCGGCGAGACAGGCCTCTTGGTCTTCCTCCACCAGGCCCCCGCTGACCCCGATCCCTCCGATCACATCGCCCGCCTCGTCGATGAGCGGATATCCACCTCCCACCATACAGATCCTGCCATCGGTATGCTGGAGCCCGTAGGCCATGGCGCCGGGCACCATTATCTCCCGCACCATGTCGGTCGGGCGCTGGAAAGCCACCGCGGTCCAGGCCTTCTTCTCCGCAAAGAGGATATTGGAGATCCGCCCCTTCTCCGGCCTGAGCAGGCCCCGGAGGTGCCCTCCCATGTCCACCACCGCTACCGAACTGGGCCGACCTATGGACTGACAATAGGCGATCGCTTCCTTCAGCAAGGTCTCCACTTCCTGCAAGGTCAGCTCCCTCATCTCCTCCTCCTCGACCGTTAAATGTCCGTTGCCTCGGCCCTGGTCCGGCAAGAGATTATCTCACCTTTCGCACCAGGACATCTCCCCCGATCCAGATAACCTCGATAACCTCTGATCCCCCGCTCTCACCTTCCTCGCCCTGGATAGTACCTTCACTCCTGGGCTTTCGGGCGAATTCAGGAGTGGTCTAGTGATCGCAGATATTCTCCCCCGGGGCCAGGGTCCCTTGGAGGAAAGAAAGGACCAGATCGTGGGGGGTACCCGCCTCTACCCCCACTACCACCTGGATTCCTCGCTCCGCGAACAGGGCCTGCGCCCGGGCTCCCATCCCACCCGCGATCACCAGTTCGACCTGCTGCTCCTGCAACCATTTCGGCAGCAGTCCCGGCTGGTGGGGGGGAGCATCCAGCATCTGCTTAGCCACGATCTCCTTCTTCTCCAGGTCCACATCGATCAGGGCAAAACTCTGGCAATGGCCGAAGTGGGGGCTCAGGCGCCCCCGGTCCACCGGAATCGCGATCCTCATCTTCCTCACCTTACCCTCTCTTTCCTCCCTCGGTATCGACTATCCCTCCCTCCCCCACAGGGGAAGCAGTATCCTGTGCTTTTGCCTTCAGCAGGGAAAGGACGATGCTGGCGAAGGCCTTGTCCGTCTGGTCAAGGCAATCGGAGTGGGGGAAAGGCTTTCCCGAATCGGAGGCCTCGACCAACTTGGGATCTATCGGCACCCTCGCCAGAAAGGGAATCCCCATCTCCTTCGCCATAGCCTCCCCTCCCCCCACCTTGAAGATATTGGTGATCTCCCCGCAGCGAGGGCAAACGAACCCGCTCATGTTCTCCACCACTCCCAGCACCGGAAGGGAGAGCTGACGACAAAAGCTGACGGACCTTCTCACATCCGCCAAGGCCAAGTCCTGGGGTGTGGTCACGATCACCGCACCGTATCTCCCATTCATAAGCTTGGCAACGGTCAGGGGCTCGTCTCCGGTGCCCGGGGGACAGTCTATGACCAAATAGTCCAGCCTTCCCCACTCCACCTCGGCCAGGAACTGTTTGAGGGCATTGTGCTTCAGCGGTCCCCGCCAGATGATCGCACTATCCCTCCCATCGAGCAGGAAACCGATGGACATGAGCTTCAATTTAGGAGTTATCTGAAGGGGTTGAATCCCGGTGGTGGCGACCATCAGTGGACATCCTTCCACCCCGAAAAGCTTGGGAATGCTGGGTCCGTGGATATCTGCATCCAACAGCCCCACCCGTTCTCCGGAAAGGGCCAAAGCGACCGCCATCCTGGCTGCCACCGTGCTCTTGCCCACGCCCCCTTTGCCGGAAAGCACCATGATCTTGAAATCGATCTCCCCCATTCGCCGGGACAACAACTCCTCCTCCGGGAGATCCTGCCAGCCTTCCCTCTTTTTCTCACCCTGGCCGAGAGATCCCAACTCCCTCTCCGTGGTTTCCGATTTATCCAAGGATCACCGCTCCTTTCCGCCCTGGCAGTTCAGATCCTGACGCTTTCGCCCTCTGTCCTTCTCAGGTGATTGGCTACCGCCTCCCAGGCCGATCTCACCGCCTGGGCGGCCTTCCCTCCGCAGCACTCAATCAGGCTCAGGCGCCGGACCTGGGCCTCGGTAAACCGGCGGTCATAGGGCACAGCCCCCATCACCGGGATACCATTGTCCTCGCACCATCGGCGGATGTCGTCACCGATGCTCTCGTTGATGTCGAACCGATTGATCAGGCCCGCCGCCGGGGTGCGAAAATGCCGTGCCAGCTCCGTCACCCTCTCCAGGTCGTGGCGCGCGGAGAGGCTGGGCTCGGTGACGATCAATACCAGATCGGCCCCGGCCAGACTGGCAATGACCGGACATCCAATTCCCGGAGACCCATCCACGATGAGCCATTCCAACCCCCTCTCTCGCGCAATCCCTCGGGCACGGTTCTTCACCTGGGTGACCAGCTTGCCCGAGTTTCCCTCCCCCACCGCCAGCCGCGCGTGAACCAAGGGCCCGAATCTGGTCTCCGACAAATACCACTCTCCCGCCTTCCTGTCCACCAGCTCTACCGCATGCTGAGGGCAGAAATAGGCGCACAATCCGCATCCTTCGCAGGAGATCGAATCGATTCGGAACCTGGCCTCTCCCGCCCCGGAGCCCTCCATCTTTACCGCCTCGAAACGACACCGGCTCAGGCAAGAACCACAAGAAATGCAATCTTCCTGACGGATGAAGGCCCTTTTGCCGGCATAAAAATCCATTCGCTCCTTGGTCTCGGGCGCCAGCAGGAGGTGGAGGTCGGCCGCATCCACATCGCAGTCGGCCAGCACCACCTCGCCCGCCAAAGCTGCAAAACAAGCTACCAGACTGGTCTTGCCAGTCCCTCCCTTCCCGCTGATCACCACCAGCTCCTTCATGCCCAAAACGCCCCCCGAATGGCCTGGAAAAGAGAGCGAAACTTCTCCCCGTACTCGGGCACTGCCTCTACCACCATCTCTCCTCGCGAATAGCACTGGGCTATTCGTCGGTCCTCCGGGATTTCGCCTAGAATGCGGATCCCTTTCGCCCGGCAGAATCGCTTTACCTCCATTTCTTCTTCCTCC
>Ga0123519_10003106_pt1 | contig 27730 bp, 25 predicted proteins | sample YelNatPaOPRAMG02_FD_87396 | JGI IMG/M metagenome (GOLD analysis project Ga0123519, IMG submission 87396) | Hot spring microbial communities from Yellowstone National Park - Yellowstone National Park OP-RAMG-02 (version 2) | ecosystem: Environmental > Aquatic > Thermal springs > Hot (42-90C) ...
GCGGCGGCGAGGCCGGCGAGGCCGCGTACACGACTCCGTCGCCGGGCCGTGCCAGCACCAACCAGCCCTCCTCGTCCGACAGCATTGCCACCAGCCCGTGCACGTCCCCCACTGGCACGCTCGCACGCACGAGCACCCCCTCGGCCTCCGGGTATGCCAGCGCCCCCACTCGCTCCCGAAGATTGTCCGCCGCGCCCCCCTCCAGACGTCCCCAGGCCTCCCCGGACATCGCCCGGATGTCGCGCTCCTGCCGGGCAATCCCCTCCGCCTCTCCCATCAGACCGATCACGATGACATAGTGGTTCCGGGCCGCAACTGGCAGGCCGGGGACGCGGCTGGCCGCTGCCGGGTTGAGTAGCTCGATGCTCGTAACGCCCAGCCGCGAGGAAAGCAGCGCCTCGGCCATGGCGGCCGCTGGGCGCAGGTCCATCGCCGACACCAGCACGACCGTCTGCTCCGGCCGGGGCACGAGACGAAGCGTCAGCTCGCAGATCGCGCCCACTGTCCCCAAGGAGCCGATGAAGAGCTTCCCCAGCTCATACCCGGCCACGTTCTTCACCGTTCGGCCGCCGGTCTTGATCACCGAGCCATCCGTGAGCGCCACGCGCATGCCGATGATGAGGTCCCGCGGCGCGCCGTAGCTCATCCGCAGCGCCCCGCCCGCGTTCGTCGCCGCGATGCCCCCCAGCGTGGCCGAAGCCCCCCCTGGCGGATCGAGCGGCAGCATCTGGCCGTGTTCTCCCACCACCTTCTGCAGCGCCTCCAGCGACATGCCCGCCTGCGCCGTGACGGTCAGGTCGTTGGGGTCGTACGCCACGACCCGGTTCAGCCCCGACATCAGCACAACCGCCCCAATCGGCCCGCACGGCGCGCCCAGGTGCATGTGCCGGCCCCCGCCCCACAGCAGAAGCGGCAGCCCCGACTCCGCCGCCGCGCGCAGGACCGCCGCGACCTCTTCGACCGACTGCGGCAGCACCACCGCAACCGGCATCTGCCCGTCCACGCGGTACCGGCTGACCGCCTCCGTGTCCGTCAGCAACCGGTTCTCGCCGACCGCGGCCTGGAGACGCCGGAGGCTCCCCGAGATCCCGCTCATCGCTTCGCTCCCGCGGCCGGCTCCTCGGCGGGCAGCACCTTCCCGGGGTTGGCGATGCCGTGAGGATCGAAGACCTGCCTGAGCTTCCGCTGGGCCGCGATGTCATCGGGCGAGTAGATCAGCTCCATGAATCGTGCTTTCTCCGCGCCCACGCCGTGCTCGCCTGTGATCGTGCCGCCCACCCCGGCGGCGACCCGGAAGATCTCCGCGCTGGCCGCCTCCGCCGCGCGCAGCCCATTGGGGTCGTCGCGGTCGAACAGGATGTTTGAGTGCAGGTTCCCGTCTCCGGCGTGGAAGATCTTTGCAATCCTCACTCCGTGCCTGCGCTCGATCTCCTGGAGCTGGCGCAGCACCTCCGGAATGCGCGTGCGCGGCACCGTCGCGTCATTCACCAGCATGGAGGGCGACACCCGCGCCGTCGCGCCGAACGCCGAGCGCCTGCTCGCCCACAGCTTGTCTCGCTCCTCGGCCGTCCGCCCAATCTCCACCTGGCGGGCCTGCAGCTTCCGGCAGATCGCCGCGCACCCCTCAGCCTGCCGGTCCAGCACCTCCTTCAGCCCGTCCAGCTCGATCAGAAGCACCGCTTCCACGTCCGTCGGCAGCCCTGAGGGGAAAGATGCCTCCACCGCCTCCAGCGTCGTGCGGTCCATGATCTCCATCGCCGCGGGCATCATCCCGGCCGCGATGATCCGCGAGACCGCCTCCCCAGCCGACTCCAGCGTCTCGAACAAGGCCAGCACGATCTGCGCGCTCTCCGGAAGCGGCTTCAGGCGCACCACCACCTCCGTCGCAATGCCAAACGTGCCCTCGGACCCCACAAACAGACCAACCAGGTCGAACCCGGGCGGGTCCAGCGACTTCCCTCCGAACCGCCGCACACTGCCGTCGGGCAGCACCACCGTCAGCCCCACCACGTGGTTGGCCGTCACGCCGTACTTGAGACAGTGGGGACCGCCCGCGTTCTCCGCCACATTGCCGCCTATGGTGGACACCTTCTGGCTCGCCGGGTCCGGGCAGAACTGCAGCCCCCGCGGTGCCAGCGCCTTCTGGAGGTCCAGGTTGACCACGCCAGGCTGAACGACGGCGCGCAAGTTGCGCGCGTCGATCTCGAGGATCGCGTTCATGCGCGAAAGCTGGACTACGACGGCGCCCTCCGCGGGCACCGATCCCCCCGAGAGGTTCGTGCCAGCCCCCCTCGGCACGAAGGGCAGGCGGCGCTGCGCACACACCTGCACCACCCGCGCGACTTCCTCTGTGGTGGCGGGAAACGCGACCGCGCCTGGCCGGCCGCGTGCAGTGGATGAGTCGTAGCTGTACAGCAGCAGCTCGGCCGGTTCCGTAAGCACGTTGTCCCGGCCGACCGCCTTCCTCAGCAGCCCGACGACCTTCTTATCAACCATGATGGCCTCGGGCCGATTCTACCACCGCGGTCCGGCCGCGACAAGGGCGGCCGGCTTGCACGTGTCGCGGCGGCGCCAACCGCGCCCGAGCCGCCGGCCGGGGCTGCGTACGAGATCCCGAACAGCCTGCCCAGGGGTCTCTCTGGCGTCGACTGCTACTGAGCAGCTGCCTCGAGCACCGGCTCCCACTGGTTGTGGACCTCGAAGTGCCGGTTGGGGTCAACCATCAGGACATACAGCCACCAAAGGCCGAAAACGCCCACGGTCACGATGGTAAGGAGCACGTACAGCCAGAACGACCGATCGGGAATGGCCCGGCGAAAAGGGAGCCTGGCCTGCGTGCCAAGGGCGGCGAAGGCGTCGCCTATGGCAGCGGTCAGCGCGGCCTCGTTGGCCTCGTGCCGCTTGTAGTCATCCATGAGCAGATAGTACAGGATGAGGCCGACGATACCAGCCCCAAGGCCGGGGACAGCGCCGGTGACAAGGCACAGCACTGTCCACAGGACAGCGCCCCGGGGGCTCCGCTGGTCTCGAATGGCCTCCTCGGCGGCCTCCATCTTCGCCAGCAGGTCGCCGAGGTCGGCCCCTGTCTCCGCCGCCCGGGTGCGAACATAGATCCTCGCGTCCTCGGCAAGCCGCGCGATGCGCCGGAAGTGCCGGTCCCGGCGGTTGACGAGCTGATAGACGATGTAGAGGCTCAGGGCATAGGTGGCGAGGAGCACAAGCACGACCAGCCCGAAAAGCGCGAACGAAAGCCCATCGCTGGACGAGACCACGTCGGAAAGGCCAGCCAGAATGATCAGAAGCATCGCGAAGGTTACCAGCACGATCATTGCGAGCAGCAAAAGGGGATCGATGCGCTTGTCGGTCTGGCTGCGCTCCCTCAGGTCAGCAAGCAGAAACGTGGTGTCTGCCATCTGCGCCGAACCTCCCCGCCCGTGGTGCTGCACAGCTTCGACGCAGCCGCCGGCTGCCCTGCGGCCTGCCCCCCGACAGCGGCGAGCGGGAGGGCGTGGCGGCGCCCGAACAAAAAGGGCGCGGGACGGAAGAGGGGGTTCCGTGCCCACGCCCGGACCGGAGTGCGGTGAGCTGGGGGATCACCACACCCCGAGGCGGAACTGGGTGCGGGTGGCCCGCACCCATGCGGGGCAGTGATTCCCCCGCCCACCGGCCCATCCTCCAACGCGCTCGAGCTAAATGTTCGCTTTATCGTACAAGCCCGCGGCTGCCTGGCTGGGCTCTGCGGGCGAGGTGCGGACCAGCACCAGCGTCCCAGCCGCGGCCAGCGCCCCGGCCAGGCCGAACAGCGCCTGGTAGGACGTCAACTGCACCAGCAGGCCTCCCAGCAGCGGCAGGAACGTGGTCACCGCGAAGAGGGTGTTCTGGATGCCGATGTACAGCGTGCGGGTGCGCTCCGGCGCGATCGACAGCAGGTGGTTGGTCGCGCCTATGAACCCCCCGCTCCCCGCCGCGGCCAGGCCGAAGAACACCAGGCCGAAGGCGACGCGCGCGAGGCCGGCAGGCAGCGGCAGCATGCTGGCGCCCAGCGCAGCCGCCGGGACGACCACGGCGAGGGCGGAGACGGCCACCAGGAGCGTCCGCGGACCGCGGTGGTCATTCAGGTGCGCCCACAGGGGAATGGCGACCACGCTGCCCGCCATCTCGATCGACAGGTAGGTCCCCACCGCCGACTCGGGAACCCCCAGCACGCGGCGGCAGTACACAATGTAGAAGGGAAGCGCGATGGCCGCCGCCCCCACCAGCACGCGGTTGAGCAGCAGGAGCCGGAACTCCCGGTGCTCGCGCACGACCCGCGGCGCGTTGCGCATGAAGACCAGGAAAGGCTCGGCCCGGCCCACGTCACCGGGAGGCTCCCGCACCATCGCGAACAGCGCCCAGCCCGGCGCGAAGCTGACGAGCGCAAGGCAGAAAAGCAGGCAATAGCCCACGGGAAATGGCAGGGCCTGCGCGCCGAGGATGCTGCGCACCAGGATGCCGGCCGCGATCGCCGCCAGCCCTCCCCAGAACTGCCGGTGCCCGAAGAACCGGCCAAGCCGCCGCGAGGGCACCGTCTTCGCCACGATGTCCAGGAATGCCGGGCCGCTCAGCCCGCCCCCGAACGATGATATCGAGTAGCCGAGGAAGAAGCCGACCAGGGCCGGCAGGGGATAGCGCTTCGCTAGGAAGTAGACCACCGGTATCGTGAGGACCCACCCGAACCCCCGCAGCAGTGCCGCGAAAACGTACAGCGGCCGCTTGTGCGGCCTCGGGTGGAGATAGCTGGCAACGAAGAGCTGTGGCAGGAACCACCCGCCGTTGCCGATCGCCGAGATGAGGCCCACCGCGATGTCCGAGTCCGTCAGCTGGGAGACGAAGGTGGGCAGCACAGTGGCCGGGTCCACGAAGGCCGCACCGAGGGCGAACAGGATGCCGTTGGCGATACCGAGCCGGTAGGCGCGGCGGCTCTCCGGGGCCGCGAGGTCCAGGGCTGCCTGATCCATAGTGACCATGCTGGCGCCGGCCAGCCGGGGGCTTCCGAAGCTGGCGCGTGCCCGTCGCCGCACGGGCCCGGCGTCGCTCGGAGGTGTCCGGGGGCCGGTGATCGCCTCCTGCCAGAGCCATGCGAGGGCGCGGCCGTTCGGCCGCGCCCACCGGTTGTTTCGTCGCTGCATCGGCAAGTCCTCGGCGCCGGAAGAGCTGCCAACGTGCCATATTCGACCGGTCATGCGGCGTATCCAACTCAACAGACGGGTCGTTTTGTGGCATTAACAAACAGGCGGCCTCGCGCCGCCGGGGACACACACGGCCGGATGGCCGTCCCGGGAGGCATCGGTCTACTGTGGAAGACTTCGAAGTCGCCGGAGAGCGGTCTGAAGAGGCGCCGCGGCCCGCGGCAAGGCCGGACGCCCTCCTCGCCGCCATCATGTGGGCCCGGGTCGCCGTGGGGCTGGTCCTTGCCGCTACGGGCGGAGTAGCCCTCGGACATGCCCTCACCAGCGGCGAACGGGCCGTATGGCTGTGGGTCGGGGGCATCACCCTGGTGACCGGCGTCCTGCTGGCCATCTCCGGTTTCCACGCTGGCGCGCACGCTGCCCAGCCGCTCCGCGAGCAGGCGCCGGCCGAGCCGGAGACGAAGGGACCGGAGCCTCTGGTGCCCCTGCTGGGCGCGCTGCTCGTCTACAAGTATCGCCTCGTCAGCCACCAGCAGCTTATGCGCGCGCTCGAGGAGCAGCGGAAGACCCGAAAGCTGCTGGGAGAGATTATGGTGGACCTGGGCATGATCACCCGGTCGCAGCTTCGCGAGGCGCTGCAACACCAGCGCCTGGTGCTCGAGGAGAAGCGGGGGCGCTTGCAAGGCTGATTCTTGGCGGGCGCGAACGCGCTTGAGCGCGGGGGACTGCGCATCACGCCTGCCGTGCTTGGGGAGGGGGAAGGTGGTTTGGGTCGCGGTTCTCCTGGCCGCGGCGCTCGTGTCCGCGGCCGCCGTCCGCGCGCGGCGCGGGAGCTGCCTGTGCGCGGCGTCGCTGCTGTCGCTGCTGCTGGGGCTGAGTTGTGGGGCGTCGGTCAACTTCTGCGTCTTCTGGCCGGACTTCTGGGTGACGATGAGTGCCGGGCTGGGTCTGGCTGCGCTCCTGCACGGCGCGCAGGCGCGGGCCGCGTAGATGGTGGCAGGCGCGCGATCTGCCCGGGAGGCCCCCTGGGCGCTCCTGGGGCAGCCTAGCGGGATGTCCGCTATTTGAGCAGGAGTCTGGCGCCCGGCCATGGAATACTCGCTGTGCCGGATTCCAGACGGCCGTGACGGGCCATCAGGGAGCAGTAGCATGCTTGTGCGCTGCAATGCCTGTGGTCACGTGAGCGAGCGCGATGCCGCCGTCGGAGGGGTCTGCCAGAAGTGCGGCAAGCCCGCACTGGACGAGGTTGAGCGCGACGAGCCGGTGGAAGCCCAGGCGCTGACGGAGCCCGAGGTCACGGTCAGCCGTCAATGCGCCGTCTCAGCAAAGTGTGCAGCAGCCCGGGAAGCGAGAACCCGGGCCGTCCAGGCAGGCTGGGGGGAAGGCTCCCAGCACGTCGGTCTCGGCTAGCGCGGTAGCGTCCGGGATGGCCGGGCCGTTGGGCCCCCGCTCCCGGGGGCCGCGCGGCGCGGCCTGGCCGATTCGCGGGTGCCGCCTCATGGTGGCCGCGCCCCTTTCTCACGCCTCTACTTTCCTCTTCCTTTCCCCGGCGCTGCCTGCTTCCGGCCTGACGCACACCTGCCGTCCATCGCCGCTGCACTTCTTCATGCTCCTGCCTCGCAGCCCGCGCAGAGCCCGGAATCCTCTTGCTGGCCGGGCAGAGCTGCACCGAGTCGCCCCCACCTCCTGTCTCGATGAGGAAACGTGGAATATGTCCCTCAGAGGTGTGGCCGCGGCGGCGGGCGGGCCACCGCGGCCAGCAGGAGGGAGCGCCATCGGGAGAGCTGCGCGAACGGGGACGTTAGGAGTCAGAGGCGATGAGCACGAGTGCAGCAAGATGGACGGTGGTGCTGACGGTCGTCGCGGCACTGGCGCTGACCGGGACGGCTGTCGCGGTAACCCTGCCTTATCAGGATTGCTTTGACAGCGCCATGCTGGGCACCTATCCCAGCAGCACTGGGTGGTTGTGGCTCTCGCAGGGCAAGTCGGGCTATGTCTCGAACCAGGCGGCGTACTCCGGCCCGCAGTCGTTCCGCCTGGACGCGTACCCCTGGGCGGCCCGGATGGACTACGTGACGCTCGACCAGGTTCCCGACCAGCTGAGCTATGAAGTTGCGGTGTACGTGGTGCCCGGGGGCGGCAAGATTGGCAGCGCGGGCTTCATGACCCCCGCGAGTGGCCAGGGGGTGATGTGGAACTGCTTCACCGTCGACGCGCAGATCGGGCGCGTCACCTTCTACGGCGCCAATGCCCAGCCCGTGGACGTGGGGCCCTATCAGGCCGGCCAGTGGTGTGTGCTCCGCGCCGACCTGGACTTCACGACATCGACTGCGGTCCTGTGGCGCGATGGCCAGCAGGTCGCCGTCGGCGTCCCGATCATGCCGAAGGAGTTCTCCTCGACCTACGGCTACGTCGTCCTGAACCGCTGGGGCGTCGCGGCCAACAGCTACTTCAACTACGGCGGGTTCTCGAACATCGTCTGCTTCGACGACGTTGCCCTGTGGGAGGAGCCCGCCGACGAGACGACGACCGTTCGGATTGACATCAAGCCCGGCAGCGACGTCAACCCAATCAATCTCAACGCGCCCGGCGTGCTCCCGGTTGTCGTCTTCTCCTCGGACACTTTCGACGCCACCGACATCGATCTGTCCAGCGTCCTCCTCGCCGGGGCCGGAATCGCCACCACCCCGAGAGGGACGTACATGGCCGGCTTCTGCGATGAGGACGGCGACGGGTTGACGGACCTGCGGGTGCACTTCCGCATCCAGGACCTGGATCGCTCCCAGCTTGCCGATGGCGTCTGCTGGCTTACCGGAGCGACCTACTCCGGCGGCGAGTTCGAGGGCTCGGACCACGTGGTCCTCGTCCCGCGGCCGGGGCGGTAAGCTCAAGCGCTCCGCGCGCGGGCCGGCCGGTCAGCGGCGACCTCCCGCCAGCCCACCTCGAGCGGGCTGGCGGCCGGCGCGGGGGTCTCTCGAGAACGCGGGCGATGGTGCCGGGGAGGCAAGCAAGGAGAAGGATGCGTGGTACGGAGGACCACCGTCTCGATACAGGACGAGGCGTTCCTGATCAATGGGTCGCCGACCTACGAGGGCCGGCACTTCCGGGGCCTGAGGGTTGAGGGGCTGCTGTTGAACACCCGCATGGTGCAGGCCACCTTCGATGACCTGAACCCAGCCACGCGCGGCCAGTGGGCCTACCCTGACACCGGCGAGTGGGACCCGGAGCGAAACGTCAGAGAGTTCACGCAGGCCATGCCCAGGTGGAGGGAGCACGGCTGCCTGGCGTTCACCATGAACCTCCAGGGCGGAAACCCCCGCGGCTACACCAGGCAGCAGCCCTGGCACAACAGCGCCTGGACCCCCCTCGGGGGAGCTTCGTCCGGACTACGAGAGCCGTCTTCAGCGGGTGCTGGACCGCGCGGACGAGGTCGGGATGGTAGTCATCCTCGGCCTGTTCTACTTCGGCCAGGACGAGCGCCTGGAAAGCGAGAAGGCCGTCACCCGCGCGGTGGACACAGCCGTCCACTGGGTGCTGAACCGCGGCTACGGGAACGTGCTCATCGAGGTCAACAACGAGTGCGATGTGCCGGCCTACGAGCACGAAATCCTTCAGCCCCACCGCGTGCACGAGTTAATCGAGCGCGCCAAGGGCATCACGCGGGAGGGCCGCCGGCTGCTGGTGGGCACCAGCTACGGGGGTGGCAGCATCCCGGGCGAACGAGTGGTCGGTGCCTCCGATTTCGTCCTCATGCACGGCAACGGGGTCGACGATCCGCACCGCATCGCCGAGATGGTCCGCCAGGTCCGACGGTTGAGGACCTACCGACCCATGCCCATCCTGTTCAACGAGGATGACCACTTCGGGTTCGAGAACGTCAGCAACAACTTCGTGGCGGCCGTCGGCGAATACGCCTCCTGGGGCTACTTCGACCCGGGGGAGAACAACTACCGCGACGGCTATCAGAGCCCGCCCGTCAACTGGGACATCAACACGGAGCGCAAGCGCGGGTTCTTCGAGCTGGTGCGCCGCGTGACCGGCGCCGAGCCGCCCGCCTGGTTCTGACCGACCTTTCCAGCCTGACCGATCGCGCTTTCGGACAGCCGGCTTCGCCTTTCCCATCAGCTCGCGCGCACTGGCACGGCCATCCCCCCGGAGGGCATGACGGAGACCCGGGCGGCGGGCCCGGCCGAGGACAGCGCGTCGTCGACGGCCTCCTGGAGCGTCGCCCCGTACCCCAGCCCGAGGTCTTCGGCCTCGGAGCGAGAGTAGTTGTCCGAGACGAGCGCGACGCGATAGCGGCTCACGGTCTTCGCGTACACATACATGAACGCGCCGCCGGAGGCGCTGATCTCTCCCGCCTGGATGCGAGCCATCAACTCATCTGGAGGCAAGGCGGCCTGCTCCCTGAATCCCAGCCGGTCTTCCTTCGAACCCGGACCGTGTTGCAGGGCGCCACCAGGATCAGCGATCCGCCGGGTTTCACCATCGCCGCGCCCGCATAGAGGGCGAACGTCGCGTGCCCGAAGGTGGCGTCGCGGGGGCTCGCGCCCACTACGCCCACCTCCGCAAGTTCCTCGATCGCGACGCCGTAGAGCCCTCGGTATCGGGCTACGCCCTCGCGGTGCGCAGCCACGACGTCGCCGGCCACGGCCTCAACGATCTCCAGCCCCGGCGACAGAATCGTGTTGACGATCAGGTCCAGCCGCGCCATGCGCGCGATATCCTCCATGTCCGCCCGTATCGGGTTGCCCTCGACCCGACCGATGACTATGTTCGGGTCGTCTGCGCGGCAGTGGTTGTTGTGAATGGTCTCGTGTCCCGCCACGCCCGGAACCACGATCTTCGCCCCGCCGCCGAAGCCCGCGATCGGATGCGCCATCACGCTGCCCACGGCGATGCGCAGGTCGGCCTCGACGACGCGGCGGTTGATGAGCACGGGCGTGCCCGCAGGCGACTTTCCCAGGTCCACGAGATCGGCGTGGGGGTCATGGTTCGCGACATCGAGCCGCGCGACCACCTCTCGGCCGACCTTCCGCACCATCTCCTCGTGGCTCAGCCTCCGGTGCATCCCCTTGGCGAAGACGACCGATATGTCGGCCTCCGAGCAGCCAGCCTCGATCAGGCGCTCCAGGATGGCGGGGAGGACCTTGTGCGCGGGCGTGGGGCGGGTCCAGTCGTCCACCAGGATGACGACTCGCTTGCCGGGGCGCGCGAGCCGGGCCAGCGGCTCCGCGCCGATGGGCCGCTCCAGGGCCCGCTCGACGGTCGCCCGCTCTTGCTCGGGAGTCGGCCGCGCGATGCCAGGGTAGTCGAAGACAGCCAGCAGGTCGCTGTCCGCGACCTCCAGTCGCTTCTCACTGGCGGCGTAGGGAACGCTGACAGTGCGCATTCGATCCTCCTTCCGCCGGGATCGGCGCGAGGTTCCAGGGCCCCCTCCGGGTCCCCTGCTGCACAAGCGGCCGCCGGCCTGAGGCGGTAGTTCGCCATCTACGTCGCGGTAAAACAACAGGATCCTCGAACGCTGAGTTGCTGAATGTCGCAAGCCTAGTACAATGCATCGGGTGTGGTGCTGCCCGACGCGGGATTGCGAACCAAGTAGCACGGAGGCGAGCGCCTTGCTGAGCATAGTCCGCTTCATCGCACTGTGGTGCACCGGAATCGCCAGCGGCGTCGTGTTCACCCATCTGATCGAGGTGGCGCCCAAGTCGAAGCTCCCCGGCGCCGCTTACATCGAGGTCGAGCAGGTCCTCCAGGCCCATGGGGCCACCCTGGGCATAATCGAGGGCATCGCCCTGTTCTTCGCGCTGATCCTGATGTTCTTCGTCTACCGCCGCGCCTGGCCGTTCTTCCTAACCCTCGTCGCCGCCATCAGCCTGGCCGCGATGGTCATCATCTGGGCCGCGTCTGTCGCGCCAATGCAGGCCGACCTGCAGAGGATCGCAAGCGGAACGCTGCCGTCCAACTGGCAGAGCCTGCGCGACCGCTGGGCCATGCTGGACTCCGTACGGGCGATATTCGGGATAATCGCGTTCACATTCCTGGCGGCCGCCGTCGTCATCGACGCCGGCCCGCCAGCCCCGGAGCGCAGGGCCGAGCCGGAGCGCGAGGCACCGCGCCCCGCGGCCCCCGAGGCCCGGCCGCACGAGCCGCCGCCGGCCGAGTCGGCCCCGCCCCCGCCTGAGGTGCACGGCTAGGGGCGCGGCCCCGCGGGCAACCGCGGCCGGCAAGCGTCAGCCGCCAGGAGCTTGTGTCGGCGTTTCCCAGGAGAACGCCTGCCGGCCGCCCGCGCGGCGGCCCGGAAGCGGCGCGTCCGGCGAGGGCATGGGCGGATAGTCAGGAAACCCGATGTCGCGGCACAGGTCGGCGATGCGGACCGGTTGCCCGGTCGCCATGGACCTGTTGGCGGCGATCCCCGTCAGGATGGAGTAAGCCCCGGCTCGGTGGTCTGCGGCGCGCAGGTACTTGTCAGGCTTCGGCTCGGGGCTGAAAATGTCGTCCAGCAGCACCGGGTCTCCGCCGCCGTGGCCGCCCTCGCCGGTCCACACCTCCACCTGGTACGCCTCTGCGAAGTGGGGAAAGACGCGGATGTAGCTGCGGTTCTCGACAACCTGGTGCGGCGTGGTGCCGTCCCCGCTGATATAGGACGACTCCACCTCCTTGCGCTCCAGGCGCCCCTTCGAGCCATTGAACGCCACCTGGTATCCCTCATAGGGGGAAAACGCGTTCAGCGCGTAGCTCATCTTCGCGCCCCCCCGATAGCAGACCACCAGCTCCATCGAGTCCTCGATGTCGATGGCCTCGGAGAAGACGCAGCGATCCCGGAAGTACCCGTCGAAGCGCTCGTTCTCCAGGTACAGCTCCCGCATCGAACGGTGGGCCGCCAGGTCGAGATAGAACGGGCACCGGCCCGATTCGGCGCAATCGAGGCAGCGCTCGGACCGGTTGGTCAGTCCGTAGCGCTCTGCCGTCCGCGGCGTGTAAAACCGCCGGTGCCCCGCCGCGAACACCGTCTCGGGGACATCGGAGAGCCACCAGTTCACCAGGTCGAAGTGATGGGTGGCCTTGTGCACCATCAGGCCGCCGGAGTTCTCCTTGTTCCGGTGCCACCGGCGAAAGTAGTCGGCCCCGTGGGAGGTGTCGAGCAGCCAGGTGAACTCCACCGACAACACCTCGCCGATGGCGCCTGACATGAGCAGGTCCTTCACCTGGGTCGCCGGCGGCGCGTAGCGGTAGTTGAAGGTCACCGTGAGCTTCCTGCCCGTCTTGGCGATGGTGTCGATGATGCGCTGACACCTTCGCTCATCGATGGTCATGGGCTTCTCGGTGATAGCGTCGCACCCCAGCTCCATCGCGCGGCAGATGTACTCGTCGTGGTGCCGATCCTTGGTGGTCACGATGACGCAGTCGGGCTTCGCCTCGGCAATCATGCGGTCGAAGTCGCTTGCCGGGTAGCCGACAGCCAGTGCCCCGCGCTCACGAGCGCGGTCTACATATCGCTGCAAGCGCCCCGGGTTCACGTCGCACAGAGCGACCATCTCGCAAGTAGCGGCATAGGTCTGCGTGACGGCATCCAGGTACATCAACCCCCGGCCGCCGCAGCCGACCTGGGCATAGCGTCGCTTCGCTGGCACCGCGGACCCTCCTGTAAGACCGGTAATGCGCGGGCCGCTATTCGCCGCCGCGCGCGGCCGACCTCTCCCATCCCGGCAGGCTATGCGGCCGGCACCCGGCCGGCGTGGATGGCTGCCGCTCCCAACAGCAGCGGCGAGACCGACACCTCCTCCAGCCCGGCCTCCCGGAATCGCTCCGCTATCTCCTGCGCCCCGGGGAAGGCGACGATCGTGCGCAGCAGGTGGCGGTAAGCGCTTCCCTGGGAGAGAAGCGGCGTCAAACCCACTGTGACCTCCAGGTAGAGCCGGTACAGTGCCCTGACCACGAGCCTGGGGGGCTGCGAAGTCTCCAGGGAGACCACCCAGCCGCCGGGCCGCACCACGCGAACCATCTCCGCGAGCAGCTTGGCAACGGAGGCGACGTTGCGTAGGCTGAAGCCCACCGTGGCCGCGTCGAAGGCATCGTCGGCAAACGGCAGCAGGAGCGCATCGCCGCAGACGAAGGCCACCGGCTTGCCCTGGGCCTTTGCGCGGCCGATGTGCATCATGCGCCGCGCGAAGTCCAGGGCCACCGCCCGCGCGCCGCGGCGGACCAGGGCAAGGGCGATGTCACCGGTGCCCGTGCACACGTCGAGGACGAGGGCGCCGGGGCGGAGGCGGCAGGCGTCGGCGGCGCGCTCCTTCCACGCGCGGTGCTGGCCGAGGCTCAGCAGGGAGTTGAGTAAGTCGTAGCGGTCGGCAATGCCGTCGAACATCCACCGGATCCGGTCCGGCGGGGCCGACGCGCGGGACGCCGGGGTCACGACGCCGCTGCCTCCGGAACCCGGTTGATGTGGAAAGCGAGGATCTCCAGCTCGCGCGTCAGGTCGACGTCACGCAGGGCGATCTCGGCCGGCACATGGACGCGTGCAGGCGCGAAGTTCAGGACGGCCCGGATGCCCGCCGCCACGAGGGCGTCCGCCACCTCCTGCGCGGAATCGCTTGGAACCGCGATGATCCCGATGTCGGCGCGGAGGTGCCGGTTTATCTGCTCGATCTGGTGGATGTCGAAGATCTCCAACTCCCACAGCCGCCGACCGATTTTGCTGAGGTTGTTGTCGAAAATGCCGACGATGCGGAAAGGCGAGCGCTGGAAGCCCGCATAGCCCGCCAGCGCAGCCCCCAGGTTCCCCGCGCCTACGATCACGACGCGGTGTTCCCGGTTGAGCTGCATGGTCTCGGTCAGCCGCTCCAGCAGGTGCTTGACGTCATATCCGATCCCGGGCTTGCCGAACTCGCCCAGGTAGGACAGGTCCTTCCGAATCTGGTGGTGGGGAACTCCGCAATGCTGCCCCATCCGCGCGGAGGAGATGGTCTGGACCCCTTGTTCGACCAGCGACCGGAGACAGCGCAGGTAGATGCTCAGGCGAGACACGGCTGGCTGCGGGATTCTGCTGGCGCTCTGAGGCACGGCCTACCCCCCCTTGTTGCGGCGCGGCGCGTGGGACATCTGCGACCGCGGTCATGTGAAATCCGTCACAAGGTAGGGCATTGTAGCAGGGCCACCCGCCTTCGGTCAACTGTCTTGCGGTCGGCCGAGATCGAGGCGCCGCCGCCGAAGCACACACGCTGCCCCGGAGGGGTAGGAGCGACCGCTCGCGCGTGGAACTGTGACTGGGGGGAACCGTGGAGGACCTGGGAATGCACGATCTGGCGATCGCGAAGGTGAAGCTCGGCAGCGTCGAGGTGAGCCGTTTCATCCTCGGCGGGAACCCGCAAAGCGGGTTCAGCCACTGGAACCCGATGAAGGACCAGGAGATGAAGCACTACTTCACGGCCGCAAACTGCAAGGCCTTGCTGCGGCAAGCCGAGCAGCTCGGCGTCACGACGCACATCGGCCGGGCCGACCACCACATCATCCGGCTGCTGATGGAGTACTGGGACGAGGGCGGCACCATCCAGTGGATAGCCCAGACCTGCCCCGAGCTTGGGCCGCCCGAACGCGGCGCGCTCAATGGCATCCGCAACGGGGCCAAAGCGGCCTTCATCCACGGCGGCCAGTCCGACTACTGCCGCCTCCACAACAAGCTCGACGACCTGCCGCCGGTCATCAACATGATCCACGATGCCGGGCTCGCGGCCGGCGTGGCGGGCCACGTCCCGGAGGTCTTCGAGTGGGCGGAGGAGCACCTCGACGCCGATTTCTACATGTGCTCCCACTACAACCCGATCTACCGCGGGGAGACGCCCGAGCATATCAGCGGCACCAACGAGTACTTCAACGACGAGGACCGGGAGCGGATGACGGCGACCATCCAGAAGCTCTCCAAGCCCGTCATCCACTACAAGATCATGGCCGCGTCGCGCAACGACCCGCGGGAGGCCTTTCGCTATACCGTGAGCAAGATGCGCCCAGGTGATGCCGTCTGCGTCGGCATCTACCCCGCCGACAAGCCAGACATGCTCGCCGAGGACCTGCGGCTCTTCCACGAGGCGCTGGCGGAGGCGGGTGCAAAGGCTTGACCGGGGCCGCGGGCGAAGGCTCAGGCGGCGGGCGCTGAAGCGCCCGCCGCGTTCTGTCTCTCCCCGGCGCGTGGCCGACGGCGGCGGGCCGCGGCATGGTCTGGAAGCAGACGCTGCCGGCGGCGGTGTTGCCCACCCACAGCGCGGCCCGGTGGGTGGGCAGCGCGTCGCTGGGTGTGGGCCGCCAGCTCTGGGCGCTCGGACAGCGGCGCGGAATCCTGTTTTTCGCGAACCGCGGGGCCGGAGTGGTATTCTCCGGGGGCGGAGGCGTGAGCGGCGGGAAGGCCGGTTTTCGCCGCCGCGGCCCTCTGCTATAATGCAGCGCGCTCCTTCGGCTCGCGACGCCTCAGCCGCGGCGACACCCCGCGGCCGGGGGCGAGAGAGGACACTCGTCGCAGTTGGCCGGCGGGCGAGGGCGCACCCGGATACAGCAGATACATGGCAGACACGGCAGCACCATCGCGGAAGGGGGCCCGCATTGTACCTCAAGCGCATCGAGCTGTTCGGCTTCAAGACCTTCGCGGATCGCACCACGCTGGAGTTCGCGCCTGGCATCACCGCAATCGTGGGCCCCAATGGCAGTGGAAAGAGCAACATCGCCGACGCCGTCCTCTGGTGCCTCGGCGAGCAGAGCCTGAAGGCCCTGCGCTCCGCGCAGGCCAAGGACGTGATCTTCGCGGGGAGTGAGTCCCGGCGGCGAGCGGGGGTGGGGGAGGTCTCGCTCACGCTCGACAACGCCGACGGGGCGCTGCCGCTGGAGTTCTCCGAGGTCACTGTCACGCGGCGGGTCTTTGGCACGGGGGAGGGGGAATACTTCATCAATCGCGTGCCGTGCCGGCTCCGCGACATCCACGAGCTGTTCCTCGACACCGGCATCGGCAAGCACGCCTATTCCCTGATCGGCCAGAACGAGGTCGACCGCATCCTGTCGGTGCGCTCGGAGGACCGCCGCGAGATCTTCGAGCAGGCCGCCGGCATCCAGCGGTATCGCCAGCGCAAGAACGAAGCCAACCACAAACTCGAGCGCGTCTGCGCCAACCTGCTGCGGGTCAACGACATCATCCATGAGCTGGAGAGCCAGCTCGGGCCGCTCGCGCAGCAGTCGGAGGCGGCTCGGGAGTACAGGCGCCTCTCCAAGGAGCTGTTCGACCTGAAGCTCAGCCTGCTGGTCCACGAGCGACAGGTTCTTTCGGAGAACCTGGCGAGGGCGCGCGACCGCGAGGCCGAGCTGGAGCGGGAGATCGAGGCGGCGCGAACGCGCTCCCACCAACTGTCCGCCGAAGAGGTCGATCTGCGGGCCGCGCTCCAGGAGATCGAGGAGCGGGTGGAGGAGACGCGCGGGCTCGTCTCGAGGCTTGAGGGAGAGGCCGAGCGGGCCGACGGGCGCGTCGCGCTGACCCGACAGCGCATAGAGGACCTCCGACAGCAGGCCGGGGCGGCGGAGGACGAGTTGCGCCAGCTCGAGGAGCGTCTGACGGCCGCGGAGAGGGAGCTGGCCGCGGCGGCGGATATGCGGCCGGCTCTCTCCGCGCGCCTGGAGGAACTCCAGGCGCAGATCGAGGAGCGCGAGCGCCGCCTGCGGGACGAGTTGGGCGTGCTCCGGACGGCCGGCAGCACCATCGAGCAGCGCCGCGCCGAGCATCTGGACACCTTGCGAGACCTGGCGGACGCGCGCAATCGCCTCGTGCAGTGTGAGGCGATGCTCGAAGCCGCCCGGGGCCGAATCGCACGGCTGGCAGAGCAGCGCGACGAGCTTGCCGCCGACCGCCAAGAGGCCCACGCGCGTGCCGCCGCCGCAGCCCGCGAGGTCGAGGACCTGCGAGCGCGCCGCGAGCGCCTCGCCGCAGAGGCATACGCGCTGCGGTCGGAGGAGGACGCCGCCGAGATGACAGCGGCGGACCTGCGGGCAGAAGAGCTGCGGCTGCGGGAGGCCCTCTCCTCCGTTAGCTCCCGGCTGCGCGCGTTGCAGGAGATGGAGCGGACGCGGGAGGGGCTGCGGTCCGGCGTGCGGGCCGTGCTGGCCGCCGCGGACGCCGGGCGCCTGCCCCGGGCCTACCGCACGGTCGCGGACCTCATCCGCGCGCCGAAGGAGCTGGAAGCGGCGATAGAAGCGGCCCTGGGGCCGGCCGCGGGCGACCTGGTCGTGCCTTCGGACGCCGAGGCGCGGGCCGCCATCGCATACCTCAAGGAATCGCGGGCCGGGCGCGCCACCTTCTTGCCTCAGGGGAGCATGCGCGTCGCCTCCCGTCCCGAAAGCGTGGTGCATCTGGCCGGCCAGCCCGGTTGCCGGGGGGTGGCGGCCGACCTCATCGAATGCGAGCCGGGCGCGGAGGCGATCGTCGAGCATCTGCTCGGGCGCGTGCTGGTGACGGACGATCTCGATGGCGCGCTCGCGCTCTCGAAGGGAGCCAGCGGGTGGCGCTCAATCGTGACCTGCGACGGCGATGTCGTTCGCCCCTGGGGGGCGATCACCGGCGGCAGCCGACCCGCCGGACCTCAGTTGGTGGGACGCGCCAGGGAGATTGAGGAACTCCAGGTCGAGCAGGGCCGACTGCGCGAGGCGCTCGACAGGGCTGCCGCGGCGATCGAGGAGACGCGCAGGCGGCTGGAGAGCTTGCGGGCCGATGCTGAGGCCCGGCGCAGAGAGGCCGAGGAAGTCGGCGCCGAGCAGGCCCAGGCCGAGAGCGCGGCGGAGGTCCTGGCGGAGAAGTGCCGGATCGCCGACGAGCGCGATGCCGCCCTCGCCAGCGAGCAGGAGGCCCTGCGGGAGGAGGTCGCGCAGATCGAGCAGGAGCGGGCCGAGGCCGCGGCGCGCGTCGAAGAGCTCCAGGCGCGCAAGGAGTCGGCCGAGGCCGCCATGGCCGAGCTCGAGACCGCGCTGGCCGGCGGCCGGGACGTAAGCGAGCAGCTCCGCGAGGCCACCTCCGACCTGCGCGTCGAGGTCACCTCGGTTCAGGGTGATCTTCGCGCGCTCGACGCTCGGATCGAGCAGATGGGCCAGGCGCGGGAGATGCTCGAGAGAGCGATCGCCGAGCGGCGGGCCCTGCTGGACCGGCTCGCACAGGCCGCCCGGGAGGGCCAGGGGAGCCTCGAGTCGCTGGAGTCCGAGGCGGAGCGGCTTCGAAATCACCTGGCGCGGGCCGAGGAAGAGCTCGCTCGGTGCCAGGAGCGCCGCCAGGGCCTGCTGGAGCAGCTCGCCGCCAACCGGGACTTGACCGCGCAGACCCGGGACGAGCTGGAGCAGCTCCAGGCCCGGCTCCACCGCTGTCAGCTTCGGACCACCCAGCTCGACAGCGAGATCGGGTTCACCGAGCGCACTCTCATGGACGAGTACCGGCTCTCCCTCGACGAGGCCGAGCAGCGGGCCGGCCCCGTCGAGAGCCGGACGGCCGCGCAGGCCCGGGTGAAGGAGCTCCAGGAGGCGGTGGACGCCCTCGGGGACGTCAACCTGGGCTCCATTGAGGAATACGAGCGGGTTCGGCAGCGGCTGGAGTTCCTCACCACCCAGCGCGCCGACCTGGAGGCCGCGCGGGAGGACCTGCACGAGGCAATCACGGAGATAGACCGCGAGGCCACCGCGCGTTTCCTGGCGGCGTTCCAATCGCTCCAGGAAGGGTTCCAGGACCTGTTCGTCCGGCTCTTCGGGGGCGGACGCGCCGAGCTAACGCTCACCGACGCCGACAATGTCCTGGAGTGCGGCATCGACGTGACCGTCACGGTGCCGGGGAAGAAGACCCGCGATCTGCTCCAGCTCTCCGGGGGTGAGCGGGCCCTCACGGCGGCCGCCATCCTGTTCGCCCTGCTGAAGGTTAGACCGTCCCCGTTTGTGATCCTGGACGAGATAGATGCGCCGCTGGACGACTCCAATGTTGGCCGCTACCGCGATGTCCTTCGCGACTTCGCCCGGGACTGCCAGTTCATCATCATCACCCACAACAAGGAGACCATGGAGGCCGCCGACGTCCTGTACGGCGTGACCATGGAGGAGGCAGGAACAAGCAAGGTCATCAGCGTGCGGCTGCGGGACGAAGCGGCTTCGTCGGCGGAGAGCCACCTGGCGCCGGCCGCGCCCACGTCGCGCGCCTGAGCGCCCGCACGCCTAGTCGGCGGATCGCGTCAGGTCCGCGATGAGGGGATCGACGTCCAGGCCGTCATAGCCGAGCCGGCGGGCCAGCTCGTCCGCGGTGTACTCCTGTCCCAGGGCCCAGAGGTCGCGCAGGAACGCGCCCGCCTCCCTGCTGGAGAACCAGCGCTCGCCGTGCGCGCTGACCAGCCGCTGCCGAAGCTGCACCTCGAAGATCCAGGCTCGCAGGTAACAGGCGCAGTACAGAAAGTCATCCACATCCTGCAGCCAGTTCTCCGGCCGCACCCGCAGGTCGAGGGCGCCGCCCAGCATGGCCGCGTAGCGATCAGCAAGCGCGCCGGGGTCGGCCGCCCGGTGGAGGTCGAGCTCGTAGGCGAGCTTCGCGGCATACCGGCGCAGGTAATAGAGGCTGCCAAGGCGTGAGAGTTCCAGGTAGCCCCGCAGGTCCCGCGCCTCGAGAACGTCCCGCAGCCAGGCCGGTGCCGCGACGAGGTTGCCCAACAGGAAGGCATAGCCCTCGGTCACGGAGTTGTCGCCGAGGCATCGGTAGGCAAAGGGCGCCTCTGCCCGCGTGTTGGCGAAGTGCTCCAGATGCCCCGCTTCGTGCAGAAGCGTCTCGAAATCCGTGTGCCCTCCCCGGGGGCGGATCACGAGACGCACGTCTCCAGGCACCCGAACCGGGGCGCAAAACGCGCGAGGAGACTTCAGAGGTCGCTCGTCCACGTCAAGCGACACGTTGGCCTGTGCCTCGAGCTCGATTCCCAGGCCGGCCAGCGTCTGCCGGAGCGCGGGCAGCAGGCGGTCCTTCGGGAAGAGCGCATCGAATTCCAGGCCCCGGCGCACGTAGGCCAGGTCGGCGGTCGTCGCCTCGGCCGGCGACACGCCGGCCGCCGCGAGCCGGCGCGACAGCAGCTCGCGATACGCGTCGCGCGTCTGCGCCAACAGCCGGTCCATGGCCGCCCCCAGCCAAGCCAGGCCCAGCCCCCACAGCTCGTCGCACATCGCGACGTAATCCCGAAACCCCAGGGAGACCGCCAGCTGGTGGCTTCTCGCCAGGCGATCGCGGCGTGTGGGGTTGAGCTGGGCGGTCACGTGCGCGGTGCGGGCCTCGAGGTCGCGGCGGCGCGCAGGATCCGGCTCGTTCGCGACCAGTATCCCTGCCTGGCGGTAGGGCACCTCCCCCCCATCCCAGGACACCGTGGCCTGGGACTCGCCAGTGGCGATTCGCTCGGTCATGCCGCGCAGCGAATCCTCGATCGCGTTTGAGGCGGCGAACTGGGCGAGATAAAGGCCCTCGCGGCTTGCCCGGTCGCCCAGCAGCGCGCGGACCGCGTCCGCGCGGAACAGCCGTCGGTGCTTGTGGTAGATTGGCGATATCTCCAGGCTTTCTTTCAGCCCGGCGCTGTGTTCGTAGTACTCGACCATGAGGCTGGCCAGGAAGGCCTCCGCCTCGTCGCTGTAGGCGGCTCTGTCGACTCTGTCAACCGTTCTCATCGCACGCTGCCAGCCTTTCGCACCCAAAGCGTCCTGGTACGCCAACCGGCAGCGCAAACCCTCCGTGAAAGCGGTCCCGTCTGCCTCGCCCGCCTGCCTGAGGGGCAAGCAGGCGCCAGCGCTCGATTCCCGTGAGGCACCCGACGTCCCCGCGCGGCCCCATATTGGTTTTCTACCATGTTCGCCCGCGATGAGGGGGCCCGCGGGGCCCGGTTGCGGCCGGTTGCAGACGCAGGCAGCATGGGATCTGGGCCGCGCTGCGCAAGGACGCGGGGCGCGGTGGTCGCTCTCCTTGACACCCGTTCGGACGCGGGGATATACTCCGAAGAGTTAGAGACGTCGCCGCGGCGGCGCATTGGCACTGGAGGTGCGGTTTGCAGATTCGCCTCGGTCTGCCCAAGGGGAGCCTACAGCAGAGCACGTTCGAGATACTGCATCGGGCGGGGTACCACATCAGCGTGGGCAGCCGGTCGTACTATCCGTCGATCGACGACCCCGAGATCGAGCCCGTTCTGATGCGAGCGCAAGAGATTCCGCGCTACGTCGGAGCCGGCGCGCTCGATGCCGGCCTGACCGGGATGGACTGGATTCTCGAGACCGAGGCCGACGTCGTCCAGGTGTGCGATCTCGTCTACTCGAAGGCGAGCCAGAGGCCGGCGCGGTGGGTCGTGGCCGTCGGCCAGGACAGCAGCATCCAGAGGCCCGAGGACCTGCGGGGAAAGCGCATCGCCACCGAGATCGTCAATGTTACAAAGAAATACCTGGCGGCCAAGGGCGTGGAGGCGGAGGTCGAGTTCTCGTGGGGGGCGACCGAGGTCAAGGTGCCGGAGCTGGTCGACGCGATCGTGGAGCTGACTGAGACGGGCGCTTCCCTGGCGGCCAACAACCTGCGCATCCTGGACACCGTGCTGGAGACGAATACGAAGCTGATTGCGAGTCGGCAGGCCTGGGCCGACGCCGCGCGACGGGGGAAGATCGAGAGGCTCTCGGTGCTGCTCCAGGGCGCGCTGCTCGGCCAGCAGAAGGTGGGGCTCAAGATGAACGTGGAGCGGGCCAACCTGTCTGCGGTCCTGGGCCTGCTGCCCGCGCTGCGGCAGCCGACCGTCTCCCCGCTCACGAACGAGGGGTGGGTCGCCATCGAGACGGTGATAGATGAGCGCCAGGCGCGGGAGCTGATTCCAGAGCTTCGCCGCGCCGGCGCCGAGGGAATTGTGGAGTATCCGCTCAACAAAGTGATCCCCTGATGCCCCGCCGGGGCGGAGGCGGGGCAAGGGGGATCTTCTGCGGGAGGCGGCGCGGCCGCGGGTGAGCGCCGTCGGGCCGGGGGGAACTGGGTCGTCGCACAGGAGGTTGCCGGTGGTTAGGTGCCCGAAGTGCGGAACCGAGAGCGCCGACCAAGCCCGGTTCTGTCGTGAGTGTGGGGCGCGGCTGGCCCCGGGGGAGGCCGTAGGGAGCAGGGCACCGGTGCAGGCGACGCCGGAGGAGCGCGCCCGACGCCTCCTCGAGGAAGCCTTCCGCCTGAGCGAGGAGGGGCGCGTCCTGGCCGCGATTCAGACCTGCCGGGAGGCCCTGTCCATCAACCCCGCTTCCACGTCGGCTCACTCGCTGCTTGGCACGCTCTACGAGCGCCAGGGCGACCGCGACGCCGCCATCCGGGAATACGAGCAAGTCGTCGCCGCCAGCCCGGGCAGCACCGCGGAGCGCAGGCGGCTGAATGAGCTTATCGGCGTCCCGGCCGGGCGGCAGGAGCCCGCGGTGTCGCCCCGGACCACCGGGCTGGTGGCGACCGGCGCGGTCGCCCTCGTGCTGGCCATAGCCATCGTGCTCACCACGCAGTCGGCGCGGCCGCCGGCCCAGGGGCAGGTTCAGAGGCCGCCCTGGCAGGTTTCGCCCGACGAGGTGGAGTTCGCCGAGCCCGCCGCCATCGTGCCGAGTCCCGGACAGGTATGGGGCGCCTACCGCACTGGCCCGCGGGCCCTGGCACCGCAGGCCGTCGCCCGGGAGTCGCCGGTCCAGCGCAGCGGTTACGCCGGCGCGCAATGGGTGGGGCCTGGCACTTACGTGATCCCCGGCGTCGCGATGGCGCCGCGGTTGCGCCGGGGGGCCGCCGCGGGGAGCCAGGAGCCGAAGCCGCCCATCTTCGGGGGCATCTCCCTTGTCGGACAGGGGCCGCCAACCGTCAGCTCGCCGGGCTGGCCAGGGGCGTCCGGCCTCGTGCCCGTGGGAGCGCGGCTCAGCCCACAGCTGGCCCGGACCTACTACCTGCAGGGGCAGCGCGAGCAGGCGATCGCCGTGTACCAGGACTACATCTACCGCAACCCTAACGCGGGGGCCGGCACCCACGAGGAGCTGGCCTGGGTCTACGCCGAGGTGGGCGACCGGCAGCGCTCAGCCCTCGAGTACCGATCGGCCCTCGACCGATACCGGGAGGACCTCAGCCGGGGGCACAACGTCGAGGCTGCCCGGCACGGCGTGCGCACCTGCGAGTCCGCCCTGCGGGCGCTAGAGACGCCGCAATGACGGCCGCCGGCCGAGCAAGCGCCTGTGCGAGAGACGCCGGCAGGGTCGTGCTCCTGGCCGCCCTCCTCGCGCTGGCTGCCGGCAGCGCGCGGGCGCAGGGTTCTGACGAGATCTCGGTGCTCGTGTTCCCAATGCGCAGCCACTGGCTGTCTGCCCCCCTGGCGGATGCCGTGACCGCGGCGGTGGTTGAGGCGCTGACCGGCACCGGCTATCCGGCGCGACTGGCCAGCCCGGATGTGCCGGGCGTGCAGCGCGCGATCGCGGAGGGGTGGGTGGACGCGCGTGAGCTTGGCGGCAACGGAGCAGCGCGCTCGGCCCTGGCGGTGGCGATGGGCGCGAAGGCGTCTCTGGCCGGGGAGGTCGTCGAGGAGGGCGGTCGGGCGTCGCTGCGAGCGCGGCTGGCGGGGGCGATCTCGCGCAAGGAAGTGATTCTGGGCGTGGAGGCGCCGACCGCGGAGGGGCGGGAGCAGGCCGCCCGGGAGCTTGCCCAGGGGCTCGCGCGGGCGATCACCCCGGCAGTGTGGGCCCAGGCCGGGGCGGATGACGAGGGGCGCCGGCTGGGGGCCTCACAGCGGGCCGCGGCAGGCCGGCAGGCGCTGGAGGAGGGGCGCGCGCGAGATGCCCTGATCGAGTTCGACGCCGCAGTGGCCGGCGATCCGGACCGGCCGGAGTATCTGCTGGGAGACGCCGAGGCCTACGCTGCGGCGGGGGACTATGCCGGGGCGCTGCGGCGCATGAGACGGGTGGTGAGCCTGCGGCCCGACGACGCGTCGGCGCTGGTGCGCATGGGCGACCTGGGGCTCACCGCGGGCGAGCCGGACGACGCCGAGGGGGCGTTCCTGAAGGCGCAGGCGCTGGACCCCGCGGACCTGCAGGCGATGGAGGGCCTGGCCCGCACGGCTCGCGCGAAGGGGGATGAGGCGGCGGCGGTCGCGCGCTACGGGCAGCTCATCGAGGCCCTTCGGGGCCGCGGCCTGCGGCTGGAGGAGCCGCTTCGCCTGGCCGGCATCCTGGCGAGGCAGCCCGACGACTCCATCCGCCTGGCCGGCCTGGCCGCCGACGCAATGGCGCGGCAGGTCGCCCGCGCGTATATGAGAGCCGGTGAGGTCAGCGACGGGGTGCGCGTGCTCCTGGACTACCACGCGCTGGAGGGCAGACCGGCCTACACGATTGACGAGTACCTGTCCGTCGCGGCGGGGATGGACGAGGAATCGGAGCGGATCGCCCGCCGCATGCAGGCGATCTCCCTCGCGAGCGACACCGGCCGCGCGGGCGGCGAAGAGAAGGAAATGGAGGCGGAGGCGCTTCACACGCGGTCCGACAGGCTAGCCACGCTGGCGGAGCGAATGACGCCACCGGCGCTCCTCGAGGCGGCCCATCGCTACCGTGTGCTGGCGTACAATCTGCTGAACGAATCGAACTTTGAGGCCCTGCTGTACTTCCGCACCCGTGACCGCGACCGCCAGCGCCGGGCCGATGTCCTCCGCGAGCATTGCCGGCGCGCGCGCGCCACGGCCCAGGACCTTCAGGCCGCCCTGCTGGAGACGGAGTCTGGGCAGTGAAGGTCTTGCTGCACTGCTGCTGCGGTCCGTGCGCGACCGTGTGCGTCGAGCACCTGCGGGCCGGGGGCGACGAGGTCACGGGCCTGTTCTACAACCCCAATATCGACCCCAGGGAGGAGCTGGCCCGCCGCGCTCGGACCATGGAGCAGGCCGCGCAGGCGCTGTCACTGCCGATGGCGTCCGTGGGCGACGGCATGCGCCCGCTTGACTTCATGCTGTACCTCGCCGCCGAAGGAGGCCGCCGGTGTCGGGCCTGTTATGCGCTTCGGCTGGATGAGACTGCGCGGCGCGCGGCGGAAGGGGGGTTCGGGGGTTTCTCGACGACGCTGCTCATCAGCCCCTATCAGGACCTCGAGGCGGTCCGGGAGGTCGGGGAGCGGGCCGCGGCGAAGCACCGGGTCGTCTTCCGCTTCGCGGACCTGCGCGACCGGTACGCGGAGAGCCGCCAGCGATCTCGCAGCCTTGGTCTGTATCGCCAGAACTACTGCGGATGCCTCTTCAGCCGGCTCGAGCGGGCGGAGCGGCGGGCGCGGCGCGCGGTCGCCAGGGCGGCAGCCCGCCGAGGATAGGAGGGTTGCCAACACATGGCTCGCTTGCTGATCTGGCTGGGGATCGCGCTGGTTGGCATGGGGGTGCTGACGATCGGGGCCGGCCTTCTGGCCGCCGCGCTCGGGGCCCGGGGCGGGCGGCTCCTGCCGGGCGACATCGTCATCTCGCGGCCGGGGATCACCATCGTGTTCCCGATCGCCACGAGCATCGTGCTCAGCCTGCTGCTCACGCTCGTGTTGTGGATCGCCCTGGCCTGGCGTCGATAGGCCGTGGTATGCGGCCCGGGCGCCCTGAGGGGGGCAGGGGAGCGCTGACATGAACATCATCGTCGCGCCGGACAGTTTCAAGGGAAGCCTGACGGCCCTGGAGGCCGCGGACGCGCTCGTGCAGGGCGTGCGGGCGGTGCTGCCCGAGGCCGAGATCGTCTCGATCCCCTTGGCGGACGGCGGCGAGGGGACGGTGGACGCGCTCGTCCTGGCCACCCGGGGCCGCATCGTGCAGCGGAAGGTCACCGGTCCCATGGGCGAGCCGGTGCAGGCGCGCTTCGGGGTGCTGGGCGACGACGTGACCGGCGTGGTGGAGATGGCCGCGGCCGCGGGCCTTCCGCTGGTGCCGCCCGACCGTCGGAATCCTCTGCTCGCCACCAGCTACGGGGTTGGCGAGCTCATGCTCGCCGCGCTCGAGGCCGGCTGTACGCGGCTCATCGTCGGTTTGGGCGGCAGCGCCACCAGCGACGGCGGGGCCGGCATGGCCCAGGCGCTGGGGGTGCGGCTGCTGGACAGCGACGGCAACGATCTGCGACCGGGCGCGGCGGCCCTCATGAGGCTCGCCCACATCGACCTGTCCAAGCGCGACCCGCGGGTGGCCGGGGCGAAGATCTACGCCGCCTCTGATGTGCGGAACCCCCTGCTGGGGCCGCAGGGCGCGGCTGCGGTGTATGGCCCGCAGAAGGGCGCCAGCCCGCAGATGGTCTCGATGCTCGAGAAAGCGCTGAGCCGGTTCGCGGAGGTGATTGAGCGGGATCTGCAGATCGATGTCCGCGATCTGCCCGGGGCCGGGGCCGCCGGGGGTCTGGGGGCCGGCCTGGTTGCCCTGGCCGGGGCCGAGCTTCGCTCCGGCCCGAGCCTGGTGTTGGAGCTGCTGGGATTCGAGGAGTATGTGGAGGCGGCGGACCTGATCCTTACGGGAGAGGGAAAGCTGGACCGGCAAATCGAGTTCGGGAAGGCCATCAGCGGAGTGGCGCTGCTGGCGCAAAAACACGGGGTGCCCGTGGTGGCGTTCGCGGGCAGCCTAGAGGAGGAGCCGGAGAAGCTGGCGCAGCAGGGCATCTCGGCGGTGGTTACCGTGCCCCCCGGGCCGATCTCAGAGGAGGAGGCCATGCGGCGGGCGGGCGAGCTGCTGCAAGCGGCCGCCGAACGCGCGATGCGGCTGTTGCTGCTGGGGAGGGGGCTGGGGGAGGGCCGATGGCGGACCGCGTGACGCTGTCGCCCCGGATCGATGCGGAGGCCGGACGTCCGTGTGCCGTCTCCTGAGGCCGGGGCTGCTGGCTGGCGCGGTCTGGCAGATTGACCTGGACGACCTCCAGCGGCGGGGGATTCGCGGTCTGATCCTCGACCTGGACAACACGCTGGTGGACTGGAACGACACCTGGGTGCGGCCGCAGGTGCGGGCCTGGCTGGAGGAGGCGCGGGAGCGGGGGCTGGGCCTGTGCCTGGCCAGCAACTCGATCCGCGGCGGCCGGGTGGAGCGCATGGCGGCTGAGCTGGGCATGGCGGGGGTGCCCCGGGCCGGCAAGCCGCTGCCGAGGGCGTTCCGGCGGGCGATGGCAGTGCTTGGCACAGATGCTGCTTCCACATGTGCCATCGGCGACCAGGTGTTCACGGACATGCTGGGAGCTAACTGGCTTGGGATCCTCACGATTCTGGTGGTGCCGCTGCACTGGCGGGAATCGCCGCACACCCGGCTGATGCGGCGCCTTGAGGAGCCGTTGCGCCGCAAATGGGCGCGTGAGGCCGCCCGCGCCGGGAGCGGGGGCCGGTAGCTCGGTGGCAGGTGGCGGATTCGGTGCACACAAGAGGCGAGTTTGCGGTATAATGTGCAGGCCCCCTGAAGTAGGAGGGAGGGCGAGAGGACCGAGGGGCGAAGGAGAGAACTGACCAGGATCGACCGAAGGCAACGAGCGGGCTTGGTCGAGCGTACCCGACCTGGCCCTTTGGCGCGAGTGCCGTGGGGGCGACC
>Ga0123519_10003109_pt1 | contig 27722 bp, 26 predicted proteins | sample YelNatPaOPRAMG02_FD_87396 | JGI IMG/M metagenome (GOLD analysis project Ga0123519, IMG submission 87396) | Hot spring microbial communities from Yellowstone National Park - Yellowstone National Park OP-RAMG-02 (version 2) | ecosystem: Environmental > Aquatic > Thermal springs > Hot (42-90C) ...
CAAAGATTTAAAAGAGTTTTTGTATCGGGGTCTTAGATGGGAGTGGTTCTACAATATTAAGAGATTTCACTCGGGGATAGGAAAAACTCCTTACCAAAAATTATGGGGATATGGTAAATTTCCTATCATGGTCTTAGACAAAATGATACATATCCTTGACATCATATTTCCCGAAACTCAGAGGGGTGGATACCATGTCTTAACCAACGACCTGGGATTGAATTTGAATTTTCATTTTTTATTGATTATAATTAAAGCAATGGAAAAGAGGAGATTTGAAAGAGTAAAAAGCTTAAATCTTGTTAGATTTGTTCATTACAGTCAGAACTTAATTCCTGACTTTGAGGGATATGCAAGAACTCTGGATATAAGCAAGACAGGAATAAGGCTTGAAAGCAAATATGAATTCCCTGAAGACTCATTTCTCGATCTTGACATAGCTATAAATGATGTAATCCTTTCCCTGAAAGGAAGAATAGTTAATGTTTTAAAGTATGGCGACCTTTTTCACTATGGAATTGAATTTGAGAATATAGATGAAGAAAGTCAAAAACTAATAGAGGATGCTTTAAAGCTTGAAAATAAAAAGGATTGAAAGAATTGATTTATTATTATTAATGGTTTAATATTATCTTAAGCAGTAAGATTTCGAGGAGGAAATCGAAATGCGAAAGTTAATTCGACCGAATTTATCAGAGATTAAAGAAAAAATTTCCCAGGAAAAACCTGCTCAACAGAAGAAAAAAACACCACCAGCCTATGAAACCCATGCAGAAAACTATTATTATCTAAAACAGATGTCCAACAAGACTCCAATGGCAATTGTACTTAACTCCGGTGAGGTTATAAAGGGTACAATTGAATGGTATGACAGAGAGTGCATAAAAATAACAAGAGAGGGTGCTCCAAATTTGCTCATTTATAAGCATTCAATCCAGTATATTTACAAGGATATTAAGAAGGAAGAATAAGTTTGTCCTTGATAGGGATAACCATAGGTGACCCTTTTGGGATTGGTCCAGAAATTACAGAAAAAAGTGTTTTAGAATTTTTAAAGAATAAAAAAACAAAAGTTAAAATAATTATTTTTGGCTCAAAGAAATGCTTAAATAATATCGATTTCCCAATTATAGATTCTGACAGAGACATTACGAGAATTGAAGATGTAGCCATTTTTGATAACTTCCCTTTTGAAAATGGGAGTCCTGGAGAACCTTCCCCTTCAGGAGGAAGACTCTCCTTCATCTATCTTGAAAAAGCCCTCCAATTTGCAAAATCAGGAATTTTAAATTCCCTTATTACAGGACCTATTAGCAAGACTGCCTGGGAAATGGCTGGTATTAAATATAAGGGGCATACAGAATTGCTCAGGGACTATTTTGGCGTTGAGAGAGTAGCAATGACTTTCTGGTCAGAGGATCTAAAAGTTGTCTTATTTACCCATCATATCCCCTTGAAAAGTTTATGGGAAAGATTGAAAAAGGAGGAACTGGAGAATTTCTTAAAATTTCTTTTTAATGAACTAAAGAGGCTTGATCTTAATCTCGAAGTTCTGGTTGCAGGTCTTAATCCCCATGCAGGAGAAGAAGGGATAATAGGAGAAGAGGAGGAGAAAATTATAAAACCTGTCATTGAAAAAATGAAGATAAAAGGTTTCAGAATTTCAGGACCTTACCCCTCAGATTCTCTTTTCCACAATATCAAGGGAAGGAAAGATGCTATGGTTCTTTGCTTTTATCATGATCAGGGTCTTATACCTTTTAAGCTAATTCATTTTAAAGATGGTATTCATATGACCCTTGGACTTCCCATTCTCCGTCTCTCCCCAGTTCATGGAACTGCTTTTGATATTGCTGGAAAGGGAATAGCAGATCCTTCCAGTATGCTCCAGTGCCTTTTCTGGTTAGAAAGATTTAGCTGTAAATTCTAAAAATCCTTTTCTATACTAATTGCTCTCCTCTCTGAATCCCTTAAAAATCTCGATCGGTCTTGACAAATTTTGAAAAAAATCCTATATTAAAAATGAATGAAATTTTATTAAATGGACATTATCGAGAAAATAAAAGAAAAGGCTAATATAGTAGATATTGCTTCAAATTACACAAAGCTTAAGAAAAGTGGGAGGAGGTTTGTAGGCTTGTGCCCTTTCCATTCTGAGAGAACTCCATCCTTTACTGTAGACCCTGAGAAAGGCTTGTACCATTGCTTTGGTTGTGGAGCAGGGGGTGACATCTTTACCCTTGTAATGGAGAAGGAAGGATTTGATTTCCCTTCAGCTATTGAGTTTCTGGCAAAGAAATACGATATAGTCGTTCCCAAAAAGGCATATTCAACAAAAAAAATTGAGGAGGAAATAATTGAGATAAACCAATCTGCCCAGTCATTTTTCAGAGATTACCTTTCCGGAAGGGAGGGAGAAATTGCAAGGAAATATATTGAAAGTAGGGGGATAAATCGAGAGTGGGTAGAGACTTTTGGAATTGGTTATTCTCCCCATCAATGGGATACTCTTTATAAATATCTTAAAGAAAAAGGATTCAGTGAAAACCTCATCTCCCTCTCAGGACTGTGTGTAAAAACCGAGAGAGGATTTATTGACAGATTTAGAGGAAGAATAATGTTTCCGATAAGGAATATTTCAGGAAGGATAATTGGTTTTGGAGGGAGGACAATATTCGATGAAAACCCAAAATACCTTAACTCTCCGGAGACCCCCGTTTATAAAAAAAGAATGGGACTTTTTGGGATAGACCTTGCCAAGGAAGAGATTAAAGATAAAGGTTTTGTTATCCTTGTTGAGGGTTATATGGATCAAATTTCCCTTTTTATGAATGGTTTTAAAAATACTGTTGCTTCATTGGGAACAAGTCTTACAGAAGAACAGGTATCCCTTTTGAAAAAGTTTACCGATAAAATCTATCTTTTTTATGACCCTGATAATGCTGGAGTTTCGTCGGTAATAAGAGCAATACCAATAATTCTTTCCCAGGAAATCTCTCTAAAAATTGTATGGATTCAGCAAGGGTTTGATCCAGATACCTTTGTAAGGGAAAGGGGTAGGGCAGGTGTTGATGAAGCTTTATCTAAGGCTCTTTCTCCTGTGGAGTTTTTAGTCAAAGTTTACAATATAAACGGTAGCATATCTCCTGAAGAAAGAGCAAAAAGAATAAAAATTATCTTAAATATTATAAATGGCATTAAGGATCCAATCCTCATAAGGACTTATGTAAAAGAGCTCTCATATCTTGCACGAATAGAGGAAGAATTTTTACTTAAAATGTTGAAGAGAAGAGAAATAAGGGAAAATCTTCCTCCCTCTGAATCAGTAACTCCTGCGGAAAAAAGACTGATATACGCTATAATTAATGGAAAGGAGCTATCAAAGGAGATTGTTCTGGCTCTCCGTTCCCTTGACCTTTCAGAACTTGGGCAGAGGGATCTGGTAGAGGGATTAATGGAAATTATTGAGGAAAAGGGTGAGGTTAATCCTTCCTATATTAAGGAGAAATTTTCCAGCGAAAAACAGCGTATAATATATAAGATACTCCTTGATGAAGGAGGAGAAATTAGTATAGAGGAGATAAGGGATTGTGTTAGGGCTATAAAGAGGCTGATTTTGGAAAGGAAACATAGAAAATTGCAAGAAGAGATAAAAAAGGAAGAGAAGACTGGGAATAAAGAAAGACTCAGGGAACTCCTCCTTCTAAAGCAAAAAATAACTCAGGATATAATTACTTTAATATAAATGAGGAGGAAAATGAAAAGAAAGGGATCTATAGATATTAAAGACTCTATGACAAAAGATTTTGAAATTCAAGATGATCTTGCTGTTCCTTTTGCTTCAGACTTTGAACCTACAGACGAACTTGAAATGATTTCTGCAGTTGATACCTATGGTTTAAGGGTCTATGAGTCTACGGAAGAGGAAACCTTAGAAGAAGAATTGTTAGAAGAGGGTTTTGAGGAGAGAAAAAGAGAAGAAGAAGTTGAAAAGATAGGAGATCCAGTAAGACTTTATTTAAAAGAGATGGGAGGGATCCCCCTTCTTTCTCGAGAGGGAGAAATTGAGATTGCTATGAGGATTGAAAAAGGGGCAAGGGATATAATTAAAGCCCTTTCCCGAGCTCCAGTTGTACTGGATGAAATTCTCGCTCTTTTGAGAAAACTAATTGCTGGTGAGATAGAGATGGAAAAGGTTCTGGATCTTGAAGAGGAACATAAAGAAGAGAAAATACAGGAGATAAAAGCTGATTTGAAACAGAAGCTTTTGCAACTTGAAAACCTCAAAAAAGAACTGGAGAAGGCAAAAAAGAAGAGTCCAATAACAAGGGGTAGAATTCTTGTGAAAATAAATGAAATAATAAGGAGTATAGACTTTAATCCAGAGTATAGAAAATCTTTTATAGATAGCATTAAAGACAAAGAGAGGGAACTTTCAAAAATTGAAAGAAAAATCCACAAGTTGAAAGAAAAGCTTGAACACAGCAAGAAAAAGGAGTCAAAAGAAAAACTTGCTGAAGAAATAAGCAGACTTTCAAAGGTTCTTCATGAGAAAGAAAAGGAGTATGGAGTTAAAACTGAGGAACTAAGAAAGATAATTAGAGACATTGATAGAGCTCGAGAGGAAATGGATGAAGCTAAAAGACAACTTGTAGAAGCCAATTTGAGACTTGTTGTTTCTATCGCAAAGAAATATACCAATAGAGGGCTCCACTTCCTTGACCTTCTACAGGAGGGCAATCTTGGCTTAATGAAAGCAGTTGAAAAATTTGAATACAAGAGAGGTTTTAAATTTTCCACCTATGCCACCTGGTGGATAAGGCAGGCGATTACAAGGGCAATTGCTGACCAGGCAAGAACAATAAGGATACCTGTTCACATGATTGAAACAATCAATAAACTTATAAAAGTTTCCCGTCAGCTCCATCACGAGCTAAAGAGAGATCCAACAACTGAAGAGATAGCTCAAAAGATGGAGATGCCTGTTAGCAAGGTAAGGAAAATTTTAAAGATTGCTCAAGAGCCTGTTTCCCTCGAAACTCCTATAGGTGAAGAAGAAGATAGCCATCTTGGAGATTTTATAGAAGATCAGAAAATCCCTTCTCCTGCAGAAACAGTTATAAGAAAGAGTTTAAGGGAGCAAATTGAAGAAGTGTTGAAAACATTGACTCCAAGAGAAGCTACAGTTTTAAGAATGAGGTTTGGACTATTTGACGGTAATGAGCATACCCTTGAGGAAGTTGGGCAGTATTTTAAGGTCACAAGGGAAAGAATAAGACAAATTGAAGCAAAAGCTCTAAGAAAATTGAGAAATAAGTCAAGGGCAAAAAGGCTCTTACCCTTTATGTTTTCCTGGGGGAAAGACTGAAACTATTTCGGTATAAAGTCAAGAAATAATTGCTTCCCTAACATTCTCCATCCAATTCTTATGCTAAATTTTTCAGTATCCCTAATTAAATAGGCTTCAAGATTCGCTATCTTTCTAATTAAAAAGTCATAGTTAAAATCGACCTCAGCAATCCAGCTTCTTCCAAGGGAATAATTAAAGGTTCCGAAAGAGTTTACGAGTCCTCTTTTTGGTTCACCATTCATTGAAAAATTCACACTTAAAGGTTCGTATGGCTTAAAATTCAGGAAAAGGGAAAGATTCTCAAAATTATTCCCCTCAATAAACCAACCCTTTGTCCTTCTTCTTGTATTAAAGTTGTAAACAAGGGAGAGATTTAAAATATCTTTTAAAAATGCCCTGCTGAAATTGAAAGTGGCTCCAGAGGTAAGAAATTCCTCACCCTTTTTCCTCCATAGATGCTCAATTCTATAGTTGAAGGAAACATTTCTAAGGATGGGAATTGTCCTTAATGAAGTTGATAGATTCATGACAAAATTGTCAGTATAATCTGTTCTCCTTCCATCAGTTCCATCCCATATATTATAGAAAAGGGAGTTGGAAAGATTTAGCTGGAGCAATCTTGAATAAAAAAAGATTGGAGAAAGCTCTAAATTAAGAGAAGGGGTTGAGAGTCTATTTCCTCTAATCAAATCATTATTTAGGGAGTAACTGCTCGAAAGGGAAAAAAATTTTGGAGAAAACCTGAGGGACAAAGCTCCTGAAAATATATTGCTACCCTCAAATCCTCCCATCTTTTTAATAAAGCTGTAGGAAGAGTTAGCAGAGACAAAGGTGTTCTTAAAAATTTCCCTTGAGAGGGAAAGGGAAGACAGTAACTGCCCTTTTTTCTCATAACCAAGGGAGAAACTCAGGTTGGCAATTTTAACATTGTTAAAATTTGAATCAATTCTGAACCATGTTTCTGAAGGTGTATTGGAAAAGGATTTGAAATGATAGAGGGATAAATTGGTGCTAAAGGAGGGAGTATTTTTTGAAAAGGAGATGTTTGTATTCCATGAAGAAACCGAATCAAAATTCGCTTGAATTGATCCCTCCCAATTCTTTCCAAGGGGGATTCTATTATCATTTCTGACCCTCACAATTCTTTTCTCTAAAGCATCTTTCAAAAAGGATTTTTCCTCATAGGACAAAAATGTTTTGCTTATGTCATTCCCCTTTTTCTTAATAACTGCAGTGGCATCCATTACAATTCCCTGGGAGTTGGAATACCAGACCTTCCCCACCCTAACTCCTGAGCCAATGTTTATTGTTCCTTTCTTGACAACAAACTTTCCAAGAGGAATTGAGCGAATCCCTTCAAGATGGCTGATAACATCATATCCAATAATTCTTAGATTCTCTAAGATTTCCATACTTCTGAATGTATAGTAAAGGAAAGAGTTGGAAACAACATCTGCATCAATCTCCCTCATATCAAAAGGTATTTTTGATTCCTCCTTCTCTTCCAAATTCTCACCAAAATATTTTATTTCGATCCTTTCTCCATAATTAATGAGAAGAAACTCTTTGAAAATTAAAGAGAACTTTATTTCATCTCCAGACAATCTCTTAGAACCTCTTTCCACCTCAACCCCTCCCATTAAATTAATAACATTTGAGTCAAAATCAATTAAAACTCTCTCTCCTTTGAATTTCCAGTCCCATATCTCCAATTCAAATTTTTCCCCGTAAAAAATGTTTTTGTCATAGCTATAGGATAGATAATCCCCTCTCCCCTTTCCGATAACTTTCAATTTTGGATAAGCCTGAGGGAAAAGGAGGAAAAAGGATAAAAGAAAAGCAAGCTTTCTCAATTTTCCATTTTATCTAAAAATAAATCAAAATCTCAATTGAAAAACTTTACCGCTCCCATCAGAATTCCAAAGATATTCTCCATCATAGGTAAGACCCATTGGATTCTGCCCCGGAGAAGAGTATGTGGAAAGAAGTTTTCCTTCTAAATTCATTTTATAAATAAGAGCTGAATTAGGATCAGAAATCCATATATTCCCATTAAAAACTACAATCCCACCAAGGGAAAAACCAGGAATTTTAATGGATGAAATAACCTCTCCTGTTTCCCTGTTGATTTTATATATCCTTTTCGTAACTCTGTCATAACCCAGGAGATTCTCTCCATCCCAGGAAAGGGATGTTATCTCCAGTCTCTGAACCCCTGTCCTCTTAATAACTTCCCCACTAACAATATTTATCTTCAGAATCTCTGGATGGGATGGGCTCGAAACCCAAAGTCCTGTCCCATCATAAACAAGACCTGAAGGGGAAGGAATTGGAGATTGAATTGTCCTTACAACAGAGCCATTAACTCTGTTTATGCTGTATATTGTCCCACCTCTGCTTATACATAAAAGAGTTGAGCCATCCCATGTTATATCACCTATGTCAGGGGAAGGAAGATTTATATAATTTACAATGAAAAAATCTCCCTTAGAAACAAAAGGATCAAAGGGATTGTCAAAAACCCTCTCACTACAACCTGAAATTAAAAGAATTGCAAGAAAAATAATCCCTTTAAAATTCCTTCCTAAAAACGATTTCATAAAAATCTTCCCCAAAATTTAAAACTAAACTACTCCTTTTCCTTGAAAAAATTGACATGTCTATTAAGTTCAAAGCCCATACCGCAACTGCTCCAGCAATGAATCTATTCCTTCTCTTATCAAATTTTATCGTTAAATCCCTGAATTTAATTGCATCCTCAGTACTTTCAGCTTTTTTATAAAGTTCGTAGTATTTATTCCCCTCCCTCAAATTTTTAAAAATTCCAGCAAGACAGAAAAGCTCTGAACCTGCAAAAATTAACCCTTCCAAATATCTTTTCTCAGAAATCTGCCCCCATCCAGGAAAAACAATTGATTTTTCAAGGGAACTTATTTTATCCTTCTCCTCCCCATTAATATTATTGAAGGAAAGAGAAAGGAAAATAATAAGAAAAAATAATTTCTTCATAGAAAGATTTTAACTTAAAGCAAGCCCATCAAACAAGTAAAATTTTCATCTTTAGGAAATCTCTTTTTAGAAGAAAATCTTTCAACTAAAAGCTCTTTTCTTCCCTCTTCACTCTCCCTTTACTAAGAGATTATCAAAAAGAACTTCTCCGCCTCCACCTGCTTTCCCTTTTGTCCAGAGTCCGATTCTTCCTGATCTGTAAGTTCCATCGGAAATCTTTGCAACCTGAGTTCCATTTATATAGAGAGCTAGGATTTCTCCTCTTGCCTCAACAGCAATCTTATTCCATTTTTCAAATCCAACCTTTACAAGATTGGAATTCTCCCAGTGGGAAAGGGCTTGAAACTCTCCATTTACAATTTTCCATATTGAAAACATCCCTGGTCTTCCTGTATAGATTTGGAAGAGGTAGCCATTCTTGAAATTGCTGTCAGCTCGGAAGATTATTCCTTGAGATGAATATGGCCCTGAAATCCTTGATGTATCAACTGAGACTGAGAAATTGGAAAAATTTCTTGGAATAAATGCAACTGCATCACCAAGTTTATCACCACCATCAAAATGGAGAACCCCCTGCTCTACTTTCCATTTCCCATTTTCAATAAAGCTAAGATTTTTTAAAGATTCTCTTTCGAATCTTTCCTCAAGAAAGAAAGCGGGCTTGGTAATTCCAATATCAGGCGGTTTCTCCCCCTTTTCTGGCTCAACCTTTTTCGGAGGAGTTTTTGTAAATTCCTTTCTTACTGATTCAAAGAGAAGGACAAATTTTGGTGAGTAAAAATCAGGGTCTATTGAGTGATTTGGGTTCAGCTCAAAAACTCTTCTTATCTCCTTTTTGCAATTCTCTATTTGATTCACTGTGAAATATGTGAGGGCAAGGGAAAGATGAGCCTCAATAAGTTCAGCCTTGTTTCTTATAAGATTTATAGCCTGGTTGAAGAACTCAATAGCTTTTTCATAGTCACCATTCATATAGGCTTTTTTACCTTCCTCAAGAATTTTATCAACATCGGTCTGGGGATAGAGATGAAAAGTGAAAATAAGTATTACAAGGCAGAGGAAAATTTTCTTCATTTTTTCACCTGTTTTCTGGATTTATAACCCTTATTTTCCCAGGAACAAGGACAGGAAATACCTGCTCAGGATTTGTGGATGCTCCTGCTGTGGAGAGGGTTAAAGATAGATTATCCACTATAATCTTGTCGGATGTGTAATCGTCCAATGCCTCAAGCCCAAAATAACCTGAAGTGTAGGATGAATCGGAAAAGGAATACACGCTCACATCATTTATGTAAATAGTAGTTGTTGAACCACTGCATACAATTTTTAACTTATTCCAGTTATTATAAGGCTTTATTGCTGAATGCTGAGTCCATTCTTTAATTCTATACCATGAACCACCTGTGGCTTTCCATACAGAATACCATCCAGCTCCAGAGCCCAAAACTGATAAATCAACAGAGTAACAATTTTTGAAAGTCTTATCAGTTGACCTGAAACGAACTCCGTGATAGCTTCCACTGGTCATTAAAGCTGCAATATATAGTTCCAGTGTAAAATTTGTATAAGGTCCTATGTCATAATAGGTAAACGCTTCATCGCCCCTACCCTTCCCATCCATACGGTATGCACCACCATAAGCTCTCCATCTTCCTGTTCCGTCATCAACCCAGTAATCTGCCACATTGTCATCGAAATTCTCAGTAAATGCTCCTGGCTCAAGTTTAGCATTCACAGTAGAGGTTTGATTCTTAGAGACTGAAACTGATGTTGAATATTCCCTGTAACGGTCTTTTCTAAGGGTTATTGAATGAGTTCCCACCTTTACATCGGTCAGGACAGCATTTGTAACCTTTCCTGTATCAGCTCCATCAAGGAAGATTCTCGCTCCTGTAGGATCTGACTTAACATCAATCGAACCTTTCCCTTCCTCCTTCTTTTTTCCAAGGAGAAGAGCAACTGCAACTCCTGCAACAGCTAAGCCTGCAAGGATATAAAGAGCAGTATAACTCTTTTTCTTTTCAGGCTTTTCAACTTTTTCCTTTGCAACTGGAGCCTCTTCAACTGGTTTTTCTTCAACTGGTTTCTTTTCTACTGGCTTTACCTCTTCCTTTTTCTCAACAGGTTTCTCCTCTGCAGGAGCTAATGGATTAAGGGTAAGCTCAAAAACATTCTCCTTCATCTTTTCAATAACAATCTCCTTTTCAACTGGCTCATATCCTTCTTTAACAACCTTTAACTTGTGTTTTCCAGTGTATAGGGCTCCCCTGAAAGGTGTTAATCCTTTGTTTTCATCATCAATGAATATTATGGCTCCAACAGGAACAGTATTTATTAAAGCTTCTCTTGTGTTTTCCTTTCTCACATCATCGAAAACTTTTATAAACTTTGGAGAATAAAATTCAGGATCAGGCTTAAAGGATGGATTCAGTTTTAGAATGCTTTTAATCTGTTCCTTGCAATTCTCAATCTGATTAACAGTGAAATATGTGAGAGCAAGGGAGAGATGAGCATCAATTAGAGTGGATTTGTTCTTTATTAAAAGAATAGCCTGATTGAGAAGTTGAATCGCCCTTTCATAATCACCATCAAGGTAAGCTTTTTTCCCTTCTTCAAGGAGTTTGTCAATGTCTGTCTGCTGAGCCTGGACAGGGGAAGAAAAACTTGCAAAGATAACAAAAACAGAAAAGAAAGCAAGAAGAACAAAGGATGAAAGGATTTCAAAATATCCACTTTCCCTTAAATTTTTCATTTGCCCTCCTTAATCTTTATTTTTTCTCTAAATTTAAATTTAATTTTTCAGTTTTTCCATTGACAATATTTACAACTTTGTTTATTGTTTTAAAACCATTTCTCTCGACAGTAACATTATGAGAGCCCTCTTGCAGTAAAACCTCAACAGGAGAAGGACCATACTCCTTTCCATCAATTTTTACATTCCCCCATGGAAAGACATTTACTAAAAGCTTTCCAAAGGGAGTAAATTTATGATGAAGGGTATAAACCATACCCTTTACAATCTCCACATCATATATTTTACTTTCATATCCCTCTATTGAGAATTCCACAATATGCCTTCCTTCTGGAAGTTCAATAGACTGCCTTGGAGGAAGCTCATAACGGTATTTTCCATCTATCAAAACAGAACAGGGATGGGATGATGAAATAACTATAGCTCCCTTAGTGGATGAAATTGGTGGAGGAGTGATTGGTTTTGTTTCTTCCTTTTGTTTCTCATTTATTGAAGGTGTTATCGCCTCTTTTTTACTTTCTGCTGGTTTTTCTTCTTCGACTTTCTGTTTCTTCCCTTGCTCTTCCTTTTTGACCTCTGATTTGACTTCTTTTAATCCTGCTTTCTCCTCTTTGGGCTTCTCTTCTGGTAATTTCTTCTCGAGGGAAGGTTGAATTGATGGTTTTTCTTCAGTTTTTTCAATTTCCTTTTGAGGCTCTTCCATTCCAGTTTTCTGAATCTGAGTTTGTAAAGCTTCCTTTTGAGAAAAAATTCCAATTATGGATGTTCTGAAAGAAGGAATAGTAATTAATGAAAATATAAGAATTGCAAGAACTATAACTGGAACAAAAATAAAGAGAGGAGCTTTGCTCCTTTTTTCAACTGCCTCAGCATAGGATGGAACAGTTTTAAACTTTTTGAATTCAAGGGATTCTTCCTTTTTTGGTGTGACTTTTTTTAAAATTTCCTCCTCAGGGATTGATATTGTTTCAAGGGGCTCAGGCTGAACAACCTTTTTAGGCTCAAGAGGTATTTTTTGTAAGGCTTCTTTCATCTCTTCTGCACAGGAGAATCTCTTATTGGGATCCTTTTCAAGGGCTTTTAATATGACATTCTCCATCTCAGGAGAAATTTTAGGATTAAATTTGGATGGAAGAGGAGGAAGCTCATTTACATGCTGGTATAAAACCATTAGAGTGTTCTCACCTTTGAAAGGAAGCTCTCCTGTGACCATCTCATAAAGAGTCACACCTGCTGAATAAATATCAACCCTGTGGTCAATGGGAAGTCCCTTGGCTTGCTCAGGAGAAAGATAGTAAGCAGTTCCAAGAATTGCTCCTGATTTTGTAAAACTTGTTGATTCAAGGGTTCGGGCAATTCCAAAATCAGCGAGAATTGTCCTATCGTATTTGTCAATCATTATATTGTGGGGTTTTATATCCCTATGAATTATTCCTTTTTTATGGATGTAAGCAAGGGCATCAAGGAGATCTGACATTATTTTAATTGCTCTTTTCTCTGAAAGTTTTCCTTCCCTTCTAATTATTTTATTTAGGGTCTCTCCTTCAATGTATTTCATTATAAAGAAAACAATCCCCTCAACAATTCCAATATCATATATGGGAACAATGTTGGGATGTTCAAGATTGGCATATATTTTTGCCTCTCTTCGGAATCTCTCTATCGTCTCCTCATCTCTTGAATATTCCTTGTATAGAATCTTTATTGCACCAAGTCTTTCGAGATATAAATCTTTAACTTTATAAACAAGAGCAAATCCTCCCTTACCGATAAGCTCAAGGAATTCATAATTGCCTGAAAAATGCTTTTTTAAAACCTCTACTTCTTCGTAAGTCTTCTCAGGCATCTTCGAACCTTCAGAAAAAGTATATTTTAAAATAACATAAGAGTCAAATTTTCAACAATCTATTTTACCTTCTTGCCACTTGGTTTTAAAAAATATATAATCACTTTCTAACTGGAGGAAGAAATGTTAAAAGCATTTTTTGGATTGGTAATTCTTCCCTTGTTTATAATCCTTCTATCTTTCATCCTTTCTTTAAATTGGGGAGGAAGAAAATGAATTATGATGTTTCCACAAATATCTGGGCTCTTTCTGCATTTGTTTTATACCTTCTAATGATGATTGGAATTGGTATAATAACAACCCGTTTTTCCTCCTCCGGAATTGCTGAATTCTTCCTTGGTGGAAGGAAAATGAAAACCTTTGTTGTTGCCCTTGCCGCTGTAACCTCAGGAAGATCTGCCTGGCTCCTAATTGCCATGTCAGGAATGGCTTTTGTAAGAGGGGTATCAGCGATATGGGCTGTTGTTGGCTATATTCTAATGGAGCTTTTTCTTTTTGTCTATGCAGGTAGAAGACTTAGAAATTTCACTGGTAATATGGGAAATCTGACAATCCCTGATTATCTTGAATCAAGATTTGGAGACAAGTCTCATATTTTGAGAATTTTCTCTGTTATTCCAATAATTATTTTTATGGTCTCCTATGTCTCAGCCCAGTTCAATGCAGGAGGGAAATCCCTTTCAGCAAGCTTTGGTATATCCCAGCTTGGAGGGGTTCTAATAACAGCTGGAATTGTTATTTTTTACACAATGATGGGAGGTTTTCTCGCAGTCTGTTTAACTGACATGATTCAAGCTATTATAATGATCTTTGCCCTCATGATTCTTCCAGCAGTTGCAATTTTTAAAATAGGTGGATTAAATGAACTTCTATCAATATTGAAGGGACTTTCTCCCCAATACATTGACCCCTTCTCCCTTTCCTTTGGAACCTTTATAAGCTTTCTCGGAATAGGTTTTGGCTCCCCTGGGAATCCCCACATTCTTAACAAATACATGTCAATTGAAAATCCAGAAAAACTTAAAAAAACTGGATTCATAGGAACTTTATGGAATGTTCTTATGGCTTGGGGAGCAATATACATTGGTCTTGCTGGAAGGGCAATTTACAAAGAACTTGCTTATTTACCCAATAAAGATCCAGAGACAATTTATCCTTTATTGAGTTCCCAGTTCTTGCACCCCTTTCTCTTTGGGATAACTATTTCGGCAATTTTCGCAGCAATAATGTCAACTGCTGATTCTCAGCTTCTCGTTGCCTCCTCTGCAATAATTAGAGACCTTTATCAGCAGATATTCTCAAAGAATAAAGAGCTCTCTCAAAAACAGCTTGTTTTCTGGAGCAGGGTTGCAACTTTCGGAATGGCAATTGTAGCATTAATTTTTGGAGCAGTGGCAAAGAAACTGGTCTTCTATCTTGTCCTCTTTGCCTGGGGTGGACTTGGTGCTGCCTTTGGACCATCGATTCTTCTCTCCTTATACTGGAAGAAAATAACAAAATGGGGAACAATTTCAGGAATATTTGTGGGAACAATTACTGAGATTGTATGGTATTCAATTCCTTCTTTAAAATCATTGGTTTCCGAGTGGGTTCCAGCTTTTATTCTTTCTCTTTTAACTGTAATTATTGTAAGCCTTTTGACCAAACCTCCTGAAAATGCTGATCATCTTATGGATTTAATGAAAGGATAAATTTTGATAATATATTCTTGGAAATGAAAAATTTGGAGGAATTATGGATTTTTTATTTAGTGAAGAACAGATACTTTTAAGGGAATCTGTAAGGGAGTTTGCTCTAAAAGAGATTGCCCCAAGGGTAAAGGAGATGGATGAGAAAAAGGAAATACCTGCAGATCTGCTAAAAAAAATAGCTGAAATGGGCTATCTCGGAATAATCTTCCCTCCAGAATATGGGGGAGCAGGTCTCAGCTATATTGATTACTGCATCATTCTTGAAGAAATCTCTAAGGTTGACCCATCAATTGGACTTACAATTGCTGCCCACAATTCCCTGTGTTCAAACCACATTTATCTTTTTGGAAATGAGGAGCAAAAAAGAAAGTATCTTACAAGACTTGCAAAGGGTGAAACCCTTGGTGCATGGGCTCTCACAGAACCTACAGCTGGCTCTGATGCCGGTTCAATCAAAACAACTGCAAGGAAGGAAGGAAATAAATGGATTTTGAATGGGACAAAGGTCTTTTGCACCAATGGCTCAACGAGCGATATTATTGTTGTAATGGCTGTAACAGACAAAAGTAAAGGGAAAAGAGGGATTTCTGCCTTCATTGTTGAGAAAGGAACAAAAGGTTTTTATCCCGGAAAGAGGGAGGACAAATTGGGGGTTAGAGCATCTGATACTTCAGAGCTTATATTTGAGGATGCTGAGGTTCCAGAGGAAAACCTTTTGGGTGAGGAAGGAAGGGGTTATCACGATGCCCTGACTGTTCTTGATGGAGGAAGGGTTTCAATTGCAGCCTTTTCCCTCGGAATTGCAGTTGGTGCCCTTGAATCAGCCATAAAGTATTCTAAGGAAAGGGTTCAATTTGGGCAACCAATATCAAACTTTCAGGCAATCCAGTGGATGCTTGCTGAGATGGCTACAGAGGTCGATGCAGCAAGACTTTTAACTCTTAGATCAGCCCAGCTAAAAGACAAAAAACTCGATGCAATAAAGGAATCCTCAATGGCTAAATATTATGCATCGGAAGTTGCAGTAAAATGTGCCAATCTTTCTGTCCAAATCTTTGGAGGGTATGGTTTCACAAGGGACTTCCCAGTGGAAAAATTTTACAGGGACTCAAAGATTGCTACAATAGGCGAAGGGACATCGGAAATTCAGAAATTGATAATCGCAAAGGAGGTTTTAGGAAAATAGATGGAAGAAAGATTTTCTGAATTGATAAAGGGAATTTTGGAAGGAAATCAGAGAATTATAGCAAAAACAATCAGTATGGTGGAAAATCAGGAAAACGGATCAATCGAGATTCTTAAAAGAATATATCCAAAGACAGGAAAAGCTCGTGTCATCGGTATAACTGGCTCTCCTGGGACAGGAAAAAGCACCCTTGTTGACCAGATGATTTTTAGATGGAGGAAAGAAGGGAAAAAGATTGGAGTTATTGCTGTTGACCCAACAAGCCCCTTTTCTGGTGGAGCGATTCTTGGTGACAGAATAAGAATGATGAGGCATGCTTACGATGAGGAAGTTTTCATAAGGAGCATGGCATCAAGGGGTTACCTTGGAGGTGTTTCAAGATTTACAGGGGATGCTATAAAAATTCTTGATGCATCAGGAAAGGATATAATAATTGTTGAAACTGTTGGGGTTGGACAGGATGAAATTGAAATTGTTAAACTTTCAGATCTTGTAGTCCTTCTTCTAAATCCAACTTCTGGTGATGATATTCAAGCTTTTAAAGCAGGAATAATGGAAATTGCAGATATTTATGTTATCAATAAGGCTGACCTTCCAGAAACAGAAAGGTTGGAAATCCAGCTTAACGCCCTCCTTTCCCTCTCTTCCAACAAAAATATTCCAATAATTAAAACTGTGGCTATAACAGGAGAAGGTGTCGAGGAACTTGTTAAGACAATCGACCATATGACCTCCCAAAGTAATAGGCTCAAAAATATAGAAAAAAGAAGAAAAGAGTTTGCTAAATGGCTCCTTTTTGAACATTTAAAAGAAATTCTTTCCTCAAGGGTTATAAGGGGAATAACTGATGAGGAAATGGAAAAGATTGTTGAAAGAATATACAGTAAAGAAATTGACCCCTATTCCATGGCTGAAGAACTTGCAAAAAGGGCAAAGAACAATGAAGATTGACCATATTGCAATTGCTGTAAAGAACATTGAAGATGCCATTGAAAAATGGAGCTTATTTTTAAACTCAAATCCTTCAATAAAGGAGATTGAAAGCGAAGGAATAAAATTATTTTTCATTAAAATAGGGGATACAAAAATAGAAATAATTTCTCCCTTAAATGAAAAATCAAATCTGAATAATTTTTTAAACAAAAGGGGAGAGGGACTTCACCACATTTGCTTATCTGTTGAGAATTTTGATGAATTCAGGAAAAAGCTTCAGGATAAAAACATTCAGATTGTCAAAGAGGGGAAAGGATATGATGGGAAAAGAATCCTCTTCTGTCATCCATCATCCTTAAACTCGGTTCTTCTTGAAATAAAAGAAATTTAAAATTCACCTTTTTATTTGAAGCCTTTACACTTTATAAACTTTTTCAGGAGTAATTATAATTGAAATCTTTCTATCCCACTTATCCATAAGATAAGAAAAGTCTTTAAATATCTGTGCCTCATGGACAATAGCAACTCTGGGCGTTTTCTCATCAATCAGACCAGCCTTAGAAAGTATCTCATCTTCCCTATCTCCAAAACCAGTTCCCTTCCCTATTCTGTTCCCTTCCAAATCGCAGGCAACTGCGCCGGTAAGATAAAGATCAAGCTTTGGAAGGGAGGAATCTATTTCTACCAATTTTCCAAACTCAGAAAAGCCCTTTATACTTGACGCTCTAAAAGCTTTTTCCTTAGGAATGTCTTTAAGAAGATAGAATCCTGTTAATCTCGGAGCTACAACAAGAAGGTCCTTCCCCTCTTTTATGGCTTCAAATCTTGCATATTGGAGGACAGAATCAGGAGCTGAGAATATAAATTTCGCTTCCTTCCATTCTTTGAGATTTTTCAATCTTTGCACTGCAATATCAGAACCTATAAAATTGGGTATTTTTCCGAAGCAGGGACGAGGAAAGGAAACAAGATTATTCCTTTCCCTATATTCCCAAACTGTTTCCCTGATTTCCTTCTTACTCCTAAACTTTTCTGATCGATGATGATTCATTTCCTCTTAACTAAGAATAGCACAATACTTATTTATAAAAAAACTGAAAATTGTTCACCACTAATAAAATTCTTGGGAAGTAGCCTCTTTTTTTAAATTAAAAACCTCTTTTCTGAAAAAACCGTTTTTAATCTTATTTTTGATTAAGAAATAAAGCTTCTGTTCCTTTTTTACTAACTCCCTATCTCACCCAACCCGGGTATCCGCCTTCTTTTCTTACTTTATCGGGTAAGCTTTCCAGTTCCATTCTCAACTCTTCAGCTTCTTTCTTCGCAATCTCAAGTTTTACCTGAAGCTCATCTATCTTGTTCTGGAAGAAACCTCTCTCATAAAAAATTTGTCCATATCGAAAAGATGTTGGTCTAAAGGAGTAGAAGTCCATATAGAGTTCCGAAATTTCATTTTCCAATTTTCTAACCTTTTCCATTGCAGATTTGTATTTTTGCTCAAGTTCAGCTTTATAAGATCTCCAGTACTCCTCTCTCTCCTTCAAATCAACCTCTTCTCCCTTTGTCTCAGAAATTGATTCTTCTGTCTCTTCCCTTCCAGAAATTGATATTTCTCTCTTTATATTTTTAAGAGTGTTATTGGTTATAACCTCAACCTTCTCTCCCTTCAATTTCTCCCTTCTTTCCTTCTCCTTTTCAGCCAATTCTGCAAGACTCTGGGGGAAAAGGGAAGAAGAGAGGAAAAAAATGGTAGCAAAAATTATTAAAACCCTCATAATTTAATTATACAATGCAAAAGTCAAAATGCAAATTCAGGGGGCTTCTCTTACTCGAATATTAATTTTGATGATGAGTTGTTTTAAAGAGCTCTAAAGAATCCATAGGGAATATGGTTAAAAAGATAAAGAAGGAATACAAACCTCTCAGGACATCAGAAGAATACAAGAGCAGATTTATAAAGGAGCTTGGAGATTTCGTTTATCCGAGAGTAAAGGAAAAGCTCTATTTTCCTGATTTTCTACCTCCTTTCCACTACTTTCTGACGGATGATAAGGGAAGAATTTATGTCATGACCTATGAAAGAGAAAAGCCTGATGAATACATTTTTGATGTATTTGACCAAGAAGGAGTTCTCATCTCAAAGGTCTCCTTAAAAGACTTTTCCCTTCCAGAGGGTTTAAGGGGGATAATAAAAAATGATTATCTATACTGTGTTTTTGAGAAGGAGAGTGGGTTTGAGAAACTTGTTGTTTACAGAATTTCATGGAAATAGCCCTGTCAATTGTAGCCAATGAGAGTGATTAAATTTCAATGGAAGAAATTTTTAAATTTATTTCTCCCTATTGGAGGAGGGAGTATGAATGCTTGAAGTAAAGGGTTTAACAAAAAAGTATTATTCAATTCCTGTTGTTAAAAATGTTAGTTTCAGAATAAGTCCTGGAGAGATTGTTGGATATTTAGGTCCAAATGGTGCTGGAAAAACAACGACAATAAAGATGCTGGCTGGTTTAGTTGAGCCAACGGAAGGGAAGATTTCCTTCAATGGAGAAGAGATATGGAAGGATATAAATAAATATAAAGAAAGGATTGGCTATCTGCCTGAAAATCCAGAGCTTTATCCCCATCTGACCGCCTATGAGTATCTTCTTTTAGTGGGTAGGCTGAGGAAGATAAAGGAGAATCTCCTAAAAGAAAAGATTAATGGATTTATGAAGGTTTTAAATCTTGAAAATGATATGCACAGTCCAATCTCTTCTTATTCAAAGGGAATGAAGCAAAAGGTACTCCTCACATCCTCTCTCCTTCATAATCCAGAATTATTACTTCTTGATGAACCCCTTTCTGGTCTTGACCTCTCTACATCCCTTATTTTTAGAGAACTTCTTAATAGACTTTCAAAAGAGGGGAAAATTATTCTTCTAAGCTCCCATATTATGGAGGAGATTGAAAAGGTGGCATCAAGGGTTATTATAATCCATAATGGCTCAATCCTTGCAGATGATAAAATTGAAAATTTAATGGAGCTAACCAAGGTTGAATCCCTTGAGGAGGTTTTTCAACAGATTGTCTTAAAGGAAGATCCTGATAAGACTGCAGAGGAACTTGTTGAAATTGTGAAATATGAGTAGATATTTTATTCTTCTAAAGCACTTCTTTTATCGCTTTTTCCAGAATGAAACAGTTCAATTCGGAGAACAGATGGAAGCTTTTCTTATTGTTATTCTATCTATTCTTGCTGTTCTTGGCGGTTATCTTTCAAATTCCCTTCTATTCCCTTATCTTTTTTCAGTTGTCCCCCTTGATGAAAAGGATTCCTGGATTCAAAAATGCTTTTTTATCGGATTTTTCATGATATTAATAGGTTTTATCTCATCCTTGGAACTCAAAACCCTTTTCCCTGATTCCCTTGACCTTTCAAATCTGTCCCCTTTACCAATAGACTTCAAAACTCTCTTCCTTGCCAAGCTTTCAAGCCTCTTCATTCTTGTTGGAATCTTCTCTTTAAGCACAAACCTTTTTGCCTCTATTATATTTCCTCTTTATCTAACATCTACCAAAAATGTGAGTTTTTTCTTTCTAATTCGTTATTTTCTCTCCCACATAATATCTACCTTCCTTGCCAATTTGTTTGTTTGCCTCCTTTTCGCTTTTCTGTTTGGTCTTTTCATGCTTTCCATCCCTTCCAGTTATTTCAAAAGATTTTCCGTAAGAATTCAATCCGCTTTACTGATTTTTTCCCTTCTCTCATTGGCTCTCTTCCCGAAAATATTTTCTTCTATCCAGACACTTAAAGAGGGAAAATCAATATATTCATATATTTTCCCTCCCCTCTGGTTTACTGGACTGTATGAGTTTCTTATAGGAAGGAATGACCCCTTTTTTAAAGTTTTAGCTAAAATTTCAATTTTTTCATCTCTTTCCCTTCTTTTTCTCTTCCTCCTAATTTCACTTTTTTCTTTTAAAAATAAATTTTTAAAAATGTCGGAAGTAAAAAAGGAAATTGAGGGGATTTCAAAGAGAGAAAGTGTTCTTACTGAGCTCTTCAATAGATTATTTTTACCAAAGGAGCAAGAAAGAGCTATTTTCTATTTTTTCAAATATACAATTAAAAGAAGTCCATTGCACAGAATTTATCAGAGTGCCTTTTCAGCAGTTGGAATAAGCCTTTCTCTTCTCATCCTCTTCCCCAATTTTTCAGATTTAAAATCCTTTTTCACAATCAATAAGCCCCTCCTTTCTCTTCCACTAATTCTTGTTTTTCTCAAATTGATAGGATTGAGATTTATCTTAACAATCCCATACAATTTGGAATCCAACTGGATTTTCAAACTTACAGAAGGAAAGGAAAAAATCCTTTACATTTCAGGGTTAAAAAAGGGAATTATCTTTCTCTCTCTTCTCCCCCTTTTTATTTTTCTATTCTTTCTTTATCTTCCATTATGGGGAGGAAAGTATGCACTCCTTCACATTTTATATGGATTTACAATCTCCTTTCTTCTGATGGAGTTTTTATTCTTAAGTTTCAGAAAAATTCCCTTCGCCTGCTCCTTTTCCCCTGAAAAATTGAATCTGAAAAACTACTGGATAATTTACATCTTAGCTTTTATTTCTTTTGTTTATACTTTTACTTTCATTGAATACTTCTTTTTGAAAAGACCCTTTATATTTGTATATTTCTTTATTCTTTCATGTTTGATTTATGGAGAAATTCAAATATGGCAAAGAAAGAAATTCCTTAAAGGAATTGAGTTTATCTATGATGAAGAACCTGAATCAGTAATGACGACTCTGAATTTAAATTTTTGATTTTCTTGAGACTAATTTACAATAGAAGCAGTTAGCGCCAATTGCATTATTACTATCATTTAGTATAAAATATTAAAATGATAAAGCCTGAGGAACAATTTGAATATTTAAAGAAAGGTTGTGTTGAGATAATAAGGGAGGAGGAACTTCTCCAGAAACTTGAGAGAGCTTACAAAACCGGGAAACCCTTAAAGGTGAAAGCTGGTTTTGACCCTACTGCTCCAGACATTCACCTTGGACACACAGTAATTCTCAGGAAAATGAAACACTTTCAGGATCTTGGACATACCGTAATATTTCTCATTGGAGATTTCACAGGTTTGATTGGAGACCCTTCTGGTAGGTCATCCACAAGGAAACCAATGACAGAAGAGGAAATCCTTTCCAATGCTGAAACTTACAAATCCCAGATATTTAAAATCCTTGATCCTGAAAAGACGGTGATTGATTTCAATTCAAGATGGCTCTCAAAGTTTACCCCTTCTGAATTTATAAAACTCCTTTCAAAATACACGGTTGCAAGGATTCTTGAGAGGGACGATTTTGAAAAGAGAATGAAAAATGGGATTCCTGTTTTTATGCACGAAATAATATATCCCCTTTTCCAAGGATACGATTCAATTGCCCTTGAGGCTGATGTTGAGCTGGGAGGGACTGACCAGAAATTTAATCTTCTTGTTGGAAGGGAATTGCAAAAGGAATATGGACAGGAGCCCCAGGTTATAATGACCCTCCCCCTTCTCGAAGGAATAGATGGTAAGGAGAAAATGTCAAAGAGCCTTGGAAATTATATAGGAATAAATGAAAATCCGAAGGAGATTTTTGGGAAAATTATGTCGATTTCCGATGAACTAATGTTCAGATATTATGAGCTTTTAACGGATATTCCCATGAAGGAAATTGAGAAGATGAGGGAGGACGCTATCTCAGGTAAGGTGAATCCAAAGGTTTTGAAAGAGGAGCTTGGTTATCTTATTGTTAAGGATTTCTGGGGTGAGGAGAAGGCAAGGGAAGCAAGAGAAGAATTTGAAAAGGTATTTTCAAAGGGAGAAATTCCTGAGGAGATAGAAGAAATTCCTGTCGAAGAGGAATCTGTTAGTATTGTTGAACTTTTATTCCAGAAGGGAATTCTACCATCAAAGGGTGAAGTAAAAAGATTGATAAGGGGAGGGGGGCTATATCTGGATGGCGAAAGAATTGATGATGTGAATTTTATATTGGATTTTAAGAAAAAGGAGGGGTTTATCTTAAAATTGGGGAAGAAAAAATTTTATAGGTTGAGAAGAAAGAATTGATTCATTCGTATGTATTAATCCTTCTAAGCTCCATTTCTCCATAACCTCCTCTATCCTTCTTCCCCCACATCTCCATTCTCATCCATTCCCTCAAAATTATTTTTTTGTTTTTATCCCATTCAATAACCCTTATGTATTTTGTAATTTTATACCCCGACCATATTTCAACATTCGGTTCAGCCTCACCCTTTATGTAAACAATTCCATTGTTTTCGTATGCCCTGTAGAGGACATCAAATTTCTTTTCCTGTTTGAAAACAACAAAGTCTCTTATTACCTGTTCAAGAATTCTACCTATTAAGTTGAATTCATAGGTTAGGTCAATCCCTCTGTCTATCCATGTGCCTTCCTTCATTTCATTTTCCATCTTTAGAATTGGCCTTGAGAAAAGTCTTAAAGCCTGTGAAAGGGCATCGTAGGAAGCAAGGGGGATCTCTTCCTCAGAGGGCCAAAGATAGTATGGAGAAAGATCACATCTTAGAGAGGAAATATCAACCCTTCCATCATCTTTAATAAAGAATGAAAAGCTATCCTCATCGTTTTTCCTGAATCCAAAGGGAAGAACCTTCCTCTTCTCCTCCTTTATATGTTTGCTGAATTCAGGATACTCTTCAACCCATTCCTTGAGAACAACACTTCCAAGCTCAAGGGATTCCTTTATTGATGGAGAGGCTATTCTTATGTGAATCTCATGCCCCATAAAGTCAATTGTTCTCAGGAGATAACCTGGAAAACCAATGTTTGAAAAACTGAACCTCACTCCATCCTCTTTTTTTTCCGCTTTTAGAATAACAGAGGCAAAATTTTCATAATAAACCCTGAAGGGAATTATGAAGAGAAGCTTTCCTGATGCCTTCCCCTTCATTATATACCAGAGAACATATCTTTCTTCAGGGAATAGAGAGGAACTGATTAAAATTAAAAGAAAAAATAAAATTCTAAATTTCACCGCACCAGAGTTTGACAATTTGATTGAATTCCTCTTGACTAAGCTTTTGTTTACCATACTCTCCTTTAAAATACCTTTGCTTTAAAGCTTCATATAATATAATACCTGCAGAGACAGATACATTCAAACTCCTAACCATCCCGAACATGGGAATCCAGATTTTAAAATCAGAAAGAGAAAGAGCTGTCTCAGAAACACCCTCTTTTTCATTTCCAAATATAATTGCAATTTTCCCTGAAAGATCTATCTCCCAGGGCTTAAAGGAATCTTTGTCTGAATAGGTACAGGCTATCTTGAAACCTTCCTTTTTAAGTTTTTCAATGCAATCCTCTGTGGAATCATAATAATTTAGTCTGAGCCATTTTTCAGCTCCAGTTGTTACAGAAGGGGAAATGGGAAAGGAACCAGATTTTGGAAGGATTATATCAATATCTATTATTCCCACCGCATCGCATGTTCTAAGGATTGCACTGGCATTGTGTTGATTTTCTATTCTCTCAATTACAACTCTTAAATCTGGCTGTCTAAAATTTAAAACTTCCTTTATCTTTCTCAGTCTTTCCTCAGTAACCATATATTTATCTAAAAAGTTCAAAATCAACTTCTTTGGAAAGCTTCCACAAAAGATTAAGGGGAAGCCCCATAACAGAAAAGAAATCGCCATCAATTTTCTCTATAAAGAAAGCTCCCATCGCCTGAATCCCATATGCACCAGCTTTGTCCATTGGCTCCCCTGAATCTATATATCGCCAGATCTCCTCAGGGGTGAGGGGTGAAAACCATACCCTCGACTTTGTATATCCTGATGCTTCCTTTCCATTGAATTTATTCAAAATATATATTCCAGTGTATACAAAATGATCCCTTCCCTGGAGTCTTGATAACATTTGAAATGCATCTTCTCTACTTGATGGTTTCTGGAGTATAGTTGAATCAACAACAACAATTGTGTCTGCTCCAAGAATTATCCCATTTTCGTCCTCTGCAACTTTCAAAGCCTTCTCCTTAGCTATTCTAAGAACATAATTCTCAGGTTTCTCATCCTGTTTAGGAGTCTCGTCAATCTCAGCTTTCTTCTGAACAAACTGAAGAGACATACTCGATAAAAGGAAAGCTCTTCTTGGTGAACCAGAGGCAAGAATAAGTTTTTTCATTTTCACAATCCCTCTATATTCTTCCTAATTTTTTGAAGCTCTTTTAAATTCTTACTTTCTTCTGTTTGAAGAAATGCTTTGAGCTCAGAAAGGCTCTTTATTCCAAATTGTTCATAAAGCTTTTTTATCAATTTGATTGTCAAGCCTTTTATTCCTTTAAGCTCGAGAAGAGTAACCGGAAACTCAGCTATTAAACGACGATGAAGATTACAATCCCCTGTTTCAATAATGTCAATAATCTTCTTCTCAATTGCCTCTCCAACACCCTCAATCTTTTTAAGATCTCCTCCTTTTCTCCAATAATTTTCAAGATTTTCATCCATCCCCATTATAACATCTCTGACCTTTTCATAAGACCTTATTTTGTATATGTTCTCGGATTTTAATTTCAAAAAGAAGGCTATTTCATCAAAAATTTTTGAAATGTAAGAATTCTCAACCATATTAACTAAATTCTATTTTATTCAAAAGCTCTCGAGCTTCATCATTTTGAGGATCTAACAAAAGGACATTTTTAAACATCGATTTTGCCCTCGTTTTCATTCCCTCGGAAAGATAAATCTTCCCAAGCTCAAGAAAGGCATCAGGGTTCCACTTTTCTATCTCAATTGATTTCAAGAGAGAATTTTCCGCATCCTTCTTGAGAGAAGGTATTTTCGCTTGAGCCTTCCCAAGATAAAGATGATAAAGATAATTACTGCTATTTATCCTTATTGCCTCTTTCAACAAGAGTATTGCTTCCCATATCATGCCTAACTCAAGAAGATCCTTTGCCTCTTTGAACTTCTCTTCTGCTAACTCAGGGGAGGGTTTCTCTTCAAGCAAAATTTCTCTTTCTGATTTACTTGAAGGATCTGCAAGAGCTTGATAAGCCTCTGTTAATTTAATGAATATTTCTTCACATTTCTTTACTATATCTGGGGAGAAAGATCTAACCCTGTCTGGATGAAATTTCTTAACGAGGGAATAATATCTCTCCCTCAGTTCCTCATCCGTATAATTTCTCTCAAGCCCAAACAATTTTAGAGGTGTCTTCCCATGAAGGGTAGAATAAAACTTCTCTATCTCCTGCAAAAATATTTCATCTCCTTTCTCCTTTTTTATTTCCTCCCCTCTAAAATCAATAAGGTCAGTGCAATAAAGTAGGTAAAGGGTCTTCATAACAAATTTTCTATCTTTTCCTGTTAAAAGAACTATATCCAGAATGCTCCTTTTTCCGTCAATTTCTTTAAATACTTTTTCTTCCTCAGGTTCAAGTTGAATTGTTAGTTCCCCACTTTTCTTAAAAGGATAATCCTTTTCCAACATAAACCTCTCAGCACTCGGGCTGAAATATCCTCTTATACCCTTTGCTATTAAGGGAGGAAGGAAAATCATGAAGATCTCCTTTGGAAGCTCAGGGTTTTTTTCTTCAAAACTGATGTTAGCGCCTTCCATCTGAAATGTCATTAAAAAAATCCTATTCAACTGATGGAGTAGGGCTACATTTAGATCCTTTTTACTTACAAGACCCTGGGAGAGAAGATATTCCCCAAATCTCATTTTTTTTTCTGGTATCTTGTGAAGGGCTGAAAGATGAATTGAATCTATCATTTTTAATTTTAGAAGGATCTGTCCAATTTTTTCATCAGGTAATGTTGACCAACCTGCATTAAGGTATCCCTTTGAAAAGAGAAGGGTTCTCTTAACCCTTTTGTCAAAAACCATAAGTTCTCCAGATTTCTTTTTTGTATAAATTTCACGATAGAGTAAACCAATATGCTCCATTCTATTTTATTTATATTCCTTTTAAAAGGATTTTTCAATATTTTTGAAAATTCTAAGTTTTCTTCTCTTTCTTTTTGGCTTTCTCTTTATATTCACTCCCCACAAGTTCAACCATTGCCATCGAGGCTCCATCACCCTTTCTCTCCCCTAATTTCACAATCCTTACATAACCTCCATTCCTGCCTTCAAATCTTGGTCCTATCTCATCAAATAGTTTCTTCAATGCCTCTTTTTTCCAAACATACTTAAGAGCAAGTCTTCTTGAATGGAGAGTTCCATCCTTTGCAAGGGTTATTGCTCTTTCAGCAAATCTTCTGAGTTCTTTTGCCTTGGCAACAGTTGTAATTATCCTCTCCTTTTCAAAGAGAGAGGTGGCAAGATTTCTCAAAACTGCCAATCTATGTTCTGTAGTTCTACCGAGCTTTCTTTTATCAATTGCGTGTCTCATCTTTCTCTTCTTCCTCCTTTTCTTCCTCTATCTTCTTTAATATCATTTCCTTTAATTTTGGGTGAAGGGTTATACCAAAGGAAAGATTGTTCCTCTCAAGGACATCTTTTATTTCGGATAGGGCTTTTTGTCCGATAACTTTATTTTTGAGAAGGTCGTCATAATCCCTCTCCACAAGCTCATAGACCCATTTAAACTTTGCTTGTTTTATAGCGTTTATGGTTCTCTGCTGAAGATCATCAAGCTCATCAATGCTCTTTGCAAGCAACTCCAATTGTTCAAGATAAGGTATTTCTTCAATTTCTGCCTCTTCTTTAATCTCAACCCTATCAGGAACTGTTAAAAAGATAGCGAGATGCTCTCTTACAATCTTTGATGCCATAGAGAGAGCTTCCCTCGGTTTAATTGTTCCATTTGTCCATATTTCAAGGATAAGTTTCTCATAATCACCCCTCTCGCCGAGCCTCATAGGTTCAACATTGAAATTTGCCTTAACGATTGGAGAATGAACAGAGTCAATAGGAATAAAGCCAACA
>Ga0123519_10003113_pt1 | contig 27703 bp, 38 predicted proteins | sample YelNatPaOPRAMG02_FD_87396 | JGI IMG/M metagenome (GOLD analysis project Ga0123519, IMG submission 87396) | Hot spring microbial communities from Yellowstone National Park - Yellowstone National Park OP-RAMG-02 (version 2) | ecosystem: Environmental > Aquatic > Thermal springs > Hot (42-90C) ...
TATTCGTTTTATTTTCATTTTTCTTTTCAACTTCTCCTTGGATTCCTGTTTCATAGTCCCGCCTGAAAAAATGAAGAAGCGAACGAATATGCAGAATTAGACCGAGCACTCGGAGGGTGGTTCGTGATAGCCATCGCGCTACACGTCGGCGAGTGCAAGGCGACCAGTTTTCTGCTCCGCCTGCTTCTCATTCCTCACACATCGCATAGACTACGTCCCTGCTGCGCATGATATACCACTGTCCGCTTCGCAGCGCTTCTACCACGTCAGCGATGCATACGTCTGTTATGTTCACTCTCATACTTAACCATGCACCACCACCTCTTCTTTTTCTATTACCTCGCTGTCAATTTCGTTTTCTTCACACCACGCGAGCGCTTCCCCTTTCGTTAGAGATATAATGCGTTGAGTATAGAGAAAATATTCGCCTTTTTCTGTTCTATACAACGTTTCGCTTACGTCATCCTCCCAGTCGCTCGCTATCTCCTGCGCTTTTTCTGTGTCGTATATCTTTCCGTCTATTATCCCTTTCATTTATACCCCCTTATTTTTTCTTTTTTTCTTCGTGAGTGTAGTCGAGGAGCTCCAGCTCTATCTCGTCCTCTTCCTTGTATATCCTCTTTTTCTCCTCATAGTCCGCTATCGCTTCCTCACGTGTTTGGAATAGCGTGAACACATAACTTCCGTTGCACCAACCGCCGATTTCGTAGAGCCCGTCGTGGTCGTCCCAATCTATTTCATATCCTCGGAACCTCTCTTCTGCTTCACGCATCTCGTCCAACTCCTCCTTGTCTTCTATCCTCCAGATCTGATACTCGCCGCTTCCCTCAACTGCGACGTAGCAAGGCAGCCGCATATACTCGCATCTGACTTTGCATTTGAACCCATTTTTTTCGTCATTTTAATCACCTCCTCATTTTTCGCATTCGGAAGAACATTTTGCTCCTGCAGCGATGAGACGCTTCACACTGTCTATATCTTTGCGTCTTACTGCTTTAATCAACTCTACTCTTTCCTCCATTTTCATCCCCTCCGAGGCTTTCGCCCCGCCATATATTTATATATATACATACATGTATATATACCTTACGGTTGCGTAACTAAAACGGAATTTAGCCTAAAATGATGAATGGTCTCGCTGCCTGCCCATATTTCTTTTTTTTGTTCAATAGGTCTCTAGAGTTCTGTATATTTAATAGCCTGTTTTTAGTTACCTCTATTGCTTCCTTCGAATTGTCCACCGCAATCCAGCGTCGCCCCAACTTCTCCGCAACCGCTGCGGTTGTCCCAGAACCGCTAAAGAAGTCGGCGACGATGTCACCAGGATTAGAGGAGGCAAGGATGATGCGGCGGAGTAATTCCTCGTTTTTTGCTGTTTTGAAACCATACTCAAATGAGTATGCTTGTAGGTCTGTCCAGTCCGAATCCAAGTAACTAACACGAGACGCCGATAATAGGTACTCAGGCCTCCCCGTATGCGGGGATAACCTCATTTTACCTTCATTAATGAGTTGGTCTATTGTCTCCTGTTTATAGCTCCACCTACGGCGTGGTGGCGGGTACAACTCACGCCCGAAAAATATTCTCGGTGTTCGGTCTCGTTCGGAATGCGATGGCGCCGTCGCACTTCCCCATTCCTGTCTGTCGACTTCCATTCATTCATATTCATCATAGTCAGCGCAACGTTTCTTACAATCGGACGCTCTCCCAAGCTGTTTTGCGTCCTTTCTTTTGGTAGCAGTCAAGGAGATAAGTTGCGTGTATACGTTGCGGGTCATATGCGCTAATCCACTCTCTACATTTCCGCATCTTCTCTGCTCTGTGTTCTTTGCTGCCCACCTGCACAAAGACCCACTCGCTTCCACGCACGAGCCAAAAATCCCATGCGCTCGCAACGTCTATATTCTGAAACTTAATTCGCAGCGAACGCTGAAGCAATGTGTAGCCCTGCCCCTCATAGAAACGTATTCGTTCTCGCTCTTTTACCGCCCCTTTCACAAGAGCAGCAGTGGTCATAACCGTCAGCGATTTACACAACAGGCTCAATGACTTCTTCAATATCCGTTCTGATTTCGTGCCAGCCTCCGAAGCTACCGTCTTTCGTTTTCACTTTGTTGAACCACAGAAGTTTTTTTGCGTCAATAAGATAAACTACTGCATTTTTAGGCGTTGCGTTGCTGATGTATTTTGTAAAAATGACGTTGGGATGGTATTTTAAGAAAGAGAAAGCGTTCAAATCACTCGCCAAATCGTTGCGTGTAATTGGTATTATTCCTACCTTACACAGCCACGCCTTGACAGGGTTGCGTCGCTGCTCTTCATTCCAAACTCTTTCACACCACGTCTGCATGTAGTTAATTTGCCATGCTTCAATTTTCATAAACTCACCAAATTTGCTATTGAACGCAGGTCATTTATATATTTTTCATTGCTTCCAACCTAATATCTTCGCAATAGCGATTACAACGTCGGTGCTCACCCACGCACCAGCAAGTGCCTCAACATCTGAAGCAGGGTATAGCACGTTAATCGCTGCTCCACATATCCCAGCAAGCGCAACAGTCAACGCAAAATATTTTGAATCAAATTCAAACGTTTCGTCCGTGCGCTTCTGCTTCACAACACCCATCACACCACGTGCAAATCCCACTATCAGGCCTGACACAAAGCCCATGCTTATATCCATTTCAAACACCTCCAGTTTTCAAAGTAAAAGCAGCACGTATTACTTCGGAAATTACAACCCCCACAACAAATAGAAGAAGCCAATTCAATTTACCTTCTATTCCCTCCACCTTCTTTTCTAAATCTTCTAATCGTGTTTCCACTCTTGCGATGCGTTCGCAGAGCGAACGTTTCCATTCTTCGTTTTTTTCGTATTCTATCCTATCCATCATGTTAATCACAATACAGTTACTACCCCAGTCATTGGCTTATACCAAACTACGTATCCATTTTCACCATTTTGCCCTGCGCCATACCCTGCGCCGCCGCTCCCACCGCTGACATTAATCGTTCCAGAGTTAATCAAGGTATCACAGATTAAAAACACTATTCCTCCGCCTCCTCCGCCGCCCCCACCACCATCATTAGCCGTGCCTGCTCCACCGTTACCACCTTTTGCGGTTATTATGCCTGTCGAAGTGATTTCTATTGTAGGAGCGCACATAACGATCAAACCACCTCCCGCTCCTCCACCGCCCCCAGTTTGCGATGTTCCCCACCCCGCTCCTCCACCCCCGCCAACACTTATTCGTATTGAATCCCAACCTGATCCACTCGTTCCGCGTAATGCCTTTGCTGCAGGTTGTAGGATGTAAACAGGTAATATTTTTTTGAAGAGATAATGAAATAAAGGGGCGGCGTCTGATACAATACCTCCGCTATAACTATATCTGCTTCCACCATTGCCCCCTTTTGCACCAACATAATTAGTAATTGTTATACCCTCCCCAGGAGCATTATTCCCTCCATTGCCTCCTCTAATTGACCAGGGTAAATAGGCATTGTCAGCATCTGGAGGTATTGTTCCTCCAGCACCACCGCTTGCGCCGTTTGCTCCGTTCCCTCCATCTGCACTTATCGTTCCATTGATTGTTATTTTTTCCGATGCGTGGATTACATAACTGTATGGTTTCAGTGTAACTCCAGAATTTACAGTCAAATTTCGTGCGAATATATTGTTGCTTAACGTCGTATCTGTAGAATAAGTAATATCACCATCGTAACCCAATCCATAGAGAAATGCAGACAGGGGATTGTGAAGAGGGACATATACCCTCTCGTCCCTTATATCGCTATCGTATATCGCCGTTGCTCCTGCTTGAACGTATATCATGGCAAGCAAAATACTATTCGCAGGGATGTCGGGCATAGCAGGCGTTGAGGACGCAGTGCCCGCAGTATAATTTACGTTGCCCGAACTATCAACTGTTATAATGTCTATTCGTGGATTGCTTGGGTCTGCTGCGTTAATTGTTTTCGTTGTTGCCGCTATTGTTAATTTTGAGGAGCCTATCCAAACCGTTCCGCTTGCAACATCAACGCTCATATTAGGTGTTGAATGTTGAGTAACAGCACACCCACTCTCTACGCCGTCAAGTTTGCAGCCACGCACGATGTTGTAAATTTCGGGAGCATGTGCTATATTTCCTTCCTTAAATGCGATATCAACAGTCATTCTTACCACCTAATATGTTTTTGTATATTCTGTTGTCCATGCGCTGCAACGGTCTCCCCACTTCGTAGTTTTCCAAACTGCGTTGTTGGGATGTCCCCAAATAAAACTATCATTTATGTTTCGTGTTAATATATCTATCTGCGCCCGCTTGAACGCAAAGTCTTCGTTGCATTGAACAACATAACGCACCATGTCCGTTTCGGTTCCCATCTCTTCTTCTATACGTTTAATCCTGCTGTCTGTGTTGCTTTGCCAGTCAGTGAGTCGCATGAGTTTATCGCCTAAAATAAACGTATCGGTGATGTCAGGATATCGGTATTCTACGGAGTTAATTTGCATTGTTTTGTTTTGATTATATACATTATCTATAACTTGCACTATATTTCCAACAACATAGGGAGTAGTTGGCGTTTGGTTAAAGCCGTGGTATCCTACTTCTAAACGATTGAAGGGCTGCGAATAACGAACGATTAGTTTATTCCCTAACTCTTCTGCGTCGTTCATTTCCATATAATCCGCTACGACCATAGTCTTCTCGTGCAACCCATACGTGTTAATACTCTCGTCATTCGTGAAGATTAGCGGAACGTTAACGTAGTAGTTATATTTTACATCGATACTTGCGCCGTTTGCTGGTGCGGTTATAAAAACTATTTTCTTTTGCTGCGGGTAGAAATAGTAATCAGCATTCGTTGTTGTGCTTTCTGTTCCACCTTTTTGGATTGCTCCATTAACCCAAACGCTAACATTGTTCGGTCTATACGTTAACGAATATGTTGTTGTTGAACCATCGCCAGTAAATGTTTCTTCCGTCCCAACCTCTTTCTTCTGCGCATAGAGAATCAATTTGTTGACTAACTCGGATGTTTCGGTGCTCCACTTTGGCATGCCTCCACAATTTGCTCCGCTACTCCCAATTACCAGTGGTGTAGAATTAGAACGATAGCCGAGGGGCTCAAAATAGACGTAACCATCAAAAGAATTGTAATAGAACTGCCAGTCCAAAATTTCTGCCAGCTTGCACATACGGTCAAATGCACTTATGTTTGCGCATCTAAATTCTTTTATTGTCGTTGAATTTGATTGTATTGTATCATTCGTATATTGAAGCCCACTCTTATCGCATAAATCTTTGAAGATATATGTCACAGTTTGGTTAACGTAATTTTCTGCAACGTTTGTATTTAGCGCCTTAACAAGCATATCCGATGCTGTTATCACTTTCAATATTCCTTCTTCCTCAATATTTGTGATTATTCCGTTAAAGATTCGCCCGTGCCTGTTGCTGTAGATTTCTATTGATTGCGAAGGAGCAAGCGTTATTGTATCTGTTATATTTTTTCTTACTTTCACTTCTGCAGTCGCTGCTGTGCGGTTATATTCTGCTCTAACTTTGTATTTCACTACATAATTTGTTATATCTGTATTTGCAATTTCAATTCGCCAAGCCATTTATTACACCGAAGTCTTCACCATCGTTAAATCATATTCTAATTTTTCTTTTGTTCCTTCTGCAGTCAATGAATAACTGAAACGCTCAACCTTAACACTTATCGTTCCGAATGTATCACTTGTGAAGTTTAATGTTGTCGTTTGCGCCGTATCCGTATCTATCAAATTTAGCATGGCGCTAACGAATGAAGTTATATTGCTGTTTCCTTTGATTATTCCGTGAATTGAAATCTTCGTTGTCTTCGGCATTAGCGGTAATGCATACGTTCCCTGTGAAGAATTTAATAGTGGTATTCCTGTTATTTCAAGCCCAGCGTCAAATTCATAATTTTCGCTTACAACAACACCCAAATCAATACTATTAAGAGTGTAAGCCATAATCACCACGCCCCGTATATATTTTTGCCCCTAAATTCATTATGTAACTTTTCCGAAATCGTTTTAACGAGGCGGTCAACGTCAACGTCGCTATTAACATCCAAATTAAACGTGTTGCTCATTATAACCGTAGCACCTATTGGAGCGCCAGCGCGATTAACGTATTCGCCAGCGTGTAATTTATAGTAACCCGTCGTTGGGATATAACCACCTATTTGGCGTGGAATAAACGAGCTCACAGCACTAACCGCTCCACTTACAATGCCGCCAACAGTTCCGATAACACCACTGCTTGCCCCCGATACCGCTTGCTCCATCCGTTGTTTTAATGAAGCAAAAAATTGAACTATATTGTCAATGCCGATTTGCATGTTAGTTAAACCTTGGATAAATCGTGAAACATTCGTTGTGAACCATGAATAAAGGCTATTAATTGCATCAACGAATTTCAACGCGTTTTCAACAAACCAATTTGCGATAGCGGATATATTCGGAAGTAATATCGTGCTCCATATGTTGCCTATATTTTCTGCGATTATCGCGAATGCATCCTGTAAAATCAACCATACGTTTTCTAAACCTATTCCAACTTTTTCAACGACGTAATTCAACGCATCTTGTAGAGTTAACCATACATTCTCTAAACCTATTCCTATTTTTTCAATAATATAGTTCAGTCCACTTGCAATTTGGTCAAACACTCCCTGCGCTTTTGTTTGGATTTCTTGTTGTGTTTCGGGCGGTATAATCGCATCCACTACTTTTTTTGCTTCCTCCTTTGCTGCCTCAATCGTTAATGAAATTTTGGATGTATCTAATTTTGATAAATCTAATTTTGATAAATCCAGCACCGATAAATCAAATTTGGATAAATCAAATATTTTAGACCAATCAATTTCCGCTGTTGATATCTTAAATTCTGGTGTAATACCCCCAAGAGAAGTTTTAATTGCGGTTACAAGCCCGTCTAAATCCAGCGCTTTAGCAAAATTTTCTGGTATCTGTTTTTCCCATATATCTTTTGATGCTTTAATGCCTTCTGCTAATTCCCAATACCCACCTATCAACTCCTTAATACCTTCGCTGATTATATCTGTTTTACCAGTCACTAATCCAACGATTACTTTAACGAACCCCATCAACAGTTTGACTAATGGAACGATAACTGGTAAGAGCACCTTAATCAAGATAATAGATAATACGGCGGCGATAATCATTAATGGAGCAAGAACGAAGCGCAATAATTTAAATAATGGCTCAACTACCGTGTTCAGAAAGTCCTTTAAGAACATTACGAACTCTTCTAAAATCTTGCTCAAGAACTCAAGAACGAATACCCCTGTAGTAAGTAGAAAAAGTATTTCCAGGACAGGCTTAAACAATTCTGATAATCTATCCAATAATTCAAGAATACCCCCCTTGAATGCATCCTTTAACTTGCTTGTCATTGTCGATATTCCACCGCCTGGTTTATCAGCGAATGCTACACTAACCTTTCTCTGCAATTCTTCAATACCCGTTAATTTTAGACGAACCGCCAATTCTTCCATCACAACTTACCCCGCATTAATTTTCTTTGCATCTTATCCATATCACCCACTTGTCTATAGATTTCTACCGTTCTATTAACCAAATACATCGCAATATCAACGTCTAAATTATCCACCTGTTCGGGCGTGAATCCGAACTCTCTTGCCATCAGGAAGTAAATATCCATGCGCCTGCTTACGTTGTTGTCTCTGCGCCCGTCGTAAAACCCATTAGCGTCATTGTTGCGTTCACTAATTCCATAATTGAAGCGTCTGCTTCCATGTTCAATATATTTTCTGTGTTCGTTGGAAACGGTGCCTCTTCAAGGCATTTAGGAAGCACACCTATAATCAATTTTCCGAGTTTAATGCTAACTTCCTTACCCTGCATTACCATGCACTCGTCAAGAAGAAATGCAAAGTCTTTGAGTTTCGGTTTCCGTATAACGAATTTTGCAGGTTTGCCTTGGTATGTAGTTTCCACTATCGCTTTTCCATTTTCTATTTTCCACGCCATAAAATCACCTCTAAACTTACTCACTAATTTAATTTAGACGTGTATTTAGAAGGGATTTGTCGCCGTGTTGTTGATTGCTTCTGCAAGTGTCCACGTCCTGGCTTTCAATGCAACGTCTGCACTTACCATTTCGCCAGCGCTGACAGGGGTCGCATAACTATCCAACACCACGCCACCAAATGTTAGATGTAGCTTCCTGTTATCCGTTCCTGTTTTTCCGTTATCAATTAATAAATCCAGCGTGGTTTCTTCTATTGTTGACTGCGGCGAAGTTGCAGACGTTGAACCATACGTTCGTTTCAAAAGATTTGCGTCTTCAACAGGAACGCTTAAACGTATTTCGTAACCCACGTTGCCTTGGAAATGATTTGAAGCGATACGAGAACCCAACGATGTTAACAACGTGCTATTCCTTGTTATGGTTATGCTTGCTTCTTGAACGTCCGACAATGTCGTGCCATCTGGTAATTCCACTGACGCCATACCGAAGTGAAACGCAGGTTCTGTTTCTGTTGCTATCGTTCCAAGCGAAGAAGAAAACGCTTCGTCTGCATAAGCGAAGTCTAATGAAACCGTGACAGGCGCCTCTTTCCTGCATGTTATCGCTGCTGAATTCAATATGCACCCTTTAAGCGTCCTTATAATATCGCTTGTTAAGTCATGTCCAACTTCAACAACAACGCTTGGAATTGCTGAAGTAGGTTTAAGCGTGCTTCCATCCACCCATACATGCGTATACGGTCCAGTCCCCGAGACTGTCGAGGTAGTCCCTGCAACTATTGAAAGCCACCATGGATTAGCCAACGTAAATTCTGCTGTCAATGTTCCTTTAAATGCCCCTGGGTATGATACCTGCGCTTGGTTATCGCCCAACCCATAGCCCAACGCCATAGCGTTTTCAATTCCGAACGTTGTTATCTTTTGCTCATGTCCAAATACAAGCGCTGGCGTCCCGCCCGATTTGAAGGACGTTTCTTTTCCGTATTTCGCATAAGTATTTACACCAGTCCCAACAATTGCCATACCATCACCACCTACTCACTTTGATAATTCTTCATTAATCCTGTTTCGCACTAAATAAAAACGTAATGGAGAAAGCGCTTTCAATTCGTTTGCGAACGTCGGGTTTTTCTCTTGAAGCTGTTTTAATATTCGCGCTCTTTGCGCCCAGTAATCCATCACTTCACTCATACACTGCTGCACCTATGTTTCATTATAATCGTAATTTCTTTAGCATTCGTTTTTGAAATCGCAGTGAAGACATCCCGCCCGAGCATTACGTTATCGCTGTTGAATTCGCCGCATTCGCTTAGGTTGTACCCGTTCGCTTGCAATGAAGAAATGAAATATTTTGTTGTTAATGTATTTGTTGAGGAATCTACGAGCGGTCCACCTAATATAGATATACCTGTCAAAACCGCATTCTCTAATGCTGTATCTGTTTCCGCTGGTGTTGTTGTCCCTGTCCCAACGCTCAATGTTTGAATAGGGTTTGCAGTGCTGTTTGAATAGATGCGTTTTAAGATTAATTGCTTACCCGCATTCGTTATCACTCCACCTGTTGCCATTACAACGCCTCCACGAACTTAACAACTGAAATGTCTATAACGAAGCGCCAAAGTCTTATCGTTCTATCACTTAAATCCCTTATCGTTGTGATTTTCATATAGTCTGCGTTTAATCCGTTGTAATCTTTTCTATCTGCGTATATTATACGTTTAACTTCATTCAACAATTTATTTGCGTGTTGCCGTCCAGCATCTACTGTGTCCTTATACGTCGTTCTGATGTCCACTGTTAACGTATCCTCTGCGGATATTGCAGGGTAGCCGATTCCCGTCGGTGTTTCTGTTCTTGAGACTTGATATATTGTTATTAAATCTCTTTTAAGCGCTATGTTCCAGTCCATAACTTTCAATTTGTAAATCGGAATAATATTCGGTGTAATCCCGTCGGTGTTATTTGCATTCCAATTCGTTTCTAATAACTCCGCTAAATATTCAACGTAATCCATACTTACCAACTACCCATTTAATCGCAGGTCTCAAAAAAGGTTGTGCGTCTGTTCCTTCTTGTTCTATCTTCTTTGCGATTGCATAGGCTGCACTTACTTGTTCCTTTTTACCACGAACGCTTAATTTTCTTCTTACCCAACGCAAAAGATGTTTCGCTGCGACAGGATGTGGAGACGTTCCAAATTCTATACACGAAGCATAAGGAGCAGTATACACAACTTCATATTCGGTATTCGAAACTTTGCGAAGAATTCCGCTGTTCAAAAGAAAACCCATGTCTGGTGTTCCGTTTTGTATCATATTTTCGTTTGCTTTTGCTAATAATTCGCTTGAAACTTTGCGAAGTATTTTGTCCTGCAATTTTTCTATATCCCCTTTAGCGAATTCAATTTGCATTTTATAAGCCTCCAATATTCACAAATTCTTTATAAGCGCTTAAAATTTTTTCTGCTCTTGTTTCGTAGTCCTCAGCCAACGCTTGATAGTTAATTGTATTCACGCCCTCGGGGAATGTTAAATTCCTATAACTCGTTCGTAATAACTCCGCTGCGGTTAGTAATATTGTTGCTTGTTCTATATCTGTTGGAATTTGCCAAATTGTATTGCCTGCTAAATGAGACGCTGCCGTCGTTCCGTTTGCGCCCCTCGTGCAATTCGTAAATGATGTTGCAGTTTTGCTTTCGTATATGATATCTTCTTCACCTATACGAATAACTCCTGAATTTTGATATTCCACTGTTGATGCTGTTGGGATAGTCGTGTCTAATGCTGTAATATCACTGCTCAACGTTTCGCTTGCGCCCCCGTAGCGATACGAAATCACAACGTCAAACGGAACTCTAAAATAGGTAAATATATAAAGAATTCCACGCTCATAATCCAACCAATAATCTTTATCCCTTCCTTCTGTTTTCGTTGTTAGATAATTTTCCCATTGCGAACCATCGAATATCAATAATTCATCGCCGTTATTAATACTCAACTGCTTAACGTTGCGGTGCATGAGAAATATGGAATATCCTGTCGCTCGTTTGTAAACGCTGTTCGTGTTTGGGTGTTCTCTGTATACTCGTTTAATGCGCCACGTGTGCCTCGTGTAATTATCTATGTAGTCCTCTTTACCTCGTATTATCGCTTCAACGTCCGCTTTTGTTGGTGTTGTGCTGGCGCTGAAATCGTCTATCTGAAGGAATTTCGCAACTTTCGTTGGCGTTGTATATATCGTTGCCATGTCTACTCCCTCAACATTTCCTCAACTTCACGCTCTGATAAACCTTCTACATCTTCCCAACGCATTTTTTTCTTTCGCATTAATTCAATTCGTTTTTTACTTATCCTTAATAAATCAAACATCACAAATCACCACATACTATATCGTCGTATAAAGCGTCCTGCTTCGTTCTGATATCGTACGGGCTCAATTCCAAAGGCTGCCCGCCAACTGAGATATCACCATAATAACCTGGTTCATGAACATGTGTCCCAGTGTTTGCAAAATCTTTACAATATATTGTATAATCCGTTTGGACTCTGATTTCTCCTTCATTCGTTATTTTTTTAACTCCTACATTATCTACATCCACAACTATCTTTGTTGTGCCATTTACAGGATTCAAAAAGTATAGATTTACGCCATTGTCCAGATTAAACGAAGAAGAGAGCGGGTAATTCGCAAACGTTGTCCATGAGGGCATATCCCCGAAGATAACTTCATTTGGAATAGGATATGATTGTGAATTTTTACATTTAATTTTGCTGTTGCTGTCATAGAGATGCATTTGGGTTTTGGGCGTTACGCTGTTTTGGAACTCTAAATAATTTGCAGTTAATGAATAACCTGGGTTAATTTGAATTTTATCAAATTTATGTTGTCCATTATCTATAATCGTTAGATCCCCTACTAAGTTAACCGTGTTCGTATGGTTAAATATCGCCGCTCCTTCTAAAGTAATATTCCCTTTTGCGTTCCACATCGTGCTTGCAATTGAAACATTCGCAGCCGTCCCAATGGAGAACGTTGAATTAGTTGTTAACGTTGAAGCTGAAGTGATATTAACTGTGCCATCCGCAGAAAATGTTGAACAATTGATTGAATATCCATTGCTATTAAATATTGTGTTCGCAGTAATCACTAATCCGCTCGGTGAAATATTTGCCCCCAAAGTATATGTGGAATTAAATGAATTAGTCATGATATCTGGTTGCTTGACTGTTAGAATACCTGTGCAATTTGAACCTTTGAAACCTGCGTCTGGGTCTTCACTGTTAAATTGCCCGTAAACATCAAAATCGCCGTTGGATTTTTTGTTAACGAACCAACGATTATTACCTCCACCATAAAATTTAACTGATTTGTTATAAATGGTATTTTCGAATTGTAATTTTCCATTAAGGTAAAAATATATACTTATTTGAGCCCCTGTAGCGCTTGTAATAATACTATCCTTGATTGTAATCGGAACTGTGCAATTATACATATGGATAGAGGGGTCGCCAGTCGTATACGTCGTGAATGAATTATTTTCAATTACTATTTGATTGTATCCTGCAACTTGTGCAGGGTATCCAAATGCAAAAGCAGCGTAATAACTCTTCATATTTACATATTTGAGATATATAGAAGAGTTATTCCCAGCTACGTTAAGTCCACCCCAGATAGTATTTTTTCCGAGTTGGAGAGGATTTGCGCTTGTCCCTTCAAAATAGATTTTTCCATAAATTACTTGAGCGCTACCAGACGAACCTCCATCAATTACTGCGCCAGGCGTGGTACATTTCCATGTATCTTGTCCATTAATATACACCCACCCAACTTTCACGTTATCTATAATTTCCCACGTATAATTGTTGTTTCCACCGACAGTAGAAATGTTAAACTGAAAATCAAGATTTTTTGTTTTGAGCACGACGTTTTGGGCATCCGCACCAAAATACCAATTACTACCCGTGCATGGTGTCCTTGTTGTTGAAAGATAACCTTGCACCGTAAATATTGCGTTTGCTTCATTTGTTCTGAATGCGTTTGAGCATGAATTGCTAAATGAACCCGCATTACCAGAGTGCCCGATTGTCAACTCAACCCCATTCGCTAATGTTTTCCAACCCGCACCCGAAAAAGTTAATACATTTTGGACGTTAGTACTATTGTTGAATTTTGTTTGATAACTTCCTTGCGCTGTCAAATTCCAAAATGTCATAGACCCTGAAATATCAATATTATTTGAGGCGGCGTTGAGTGTGATTGTTCCATTATTGTGGTTAAACGTTCCACCAACATAATAACTTAGATTTCCTGAAATTGTGCATGAACCCGAACTATTTGGAGCGTTGAAAGTTCCATCGGAAAATATAGATAGAGCCCCGCACGATAATATATACGCTGTATTTGCTGTTCCAAGCGTTCCATGTATTTCAAGAGAGGTAGCTGCCGTTATTGTTCCAGTGCTCGTTTGAACTACTCCACCACTCGCTACAGTGAACGTTGGCGAATTAATAGAATATGTTGATATGTTTAATACTCCGTTAATCCAAATTGAATTCACAGCAACGTTAACGTCGAGTAAAATAGTATCTCCTACTTGAATAATAACGTCATCCGAAGAAGTAGGAACTGCGCCACCCTGCCAAGAACTACCACTACTCCAATTCCCGCCCCCCGTTCCGTTTGAGTAGATTGTTGCCATATCGCATTACCATCAAGCCTTTGCGTAGTAGAGATATGCATTGATTGTAGTAGTCCCCGATGTAGTCGCAGCAGATAATTTAATGAAACGATACGTCCCAACCCATGAGATTATATATTTCCCAGATGCTGCGATAGTCGTTCCGCTGCCGTTGTCCAACTCAAACCACTCACTGCCATCCGCGGAAATTCTTGGATACACAACAACACTATTTGCACCCGTATTTTTAATTGCAAAGAAACCCGTCGCTCCTCTTATTTCTGTTGCACTGATAACATCTGAAACAGAGGTGGTTACCGTAGCGTTTGAATTGGTCTTCGTGCCGTGGTAGCGCATCACTGCGCCTATTTTTTCTGTCTTTTCTACTTCTGCCATTTGCTAGCACCTACAGATAACCGAATGCTACGAAACGAACGTCAGTTAATGAAGATAAATCAGCTGCGTTCGGAACTTCAACGAGCGCACCACCACTTGTTGAAGTGTAATATGCTTTTACTTTTCTGTTCGTATAATCATATTGAAATACATAGCCCGAATTTGCTTCAAACAGGACTAAATAAGGGTCTTTGCCATTGAACTGCCCCCTCAAATCAAAACTTTCACCGCCCGTTGGATATGAATTGTCAAAAGCGATACTACCAGCAACAAAACCACCACGTGAAGCGATATGAGCCAAAAATTTATTATCTGTTTTGTATGTCTGACTTCTATACGTTATCGTTAACGCCATTTTTTCACCTCATATAAAATTTTAAAAATGAGGAGGCGTTGACCTCCTCAATTAATTTACTTCTTCAAGTCTCTTGCTTTGCCTTGTGCTTTGAAGTGCCTGCAAGTCAACTCGCCCGCAGTCCTATACATTATCTTATCGCTTAACTTGTTGACGCCGAATGGTGTTCCGCTGGTAATCCCTGCCTCAAAGAACTGAGTTGGCTTGAGGACTTTGAAGCAAAGCCTTGGGTAGTCGTCGCCTTCTGGATTGGAGGTGTCAAGCAGATAAAGTCTTGAAATACCGCCTGAACTCTGAGCGTCCTGAACAACGTTCTTTGAAATTATCAGAGGTATGCCGTAAAGCGTCGCAACGTTAATTCCAACGCCAATCCCATCCTGCGTTTGAATTCCGTTCACGCCGATTTTTGCAGTCGTCTGCCCCAGCACGGAATACCGAACTTGGATGTCATAGAGCCCTGTTATTGCGCTGTAGGTATCCCAGCCCGTGAGCCACAGCGTCGGTTGCCCGCCGTTCTGCTGCACGTTAACAAGAACGTCCCTAATTATTTCGTCGGTCAATGAACGCAGTGTTGAGGAGTTATGATTGACATATGCGTCTGCAAATGAAGCGCCGCCGTCCCTGTCAAGTCCATAGATGTCCAAATCGCCCGCGGAGTAAGATGTAATCTCGTCGTTTTCTCTGCAATTGGATAATTCGGAATACGAAGCAACTACACGGTCAATACTATCAAATTGGTCTCCTGCAAGCGTTCCGTTTTGAGTTGTCAATGCAACGTTAATATCTTCTGCATGCTCTATACCTGCGTAAGCAACTAATTGCGCATAATCTGGACCAACGTCGTCTTCGCTCTGTTCTGCAAGCGCACGCTCCAATTCGCTCAACTCGTAGACGCTTGCGTTAGTCTTCGGTGTAGTCTTGAATACTGAAATCGTTGGCTTAACGCTGTCTGGAAGCGTTGCCGCTTCTGCACGCCCACCGAACGGCATCGTTGCAGACCGTGCAGTGATTACACGATGTCCAGCCCTTGCCCACGGTACTTTAGGCAGAACTCCAAAGACGTTTGCCTCGTGATTGAGAATGCTCCAAACCTTGGCGCCATACACAGCGTTATAGACGCCCGTTGTTCCAATTGTTATCGGTGCGTCTGCTTTCGCAATTGTTTCAGTCTCATTCAACATTGCGCCAATACCGCCGTAGTAATAGCGCTCCATATCTTGAATTGTTTTAAATTCAAATGCGTTTCCCATTATTATTCACCTCATTAAAAATTTCTTTTCTTGTTGACCAACTCAGTCAACTCACGCCACGATGGGTTCTTTGAGCCCCGCAGCATATCAAGAACAATATTATCCTCGCTTTCATTGTTGTAAATTATTTTATCTTGAACTGGTCTTGGTGTTGTATCAACTTTCACGATGGGATAATTCTGTTTAACAACTTCTTCTTGTTTCTTTTCAATTTTTTCGGGAGGCTTTGTTTTCTTTGCTTTCGTGCTCTCCTCAACTTCTTCGTCTTCACCCAGCATCGCAATCAATTTATTAAGCGCACCTTCAATTTTCGTCAAACGCTCTATTAACTCATCCGAGAAACGTGGCTCTTCTTGTTTTTCTTTTTCTCCCCTCGGTTTCTTTTCCTCAGGGGGCTTCTCTTCAACAGGCTTTGGCAACTCGGGCTCTTTCTTTGTTTCGGTTGCCTTCGCCTCTTCTTTTTTCATTTCATTATTCATTATATCACCACCATACAGAATACTTTTAATTGTTTGCATTTTTTCATGTATGATTTTAAAATCTATTGGCGCGTTATCAGGGTCTTCCTTCTTTGTGCCCATACCCCATTCGTGGAACCACATTGAACCACAAACTGCAGCAGCTTGCTCATCTGTATAACTCGGCATTCCTTCCTTAACACGTCGTATGCATTTATTCCACCACTGTTTCGGCGGTCTCGCGTCCTCGGGTTTATCCACGTCTTCCGATTCTTTATTTGCCTTGCCTTCTACTCTATGCATTATCGCTGCACAATATGCTTGCGGGTCGTCCTTATCCTTATTTTGATTTACGCAGTCTTCAAAATTCTTATACCCTGCGAAGGGTTTTTGAACGTCGGTATTTTCAGATTTTGCCACGAAATTCACCTGCTCATTAAGAGCATAAGGATTAGCAGGTTCACGCACCGTTGAAAATTCGTATAATTCAAGGTTTCTTAATTCGCTGACTTGCTCACCGTCTATTGTTTTCTGTAATTTCTTTTTTCTGCTGCCTCCAAAACTTATTCCCCGTCGTATTCCTTGCTTAATCTCATTCCAAACTTGGTCATCTAAATCGTAATGGTCAAAAACTTTTGCTGTTATAAAAAGCCCTTCTTTCTTCGTTTCTGGATGCTCTTTGAATGCATAATTGATTACTTTGCCAACAACTTTATTTGTGTGTTGGTCAATTAGTGGAGCGCCACGTTCAATATAGACAGGCATAAGGCGCTTAACCTCTTCCATAGGTATTATTTCGCCTACTTTGTCTTTTGCTTCAACTGTCGCCCACGCTGTAAAAATTCGTTCGTTATCATTGAGAATTTCGTTAACAGGATATTGTTCTACCATGCTAAACTCCAACGCTTGCAAAATTTATAAACGTATTTGAGAAACTTTAGAGATAACCCCACTCTTCTAATTGTTCTAATTGTGTTATGAAATTATCGCCGATATCATTTCTGTATTGAATGCGTGGCAGCACAATATCATTAATGCTCTCATAAACTCGCTTTTGGACTAATTCAAATACACTCCCTGCAGATGCAACTGTTCCAATGTAACCTAACGTTCCTGCTGTCTGCAGTATATCGTTCGCTTGTTTGACTTCATGCGGGTGGAATGAAACATAACGCAGGAAAGAAATTGGAATTCCAGAGGGGTCTATGGATTCTATCCTGTGCGGATAAGGTGGAATTGTAATCAAAACACCTAATGAATACGTAGGGTGAGGCTCGAAATATTCATTAGAAATTAAGCGATTGAGTAAATCTTTTGCACCGTATCCATTGTGTTTGAAAAATTCTAATTCAATACTCGTTGAATTATAACCAAAACGTGGAGTAAATTCCAAAAAATGATAGCCGTCTTCGTTTGCGATTCCGTTGATATTAAATGAACCAACATATCCTGCTTTTTTGAGTAATGGGATTAATTTTTTAAACGTTGAATTGAATAAATCGGTTGGCTCTTCAAACCAACGCATCGCTTCGCCTTCTTGCCCCGTAAGAACGCCAACGTTGCCAGCAAGATTATATTTATACTCGTGGTCTATGTAATATGGCATGACCCAACTGCTGCCGTCAAAATATCCCGTAATCCCAACTTCTATCCCTTGGATAAATTCTTGCAAAATAAATGAAACGTCGCCCCATTCTTTTTGCCAAATCTTTTTGTAATAATACAAAATTTCTATTACATCCTCACCGCTTTTTATCTTTCCACAATACACCAAATCTTTTATGTTTCCAGCGTTGCCGTTGAATTTTACAACGTAGCGTTTCGGATTTTCTTTAATGAAATTTATCGCTTCTTCAAAATCGTTAAATTCGTAATCCTTCGGAATGAGCAAATCCATATATTCCTTCGCAACTTGAGCGCCAAAATCTCTTTTAGCTTCTAAGTTGTCACATAGTTCCGCTCCACCAACGATAACGTAACCATCCTCTTTTAATTCGCTTGCTCGTGTTCCAAAGCCCGTGTCCTCAAATACGATTACGTCTGCCCAGTCTTTGTCTTTTTCCCAGTCCTCACTCTTGTTAATTATCCCTTCGCCGATTTCGTGCTGCTCTGGGTCTTGGATATACCATTTAACATCCACACCGTCCTTCTTTAGACTGTTGCAAAAGTCAAGCGCTAAAGCGTCTTTCCCAACAATTAGAACTTTCATTCAACCACCACAACAGCGGTATGTCTGCAGTTCGGATGTGGCGTCCATTCCCTGGCTTCTATTCCTTCACGTTCTGCTTCTTCTTTGATTATGCGTTTAAGCATGTCTAAATCAACGCCGTTTCGTGTTCGTTGTTTAATCCGCTTGCAGATGTTTGTTGTTCGGTGGTCTTGCGGTCCAACCCACCGATATTTGCGCTCACCCTCGGGGTCTAAATCTCTATACGCCAACTCCCTTAATTTGCTGTATAATTCGTGGCTTTCTGTTCGTGCTATCCGTTCTGCTTCTTCTTCGCTAACGTTTCCTTCTTTTTTGATTTTTTCTATCAATTCATTAAGTGAAACTTTCCTAAGCAACCAATCGAGAAACTTTGATTTGATTCGTTCTGATGCTGTTTTACTCATAGTCTTGAAACGTGGAAATAATGAACGCTTGAGTTTGCGTTTATCTTCTTTTCTTAGGCGCGGAATAAATTCCTTATTAATCTCTTTTCCTGCGAACGAATACAACAACTCTATTTTATCCTCGTCGTTCATATCCTCTTTGATTAAATCAGTTGAACGCTCTAACGAAGCAATTGGAGCACCATCTTCGCCAAAATATTTGAATTGTTGTGGTTCCACTGCTTGCGTCTGCTCTTGCGCTGTTGTCTCTTCTGTTTTTCGTTTAACTGCAACTAAATTACCTTCCTCGTCTATGTTGATATCAAATCCAAGTGCTTGCATGTTAATTGCGTTCGTTATCTTTGCGCTCTTAATCTCTTCCTCTCTTAACTCGTCTCTCATTTCAACGCTCTTTAACACGTATTCGTAATCTGTTATTCCGATTTGATTTAATAACCATCTAAAAACTTTTTGATTATAGATTTCCTGCCCTGACCTAACTGCTCGTGAGGTGACGGTAATCTGCAAGCGTTCTTGATTTAGTCCGCCCGATGTTTCAACGTCTGCTTGGAAGATAGGCATAACGCCGTAAAGCCCACCAATTACCCGCCTAAATTCATTTCTTACTTCTGTGAATTGCATCTCCTCTAACGAATGTGATAAGTCTATGAATTCCGCAAGCGCCCGTCCTTCATTTTCAACAACGATGGGGGTTATTGCGTGTGGATTATTGCGTGCAGTTTCAAGCGCTGCAAGATATGCCTTTTGAAAACTTTCCGCATTCTTAGAAGCAATAAATAGAAGTCCCCTCGGTGTTCGCTGTAGTTGGTAATATAATCTGATATACCTATCCTGCGCTAAAAGCGTTGAAAGTTTGAGCCACAACGTCAACGTAGGTGGGAAGCCATATAGCAACGTTGAATATTTATTAACGTGCAAGACCTCGCCTTTGATATAATAATGCCACGCTTCCTTAACTCTTGTTTTGTAATAGGCTCTAAAGAGTGGTAACCCACAAATTCTGCATTTAGTCCCATCCTGCGGCGTGTCTCTGTGTTGGATACAGACTTTGATTTCTTTTCCGTTGACGTCGTATCCCATGCGCCCAGTTTTATCTGCAATGATGCGCATGCTCAACGGGTCGCCTCTGATTATCTCAACAACTTTTGAGTCTACAATTTGGTTATTTTGCAACTCGTATTCCTTGCGCACGATGAAGTATCCGATATCCATAATGTTGAGGTCGTCCTCAACTGATTTGCAGACATCAAGCAATGTCTGCTCGTTCTCATTGACTTTCTCCACCAACTGCTCAAGTGTGATTTTCTGCTGAATGTTTGGTTCTCGTAATTGCCCACCGCAGATATCGCAACGCATATCTTTATCCTCATGCTGAAATTCCTTCCCGCACTGTGTGCATTTTACAACAAATTTTTCTTTAACCTCTGCGCCGTTTCTAAAAATCTCAACACGTAGAGCGTTGATAATTGTTCGCAACACGTCGGAGTAATAAGCCATCTCGTAAAGCATGCGTGGATTGACAGGGTAATTAGGCAGCGCATCGGAACCTGCAAGCGATAAAATTTGGTTAACCTGTGGCCGTGCTGCAATTTGTTCAAAATTATTTATCTGCGCTTGCTTTAGTATATTACTAAAATCGTTCGCTTTCAAAATTTCAATATTCAAAAAAGGGATGCGCATTCATTTCACTTCTTTTTAATGATTAATATTTAAATGTATTTGAGAATTGTTTTGAGAATTTTGATATACAATGACTGCAAATATAAGGATTAACGAAATATAATTTGGGTGTTAAACGCCCGCATACATCACATTCACGAGGATGTAGATAATTTTTTGCAATTCTAAAACGTATAGGTAAACGCTCCAACAAACGTTTTTCAACGCAGCGCTTACATAATCCCAGTTCAACAGGGACTAAACGCTCTTCATAGCGTCCACAAATACCACAAACACCTGCGGTTAATTGATTTGCTTTTTTGATTTTGACCGCTTGATTATATGACAGCCACGATGGAATTTTGTAGTTATTTTCTAAATCTCTTCTAATTTCACCTATCGTTGCAATATTCATTGTTTCACCTTATCTGTGTTTCGTAATTGCGCCCACTCAATCATGAAACGTTGCCATAACGCATTGATATTCTCTTCACCGTATGTTTGAAGACCATCATATAATTCATTAACGATATTGCGCCATGCTTTGAAATCTGTTACGTCCGCGTTTGGATGCAATGCCCATTTTTCTTTTGCGAATTCCTTAACGAATATAATTCCTTCAATGTATCCATATCTTTTCATTTATACACTCCCCATCAACGCAGATATATCGGGCAGCACTAACGCCCGTCCTGTGTTTGTCATGCCATAAAATGCAAGCGCTAATGAAGAAACATAATCGTCATGCGCCCCGTCAACGTCGGGGTGGTGGCAGCGCAACAAATTACCAGAATACTCTTTGTTTAAATCCAGCATTTGTTGTTCAAATCGTTTCACTTCTCGTGTTTTCTGTGCTTCCTGCCCATATGGATATTTTATACGTTTTTTTAATAATGCGTTTTGAAGTTGTAAGAAAACTTCGTGATGCGATTGTGGAGTCCATTTGAAGCCCTCGATGCTGTAACGTGTTCTGTTTTTGAACATATCTACAACGGGGTCGCCAACGCCCACCGCATCAATGATTACGCGCTTAACGTTGTAGTTCGCTAAAAAGTTTTTGGTAATTTCAACTTGTGCTTCGTAGTCCTCCCCTTTCAACTCTAACCAATTCAGGATATTAAATTGGTTCCCAATGTTTTTAAGAAGTGTAACTACGGTGCTGTCAACGTCTCTTGCGATATCGATTCCTGCAACGATTTCGCTATCTTGTGCTTTGTCCTCTTTCACGATTTCGTAATTTTCTCGTAATTCAAATAATTGCTGGGCTGTTATGAATTTACTAACCCCAAATATCCATTTCAAATTGTATTGACTTTGGAACTCGTCGCTATCCTCACCAATACGTTCCTTAACTTCTTCAATATATTTTGTATAATTAGGATTGTATTTAGCAGCGGTCGTATACGGTAGAATAAAAACCCTTTGATTGCGTGTTATACCGTCGCAAAAATAGCGGTATTGTGAACCAAGCGCGGGCGTTCCTATCAGAACACGTGTTGCGTTTGTTGAGGAGCCCATAGGAATTATGTCTTCTTTGATTTTTTTATCGGGGATATCTTGGCATTCTTCAAGGATAATCAAATCAAATGTATATCCTTTGATAGTTGTGTCAGGAGACGCAGTCAAACATGCAACGCTGCTAATTTTTTTCTTTGTGTTTGTTATTGTAATTTCGTTTGCATTATACGTCGTGAAATCGTAACCAAATTTTCGGAGTTGTGGTAATGCTTTATCGTATGCATCTTTTAAACGTTGAAATGTAATTCTGCTTTGGTCAAATTTCGGAGCGAATATACCAACCTGAAAAACTTTATTTTCCAAAACAGGGTAAAACAAAGATAGAAAGAAAGTTGTTTGCGCAATTGTGGTTGACTTCCCCGATTGGCGAGCTAACTCCATATAGATTTCGCCGCCTTCGTTCTCTACAACGCTCTTAATTATCGCATCGCTAATTTGGCGTTGGTATTCGTAGAGGCAGCAATTAGTCAATTTAAGCAGCATGTAGTCTCTTAATTCACATAACAGTTTCACTTTTTGCTCGTTGTTCAAACCGCTGTATAAAAGTTGCGAGTTCATTGTCAAGAGGTGCCACCTCAACTTTATTCAATATACTTATTTTTTCACCTTTTAATGCGGGTAATTTATCTAAGCGTTGTAACGTCTCAATTAAACGCTCCTCCATGTCGTCTATTTGCTTTAGAATTTTGCGGCGCTCTTTGTCGTTCTCTGCGCGTGCATACATTGCCCAAAGTTCTCTGATGCGCTTCAACTTTCCTTCCTCGTAACGGTGGATGTAAGCGTCTATTTCATTTTCTAATTGTTTAGCGCGTTCCTTTCCTGCTACTTGAACATCTTTCCACACTGTTGAGTAAGCAAGGTCTAATGTGTCTGCTATCTGTTGAAGCGTGAAACCTAACGTTCTTAGTTCAATGATTTTTTTACGCCGTGCCAGCGTCAACAGCGTGCTCTTCATAGAAACGAACCAACGTCAAAAATTTATCTGAAAATTTATTTGATTTTATGCTTAATAAAACTTTATCTATCTCCTCCGCTTGTTCTTTCTTTGTTATTATAAAAGAGTAGGTTTTAGAAAATTGTTCAACATCTGCAGGGATTTCTGGTGGCGCATCTGGGAGTTGACGCAAGATATCGTAGCCTTTCATTTCTGCCTCCTGCAAATTTAATAAATCTTCAAGTTGCTGCAACGTAAATGAGTTCTGCAAATCGCTTAACAGGTTAGCGAACTTAAGAGGGTCAAGTGCGCCTCTAATTTTGTTTAGATTTACTGTTAAAATTTTTGCTTCGTTGTAAGGTCTATGAACCCAACTCGCTTGATTTCACGCTTGAGGTGTTCATAATCTGATTCTTGCATTTCGTTTGGGTTCCACGTGTTCGTTTTTAACTCACTTATTTTTATAACGTCATATTTCATTGCATCCCCTCGTTTCCATTATTCACATTTACACCTGCTCCTGCGGTTTGCGTCTCTTGTGTCTGCTGCGCTTGAGGAACTGCAAATTTACGCACGCCGATATGTAGTTTGAGCAACTTGTCTTTATCTATCTCATTTTTTCTAATTAAATCTCTTAGATGCCCGCGGACGCAGACCTCAGAAAGTCCAATCTCCCCTGCGAGTTGTATTAGTGAAAACGGAGTATTAGTTATTATCTTATTAAGCAGGGCTTGTTTAATCCGTGCTTGTCGTTCGGAATACCGTCCCCTAATACGTTCGCCACGCCCGAACGTTTTAATTCCTTTTTTCCTCAGGAATGTTAAAACAGATGGAGCAGTGCAGCCGTAGCGCTGCCCTAATTCTGCTAACGTTGCACCTGCAAGATATTCATTAATAATCTGCTGCTGTTGCTCAAGCGAGTATTTCTTCTCGAACGCATGCACATACCTATACATTCCGTCACCTCGTAAATTTTTTAATCGGCGTGTTTCTTGCGCCACCTAACAATTTCTTCATCAGTTGTGTAATCCTCGTCGTCGTTTCTATACATCTCATATTCTTCATTCCATTCTCCTTCGGTTAAACGTTTTGTTTTTTTATCTTTCATTTGAACACCTCAGGGACTCGCTGCAACGTCCTGGGAAGGTTTGACTTTTGCGCGGTCATTGATAAAGAGGTTGAAGGCTTCGGTTACGCCGTCCTTACGTTTGATAACCACGTGGTAATACGCTCTGTGGCGCTTCGTGATGCGCTCCCACGCAGCGATACGCTCGCCTTTCTCTGTGCGCCCTGTAAAATCAGGTTGCGTCGGCGCAGGTTTGGTTGCAGCGCCTAAAGTTGTTTGTGTTTGTTTTTGTTGTGGCTGGAAGTTGACTTTTTGTATATTCACATTTGCCATGTACTCACCTCGTGTCGCTTTATATACACATATAACTATATAAACCTTTCGGTCAGGTTAGATTTATATAAGTTAATATGTTTTATTTATAAATGTTATTGGAACACAAAGTTTATAAACTTTTCTTCTTCTCTGGAGTTTCCTCCACAACCTTCACAGAAAGAAAGGCTGCTGAACCCAAACAAGTTGGAATGCGATTAAACGCACAGAAGCGAACTTTAAACCTACGAACGCTGCGCGCCCGCTCTTCCCTTCCTCCTCCCTGCGCCAAACAACCTTAACGGCCAAATAAAAAGGCGGCGTATATATTCGAATTTTTTCGACTTTTTAATTTTGAAACGGAAGGTATATAAATTTGGGGGGGCAATTCTTAGTTAAAATCCCTTCCCAAAATCTTTTTTTACGTCTTACCAAAAACATTATTAGGATAGTAAGAAAAATTGCCCCCCTTTTTTTCACGCCGAAGACTTGTAATTTTAACGTCGTAAAAAAAATTGCCCCCCCATGTTTTACGGCGTTAAAACCTCTTTTTTTAAAATGCCTTTCACTGAAAACAAAATTAGTGTTAAGGTTTTTTGTTATTCCGTAGTTATGGAATTTTTTTAGTGTTTTTAAAATTGCCCCCCTCAAAATTGCCCCCCAACATTTATAAATCTTATCCTAAAACAAAATTAGTTTAAACTCTGCGGCTGGCATCTATTTTTTCCCTAAGGTTCCTCCAAACATTAATTAATCCTTGCCGCCACTCTTCCATGTCTTCCCTTGTTAATATATAAGGTGTGTTATGATTTCGCTTTGTGCATGAATATCCATTGCTTTTAGCTACCTTCTCATAGTCTATAACCATAAAGAACTCGTTTTCGTCTTGCTGATACATCGTTTCTGACCACACTAAAAAGTTCGGGTCTCCAGTTTCGTAGATTATTAATTTTGCTATTTTCTTTGCTTTTGCCGTGTCATATACTTTTTCGCCAGTAGCCAATTTCATTTTCTCACCTCACACCTGTTTTGAACGCTACACCGATATAGTAATAATATCCTCTGTTTTTTTTCAATTCAAAGCCTTTGTTGCGTTCTAAATCTTCATAGAATTGGTTGCGTCCAACCGCACCAGGAAGGCGTTTCATTGTATACCAACGAGTATACGCTTCATAGAGCTCTTGCTTTTGAATTTTAAAGGTGGGGTCAGGCATTTCTTGCCGCTCGTCCAAATACCTAAATTCCAGACACTCGTCTATAAACAGCTGTATTACATCCGAGCTGCGTCCATATGCCTCCATCGTTTGGAGCGCTTCTTTAATCCCTACTGTTTTATTTTCTCTTTTTACCATCAAATAGTGTTTCATTAACAACGTCGCGAGGTAATCGTAATCCTCATCAGTGATTTTAGAAAGAAGCGTAGGGTCTGCTTTATATTCATGCGGGTTTTGAGGGTCAGGGTCACTTACAAAGATGTTGGGACAGTGGAAGAGTTTGACACGCCGCCAAAACGCAAAGTCGGCGGTATCTATCGCAGGCGGGACGTTGACAGCGAATATATGCGTCGTGAAAATGTCAGTTTGGTAGCGTGGTTTAAATTTTTCTTCTACAGTTATCCGCCCTCCTCCTGTGACACGTTTAATAACCGCTAAATCTCCTGTTTGTTCTGTTTGCATCTCCTCCGAGACGAGATTAAAGAGTTTGCCGTTAAGTTCATTCAACGCAAAACGGTTAGTCAAAATATCCGTGAAACTTACGCTTGCACAATTCTGTTCGCCGAAGCAATTCCTCAAAAGTTCAAGTAAAACAGTCTTCCCATTTGCGCCAATGCCTTCCAAGAATATTACCTTAATTTGTGTTTCATTACTTGCAGCAAGTCCTGCCCCAACTGCTTCTAAAAACTCTTCCTTACCGTCGCCGAGGATTTGCGTTAATATCGTATCTATCTTCTCATTTGGTTTAAGTGTCATTGAAATATGGCGTGGGATAAGGACGTGTGGGTAAAACGTCTTCTCAGTGTCCTTATAGAATTGGAAGATGTTGCCGTCAGCGTAACCGTTGGCGAAGTATATCCGCGTTCCTGATTTATCCGCGACTCGCCCAAGCCTATATAAAATATGTTTCATGAAGTAGACCGTATCTTTGACTGCGGTGGGTGTCAATGATGTTTTTTTAAACCAACTGTTCATAACATAATGTGTGACTATATGCTCTACTTCCAACTGTTTATATTCTTTGTATACTCCTCGATCGTTTTTAATTGCTTTAATTGCAGCGGTTTCCATCTCTTCGCCGTTAAGAACAAGATAAAGGTGGGTGTCCTCAGCACGTTTAAGTTCTTCCATAACATATAACGCCATAGCCCCATACGAGCGTGAGCGGACAACAAAGTCGTGGAGTTGGTCTAACGTCACCGCGTCTATGTTGTTTAAATATTCTTTAAGTTCTTTGTTTGTTTCTATCCATTCTGCCGTCACCATCCTTTCTTTTGAAACGTCTTCGGCGACGTCTTTGCGTCTGCTTTCATTGCGCAGCTTTGCGCCGATAGTGGGGTCTATTTTGTAAACCTCCTCAGGCATTTAATCACCCTCTCGTTGAAAAGTCTTTAAACCAATTCCCTAATTTGCGCTGTTGTTCAAACAGCCTGTTTTCAATAAAGTAATTAAAATCTTTTTGGATGCCCTCGTATGAATAGAATTCCACAACGTCAGGATACATTACACAATCAGGAACTCTTATCTCCTTCCGCTCGAAGTCTACAACAACGGCGGTTTTTTTCTTCTTTGTTTTTTCATTCACGCCTCCGAATTCACGAATTAGATGATTCTTATTAAACACACTGCCGTCCACCATCGCATTATACCGTTTGTCCAGATTCGCAAGCCACGGTTTGAACTTCAAAGAAAAGACGTAATTTCTAAAGAGACGCAGGATGTCCGTATTCGCCGCTATGATTCCTGCGATATCCGCGCCGAATGTTATATTTCTGTAGTCGAGCAGGATATGGATATGGAAGGACTTATTCCCTGAGTGGGCACTCAGGAATGGGACACCATCTTGTTTTAACCGTTCGCAGATTTTGAACGTTAAAAACAGGTTGTCCTCAAAATTCGGTCGGTCGCATTCTATCACTATCTCGTTAGCAAGAATCACACGGTGATTAACAGGCAATTGATACGTCAAAATCGCCTCAGGAAGTCGCAGCCTCTCGGTGTTGACTTCTCTGCACACAACAACAGGCGCGCATGACGGAGAAAAAGCACACTGCAATCTAAGCAGCCACTGACGTTGTGCTTCGGCGGTGGGATGCTCTTCATACCAATACTTCCACGTGTCATGCATATTATCACCTTTTAGAGAGGGTGTATAGTGTTTTTGCGGGCATAGCTTTAAAAAGCTATCTTACTAA
>Ga0123519_10003114_pt1 | contig 27701 bp, 22 predicted proteins | sample YelNatPaOPRAMG02_FD_87396 | JGI IMG/M metagenome (GOLD analysis project Ga0123519, IMG submission 87396) | Hot spring microbial communities from Yellowstone National Park - Yellowstone National Park OP-RAMG-02 (version 2) | ecosystem: Environmental > Aquatic > Thermal springs > Hot (42-90C) ...
CAACCTTGATCCTGTCTACCATCGGCTAAGCAGGAACAGCCTGTACCTTTGCAGGCACAGTCTTCCCCATGACCTCTTTAGCTTCTCCAGGCAACAACTCGCCTAAGCGAATAGTAGCTGCAATCAATATCCAAACGGCACATGTAACATATTCGTGGTTGTCCACCCGGAGAGTATTAATCGAGAGCGTAAATCCTAACAGTAGTGTTATAACTAATGCGGCGAAGTTTGCCGACAACAATCCACTTTCAGGTAAGCACTGGCGCACACGCCAAAGATGCGCAAAAAATGCCAGATACATAGAGACATAGATCAGAGCACCAATAATTCCATGATCTGCCAGCACTGTAAGATATGTGCTGTGTGAAGTTGTATGTTCGGGAAGCTCAAACTGCTTCGGCCACGTTCCAATTCCCTCCCATATTCGCATACCCGGTATGTCTCGCACGCTTTCAACATACTTGACCATCTCGACATTACCATTGCCCAAGCCGACACCAAACCACGGATGGTGCTTCACAGTGTTAATTAAGGCTGCGGCTGCTACAATGCGGCTCTTCGCTGTGGCATCGTTAGTCAATCTGTATCTTACTTGCTTGTTTGACATTGCAGCAGGAACAGCAACCACAACCACCAAAATGCCTGCCAGCAAGAACATAACATATCTCTTGCGACCGGACTTAGCCAGGAAGACCATTAACAGAAAGCTTAATATCAATACAAGGTAGCCGCCGCGCGTGTAGGTCCAATAGCAGCTAAGCACCATAACGGGAAGAATGACTAGGCAGAGTATTCTAGCGGCTGCACTGCGGGCGGAACCTGCATAATGATAAGCCAAAGCTGCAGTGATTCCGAGGAACATTGCTAGAAGAGCCGGATTAAGATAGGGACCTGCTGCCCTACCGCCTACGTCACTCCATATCAATCCGGCCTTCATGCCGATTAGCGCAACGAGAGACATCTTACCAGTAAAGTGGTCGTAGAAACCCATTAAGGCCGAATAGCATCCGACAACAATTAGCGAGATAACAATCCAAACAACATGCCTCTGTTCAGAAATGCATGACTTTACAACGAAGTAGAGAATGCAAAGATCGACAGCCCGATGCATAAGCATGAGACCGTAAGTTGTGATTGAGGAATATTGGAAGAACGGTCCTGTGCACAGGATATAGAACGGAAACGCAAGAAGTAGCCACTCACCCAGCTTCAAATGAATTTTGGTTCGTCTTGCTAGGCCACGTATGAACAGAATGATTGCAAGCGGATATATTACGGAACGGTCAAATGTGAGGGCTGGCAAACCAGCACCCCAGTCGAGACTAAACAATCTCGATACTAAAGGAGAAAACAGTATCCAAAGAACAAGCGCGTACATCGGCTTGATGATCATCAATGTCAGACTTGCGGCGGCTATCAGTAATTCCAAGACGAAATACCATTTGCCCTCAACTATCATTTGTGCAAGCCAGAGTTGAGTAGCGGCAAACAATGTAAATCCTGTCAACACAACAGTTATCCTGACCAGTCTTCGCCACTTGCGAGCACACCAGGTCCGAAACATGGTGATTCTGTTGCGTGATGTCTGAGACAAGTGCGAACCTGCGTTATTCGGACGAAGCGTGCTTAATATTCGACTGCCAAATTCTCTGAACCGATCCAACATCTACTGCTCGCCAAAGCCCTTTACACGCCGTATAAATTGAGCTATGAATTTCCTAAGCACTTCTTCATCCGTGCTTTCATCCCACGACTCAGTTGAAAAACGATACCAATACCATTGTCGGCGATCGATACGCTTGCGTATTCTGTCTCTATCCTGTGGATGCGTTAAGGTATCCAGAAGGTCTCTAATCTGAACAGCTCTCACGTGCCTGTGAACCATAGGAGTATTTGGGTATACCAACTTGCCACACATATACCAATGAATTACTAAGGAAGCTCCATAATCACCAGAAGCCCGCAGCAATGTTGCCTTCACCATTGCAGGTTCTCTCAACCCGGTTTTGATATTAATTACACGGTCGCTCGTGATCGGACTGCCGCTACCGGGAAGACAAGAATGAGGATCGTGAAACGCCGTGGTATCTCGAGCAGCCTCTATGAACACCACTACCTGTCTGCCGGTTATCGAATCCGTGTATACGCGCTGCAGAAGATCCGCAGTGCCAAGCATTTCTACAACGTTTTTCGCGATAGGAACGTCCTGAGACGTCCAAGTCCCGAATGATTTCGGTATGCTGTCTTTGTCCAGAAAGCCTTTAGCATGAATTTCCAAAGGCCTAATCAGTAAATTGGAACCTAAAAGGATACAAAACAGAGCGATCACCGCAAATCCTCTACCTCCTCGGCCTACAAGTTTCCAAGGTTCGGGATCGCCCTCGGTCGATGTAGAAAGCTCCGGTTTTGGATCGGGAATGCCGAATTTGTCAGCCTTTATAAGCTTCGCAATGCCAAAAAGAACAGCAAAGCAGATTATCAGACCGATATAGCCGCTCCAATCATGAAACTTGTGCATTGCTTCGGCTGTTCCAGTCCATATACCAGAATAGCCAATCATAGTAATACGAAGAGAATTCACAAATAAACTCAAAGGGAACGACAAAAAGAGCAGTAACCACTTCTTCCACGGCAGGAACATGACGAACATCAGACCTGCCAGAGCTCCGGCTACGATCATCAATTTACCTGCGAATAAATAGCCCATCGTTCCGCAATACAGCGCGCCGAATGCACATACAAATACGGCACATACTCTTCGAAGAGTTGGTGATGATATATAATCCCATGCTCGTTTCCACGTAGGATCGTTTATCATATATACGAAGAACGCCGTGAACGTAAGTAACGAGATCAAAAGCCGGAAGCCGCTGCAAGGTGCTCCTACCACCAAAGGTTCCGGCAAATCGGAACCGTGGATCTCGGAGCCACTCTGGATTACGTCATAGCCTGTAAGATTGAGCATATATGCAGCGACGGTTGTGGACTTAAGCTGAATTTTTAGAGTTGCCTCGTCCAAGAGTGTTGCTGGCAATGGAACCATAAATGCTAGGTACAAGATAGGAAATAGCATTAACTTGGTCATTTTCGGACCGGTGAAGAGAAGCATAGCTCCAACAGCAAACGCAAAAAAGCTAATACTGCACAAGGCCGATGAAGTAGTCCATCGGCCAAATACAAAGATCGGAATGATCGGAATGATTAGCAGTAGACCCAACCATGTGGGCTTAATCTTAACTGTTGCGATTCGCTTTCTATTGGACCATGCCATAAAAGCCGCAATGAAAGGCACTAGCGGGCCGTGCGAGTAGTAGCTATTCGGAAGAAACCAAGTATTCCACCAATACTTAACGGCAGAGTGGTGAATCAATACGAGGAGGATACCTGCAGTCAATATAATCCAGTAGCGCCCAGCCATTATAAATATTGCTGATACTATAGGGATCCAATTACGCTTGGGAGAAGCCAAGGCAGCTTCAGCATTATTGGTGGTCTTTTTTTTCATATCCTGTGTTGATTGATCGTCATTGTCGGCAACATTGGTTGCTCGATTGCCGCATATTGGGCAAACTTCGTCGTTTGTCAAATCTCCAGTGTTGCAATTGCTGCACTTGGGCATTCAGCCGATCCTCCTCTAAGACTACCTTATGAGCTACGAAGCTTGCATTAAACAAGAAGCTTGCATTAAACAAATCAATAGTGGCTACCACATCCCTCAGTTGTGGACTATGAAACCGAAAACGTACAGCGCCGCAGCTCTTCTGCTAGCATGCTGGCTGATATAGCTTTGGATTAAGTTCCACGCTTTATGGTCCTTGTACTTCCCGGCAACTGAGGCACCGGTATACCCTGATACGACCGATGATAGTGGAAGTATCCGCTGCTGTCCTCGCGTCGTACTTTATTCAGCACGGCACCCAAGAGTCTGACTCCCACCGATTCCAATCTTGCTCGGAGTTCGGCTTCGCTTCCTCTGCTAACTCTACCGGCCGAATGAACTACAAGGGCATAGCCAACGTGCGCAGACACCAGAACAGGGTCAGGGAACGCCACTCCAGCGGGCGTATCGTAGATAACAAAGTCGGCTACCTCGCGAAGTTGCTCCACTAGTTCCTTCATCTCTGGCGATTTGAGCAACTTCACCGGATTGTTGGGCACAGGTCCCGTAGGCACCAACAACAATCCCTGCACTTTTGTGGGAACTAACACATCCTCGAGAGTCGCGCCTCCGCTTAACAAATTACTTAGTCCAACCTTGTTGTCTGTGCCTAATATCAAATGTTGCGTCGGCTGTCGGAAGTCCGCATCGACCAATATCACTTTAGCTCCTTCCTTTGCCAAGGCAACAGACAAGTTGGATGCCGTCACGCTTCGGCCCACATCCGGCTCTGCGCTTACAACCACAATCGAATTGACGCCCTGGTCCTGGCTAGCAATCCAAAGGTTGGATGTCAGCATCTGATAGGAAATATCCATAATCTCGGGGCATTTTTGCCTCGGCAGGGAATGCGCTCTTGATATCGGCACGGCGGAATACACAGGCAGACCCAGCAGTTTTTCCGCCTCTGCAGCCGTTTTTACAGTGTTGTCTGTATAGTAGAGCAGGAAAGCTACACCTATTCCCAGCAGTGGGCTGAGCACCAGAGCCATAATAAGCTTCAACATCTGTCTCTGATTTACCGGCACCACATAAGCTGGGTCGATGGTTTTGAGAGCTCTCTCATCGCTGGTCTGCTGCTCTTTAATCCGAGCTTCGTCGAGCTTCTTTCGCATGAGGCCATAGGTCTCGGTCGCAGCCTGCACATCAGTCGTCAACTCAGCAAGCCTGGCTTCCTTCGAAGGTAGACTGATCAATTCGGCACGCACAGACTCAAGCGCTTCTTCCAATGCTCTGCGCCGTGCATCAGCTCCCACCTTCTCGACGCTGTACTGAATCCACCGATCTACTGCATTAAGCCGGTTTGGATTTTGTCCCTCCACAACCGCAGCCGTATATTCTCGTTTAACTTCCGCCAGTTGCTTCTTTATATCGTCTATTTGGGCTTGCAAAGCTTGCACCTGCGGGTGGTTCGGGAGTCTGCGCTGCTGACCAGGGCCGCCGGTCGTCATGGCAGCCTTCTCAGATTCTAGCTTGACTAACTCTGTAGTTAGTTCCTGCCACACCGGATCCCGGCTAGTCTGCTTGCTTGTTATCTGCCACTTCGGCAGCACGCTAAGCTCGTCTTCAAGTCGTTGTACACTGGCTGAAGCCGACTTATGAGAAGCAATTGCGGCGTTAAGTTCGCTCTTTACTTGGGCCATGCGCTGTATTATAGCGGCACTCTGCTGATCGAGCTGGATGACCTCATTCTCTTCTTTGAACCTTCTCAAGGCATTCTGCGCTTTGACCATTGCCTCTTTGGTCGTCTTCAACTGAGCCTCGATAAACTCTCTGCTCTGTCTTACCGCCGCATTATTCAGGTCATCGTAAACGTTCTTTAGGGCGCTCGCAACGACATCAGCCGCAATCTTCGCTTCTTCCGGATCAGGCAGAGTTACTTCTATCGCGATGATGTTGGTATCTTTGACTGGGCTTACCTTGGTACTTTGCAAAATTTCTTCGGGGGAATACTTCAAGTTGAGATCGTTCAAGGTATTCGCCGCGTTCTGCATGACCGTATTACTGACGGCGATTGTGCCCAAGTTCGAAAGGCGAAGCTGAATGTCGTTTACTCCGCCGTAGACCATTTGCGGATACAAGGGAATGGTTTCGCGCGTCAAGTTCTCGGATTCGACCAGCGTAGTGCGACCAGTCCACATGGGAACCGTTCTATAGTTGTGCAACTGGACGGCTCCTACGCAGATCACCATTCCCAAAATTATGAGCCAGCGCCTTCTGCGTATTATCCTATAGTAGCGCCAGAATTCCACAATTGCCTCCTATCATCATACAGCAACTACTGTAAAGCGAGCACTAGAATAAACCATACCGCCGCAGGTAGGTCAGGTTGAGAATAGTTCCAAGTATCTGGGAAATCTTGCCCCAATCAGGTCTCTTCGTCTCCGGAACGATCACCACGTCGCCCGGCTGAAGAGGTACGTCTTGCGAAAAATCGCCTTTATCAATTAACCGAGCGATGTTGCACGGCACTTTCTCCGGTTTCGATGGCCCGCCTCGCACGACAACAGTTGAACGCATAGCAGCCCTTTCTAACGGTCCTCCGGCAAGGCTGATCGCCGACAACACTGTAGTCCGATCTTTGATCGGGTATATTCCGGGCCGTGCTACCATCCCAAGCACATACACTTTATTCTCGTAGTGCTCCGGCGGGATATAGATCGTGTCTCCCTTCTGCAACTCGTAGTTTTCAGACAAATCTCCTTCTAGCAATTTCTTCAAGTTCAGAGGAATAGGTTTGTCGGATCCTTTACGAGTAAGGGTCGCTTTTTCCAGCCAAGCTTCGTTGGTGTAGCTTCCCGCCTGAGCAATTGCATCCAGGATTGTATCACCCTCTTTGAAGGTCACTTCTCCTGGACGCTGGACTTGGCCCAACACTCGAACAGTCGGCTTGTGAAGGCTCAATATAGTGAGTTGAATCTTTGCATTGGCCAGAATGCCGGCTTCTTCGAGCTTTTGTGCTATGCTTTTGCTTAGTTCCGTTAGAGTCAAACCTGCCGCTTGTATCTCACCAACAAAAGCAACGTTGATCTTTCCGTCGGGAGTAATCTGCATCTGCTGGTTGGTAAGTTGAGGTTCGCCCCACACATCCAATCTTAGAACGTCTTCTTCCCTCAATCGATAGTTAGGATCGGCAACAGGAAGCAAGCCTGATTGTGGAGGCTCGTTACTGGAAGCAGGAAATTCGTCAGCCGCAAGCGACAGGGACGTGATGGAGAGCATGACTGCTGCCATGCAGCAAATCCACAGCAGTGTCGGTGTGAACTTCTTCACCTATTCATCCTCCTACTTGTGCTTCAGCATCAGCCCCGCAGTATCAATTATCGACGCATACCCGCTCATCTTTAGGGCGTGCTTACGCTTACTGACGCTACGATTACGACTTAGTGTCGCGAATAGTTCCCGATGAGTTTATTCTCCCGCAACCTGACGAGCTTTCAAACATTCGCCCAACCAATATGCGGAAAACAATTCTGCTGCAAGCTATCATACGGGGTTTGTGATCCAAGATTGTCCGTTTGCAGCGGATTTACACCGATTGAAAGAACACTGTTCACACATTTGCAGGCTATTGTCGTTGTTTAGCTTAGGATGCTGCTGTGGTTTCGACCTCTCGATCGACAGGACCCTCGGACGTCAACTTGACCGAGATAAGCTTGCTGACACCTGGTTCTTGCATTGTTACACCATAGAGGCAATCGGATGCTTCCATCGTAGCGCGACTGTGGGTTATCACAATAAACTGCGAGTTAGCAGAGAACTCCTTGAGCACATCAGCGAATCTTTCTATGTTAGCCTCGTCCAGCGGTGCATCCACTTCATCAAGCACCACAAAAGGACTCGGCTTCACCATTAATAGCGCAAAGATCAAGGCTGTAGCCGTCAATGCTCTCTCACCGCCCGAGAGCAGCGCCATATCTTGCATCTTCTTGCCGGGCGGCTGCACAGCAATGTCAATGCCCGTCTCCAGCAGATCGTTCGGATCCGTAAGTGAAATGCTTGTCTTGCCGCCACCAAATAAGCGAGTAAACATCGTATCGAAGTTCTTTGCGACCTCGTTGAAAGTGCTCATGAACAGCCCGCGTGTATTGGCGTCTATTTCCGCGATAGCCTGGTTGATCTGGGCCTTCGCCGCCTCGAGGTCGTTTCGCTGCTCACTAAGAAAGTCCCATCGCTCTTTGATGCGCTCATATTCTTGCACGGCTCCGGTGTTCACCGGTCCCATTTCCTTGATCTCTCGCCTAAGCCGTGCCACCTCCGTTACAGCTCCGCGTTCGATCTCGATCTCTTCCTCAGGCCACTCCATTGCTTGATCGTATGTGAGCTCATATTCGGTAAGCAATCGTTCGGTTGCCTGATTCACTTGAACTTCGAGGCGCGCTTCGCGAACCTCCGCATCGTGTGCATCCTGAGCCAGTCGGTTTCTCAAATCGCCGATTTCTTTGATGCAGGCATCGATTTCGGCAACCTTTCGTTGTTCCTCGCTGCGACGGTTTACCAGGTCCGCCAAGCGATTGCGTGCAGCATCCACCAAGCCACGATGCTTCTCACACTCGCGTAGAACATTCGCGTGTTCCGATACCAGACTCGTCATATCTGACGAAATGCGATCAGCCTGCGAACGCCGCGCTGCGAGAGTCGCCCTCAACTCACCAAGGTTGTTGCGCGACTCTTCTAAACTGTTCCTGATAGCCACAGTGCGTTCCACACAGCCGGCAAGCTCCGCGTTCAGCCGCATTAATTCTTCGCGTTCGGATGTCCGCTGCTTTTGTAGTTCGTCCAGGTCTCGCTCGATATCAGCTACCCGGCGATCCAGGTCCGTATTCTCCTGTCCGACCGTCTTAAGGTCTTCCTGTAGCCGCGACACTGTTTCGGCTTCCCTATCTCTAAGTTGTATAGCCTCGTCAGCTTCCATTCGCACTGTTTGTAGCTGATTTGCGATTCGTGCGACTTCTTTTGCTGCGAAATCCTCTCTCTTCTGCTGTTCGGCCAGTGCAATTCTTAGCTCGGCGAGATACTTTTCTGCATCGTCTAACTCGCCGACAACCTCAGCGAGTCGGCGTTCCAGTGACTGTTGCTTGGTCTGGACCTCCGCAGCGCGAGCCTCCAACTCTCTAATATCTGCGGCGAGCGAATCTATCTCTTGCTTTCTCAAGAGCAACCCAGGACCTTTGCTCTTGAGCGTGCCGCCCGTGATTGCCCCACTCGGCATAATAAGTTCCCCATCGAGCGTTACTATTTTGGCCCATCCTGTAAGTCGACGAGAAAGTGCAACTGCGTTATCGATGTTATCTGCTATGACTGTCCTACCAAGCAATGAGCGAATCGCAATGTCATACTTGCGATCGTAGCTAATCAAGTCGGCGGCTATTCCGAGTACGCCCGCCTGTCGGTCCATCTTGCCGCGCACATTGCCATCAGGCGGCCTCATGCCGTCAAGCGGCAAGAACGTCGCCCTGCCTGCACGATTCGACTTGAGGAACTCAATGGCTTTCTTCGCGCTTTCGACGGAATCGGCGATCACGTCTTGAACAGCAGCACCAAGCGCAGTCTCGATCGCGTTCTCGAGACCCTTGGGCACTGTGATAACATCCGCCACCACAGCGAAGCCGCCGGGAATCCTGCCTGCCTTTTGTGCAGCCATAACGCTCCGCACGCCTTCGTAGAAGCCTTCATGAGCTTCCGCCATCTCTTTCAGCGTCGTCAATCGAGCTGATCTAGCTGTGATCTCACCGGCGATCTGCGAATGCATTGTTCGCAGATTCGCCTCTTCCTTTCCGATTTTAGACCGCTCATCGTTGAGCTGCGAAATTCTCGCCGCGAGATCTGCGATTTGCTCATTCAACGACGCCGATTGGGCTGCAGCTTCTTCTTTTAGTGCTACCGCTTCGTTCCGCTGGGTCTCAAGGATGCCGATCTCGTCCTCATATTTCCGGAGAGCCGCTTCCAACTGGACAACCCGTTCTTGCGAGTTCTGGAGCGCGTTGCGCTTCGCTGCCAAGTCTTTGGCTATCTCCAGATAGCTCGCCTTCTGATCGTTGACAATACGGGATGCTTCTTCGAATCTTTTGTCCAGCTCCTCAAGCAGCGCGGACCTCGCACTTACAGCCGCGCGCACTCGCTCTTCAGCTTCGGCGCATGATTGCTCGTCCGATTCCAATCGGTTAATGCGTTCGGCAGTTTCCGCAATTTTCGCCTCGAGTGCTTGAATTTCCGCATCGGCTTGCTCGCTCGACCGCTGAGCGGATTTGAGCTTCTCTTCGATCACTGCCGCATTGCCTTCCAGCCGCTGGAGGTCCGTTGAGAGCGTCTGTTCGATCCGCCGCGCATCATCGACCTGTTGCTCAAGGTCCGTTAGCTTGGCCGAATGGTCAGCTTTCTCGTTTTCAAGATCAGCCAAGCGTCGATCGCAATCCCCAATTTCTGACCGGCATCTTGTTTTCTGCTCGCGCGTTTCGTCAAGAAGCTTTGCATTTCTGCGCAGATCTCTAATCAGCAAACCGATTTCGATGTCCCACAGTCGCGATTGAAGCTCCTGATACCGTCGGGCAATCTCCGCCTGTTCCGCAAGCGGTTTGAGCTGTCCGCTGATTTCTGCCATTATGTCGCACACGCGAGTGAGGTTCGCTTCTGTACGTTCCAGCTTACGCAGAGCTTCCTCACGACGATAGCGATACTTCTTGATACCAGCAGCTTCTTCGAATAACTCGCGTCGATCTTCTGGTTTGGCCGAAAGTATAGCGTCGATCTCGCCTTGCGTAACAAACGAATAAGCTTCTCTGCCAATACCAGTGTCAAGGAAAAGTTCGTAGATATCTTTGAGTCGGCACCGAGTCTTGTTAATAAAGTATTCAGCCTCTCCTGAACGATATGTTCGACGGGTAACGGTTACTTCTGAGAAGTCGAGAGGCAAGGTACCGCACGTATTATCGAGCGTGAGAGAGACTTCGGCCAAGCCGAGAGGCCGACGCTTCTCGCTGCCGTTGAAAATGACGTCTATGGCCCGCTGGCCGCGCAGGTTTCTTATATTAGATTCGCCTAGCACCCACAGCAGCGCGTCGGCTATATTACTCTTTCCGGAGCCGTTCGGCCCGACAATAGCGGTAATGCCATTGCTAAATTCGATTTCCGTCTTGTCGGCAAAAGTTTTGAAGCCCAACAGCTCAAGCTTCTTGATGAACATCGGCTCGGAATCTACCTTTCAAATGTCGAAGTGTTTGCGATAGCGAGTAAAACCGTCACCACAACAAACTTATAATTTAGTAAAGCGTTACTCAGCTTGCTCTTCTTGCTCTTTTATCTGCCCACATCCGAAGTTCCGCGATCTGCTCAGCCATTGTAACAGAAAGTGGCACACTGCTCTTTATTGCGTTCATCACGTGCTCGTTGGTCAAATCCTGTTCGGAACCAAACGCATCATAGAGAGCAGAAATCACCGCTTGCTCGATCTCCGCTCCACTGAATCCTGCTGAGGCCGCAGCAAACGAGTCCAGGTCAAATCTTTTTGGATCTCTTTTGCGTTTGGCAATGTGAATACCGAATATCTCTTTACGCTCCACTTCGTCGGGCAAGTCCACAAAGAATATCTCGTCGAAGCGACCTTTTCTGAGCAGTTCGGGCGGCAACTGTGAGACGTCGTTGGCGGTAGCAACCACAAACACCGGCGCGGTCTTTTCTTGAAGCCAACTGACGAAAGTTCCGAAAACTCGCGAAGTCGTACCTGCATCCGAAAACGGCGAGCTTTGAACGCCCGCGAAGCCCTTTTCCATTTCGTCCATCCACAGGATCACCGGAGCCACGGACTCCGCAACCTGAATAGCCCGTCTTATGTTCTGCTCGCTCGAACCCACGATCCCGCTGAATATTCGTCCAACATCCAATCTAAGAAGCGGCAGGTTCCACAAGGAAGCGATAGCCTTGCAAGAGAGGCTCTTGCCGCAACCTTGTACTCCGAGCAGCAGTATTCCGCGCGGCTCCGGCAATCCGAACTCGCGTGCTTTCTGTGTGAACCCGCTCTTACGTTTAATCAGCCAATCCTTGAGCACCTTGAGTCCGCCGACGTCCGCGAATTGCTCTGTCGCCGGATAGTACTCCAACAAGCCGCTCTTTCGGACTATTTGTTCTTTCTCAGACAGGATTACGTCAACTTCGAATCTTCTCTTTTCTACCAAGCTGCGGGCGAACACATTTTCCGCTTCCGTGAGCGTAAGACCCTGCGCAGCCTTAATCACTTGTTCCCGTTCCTCATTGGTCAGGTCGACATCCACGCTTGCCCCATCGCGCTTCATCTTGTCGATTATAAGATCCAGAAGCGCTTCCAGATCGCTATATGTGGGAAGATTGTAATCAACGACCGTGACATCCTTTTCTAGCTCTGCGGGCAGTCGCAAGATCGGAGCGATGATAATGAGCGTCTTGCGGCTGCTCTTAAGCCTAACGGCAAGATCGCGCAGTTTTCGCGTGATAACAACGTCGGAGATGACGGCGTGAAGGTCTTTGAAGACAAACACGGCTTCTTCGGCGTACTTCTCGACGAACTCCAGAGCAGCTAGAGCCTTAACCGCAGCACCACCACTCGGCGGCTGCGGCTTCAAACCTTCGGTTACACTCCAGGTATAGGTCTTCTTGCCAGAGCCGACGATGCCTCGGATAGCGTCCTCAACTCTGCGCTCCTCCCACGAGACTACGTAAACCAAAGGGTAACGTGCTCGAATGAGAATACTGATCTGGGTATCCGATTTGCTCAGCGGCAAGAGCAACCTCCACAACGCGGCTGGTGACCTGAGTTAGGTTAGCATACAGCCTCTGTGGAGTCAACAGTACGATCTTTTGGTTGGGGCAAGAGCGTGTTGTAAGCCGGACTCTTTGTGTGATATAATGACTCAAGCTAGGGGGTAGGAATAAGGCAAGATGAAAAGAACTTATCAACCGAAACGACGCGCTCGATATCGCGTGCATGGGTTCCTGGCGCGAATGTCCACGCGCGGCGGACGCAACGTACTCAAGAACAGACGGGAGAAAGGTCGCTGGCGGCTGACCGTATAGGCGCATATGATGTCTCGGCAGCAGCTTCCGAGGATGTGGAATGTTGCCCGCAGCGTCGAGGCTGAAAAGAAGATCCGATTTCGCGCGGGTCTACGGAAAGGGGAGGTCCTATGCAACGGACCTCATTGTAGTGTACGTGCTGCCAAATAGGGAGAAAGTCACGCGCATTGGTTTCTCCGTAAGTGGGAAACTTGGAAAGTCTACAGTCCGTAACAGAATAAAGAGACTTTTGCGTGAAGCGGCTCGGAAATTGCTTCCGGAGATTTTGCCCGGCTATGATGTAGTTGTAGTGGCTAGGCAAAAAGCCGTTAATGCGGAACTTGCCGATATCAGCTCAGCGATGCAATTGCTGTTCGCGAAGTCGGGTATTTTGAGGGTGCAAGACTAACCTCATAATGAAACGTCTCATCCTATTTTTGATAAGAGGTGTATATCAGCAGGCGTCAAGACGCTTCTGGCCAAGGGTCTGCAGATATGAGCCTACGTGCTCCGAATATGCTGCTCAGGCCATCGAGAAATATGGATGCATAAGAGGCATCGGAAAAGGCCTCTTGCGAATTTTACGCTGCAATCCTTGGTCTCCGGGCGGTGAGGACCCTGTTAGGTAGCGTTTGATCTCGCCTGCTTCCCACATAGACTAACATGAAAATACTCAGAACAGCTTCTGTACTATTCTTGGCTGTAGTGTTGCTGTCTGTCGCTTCCGTTGCAGGCTTTGCCTCGCGCGCCGATGAGATGCTTGCGGATGCGGCAAAGGCTGCGGAAAAGGCTAAAACAGCGGAAACCCGCACCGATAAAGACGAATACTATAAGAAGGCGCTGGATGTCTACGCCGAAGTCGTCAAGAAATACCCTAATTCGGTGCAGGGAGCTAAAGCGCTATACGAGATAGCTGTAGTTCATCGAGATATCGCTGAGAGCTATGCTTCCACGAAGAAAAAGAGCGGCGAACTCTATCAGTCATACAACACGACCAAGCAGCTCATCAACGTCTACGATCTGCCGGCAGATCGGTTGGCTGAGAAGTTTAATCTGGAAGACTTCGAGGTTCGAGAGATTCGCAAGGTAGTTGCATCGGGACACAGGCTCAAAGACTCGGTGGCACATGAGCTGGACCGGATAAACTCAACAGATATTAAGTATAAGATACTCGACTTCCTCGTGGGCATGACGGGGCGCATTCCGGGTTTCAGCTACTGGTTCGCAATTGTGCTTATAACCGTGATTGTTAAGCTGGCCATCACACCGCTGACGAAAGCGCAATTCAAGTCGATGAAAGAGATGCAGCGAGTTGCGCCGCTAATCAAAGAGGTCCAGGAAAAATATAAAGGCGATCAGAAAACCATCGGCGAGAAAACGATGGCCATCTACAAAGAGCACGGAATTAATCCGTTTGCAAGCTGCCTGCCTATTTTAGTGCAAATGCCGATCCTGATGCTGTTATATTACACCATCAGAAGTTACGAGTTCCAATTCGCTAAGGGCACATTTTTGTGGATCGGAAGCAGCTTAGCCCACTTGACGTCGTTCCCAGTTCCGTTTAACCCCGGCACGCTGGTGTGGTTTACGGCTGCGAACTTGGCAGAACCAGACCTGCTGTTGGTGCTGCTCTACATTGTGAGTATGTATATTTCTACCAAGCTCTCAGCAGTGGATCCGTCGCAGGCCGAGCAGCAAAAGATGATGGCAATCATGATGCCGGTGATGTTTGCGTTTATATTTGCGGGATTTCCATCAGCGTTTCTTCTATACTGGCTGGTGTTCAACATTCTGCAGACGACACAGCAGTATTTCATCTTGCGCGGATCACAAGCTATCACTCCTGCTCCAGCTCCGCCTGCCCAGCCTGAGGAAGGATCTGGTGAAGAGCGCACTCGTCCCAGGCGGAGACGACGAAGATAACTTACGAGTCTGCAGATTGCGAGCATGTTCGCTGCGGTCTGTGACTCTTGCGGAGGCGATGCCGTATTATGAACACTATCGAAGCTAGTGGCAGATCTGTCGAAGAAGCTGTCCGCGCGGCTGCCCAGCAGTTGGGTGTGAGCGTAGACGAGATCGAATATGAAGTTATTGATCATGGGTCAAAAGGCTTCCTTGGCCTTGGTCAGACTCCGGCTGTAGTAAAAGCCTGGATTAGAACGACGCCGGAAGAGACGACAGATGAATCGGAACGATTGTCGTCACTGACTGAAGGTGCTTTGGAAGCAGAGCTCGGCCAGGACTTGGAAGAAGAGATTGAGGAAGCTTTGACCGAGGGACCTGTTGTCGATGCTGATACCAGCCGAGCTTTTGACGAAGCTTTGATGAAAACACTGAGAGACGTGCTCTCAGCAATGAAACTCGAAGCTAGGCCGATCCTGAGGTCTTCAAGTAGAGAAGAAACGGCAATCGAGCTGGTTGGGTCGGACGTTGCCATACTCATAGGGAAACACGGACAGACGCTGGATGCACTGCAATATCTGGTAGGGATAATCGCCAATAGAGTAGTGCCCGCCAGAAAGCGCGTTATCTTGGATGCTCAAGGCTACCGCGAGCGACATAAGCGCCTGCTGGAAGAAAAAGCGCGTGAATATGCAGACGCAGTTAGACGGGAAGGCAAAGAGGCCGTTCTGGAACCGCAGCCTGCGCGCGATCGCCGGATAATCCACCTTGCTTTGGCCAACGATCCGGACGTTTACACCTACAGCGAAGGTGAAGGTGACGAGCGCCACGTCGTCATCTCGCCCAAAAAATAAGCGGTCGGCAATTGGCGAACTGTCCTGAATGCCGACAGTCGATATGAGTATTACCGACACTATTGCTGCAATTGCCAGTCCTCTAGGCACCGCCGGGATAGGCGTGATACGCATAAGCGGTCCTGAGGCGCGCAGTGTCGTTTCACGCGCGTTCCGGTCTCCGAAAGGAAACGCTGATAAGTTCGCCTCGCATACCGCTCATTATGGCTTGCTTGTCGACCCTGATACCGAAGAGCTTATCGACGAAGTTGTAGTAACCGTCTTTTGGGCACCTAAGAGCTACACGGGCGAGGACGTAGTGGAAATATCCTGCCACGGCGGATTAGCAGTGCTTAAGCGTGCCCTTGACGCCGTTTTGAGAAGTGGAGCGAGACTCGCAGAGCCTGGCGAGTTCACCCGCAGGGCTTTCGTAAACGGTCGGATAGACCTTGCTCAGGCAGAGGCTGTAAATGATCTAATACGCGCTCGAACCGACGATGCCCGAAGAGCCGCTCTGCGACAACTGGAAGGCAGACTCTCTGAAGCAGTTCACGATGCTGCCGACCGCTTGCTTGGCGTCGTTGCTGCAATCGAGGCCGCAATAGACTTCCCAGATGACGTAGACGAGCCGGATGATGGATGGATGCAAGAAGAAATCCTGGCAGTGACATCGGTGCTTGAAGGGTTAATAGATTCGTTCAATAAAGGTCGCGTCTATCGCGAAGGCCTTCGCGTTGTGATCGCCGGAAGAGTAAATGTGGGCAAGTCGAGTCTATTGAACGCTCTCTTGCGCCATGCTCGAGCGATAGTTACTCCGATTCCAGGTACCACTAGAGATGTAATCGAAGAGAACATCGAAATCCACGGCATACCCGTCGTTGCTATCGACACTGCCGGCATCAGAGTTACCGACGACCCTGTAGAGAGGATAGGAGTCGAGCTTACACAGGCTGCGCTGGAGTCGGCGGATTTGATCCTGGCTGTTCTCGACGCCTCGGAAGAAATAAAGCAATCCGACATAGAATTGCTGGAGCGGGTAAAAGATCGACCCGTTATCATTGTGCTGAACAAGATCGATCTTGTTTCTGAAGACTCACAAGACTTGAAAAGCTCATTCGTTCAAAAGCTTGGAAGTAATCTTCCGGTAGTCCGAACATGTGCCTCTTCCGGGCAAGGGATTGAAGAGCTGGAAAACACAATAGCCGCGCTTGTTGCTTCCCAAGGCATCGGAAGCGAAAGTGCAATGGTTACTAATGCGCGTCATCGTCAATTGCTCCAGTCTGCTTTGAACAGCCTCAAGCATGCATTGGACACCTTGAACTCAGGCGAACCTATAGACCTTTTGTCTGTTGATCTGAGCGCCGCTCGTAACTACCTTGGCATGATCACGGGCGAGACCGCGTCCGAAGACCTCATTGATCGCATTTTCTCCGAGTTTTGTATAGGGAAATAGCTACCGGTAGATTTTCTCGCAAAGCGAAACGGCCGCGCGTTGATTAGCCTGCTTGCGTTCCTTGACAGCTTCCTTCCTACGCGGCTAGAATACGCTCAGGGAAGGAAGCTATGAAACGCATCTACGTCAAAGATCTATCCGAGGGGCGGAGGGTAGAGGATATCTTCTGTGTGGCGTCAAAAACGGTCGCCAACGCCCGCAATGGTTCAAGATATCTTCGGCTGAGGCTGGTAGATAAGACTGGCACGATAACGGCAGTAAAGTGGAACGCTACCGACGACGAGATCAGAAACTTCGGCGAGAAAGACATCATCCAAGTCCGCGGAACTACGAACATCTACCAAAATGAATTGCAGCTCACGCTCGATTTTTGCCGGAAGTACGAGCAGCAGATTAATCCATCCGACTTCATCCGTGTGTCCGAACGTGCCCCGGAGGAAATACTCTCCGATCTAAAGGTGATCCTGCGCACGGTAAAACGACCTGATCTGTCGCGTCTTCTTGCGGCGTTCTTCGATGATGAAAACTTCGTTCACAAGTTCAGCCAAGCACCTGCTGCAAAGAGTGTTCATCATGCATGGGTAGGCGGCCTGGTGGAACATACGCTTAACGTTGTACGGACATGCGCGACTTTTGCAGACCTTTACCCGCAAATCGACCGAGACCTTATCGTGACTGCTGCGGCTCTTCACGATATCGGCAAGATAGATGAGTATACCGTTTCACTCGGAATTGACTTCTCGGATTCGGGACATCTGGTCGGTCACATAGTCCTTGGGGCCATGATGGTCAAGGAAGCGGCAGATCGCATAGACGGTTTTGATCGACTAACAAGCCTGGCCCTGCAGCATGCAATATTAGCTCATCATGGTACGCACGAATGGGGCTCGCCAAAGCGACCCAAGAGCATCGAAGCGTTTGCCCTGCACCTGGCAGACGATTTGGATGCAAAAGTTGACATGTTCCGCCATGCAATAGAAGAATCGGACGAAAACGGTGAAGATGACCTCTTCACTAAAAGGCACTTCCACCTAGACCGTCCCATTTTCAAGGGCATCAATAGGCGAAATCAGCAGGACGAGCCTCGCGACTTGGAAGATACAGACCTTGACCTCTTCGTTGTGGATCCTGATTGGGACCCGTTCGCAGAGGAATAAAGTCCGTCTCCGACTCTAATTCTTCTCTGTCTCCGTTTTCTTAATCAAATTGCCCTGGATTACTTTGGATGCGCTGGCAGCAGAGCGATCCGATATCGCTTGGAATGGTGAAGGCTGGAAAATGTTGTTGGTTATCGAGAAATTGTTAGCTTTCTCGCCTATCACTATGCCCGGACCAAATGCATCAAACGTGCACCCACTCACCAATACGCTTTTTCCTCCTTCTATTTTCGCCGCCGGCGCTTTAGGCCAGTCGGGACCAGCCTTGCCAAGAGTACAGCCCGTTACTGTCAAACTGGTGCAATCGCGCACGATTAACGCAGCATCGAGGTTTGCTATAAGGTCAACTCCTGAGACGATCACGCGTCCGGGACCACTTACCCTGAGAGCGGTTCCATGCGTCCATAGTGATCCGCCGACAATTCTTAAAGATACTGCGGAATCAACAACAACGCCTTCAAGAGAGTAATCTGCTGAACAGCCCGTCATTCCGCCCCACGTTGATCCTTGCTTGTCCTGTATGAAGTGGTATCCGATCTTGCACTTAAACGCGAAGCAGTTGTCCAGATGGATTTCATCGTTCTTGCCGAGTCTGAAGCCAACGCAGTGCGACTGACCATAATCGGCTAGATTCCAGACCTCTACGTTGCGCAGCGTCGGGATATCGTAGGCGTTGGTTACGTAAACACCGCACTCTCTCGCACTTACGATAAAAACATTCTCTAAGTTGAGTCGACCAATGTTCGTAACTCCGTCCGCCATAATTCCCTGATAAGGCTGGTGGATGCGTACATTTGTTATCGATATGCCGATGCCTGAAAGGAGTACGGTCGGGCCGAATTTGCGAGCTTCTTCCCCTTTATGGTCATATTCGAAATTTATGCCATGGATTGACGCGGCATCCTTTGCGTGTATGCACGGACCATCTGTAAAATCTACTCTTATCGTGGGCATTGGCCCGCGATCTGCAGGCCAGCCGCCGGCGCTTAGTCCCGTTAGCAATGTATTTTCAATTATGAGCGTTTTAGTAACTCGATATTCTCCGGGCGGCAGAATCACACTGCTCCCCCTTGGTATTGACTTTGCCTTGTCTAAAGCCGATTGAATTGCCGCTGTGTCATCAGCCTTGCCATCGCCAACAGCTCCAAAGTCTTTCACATTCAGCACTCCGGACGTGTTTTGAGCTGGCACATCGCATGATCCAGACACAGCGAAGTATGCGAGAGCTGTAAAACATAATGTTAAGAAGATGATCTTACTCTTCACTTGCTCAAACTCCGTGATATTTCGAGATTGCATTGTTGATGACGTTCAGCTCCTCGGCTGTCAGCTCTACGTCACCAGCGCCAGCATTTTCCTCGACTTGTTCCGGGTTGCGAGCACCCACTAGGGCATGAGTAAGACCGGGCTGTGCAACGGTCCAGGCTATGACAAGCTGGGTGAGTGTGATTCCTCGATCGTCAGCAATGGGTCTAAACTCATCTAGCATAGCTGCGATGTGTCGTCGATTTTCGACACTGAATCGCGGATTGTTGCGCCGCATATCGCCTTGAGGAAACTCGCGCTCGGGTCCAACCTTGCCGGTCAGCAAACCTTGAGCTAGAGGCGAATATGCAAGAACCGCAATGTTGTGCTCGCGGCAATACGGCAAAAGATCGGCCTCAATGCGCCGGTCGAGCATGCTGTAGAGTTCTTGATCGCTGTCCACCGGTCCGACTCTGCGATAAGCCTCAAGCTGCTCTACCGTAACGTTGCTTACACCAATAGCTCTTATTTTCCCCTCGTCCTTGAGCCTCAAAAGTTCTCCCATTGTATCTTCAATAGGGGTTGTGGGATCTTGCCAGTGAGTCTGAAGAAGGTCAATGTAGTCCGTTCGCAGACGCTTTAGGCTCTGCTCAACCTCATAACGTATGGACTCTGGTCCGAGATACCTGTATACTGGCTTATCGTATTCGGTAAAATAATAAGTGCCCTTGTCAGTATGCCAAACCAGACCGCACTTGGTAGCGATTATGGCTTTGTCTCGCCGCCCCTGTAGAGCTTTTCCCACTATTTCTTCGGACAATCCCAATCCGTATGCAGGAGCAGTATCGATCAGGTTCATGCCCAGATCAAGCGCCTTGTGAATTGCTGCAATCGCGTTTGATTCGTCAGTACCGCCCCAAGGCCATCCACCGATGGCCCACGCGCCGAACGCTACAACCGATGCCTGTATTCCTGATTGACCTAGTGATCTATACCTCACTTTATCCTCCCTTGTACTGCGTTGTTAGTGCTTACACCATAATGGTGTTTTTCCCAAGTAAGCGCGGAAGATTTTGCTTTACGAAGCATTCAACTTGACGAAACCGAGCATTGCCTCGGACGTCAAACCCAAGCAGCATTCATCGTACCACGCTTCCGCTCTGTTTGGCAAGACACGCGTGAGAGTGTATACTTCTTATAGAAACGGATGAGCTTTGGCTCTGAGCACACTGATATTGGAGGACTAAATTGACTCGCTACTCGCCTCTTTTACGCCGCACGACAATCTTGCTTACGCTTCTCATTTTCGCAGCATCATGCTGCTTTGCGTCACAGATCCCCAAGAGTGTTATATTGTTCATTGGAGATGGGATGGGCGTAGGAGCAATCACTGCGGCAAGATGCGCCGGTCCCGGACCCGACGGCAGACTTGTGATGGACGGAATGCCGGTCACTGGCTTTTTGCTCACTCACTCAGCTAATGCTCTCGTAACGGACTCTGCCGCAGCAGCTACTGCGTTTGCTACGGGAGTTAAAACCAACAATGGTATGATCTCGATGACTCCAGACGGGACAAGGCTCAGGACAATTTTGGAAGTCGCCAGAGAACTCGGTAAATCGACAGGCGTGGTAACAACAGACGGTCTTGTTGCTGCTACCCCAGCCGCTTTTTATGCCCATGTTCATAACCGTGGACAAGGAGATGACATTGCCGCACAGGTCGTCCCTTCGCGGATCAACGTTGCTTTTGGCGGAGGCAGAGGCAGCTTCGTGCCAAAGACAGAAACAGAAGGAGGGCGAGCAGACGGACGTGACCTGCTTGCTGAGGCTCAGAAGCGAGGCTATGACGTGGTCGGCAATGCTGAAAAGATGCATAAGAGTAAGTCTGACCGAATCATTGGCTTGTTTGCTGATTCCTCAAATCCCTCACTTGCAGACATGACAGCCAAGGCGATTGCCGTGCTAAGCCGGAATCCGCGCGGTTTCTTCCTTATGGTGGAGCATTCCTGGCCTGATAAAGGCGGCCACGGTAACAATCGTGATCAGGTTGTCAAGGGAGTGTTGGAACTCGATGCGGCACTGCGAAAAGCTTTGGATTTCGCCGAGAGCGACGGTCAAACATTGATAGTAGTCACTGCAGATCACGACACTGGTGGTCTTGCTGTGCAGAATCCGGATGATAAGAACCCTTTCCTCAAGCCGCAATGGACCGGCGGAGGCCACACGGGCAATATGGTTGGTCTTTATGCGTTCGGACCCGGCTCAGGGCGGTTCAGCGGAACGCATGACAACACGGATATACCTCGAATTTTCGCCGACTTGTGGGGTAGTAAGCTGAACTAAAGTGCAAGCAATCAGCTTGGAATGACGGAATAAAGGTTAGAATAATAAGGTTAGAATCCGGACGAGGGTTTGTTTGTAAGGCTTGCCCGAGGCTATGCTGAAGAAGGGCTTCTTTGGAGCGGAGTCGAAGGCATTCAAAACGACGGAAACGGCGAGAACAAGAGTGATCCGCTTGATGACTTGCATGCTCCTTGGACTTCTTACGATACGTGCGGATGCGGTTGTATTGCCAAGCGTTGTATGCACGGGCTGGAAAGCCGATCGTCGGCAGATTGTGAAACCGACGGAAATATTTGCATATATGAACGGCGCAGGTGAGCTATACCTGGCCTACGGATTTAAGGAACTATACGTTGGCGAGTATACAAAAGCCGGTCAACCCAAGATCACTTGCGAGCTTTACCTAATGCCCAGCTCTGCGGACGCATACGGGCTTTTCTCGCTTGACCGCACCGGCCAGGCATTGAAGATTGGTCAGAGTGCGGTTTATGATTCTGGACTGCTCATCGCTTGGCAAGGCAAATTCTTTATTCGAGTAATCACAGATTACGAGACTTCTGAAGCAAAACAATGTGTTCAAGAATTGGCAAAACAGGTTGTGAAGTTGTGCGGACCGGTAGGGCGTCCCCCCGAGGCTCTTGCATGGCTTCCCCCAAATGGCCTAGACCCTGAGTCGGTGCGCTATTTCCACACTCATACGGTTCTCAACTACTTGTATTTCACAGCTACTGAGAACGTTCTTGATCTGTCTTTGAATACGAATGCCGTGATGGGTACTTACCCCAGCAACACAGGAAAGTCACTCGTGCTGGTGATCGAGTACTCAAGTGTAAGTGCAGCCCAGTCTGCGTTTGCCCGCTTCAATCGGGGATACCTGAAAGGGCTGAAAGTCGAAGGGGAAAACAACTTAGTCAAGCTCGAAAACGGCAAGTGGCTTGGAGGCAAGGTAAAGCAGCGAAAAATACTTCTTGTGCTGGAATCGCCGACACGCGCCGAATGCGAGAGAATAATGAACGCATTGGTGAAGACCAATTGATTGCTTCATTGAAGTGTGGAATGAAAATCGACCACGCTCCAAAAGACGAGCATAAGAGGGGGAAAGATAAGATGCCTTACGAGAAGGTTACGAGACGTGATTTTCTAAAGAGTGCCGTTGCTGGCGCGGCGGGATTGGCTATCTGCGGCCCCAAAGCGATAGCGGCGGAAAAACCAAAAGCCGGCGCCAAGAGCATTGTGGCTATCGCTCGCGCAGCAAACGTCTTGGACGAGAATTTGCAGGTCAACAAACAATCTGCGGCCGCTATCCTCAGACAAGCAGTTGCCGCCGCCGTGGAAACCAAGACTTCGCAAGATGCGTGGAAGAAACTGATCAAGCCCACAGACATCGTAGGTATAGTCACTTCGAAAGCAGTAAATCCGACACACATGGAGCTTGCAGATATCATCAAAGAAGATCTGATGGCTTTGGGAGTACCCGAGGCCAACATACGACTACCGCAGCGCGATGTAGAAGCCGTTAAGGAATGCACCGCACTTATTGCCCTGCCGGGGCTCAAAGCACATTGGCTGACCGGTCTGGGGACCGTACTGAAGCTCTACATTATGTATAGCGGCAAGCCATCGGAGTATCATAACGAGAATAGCGTCAAGCTTGGAGAGATATGGAACCTTGACTTCATAAAGGGCAAAACGAAAATGGTCATTATAGACGCGCTGAGACCGCTGTGCGACAAGGGACCGCAACCTGATCCGCGTTATATGTGGAACTACAGCGGCATCATTGCAAGCACAGACCCCGTTGCTGCCGAAGCCGTAGGACTCAAAATTATCCAGGCAAAGCGTGATGAAATCAAGGGCGAACCGTGGCCGCTTTCTCCGCCACCGCTATGCGTCGAGGCTGCCGATAAACAATACGGACTTGGCACCTGCAACTTTGATAGAATACGAATCGTAAAGTCCGGCCCGACCGAAGGCATGCTCGTATGACAGCGGACCGAAGCGGAAAGATATTAGGCATAAGCCGCACCGTTTTCACACTGGGAATTGTGAGCTTTCTTACTGATATCTCTAGCGAGATGTTGGTTCCCATCGTGCCGCAGTTCCTCAGGTTTGCACTTGGCACTCCAGGACAAATGATTGGCCTTATAGAAGGAATTGCCGAGAGCACGGCATCTGTGCTGCGGGTTTACGCCGGTTATCTTGCCGACAGGTTCGGCAGACCAAAACTTTTGACGGTGATCGGTTACGGACTTTCTGCAGTATCGAAACCGTTTTTCCTGCTCGCGACATCCTGGTCTTACGTGCTGGGAATACGCTTCGCGGATAGGTTCGGTAAAGGGATCAGGAGCGCGCCGAGAGACGTGCTGATCGCCGACGCGACCGAAGAAGCTGTCCGGGGACGCGCATTTGGCTTTCATCGGGCAATGGACACCGCAGGAGCGACCTTCGGACCGCTCATCATTGTGCTGCTTCTCTTCTACCTTGGGGAGGGATTCATAGTAGCGCCGAGCGAGAAACAGCGCAGCTTGTATCATATGATCTTCATCGCAGCTACTGTCCCCGCAGTGCTGGGATGGCTTGTGCTAGCGATCTTCGTGCCAGAACGAAAGCGCGAAGAACACGCCGTCAGCAAGCCCGAACTCAAACTCTCAGCGCTTGATAGACAATTCAAGATATTTTTAGGGATAGTGACTCTGTTTGCAATCGGCAACTCCAGCGATGCATTCCTGGTACTTCGCGCCACAAGTCCGCCAAGCAAGGGTGGAGTCGGGATGCCGTTTGTTACATTCTTAGGGGTCTACGTAGCATTCAATGCCCTCTCTGCCGTAGTTGCGGCAAGAAGCGGGATACTCTCCGATAGAATCGGCCGAAAACCAGTAATTGTCATTGGATGGCTTGTCTTTTCCGCCGTTTATTTCGCCATAGCTCGAGTTAGCACGCAAACCGGAATATGGGTTTGGTTCGTAATCTACGGCATCTACTACGGCATGACGGAGGGAATGCTGAGGGCAATGGCGATTGACCTCGCTCCGCCGTCTTTGAGAGGAACTGCCGTAGGAGCCTACTTCACGTTCAGCGGAGTTGCTCTGTTGCCTGCAAGTTTGATAGCGGGATTTCTCTGGGATAATGTCTCGCCTGCTGCACCGTTCTACTATGGAGCAATCACGTCGCTTGCTGCCGCTTTATTGCTTGGGACACTGGTAAAACCGGGTAGAACCGCAGAGGATGTTACATCTCGAAATTCACGCGACCCTATCTAGGCAGGTTGGCACCGGCGAAATTCCTGCCAAGTTCGCCTGCGGCTCCTATAGTATCCGCCCATCCGCAGTACCCCTTCCCTCCCGGATTGGTTGGATAGCGAGACGTTGACCACGGTATGAAGTTCGGATAGTCATAGCTGAACGGCCCCGCCGGATACTTGAAATATGCCGCGTGTCCGGCACAGAAGGCGAAGTTCTTTCCGCCCTCGTGCCAGAATTTGCCGGCCGGATCCCTGGAATAACCATAGGTCTGGTCGAACCATTCTGCAACGGCGTCTGCCTGCGTAAAAATAGGCTGCGATCCTTTTTCTAAGAGCAATACCGTTTTGGAAGGCTTGGGAGCTTGTTCTACAATCTGAGCACTGACGTTCTTCGCCATCGCATACGATCGAACCAGCACATACTTGCCGTTCGCGTCCACCCGCGGCTTACGCGTGTTGGGATCAATCTTGTTGTTGGGGCATGTAAAGGCTATCTTGTTCTTGACGTATTTGAAAATTACGCGGTCCCAAGTGCCACCCTGCCCATACCAGTTGGGAACCCTACCCTGATAGTCGGTGCTGTAGGCAAGCATTGCCCGGCATATCTGACCTATGTTGGAGGTACATTCGGCTCTTGTCGCAGCCTGCCTCGCAGACACAAAGATTGGAAACAGAATTGCTGCAAGTATGGCAATTATAGCGATAACTACAAGCAGCTCAATCAGCGTAAAGCCGCGGTATCTGATGCGCATCTAACCCATCCCTCTAATAACCAGGATCTGCCTGCCCGGCTCCCCACCTGTAGTTTACCCTATATGACCAAACTTGTAAAGAGCCTATCTTCCGCCGGGTGCATGTAGGCAGTATTCAGGCATAGAGTGGTCGTCAGTTTGCTTGGATGAAAAGAGAAGGGTTACTCTGACCTGCCCCCAAATCCTGGACCACATGTTGAGTTACAATATGTGGGTCTGGAGTATATGGGAGGCCGGTATGGCGAAGAAAGGGAATTCTCCGGAGCAGATCATCAACAAGCTCCGTGAGGTCGAGGTTCTGACCGCGAAGGGCGAGACGATGGACGCGGCCATTCGGAAGATCGGTGTTACTCGCAACACCTACTACCGCTGGCGCAAGGAGTATGGCGGAATGCGAGTGGACCAGGCTAAGCGCCTCAAGGAGTTGGAGACGGAGAACTCCCGGCTCAAACGTCTGGTTGCGGACTTATCGCTGGACAACTCGATACTGCGTGAGGCGGCGTCGGGCCGTGGAGGCAATTCGTGTCGCCTGGGGCTGTCTGTTCGCCGTATTTGCCGGGCGTTGGGGTTTGCGAGATCGAGCGTCCTATATCGACCGAAGGTAAGCGAGTATGAGGACCGGCTTCGGGATCGGATTGTGGAGCTTGCCGTGGAGTATGGCTGGTATGGTTATCGGCGGATCACCGAGCTGCTGCGTCGTGAAGGCTGGCGTGCCAACCACAAGCGCGTGTAGCGTTTGTGGCGCGAGGAAGGGCTGAAGGTGCCACAGAAGCAACCAAAGCGACGCAGGCTGTGGCTTAAAGACGGCAGTTGCATACGATTGCGGCCTACGCATGCCAACCACGTGTGGAGCTACGACATAGTGCACGACCGGACGAGCGATGGTCGAGTTCTGCGGATTTTGAACGTGATCGACGAATTCACTCGGGAGTGTCTGGCGAGTGTTGTGGAGCGCAGGGTCACGCACGACGTGGTGATCGGGACTCTGTTCGAGCTGTTTGTGAGTCGAGCGGTGCCGGAGTATGTGCGAAGCGACAACGGGTCGGAGTTCACGGCCAGGGCGGTGCGGCGGTGGCTTGAGAACATGGGGTCGGTAACGCTGTTCATCGAGCCTGGCAGCCCGTGGGAGAACGAGTATGTTGAGAGCTTCAACGGCCAAGATGCGGGACGAGCTGCTGAACGGCGAGATCCTGAATACTTTGCTTGAGGCGAAGGTGATAGTGAGGCAGTGGGTGAAGCATTACAACGAGGCCAGGCCTCACAGCGCGCTAGGGCAGAGGCCGCCCGCGCCGACTGCCGTCAACCCTGCCGGGGGCCCCAGCAAGAAGGTGAAGACTGCCACTTTATGATTGGACCAAAGAATGAGGGCAGGCCAACTCTTGACCACCTGTGTCTGCGAGTCGTTCTTCACTTGGGCCAGATTCCCCGCGCCGTCATAAGGAATACCGATACATCCCAGGCCACCTGACAAGCTGGTCAGCTTTATTATACACCATCGAGTTCGACCCAGACGGCGGATGGACGCGGTTCCCAACCCCAGTCATATCCGTAAGGCCCACCCGCCTGGCCGGGAATGCATCACGCTCGGGCAATAAACTTACCACCGACTCAAGCCAGCCAGCCGCACCGCTGGGCCATTGCAGACCGGTCAGAAGCCAAGAATGGCAAAATCAGAAGCTACTACGAGTGCAATGTGTGAAACAACCGCAATCAATGCGGCCTTCCATAACGTCACCCCTGAGATGAGCCACAGAAGCTCGACGAATATAATGCTTGCCGGAACCAATAGCGTCGATACGGAGCTGAAGACATGCTGAGGTGACAACCACTGTAGGTCTAGTCGCGCGGCCCAGAGAGCTATGACACCGCCCAATACCACGTAGGTGATTGTCGCTGTCAATAGCGATACGATGCTGCATCTAGTCCGGAGGAGCTTTCCGAGGATAAGCACGACCACGAGGAAGACCAACAGGACAACGGGGTAAGTGTAGACCCCACCATTCATCATTCGCCCTCCTTCTTCTGCTTCAGGCTGCGGAGCACACCGCCTTTCACAATAGGCTCCAGTACACGCATCCGGCCGTCGCGGCCTA
>Ga0123519_10003119_pt1 | contig 27675 bp, 26 predicted proteins | sample YelNatPaOPRAMG02_FD_87396 | JGI IMG/M metagenome (GOLD analysis project Ga0123519, IMG submission 87396) | Hot spring microbial communities from Yellowstone National Park - Yellowstone National Park OP-RAMG-02 (version 2) | ecosystem: Environmental > Aquatic > Thermal springs > Hot (42-90C) ...
ACCGAGAAGCCTTGTCCGAGGGGGGAGCGTGACGATGAGCTTTCCCTTTGGGCCTCGGGCGAGCTCACCGATCAGCTCCTCAGCCTCCTCCTCCACGTCATCCCTTTTTGAGATCTCCCTTTTTTCTGCCACGAGAAAATCACTCTCCGGATCCCCGAAGTAGAGGGTAACCTGCCTTTTCTCGTTGAGGACTCCTTTTGCCTCGAGCCACGACCGAATCGGTTTTGAGATCTCCTTGTAGAAGACGATCCCTCCGAGAATCACGAGGCCAAGGAGCGCCAAAAAGAGGACTGTTTTCGCTCCGCTTCCCTTCTTCCTGGGCTTTCTCCTTCTCTTCATCGTTTCGTTCCGTTTCACGATGTTTTGTCTTCCGCCCATTTCCCCACGATCGGAAGCCTGTAGCGCTCGCCTCGAAGTGCTTTCACCATGAGGATCAGCCAGAGGATCAGGGCAAAAACCCAAAGGGGAAAGATGAGAAGGTTAAGCAGTGGAATGGGCGATAGAATCAGCTTGATGATGAAGAGCCCCAAAAAGGCAATCGTCGACTGCTTCGCATGAAATCTGACGAAGGGACTTCTCTTTTCGACGATCAGGAACACAATGCCCGTAATGAACCCCAGCAGGTAGCAGAGAAATCCCGCCACGTTCTCATCCAAACCCGTACTCGATCGCTCCTTCTCTTCCATAGGGCCTCCTTCTCCTTCACCGATTAAGCCGAAAGGGTCTCTGCGGTAAAAGAAAGGGTTTCCTGATCCCTCTCCGTCTTTTCTCGCACGCTCAGGTCGGATGGAAGGCTCTCAGCGATCTTTCTTCTGAGAAACTGGCCTGTGTAGGAAAAGGGATTTTCGACCAACTCCTCCGGCCTGCCCCATCCCACGATCGCCCCCCCTCTTTCCCCGCCTTCCGGGCCCAAGTCGATCACGTAATCTGCCGATTTGATCACCTCCAGGTTGTGCTCGATCACGACCACCGTGTTTCCCCGGTCTGTCAGCCGGTTGAGGACATCCAGGAGACGTTCGATATCGGCAAAATGAAGGCCCGTGGTGGGCTCGTCGAGGATGTAGATCGTTCTTCCGGTTTCCCTTTTGCTCAACTCTCGGGCCAGCTTGATCCGCTGAGACTCCCCTCCCGAAAGGGTTGTGGCGGGCTGGCCCAACCGGAGATATCCTAAACCCACCTGGCAAAGCGTCTCAAGTTTCTGTCGAATGGAGGGGATGGCATGAAAGAAATCACGGGCCTCCTCCACGGTCATGTCGAGAACGTCAGAGATGGTCTTCCCCTTGTAGCGGATGTTAAGGGTTTCCGGATTGTACCGCTTCCCTTGACAGGCTTCACAGGTCACATAGACATCGGGCAAGAAATGCATCTCGACCTTGAGCACGCCGTCTCCGTGGCACGATTCGCAACGGCCACCCTCCACGTTGAAACTGAAGCGTCCTGGCCGATACCCCCTCATCCTCGACTCGGGAAGGTCTGAGAAAAGCTCCCGAATGGGTTGAAAAAGCCCTGTGTAGGTGGCTGGATTGGAGCGGGGTGTCTTTCCAATAGGCATCTGATCGACATGGATCACTTTGTCGAGGTACTCAATCCCTTCAATCCCTTGAACCGGGATCGGTCTCTTGGGAAGATGGTGAAGCTCTTGGGCGAGGAGGCGATAAAGGGTGTCGATGACCAGGGACGACTTGCCCGAACCCGAAACGCCGGTCACGCAGGTTAACACTCCTAAGGGAATCCGGACATCGATGTTCTTGAGATTGTTGGCGAAAGCCCCTCGGATCGTCAGAAAACGCTCTCCGATGGGCCGTCTGATCTTGGGAACGGCGATCGTCCGCTTTCCGGAAAGAAACTGACCGGTGAGAGAATGGCTGGTCTGGAGAAGGAGCCCTGGAGGTCCGGCGAAAACAACTTCGCCCCCTTTCTCTCCCGGGCCGGGTCCCATGTCGATGATGTAATCGGCCGAGCGGATCGTCTCCTCGTCATGTTCCACAACGATGACGGTGTTACCCAGGTCCCGCAGCCTTCTCAGGGTCTGGAGGAGGCGTTGGTGATCTCTTGGGTGAAGCCCGATACTCGGTTCGTCCAGGACATAGAGCACACCCACCAGGCTTGAACCGATCTGGGTCGCCAGCCGAATGCGCTGGGATTCTCCGCCAGAGAGCGTGGCGGTCGAACGATCCAGCGTGAGATAGTCAAGACCCACCTCCATCATGAATCCAAGCCGCTCTCTGATCTCTTTCAAGACACCCTCGGCAATCTTCTGGGCCCGGGAAGAAAGGGAGAGACCTTCAAAAAAACGAAGGGCCTCCTTCACGGAGAGGCGGTTCACCTCGGCAATCGACTTCCCACCGACCTTGACGGAAAGAATCTCCTTCTTCAGACGTGTCCCCTGGCACTCCGGGCAGGAGGCCTCGCTTCGAAAGGCCTCCAGCTCTCCATCCTCCTCCTCATCCTCCCCCCATGCCTTTTCAAGCTCGTGAATAACACCTTCGAAAGGCTGAGTAAAGACGGAGCCCTTTCCCCTCCCTTTGACCCGAAAGGAGATCGGTTCGCCTCCTGATCCGTAAAGAAGGAGATGTTGGACGGACTTTGGGAGTTTGGAAAAGGGCGTGTCGAGATCGAACCCATAGTGCTCGGCCAATCCCTCCAAGATCGGTTCAAGAAAAGAGGCGGATCTTCCCTTCCACGGCAGAATGGCGCCCTCTCGGAGCGAAAGGGTGGGGTCCGGGACAATGAGGGCGGGGTCAAAGAAACGTTTCGTCCCAAGGCCCCCGCACGAAGGACAGGCTCCCTGGGGACTGTTGAAGGAGAACATCCTAGGGGTCAGCTCCGGAAAGCTGAAGCCGCAATCGAGGCAGGAAAATCTCTGGCTGAATAGCGTGGGAGGGTGTCCTTCCCGTTCGACCTTGACGATGCCACCGCTAAGCTGACAGGCGATCTCGAGGGAATCGAGGAGTCTTTTTTGGATCCCTTCTTTTACGACAATCCGATCGATCAAGACATCAATCTCGTGGCGCTTCTGTTTGTCAAGACGGATCTCGTTGCCGAGATCCCAGATCTTCCCGTCGATTCTCGCCTTCACAAACCCACTACGGCGAAGATCGTCGATCTCTTTTCGGTATTCGCCCTTTCGCCCCCGGACGACAGGGGCGTAAAGAACCAGGGAGGTTCCCGGAGGGAATCGGAGCATCGCCTCCATCATCTGCTGGACGGTCTGAGAGGAGATCGGGATGCCGCAGTGGGGACAGAAAGGCTCACCGATCCGGGCAAAAAGGAGGCGAAGATAATCGTAGATTTCCGTCACCGTCCCGACGGTGGAACGGGGGTTGCGACTCGCACCGCGCTGATCGATGGCGATGGCCGGAGAGAGACCCTCCATCGACTCCACGTTGGGCCGCTCCATCTGTTCGAGGAATTGGCGGGCGTAGGCCGAAAGGGATTCGACGTATCGACGCTGTCCCTCCGCATAGAGGGTGTCAAAAGCCAAGGTCGATTTCCCCGATCCGCTGAGGCCCGTAATGACCACCAGGCAGTTCCGAGGAATCTCCACGTCGATGTTCTTGAGGTTGTGGACGCGGGCACCACGAATGACGATCTTTTCCATGGTCTCTCTGCCCTAAGACTGCAATAAATCTTCCACAAAGGCCCCGGTGAGGGCGCCGGAGAGGGCTTGTAGCGGCACCCTAAGAAAGTTCCATACCAAGTTCCGTTACCTCGGCTGGACTTCACCCTGGGTGGAGTCTCCGATAACCGCTCCCGTGTCAACAAAACCCCCTTGACAAGGCCTCTGAGGCGTCCTCTCGGGGGCTCCGTGAGGCAACGGATGCCTCTATCAAACCGTAACAGAAAAAAGGAAAGCTGTAAAGGCACGGAGGGAGTTTGGCCTTGACAAATGGGGAAAGGAAGTTATAATGAAGGGAGTTTAGTTTATTAAACTAAAATCTTTCTATACCAACCTTGCCCAAACGAACCCATCCGTTGCTCCGCTTCGGGTTGGAGGGGTTCGGTAAGCCCTTCCGAGAAAGCGGAGAGGAGAAACAGGGGGCCGAAGGAGTCGACGAAGATGGCGAAAGTGATGATTATCGGCGCGGGCGGCGTGGGTACCGTGGTCGCTCAAAAGGTGGCGAAGGTACCGCAGGTCTTCACGGATATTGTGCTGGCAAGCCGGACCCTGGCGAAATGCGAAAAGATTGCCGCTGCCATTGGGCCGGATCGGATCAAGACAGTCCAGGTCGATGCGAACGACGTCTCTCAATTGGTCGACCTTTTGAGAAGGGAAAGACCGGAGATGGTCATTCATGTGGCCCTTCCCTATCAGGATCTCGCCATTATGGACGCCTGCCTGGAGGCCGGGGTCCACTATCTGGATACGGCCAACTATGAACCCCCGGATGTGGCCCGTTTCGAATACAAGTGGCAATGGGCCTACCACGAGCGATTCGAAAAGGCCGGATTGACAGCCATCCTCGGCTGCGGGTTCGATCCGGGCGTCACGGGGGTCTTCACGGCCTATGCAGCCAAGCACCACTTTGACGAAATCCACTCTCTGGACATTGTGGACTGCAATGCCGGGGACCATGGAAAACCTTTCGCAACCAATTTCAACCCGGAGATCAATATCCGGGAGGTCACTCAGAGGGGAAAGTACTGGGAAAACGGCTCTTGGATTGAAACCGAGCCTCATGAAATCCACAAGCCCCTTCACTATCCCGGAATCGGTCCTCGCGAGTCCTACCTCATCTATCACGAGGAGTTGGAGTCTCTGGTCAAACACTTCCCTACGTTGAAACGGGCTCGGTTCTGGATGACCTTCAGCGAGGAATACTTGACCCACCTCCGGGTGATCCAGAATATCGGGATGGCCAGCATCCATCCCATTCTCTACGAAGGGAAAGAGATCGTTCCGATCCAGTTCCTCAAAGCCGTCCTGCCCGACCCCGGCGAGCTCGGGCCAGGCTACAAAGGAGAGACGTCGATTGGTTGCCGGATCAAGGGAGTGAAAAACGGGAAGGAAAAGACCTATTACATCTACAACAACTGTCGCCACGAGGAGGCTTACCGAGAGACAGGAACCCAGGCTGTCAGTTACACCACCGGCGTGCCAGCGACGATCGGAGCCCTCCTTCTCGTCACCGGGAAATGGAAAAAGCCCGGCGTATGGAATACGGAGCAGTTCGACCCCGACCCCTTTATGGAGCAGTTGCCGATCCACGGCCTTCCGTGGCATGAGCTCCACGACGTCGATCTGGAAGTATGAGGTCCATTTCTCCTTTTTCTTTTTGACCCTGATGTTGCAATAAATCCTGCTCAAAGGCCCCGGTGAGGGCACGAGAGGAGGTTTGTAGCGGGACCTTAGGGGTGATCCGATCCATGTCCATCGATTTTGAGAGCCTTCCCAGCCCTTGCTATGTGATAGAAGAACGTCGACTGCGCGAGAACCTTCGACGAATCCAGCAGATCAAAGAGGCGGGCCGCACGGAAATCCTCGTCTCCCTGAAAGCCTTTGCCACGTGGGCGGTCTTTCCCATCTTCCGCGAATATGGCTTCGGAGCCTCGGCGAGCTCCCTCCACGAGGCGAGGTTAGCCTTCGAGGAACTTGGCGTCAAGGCCCACACCTATTGTCCCGCCTATGAAGAAAAGTCCATCGAAGAGATTCTCCGCTACAGCAGCCATCTCTCCTTCAATTCCCTCCCGCAGCTTCGGCGATATGGTGACCTTGCCGCCCAAAGGGGCGTTTCCATTGGGTTGCGGATTAATCCCGAATTCTCCGATACCGCCTACGACCTTTACAACCCGTGCCGCCCGGGTTCTCGATTTGGCGTGACGGCGGAGCAACTGGGGGAGAATCTTCCTCCCGAAGTGGAGGGGCTTCTCTTCCACACCCTATTCGAGGCCGATTCCTTCGCCCTCGAACGGGTCCTTTCGGTCTTCGAACGGAAATTCGGCCGATTCTTGTCCCGTTTGAAATGGGTGAATATGGGGGGAGGCCACCTCCTGACCCGAGAGGGCTATGATCCGGCACATTTGATCCAAATCCTTCATGATTTCCAAAGCCGTTACGGCGTAAGGACGATTCTCGAGCCGGGAAGCGCCTTCACCTATCAGACGGGCTACCTCGTTTCGACCGTTTTAGATATCGTCGAAAACCGGGGGATCCGTACCGCCATCCTCGACGTTTCCTTTACCTGTCACATGCCCGACTGTTTGGAGATGCCTTACAAACCGGTCATCCTCGGAGCAACAGAGGAGAGCCCGGGCAAACCGACCTACCGGATGGGAGGGGTCAGTTGTTTGGCGGGCGACTTCATGGGAAACTGGTCCTTCGAAGCGGAGCTTAAGCCGGGAGACAAGATTGTCTTCGAGGATATGATCCACTACACGACGGTCAAAACGACGATGTTTAACGGCATCGCCCACCCTTCGATCGGTCTGTGGAGCGACTCGTCGGGGTTTCGGTTGCTCAAGGCCTTCGACTACGACGATTACAAGCGCCGGCTCTCCTGAGATCCATGCCCGAATCGAGATGGACCCTCATGTTGCAATAAATCCTTCTCCGTCGGGCAATGGACGGGTTGGGTTAAGAAAATTTTTGATGCTACCCCCTTGACAAAGGGAAAGGGGGTGTTATAATAACGGCAGTTTAGTTTATTAAACTAATTTCTTTCTAAACTGTCTGACATGTTACTAAACCGTTTTCTTCGTATAGTGTGCCCGTGGCTTTATGAAAATTGGCGAACGGATTCGAACTTTGAGGCAACTCAGTAACCTGACTCAGGAGGAGCTGGCGGAGCGGGCCAATCTGACGAAAGGTTTCATCTCTCAGATCGAACGGGATCTCACGTCCATCTCCTTGGACAGTCTCGTTCAAATTCTGGAGGCCCTGGACGAAAACATCTCGGACTTTTTTCGAGAGACCTCGGAGGAGAAGATCGTCTATCGGGAAAAGGACCGGGTGGCCATCGAAAAAGAGAAGATCGCGAAGTTCGAGCTCTTGGTCCCGGGATCGACGAACCGTCGCTTGGAACCGATCCTGCTGACCTTGCGCAAGGGCGAGTCCACGCCAAGGGAAAAACCTCACGAGGGCGAAGAGTTCGGCTTCGTCCTTCGGGGAAGGGTAAACCTCCGGTTTGGCCGGGAAGTGCTCAAGCTCAAGAAAGGAGAATGCTTTTACCTCTCGGCCGAGAAGGAACATTGGCTTCACAACACGAGCTCAAAGGAGGCGGTGGTCCTCTGGGTCAGTTCGCCCCCTTCTTTTTAGAGAGGCTTACGTAAAGGGTTCGGGGTATCTCAGATACCCCTCATAAGAGTCCAAAAAAGAGGATGGAGAGGAACCGTGATCTTCAAGACGCCAACCCTATACTTCATGGTCTCGGGAGCCTCGGAGGGTTATGCGCCCCTCAATGCTTTTGATGGAGCCCTCCTTCGGGCTGGCATAGGAAACCTCAACATTGTGAGGATGACGAGTATTGTTCCTCCTCACTGTCAACAGGTCGCGCCTATTGCCATCCCTCCCGGATCCCTCGTTCCCGCTGCTTTTGCATCCATGACGAGCACGGTTCCCGGGCAGACCATCTCCGCGGCCGTGGCCGCTGCTTTTCCGGAGAACCCCGATTATCCTGGCCTGATCATGGAGTACTCTGCTGTGGGAAACAGGAAGGAGGTCGAGGAGACCGTCCGCCAGATGGCAATCGAGGGTATGAAGCTTCGAGGCTGGGAGATCCGAGAGCTGAAATCGGAGGCCATCGATCATCGAGTCGAAAAGGTAGGAGCTGTGCTGGCCGCTGTTGTCCTCTGGGGATAAGGTTCGCGGCGCCTTCAAAGGGATGGAAATTGTCTTTCCCGTGGTAAAGGGGGTTCTTCTTCTCCGCCAAGAGGTTCATCTGTAACCCACCATGAAATTTCCTCGAATGGAGAACCACTTTCTCTCCGCCCGGGCTTCCTTTCAGGAGGCCCGGGTCGTGCTTCTCGGCTGCCCCTTTGATGGGACCGCTTCTTTCAGACCGGGCGCCCGTTTCGGTCCCTCTGCCATACGGAGGGCCTCTTGGGGGATCGAAACCTACAGCCCTTATCTCGATCGGGATCTCGAAGGGATCAAAATCCACGATCTCGGGGATCTGGAACTGCCTCATGGCGAGAAACCATTGGCCCTTCGCCTCATCCGAAGGACGGTCCAAAAGATCCTTAGAGAGAAAAAAATCCCCGTCCTTCTGGGCGGAGACCATCTCATCACCTTACCCGTCATGGAGGCCATGATACGGATCTATCCGGACCTTCACCTTCTTCACCTCGACGCCCACACCGATCTCAGAGAGGCCTATCTTGGAGAGCCTCTCTCTCACAGCACCGTCATGCGAAGGGTGAGCGATCTCCTTCGGCCGGGAAGGCTCTTTCAGATCGGCCCTCGATCCGGTACAAGAGAGGAGTTCGAGCTGGGAAGGAAGAGGGGATCGATCCTTCCTTTCGACGAACGTTCCGTCAGGAAGCTCGTGGCGAACCTTCGGGGCAAACCCCTCTATGTGAGCCTCGACCTCGATGTGATCGACCCGAGTCTTCTACCCGGTGTGGGAACTCCGGAGCCTGGAGGCCTCCTCTTTGATTCCTTCCTATCCCTTCTCAAGAAACTGAGTTCCCTTGAGGTCGTGGGGTTCGATATCGTTGAACTCACCCCCGATTACGATCCCACCCAGATTTCTTCCGTCACTGCCGCCGTTATCCTCCGGGAGATGATCCTAACCTTCGTGCGACCCCAAAGGTAATCGCCCTCTTCTATTCCAAAACCCCAACCCCACTTCTCCTTCAAAGCCGCCCTTTTTCTTTCATCAGCCGGATCATCAGGTCCTTATATGTCTTGGGGGGGATGACCTTTTGCTCCCGCTCCACCATCTGGATTCCCTCTGATGGACAGAAGTGGGAACAGATCCCGCAGCCAAGACAGACCTCCTGATCGATGACAGGCCCTTCTTGCCTCGTTTGGATGGCTTGAATCGGACAGCGCTCTGCACAATCTCCGCAGTGAGAACATCGTTCGGGGTCGACCTGGGCGATGAAATGGGTCGTTGCCACCGCATGTTTGAGATGATGTTTCGTGATCCCTTGAAGAAACCCACAGCAGCAGCCACAACAGTTGCAGAGGAAGGTGAGGTTTTCCTGGATGTTGTCACCGATATGAACCAACCCCAGATCCTCCGCTCGCTTCAAGGTCGCCAAGAGCTCACCCACCGTGGCCCTTCTCGCAAAGCCCTGCTCCACGAGGAAATCGGAGGCCTGACCCAGGCTCATGCAGATATCATCGATGGGCGCTCCGCAGTTACGGCCCAGATGGGAGGCCTCATGTCGGCAATAGCACTTGGTAAGGGCTCCTCTGCCTGCCTTTCGGATCTGCTCGGCGGCCTCCTCTTATGGAAACACTTCGCTTCGCACGGGTGGGAGGACGTCTCCGTAGATCAAGGCACGGCCTCGGGGGGTTGGGGATCCAAAAAACTCCTGAACGAACTCGGGGGTGTGGCGATACGTGTACATGAGCTCGGCCAGCCGCTTCATGGGAAGGGACTCGTTGGTCCGCATGAAGGTGAACTCGAAGAACCCGGTCATCGACATGGCAAGGACGTATCGCCTCTCTTCAGCCTTTTTCGTCGAGATCACCAAGCCCTTGCGAGCCATTCCCTCAAGGATCTCGGAAAGCTCCGGTTCGGCAATCCCTACGGCCTGGCTTATCTCGTGGAGGGTCACAGCCCCGAAAGGAAACCGGGCCCCAACCCATGCCTCCCTCTCCGAAAAGAGGATCGAGAGGATTTCGTAAACCGTCGCATGCTCCGGAAGGCCGATCGGATTGCGATGAAGCCGTTTTCGTAGCTCCCTTAAAACCTCTTCCCTTTGGGCAAGATGTCCCATGCCATCCCCCTGAAAATGAAATGGATTGAAATCAATACCCCTTCTTTCGATCGACCAAGCCTTGAAGGGGTTCACCTTTCATCCATCTCTCGTAGTTCTTGACAAACTCGTCGCAAACCTCCTCCGGGATACTCGCTCCAGAAACATGGGGGGTCACCACCACGTTTTCCATATTCCAGAGCTCGCTCTCTGGAGGAAGGGGCTCGGTCTCGAAGACATCGAGAACCGCCCGGATCTTTCGTGTCTTGAGAACCTGGATCAGCGCCTTCTCATCGATGGTCTTTCCACGGCCGATGTTAAAAAGGGTGGCTCCCTCTTTGAGCAAACCAAGCTCCGGTTCTTTCAAGAAATGGTAGGTCTCAGGGGTCAGGGGAAGGGCCGAAACCAAATAGTCCACGCGAGGGATAAGCTCCCTCACCTTTTCGGGGACGAAAAGCTCGTCAACCTCGGCCACAGGATCGTGACTCTTCTTCAAGCCGAGAACGTCCATACCGAAGTCTTTTGCCCTTTGGGCGATCACCCTTCCCACGGATCCGAGGCCCAGGATCCCCATGGTTTTCCCTCGAAGCCGCTCTGGTCTCTTGGGTCTCCAGGCCTTCTCTCGCTGGTCTTCGCGGTACTTTGAAACGTGACGGATGAACGAAAGACAGTAGGCGAAAACGTACTCGGCCATCATCTCTCCGTAACAGGTGGCCTTCGTGAAGAGGACCCTCTCGGGCAGATAGGGACTCTCGATCAGCTCTTCATTGCCGGCCCAGGTCGAGGCAAGCCAGAGGAGGTTTCGGGCTTTGGGTAAGAGGGTATCGGGAATCTTGCCTACCAGAAGAATTTCCGCTTCTTCGATGAAGGGAAGGGCCTCTTCGGGTGTGCTCGCCCCGTGAAGAAGAAGGTTGGGCAGGCTCTTTCTCAAGAGATCCACATAGGTTTTGGCATGGCGATGGTAAACGAGGAGCCTTGCCTTCTTCATAAGATGCCATTGTGGCCCCTCCTCCGTCAAAAGTCAACCCGGCTCTATTGCGATGCGGAAGCTCGGAGAGGACGTCCTGGAGGCCTCACCCGAGCCCTTGAGCAGGATTTGTTGGAACATTGGGGAAAATGAGACGGAGGGATTCTATGAAGTCGAAGCGCATTGTGAAAATCGATCATTTCGGGTATAAGAAGTCAGAATCTTCTTCGCGGTAGGGGCGATATGGAAAGCGAAATGAGGAAAAAAGGGCTTTGTGGCATCTGTCCTGCGGGCTGTGGGGTGGAGATCCTCATGAAAGAGGGAAAGCTTCATCGACTCAAGGCCATGGAGGGACATCCCCTTGGGATCGTCTGCGTTCGAGGCTCCCACGCCGAGGAGGTTGTCTATTCACCGGATCGGCTGAGATATCCTTTGAAGAGGACCGCTGCCCGGGGTACGGCCCAGTGGCAGAGGATCGCCTGGCAACAGGCCTACGAAGGCGCCAGCCATCTGATCCGAAACGTGGTAAGACGATACGGGCCTGAGTCCATGGCAATCTACTCAGGCAGAGGCGGCTTTGAGCAATCCCTTCTCGATATGTACAGCACAGGAGGCTATGACCCGATCTGTTTAAACCTTCTGTTTCCCCTCGGCTCCCCCAACACGTTCAGTTGCAGTTCCCTCTGCAATAACTCACACCGAGCGATCGCTCCCTTGGCGACGATGGGAGCCCCTCTCGATCGCCTTTTCCCTGACCTCGAAGGAAGCGATCTGATCGTTGTCTGGGGCGCGAATCCCGCGACCGACTCCCCTCCGGCCAATTTGCGCAGGTTGATCGAAGCAAAGAGACGGGGCGCCACGGTGGTGGTGATCGATCCCCTCAAGACCTATACCGCGGAGAAGGCCGATCAATGGATTTCTATCCGTCCCGGAACAGACGGAGCCTTGGCCCTTGGGATGGCCCATGTGATGATCGAAAGAGGAATCTATGACCGTGACTTTGTCGAGCATTGGGTTCACGGTTTTGAGGAGTTCAAGGCCTACGTGCGGAACTTCCCACCCGAGAGGGTCGAAGCCGTCACCTGGGTGGACCAAAGGACGATAAAGGCCCTCACCGAAGATCTTTGCTTGCGGAAAGCTGCCCTTCTTCTTCACACGGGCCTCGAATACGCCAATAGCGGCGTTCAAAATATTCGGGCCGTCCTCGCCCTTTGGGCCCTCAGCGGGAATCTCGATCGGCCCGGAGGCATGGTCTTCAGAATGGCCCAGGGATTGCCTCTCCAAAGGAACAAGATCGACCCTCCCAAAGGGAAACCGCCCATTGGCTCTGATACGTTTCCCCTCTTTTGCGATCTCAACCGAAGCGGCCATTTCCTCGAGGTGCCCCGGGCAATTCTCGAAGGGAACCCTTATCCTTTGCGGGGATTGATCGTTCTGGGAAGTTCCGTCCTCACGTCCTATCCGAACCCCGAACGGTGGAGGAAGGCCCTCGCAGAGCTTGATTGCCTCATCGTCATCGATCGCTTCCTGACGAACGAAGCCCTTTATGCAGATCTCGTGCTTCCGGCCACAACGATGTTCGAAATCACATCGTATAAAAGGTATGCCCATCATGTTTGCTATCGGGAGAGGATCGTAGCGCCTCTCGGCGAGGCGAAAAATGACTATCTGATCCTGGCCGAGCTCGCCCGGGCTTTGGGCTATGGAGAGCTCTTCCCTCAGTCCGAGGAGGAGATGCTTCGGTTTGTCTTTGGCCGGGCGCCTTTCTCCCTCGACGAACTCCGTTCAAAACCTGAAGGCCTTTCTTTTCCCCCCTCGCCCATGGTCTACGAAAAGTACCGACTAGGACTTCTTCGGAAGGACAGAACACCCGGTTTTGAGACCGAGACGGGTCGGTTTGAACTGAGCTCCTCGCTCCTGAAGCGATACGGCTATGAGCCTCTGCCCATCTATCAAGAACCTTCGGAAGGTCCCCTCGGTTCGCCCGAATGGGCGAAACATTTTCCCCTTGTTCTCACCACCGGAACGCGCATCCAATCCGCTTTCCGAAGTCAGCATCTGAACATTCCGGGGCTTCTTAAGCTTCAGGAAAGGCCCAACATTCTCATTCATCCCGATGATGCCGAAGCTCGGGGTATTCAAGAAGGGGATCGGGTCTGGGTGAGTACGAGAAGGGGAAGGTGTCCTTTCTATGCCAAGGTGACCACCCGGATCGTAAAGGGGGTCATCGAGGCCAACATGGGTGGAGGGGGCATTCTTCAGCCCCAGGCATGGAAAGAGGCCAATGTGAACATCCTGACCGACCTCGAGAACAGAGACCCTATCTCCGGGTTTCCTGTGTTCAAGGCCCTCTTGTGCCAGGTGGAGAAGGGGTAACGCCAGAATCTTTCCGGATCGATTGGCCGGTCGAGCCGTTTCGGATGGGTGCCCGAAAGAGGATGCCTTGGGTCCGATTGCCATGGACATCTTAACAGGGTTTGTCTTCCCATCCCTTCTCGTTTGTGCTATATAGAGGTTAAACGAGCTACTTCCTCGAAGGGTGAGTGGGTTTTTTCACAGCGTTTGAGGTGGTTACGAATGTCTTTTAGCCGTCCGTTCCATTGCCGAGCCCCGGAGAGGACGCCCTGGAAGCTCTGTCAAAAGCGCTTCACAAGGATGATTCTATGAAACAAGGGGAACGATAAGCCTGGACCAAGGCGGGGCCAGGGGGATCCTGATGGCGAGAGTGATCTCCATTGCCAACCAGAAAGGAGGGGTCGGAAAGACGACAACGGCAATCAACCTATCGGCGTCGATTGCCGTGGCGGAGAAAAAGGTTTTGCTGGTTGATATTGATCCCCAAGGCAACGCGACAAGCGGGGTGGGCCTGAGTAAAGAAGCCATGGGGAACACGATTTATCATGCCTTGCTTCGGGGATCGGGGCTCAAGGAAACGATCCGCCGAAGCTCTCTGGCGTACCTCGATGTGGTCCCGTCGAACGTGGATCTCATCGGTGCAGAGGTTGAGCTGATTCAGGAGAGGGACCGGGAGAGAAGGCTTGGATACCTGATGAAGGAGGTGGAACATCTCTACGATTATATCTTGATCGATTGCCCTCCCTCGCTGGGGCTTCTGACGATCAACTCCCTCACCGCCGCCCACTCGGTGATCATCCCCCTTCAGTGTGAGTATTATGCCATGGAGGGCCTCAGTCAGCTTCTCAAAACGATCCATCGCATCAAGCAAGGTCTCAATCCCCGGCTGGTGATCGAGGGTATTCTGCTGACCATGTTCGACGTTCGAAACAATCTCTCGCACCAGGTGGCCCAAGAGGTAAGAAACCACTTCAAGGACAAGGTCTTTGCCACCATGATTCCCCGAAACATAAGGCTGAGCGAGGCCCCGAGCCATGGGAAGCCCGTTCTTCTTTACGATATCCACTCAAAGGGGGCAGAGAGCTACCTGAATCTGGCAAAGGAAATCCTGGCCAATGGGGAAGCAGGTGTCCGTTGACGAAGGATCCGTTCCGGAAAGACGGCCCCCCTTCTGGCAAGCGAAGAAGGTTCGCCGGGGTGCTGGTAGGATGTAACAACCCAACCCCATCGAGCAAATTGTTGGAAAAGATATGGGAACAAAGCGCGTGGCATTAGGAAAGGGCCTTGGAGCCCTTCTTCCAGAGGTGGAACAGGAGGAAGGGCGAACCATCGTCTCCTGTGGCATTGAGGAGGTTTTCCCCAATCGGAGCCAACCCCGGAGATATTTTGACGAGGAGAGGCTTCGGGAGCTTGCTGACTCCATCAAGAAGAAAGGTATTCTCGAACCCCTGATCGTTCGTCGTAGGGAACAGGGATACGAGATTATCGTGGGAGAACGTCGATGGCGGGCAGCCCAGAAGGCCGGCTTGAAGGAAGTTCCGGTGATCGTGAAGGAGGTGGAGGGTGTTGAAGCCCTCGAGATGTCTCTCATTGAGAACCTCCAGAGGGAAAACCTCAATCCCCTCGAGGAAGCTGAGGGTTATCAGCGTCTGGTTGAAGAGTTCGGTTTGAGCCAGGAAGAGGTGGCGGCCCGAGTGGGCAAGGATCGAACGACGGTGGCAAACACCCTTCGCCTGCTGCGGCTCTTACCGGAAATAAGGCAATACCTTCTTCAGGGCCAGTTAAGTGCAGGCCATGCCCGAGCCATCCTGAGCCTCGACTCAGAGGAGAGACAAAAAGAACTCTGCGGGCTCATTCTCCAGAAGGGGCTTTCGGTTCGCGAGGCAGAGGCCTTTGCGAAGCAATGGACGAAGAGGCGCCGGAGGGAAACCCCATCGGACCGGGATCGAGAAGCCTTCGAGGTGCAACTTCAGGCCCTTCAGGAAGCTCTGATGCGCCGCCTGGGCACAAAAGTCCAGATCCTGACAAAAGGAAACCGGGGGAAGGTGGAGATCGAATATTACTCGTCGGAGGACCTCGAAAGGATCGTCGAAACGATCCTGGGGCGGGAAGCCTGAGTGAGCGTGTGAACGAGGAGGCGACACCATGACCGGACCGAAATCTTTCTTTACCAAGACGGATTCCAAAGTCTCGTTCCCATCTTCGGAAGAGATCACGGCCTTCCTCGGGAAGGAAACGGTCTTCGAAGGAAAGATGACCTTTCAGGGAATATTTCGGCTGGAAGGGAAATTCGATGGAGAGATCTTCCAGAGCGGAACCCTTGTGGTTGGAGAAACGGGTGTGGTGAAGGGAAAGATCGCTGTCCAGGCCATCATCATCCACGGCCTGGTAGAGGGGGAGATAGAAGCCGGCAGCCGTGTTGAGATTCACTCCACGGGGAAGTTTTGCGGAAACCTCTTTACGCCGGTCTTCGTGATCCATGAAGGAGGTTTCTTTCAAGGTCAGTGCCAGATGGAGCGAATCCCAGAGAAAGTGGAGAAAGAAGGGGAAGGGGGAGAGGAAGGGGAAGAAGGGAAACTCCGACCCCTTTTTTTGAAAAAAGGCCCGCCTTTGTCGACTTCATGATTTGTCCGTGTGGGGTCTCCGATCTTCCCGCTCTACGGCGTGAGCCTTGAACAGGGCCGTGAAAGACAGACTCCTTAAGCCAAACCAAAGGGGTTCAGGGCTGAGGGATACGGGGTGTCATGCGCTGAGGATCAGGCGTTTGACAACGTTGGGAGGATATGTTAATTCATTCACAATTTTCGGTGAACCGATGCCCCTTAGTCAAAAACCTCAACGATTTAGAGATGATTGGGTGAGGTATGGAAGCGTTGGAGCCGAAATGATGGCATCGGTTTTGGTGGGAGCCCTGGGAGGGTACGGGCTTGATTACCTTCTGAAGACCAAGCCCTGGTTTCTCATTATCGGATTTGTCCTGGGGGCTATGGCTGGATTTCGAACCCTTTTTCGACTTCTCGATCGGGATGGGAAAAAGAAGGGCTGAAATGGATCGTGTGATGCTTGGCGCTGTGGTCGGTGTGACGCTAGCCGGGCTAAATTTTCTCGTCTCCACCTGGATCTCTTCCAAAGTTAAGTTCCGCGCCAAACTCACCGCCGTGGCCGTGATCCTTGCAGGCTTTATCGGCCGTCTCGGGGCGTTGGGCCTTCTTTTTTATGGCCTTTCGAGGGTGCAAGGGGTTCATTTTCAGACCGCCCTGCTGACATTCGCCGGTGCCTTCACGGTTTGCTTGGCCATCAAAACTACCCGCTTCTACCGAAGGGTTAAATCCCTGACCCCTGAGATGTGAGGAAAAGACCCATGGAACTGATGGAGCATCTCCAAACCCATGTCCTTGTGCCGATTACGATTAGAGGCGTTGATCTATCGATCACCAACGCCGTGGTGATGATGTGGATCGCCTGCGGGTTGGTCTTTCTCACCCTTGTCTTCGCAGGTCGCGCAGGCCGATTGATCCCAAAAGGGCTTCAGAACGTGATGGAGTCCATGGTCTCTTTCTTACGACAGACTTTTATCGAAGAGATCCTCGGCGAGGAAAACGTATCGTGGTTCCCTTTTGTGGCCACCCTTTTCTTTTTCATCCTTTACTGCAATCTCTTAGGTCTGATCCCGATCCCGGCTATCGGCTTCACGGCAACGAGCAACATTCTGGTCACAGGCTCCCTGGCCGTGGCCGTCTTTTTCTGTGTCCAGGGCGTGGGAATCTACAAACACGGGGTTTGGGGCTATCTCAAGAAATTCGTGCCGAAAGGGGTCCCCTTGAAGGTCGTTCTCATCCCCATCATGATGGTGATCGAGATCATCAGCCTTTTCGCCAAGCCCTTTTCCCTGGCGGTCCGACTTGCAGCCAACATGACCGCCGGCCATCTGGTGATTCTTGTCTTTTTGTCCATGATCATCATGTTTCGATCTTACCTGATCGCTCCGATTTCGGTGGGGATGGCCACGGTGATGATGGCTTTTGAGGTTTTTGTGGCTTTGATTCAGGCCTTCATCTTTTCCATCCTGGCCACGATGTATATCGCCGAAGCGAGTGCGTCTGAACACTAAGAAGAACCTCCGTCGAGGGGCTCGGCGGAAGGAGAAAAAGTTTCAGTTCAAGAAAGGAGGTTCGAGATGGAGCCGGTTGGTTTTGCTTATCTGGGAGGAGGTTTGAGCATCGGGTTGGCAGCCCTTGGGACGGGGATCGGTATGGGCATCCTCGTAGGAAAAACGGTGGAGGGAATGGCCCGTCAGCCCGAGGTCTCGGGGTTGCTTCGTACCACCATGATTCTCGGCATCGCCTTCGTCGAAGCGTTGGCCCTCTATGCCTTGGTCATCAGCTTCTTGTTGATCTTCAAGTGATTGCCGGCCGTGGCCTTGTGGCCCCGTTTTCAACGGATTGAAGAAAGAGGGAGGCGACTATGCCAAAATTTGAACCGGGGTTAGTCTTCTGGACGTGGATCTCCTTCATCGTCCTTCTCATCCTTTTGAAGAAGTTTGCCTATCCCCAGATCCTGAAGGGGTTAAAGAAGAGGGAGGAGACGATTCAGCAACAGCTTGAGGAGGCCCGCCGAACGAAGCAGGAAGCCCAAAGTCTGCTCGAAGAATACCGGCAACAGCTTGCCGAAGCACGTTCCGAAGCCCAGAAAATCATTAACGAGGGGAAGCAACTCGGCGAGAACATGCGCAAAGAGATCCTGCAAAAGGCCCAGCAAGAGTCCAACGAGATCGTTAAGCGAGCCCAGGAGGAGATCGAGCTTCAGAAGCAGAAGGCCCTTTTGGAATTGAAGGAGAGGATTGCCGACCTTTCCCTCGCTGCGGCATCAAAGATCATGAAGAAATCCCTCGATCCGAAGGATCATCAGCGCTTGATCGAAGACTACCTTGCCCAGATCGGAGAGCTCTATGGGAAGTGATCCTCTCGTCATGGCCTACGCGCAAGCCCTTTTTCAGTTGGTTCGGGCCGAAGGGCTTCTGGATCGAGTGGAAGAGGAGCTGACGCGCTTTCAGAAGGCCATCGAATCGCATGCGGCGTTGAAAGAGTTTCTCAGTGCCACCACCATCTCCCCCGAGGGAAAGAAACGGGCCCTGTCCGAGATCTTTGGCCAGGCCCTTTCGCCCCTCTTGATGCATTGGATCGAGACCGTCGTCGATCACGGCCGCCAGAGAAGGCTCCCTGCCATGATCGAGGCCTTCTTCAGCCTCGCGGAGGAGGCTCGGGAAAAGATAACGGCCGAGGTGATCACGTCGATCCCTCTGCCTGAAAACCTGACAAGACGCTTTGAGGAAGAGCTTTCCAAAGTGACCCGCAAGAGGGTTTTCGTCAAGCCCCTGGTCGACGAGTCCATCCTGGGCGGCGTGATCGTGAGGCTTGGGGATAAGGTGATCGACGGGAGTCTTCGGCACCGTCTTGAAGAGGTCAAGCAGGAGATGATGAGATCGTAACCCCGGACGGGGTCTGAAGGGGTTTCATCCCCATGCCTTCCGCTCACCGCAAAGAGAGGGCGCGAAGGTGAGAGAGAGGTGTAGGTCGTGGACTTGAAAATCAATCCGGAAGAGATATCCTCCATCCTCAAGCGGCATATCGAACAATATCAAGTCAAGGTCGAGATGGAGGAGGTGGGAGAGGTCATCGAGGCAGGAGACGGAATCGCCCAGATCCGAGGTCTTCCGAGCTGTATGGCCGCCGAAATGCTCGAGTTTCCCCAAGGCATCTACGGGGTGGCCCTCAACCTGGATGAAGACAAGATAGGGGCCATGATCCTTGGCGATTACACCGAGATCGAGCAGGGAGATCCGGTCCGGCGAACCGGCCGAGTTCTTTCGGTGCCCGTGGGTGATGCCCTGGTGGGAAGAGTTGTCAATGCCTTGGGTCAACCGATCGACGGTCGAGGTCCCATCCGGACCGAGAAGATGCGCCTCATCGAAGGCCGGGCCCCAAGCGTGGTGGAGAGGCAACCGGTGAAGGAACCGCTTCAGACGGGGCTCAAGTGCATCGATTCGATGATCCCCATTGGCAGGGGGCAGCGGGAGTTGATCATCGGTGACCGGCAGACGGGAAAGACAGCCATTGCTGTCGATACGATCCTCAACCAGAAGGGAGGAGACGTTTTCTGCATCTACGTTGCCATCGGTCAAAAGCAGTCGACCCTTGCAGCCGTCGTCAACACCCTCGAAGAGTACGGGGCCATGGAATATACGATCGTCGTGGCGGCCACAGCGAGCGATCCTGCGCCCATGCAATACCTTGCTCCTTATGCGGGCTGCACGATAGGCGAGGAGTTTCGAGATACGAAGCGCCATGCCCTGGTGATCTACGACGACCTCTGGAAGCACGCCGTGGCTTATCGTCAGATTTCCCTCCTTCTTCGGAGGCCGCCGGGAAGGGAGGCCTTCCCGGGAGATATCTTCAACCTCCATTCGAGGCTTCTGGAACGGGCTGCCAAGCTCAGCGACGAGCTGGGAGGAGGCTCCTTGACCGCTCTGCCCATTGTGGAAACCCAGGCAGGCGATTTCTCGGCCTACATCCCGACCAACGTCATCTCCATCACCGATGGTCAGATCTATCTTGAAACCGACCTTTTCTATGCCGGCGTTCGGCCTGCCGTCTCCGTGGGTCTTTCGGTTTCGCGGGTCGGCGGAAACGCACAAATCAAGGCGATGAAGAAGGTCGCGGGGATGCTCCGACTCGACTTGGCTCAGTATCGCGAACTGGTCACCTTTGCCAAGTTCGGATCGGAATTGGACAAAGCGACCCAGGCTCAGATCACCCGGGGCGAACGGTTGGTCGAGATCCTGAAGCAGCCCCAATACATGCCGATGCCGGTGGAGGATCAGATCATGATCATCTTCGCCGGCGAAAATGGCTATCTCGATGATCTCCCTCTCGAAAAGGTGAAGGATTTCGAGGCGGGTTTCTATCCCTTCGTTCGAGACCGATATCCCATGATCCCGAAGGGAATCCGCGAAACGAAGGAACTGTCGGAAGAACTGACCAAACTCCTTCATCAGGCCATTCAGGAGTATAAGAAGAATTTTGTCGTCTCAGCATGAGCGGGGCTTCGGGGACCCTGAGGAATCGAAAGGTTTTCCCCTTCGTGCCATCGGCGAGACGACCCGCCGCTTTTTCGTGTAAGGAACGAGGGCATGCTCGGAACCAAGGAGATCAAGCGAAGAATTCGTAGCGTCGTCAGCATCCAGCAGATCACCCGCGCCATGGAGATGATCGCTGTGTCGCGCCTCAAGCGGGCTGAAGAGAGGCTTCGTTCCGCGAGGCCTTACGCAGAGAAGATCCAGGAGCTGATGGAAAACCTTGCCCCATCCCTTCCCAAGATCGACCATCCCCTTCTCGCCAAGAGAGAGGTCCGGCGGATCGGGTTGGTCCTCATTACGTCGGACAAAGGGCTTTGCGGAGGCTACAACGCCAACGTCATCGCTCATGCCACGCGGTTTATCGAGGAACATAAGAGCCAGGAGATCTCCCTCATCCTTGTGGGAAGGAAAGGCCACGATTTCTTTCGACGAAGGACTTATCCCATCGATCACACGCTCCTTCAACTTTCCAAAGAGATCAGCCTTCAAGAGGTGAAGGAGATCTGCGGCGTGGTCACAAAAGGTTTTGAGGAAAAACGCTACGATGAGGTCGATCTGATTTACACCCGCTATCAGTCCGCCATGGTGACGCGGCCGACTACGTTGAGGTTACTCCCCCTTGAGAGCTCGGAGATTTTGACGAAGGGCCCTTCGTGGAAGGGGGAACCTCTCTTTGAACCCTCGGCCGAAGAGATCATGGCCTTCCTTCTTCCCAAGTATCTTGAGGCCCAGGTTTACAAAGGCCTTGTTGAATCCGTGGCAAGCGAACAGGGTGCCCGGATGGTCTCCATGAAGTCGGCCACGGATAACGCTGAGGAGATGATCTCCACGCTCACCCTCACCTACAACAAGGCAAGACAGGCTTCCATCACCAAGGAAATTCTCGAGGTAACAACCGGCGCTGAGGCCCTCAAATTCGCCCGGGAGAGGAAAGAGTCAAAGGAGGTATGACCTTGAAAGTGGGAAAAGTGCTCAGGGTGATCGGTCCGGTGGTCGATGTTGTCTTTTTTGGAGAGGAACTGCCGGCCATCTACAATGCGATTCGCATTATGCGTCCGGACGGTACCCCTCTCATTATCGAAGTCGCCCAGTACCTGGGCGAAAACGTGGTCCGCTGCATCGCCACCTCCACGACCGATGGATTGGTCCGTGGAATGGAGGCCGTGGATACGGGAGAACCGATCACGATGCCTGTGGGCCGTGAGACCCTCGGCCGGGTCTTTAACCTGTTGGGCGAACCGATTGACAAATTGGGCGAATGCCCGGCGAAGAAACGCTATCCCATTCACAGGCCGCCACCCCCCTTTGAAGAACAAGTCCCTGCGAACCAGGTCTTTGAGACGGGTCTCAAGGTGATCGATCTCCTCGAGCCCTACGCAAAAGGCGGAAAGGTGGGGCTCTTCGGCGGAGCCGGTGTGGGCAAGACCGTCCTCATCATGGAGCTCATCCGTAACATCGCCACCGAGCACGGAGGCTTTTCCGTTTTTGGGGGTGTGGGAGAGCGAACCCGTGAGGGCAACGACCTCTGGCTCGAGATGAAGGCCTCTGGGGTTATCGACAAGACGGTTTTGGTCTTCGGCCAGATGAACGAGCCTCCGGGAGCCAGGCTTCGTGTGGGCCTTTCGGCCCTCACCCAGGCAGAGTATTTCCGTGACGAAGAAGGGCAAGATGTGCTCCTCTTCATCGATAACATCTTCCGATTCGTTCAGGCGGGCTCGGAGGTTTCCGCTCTGTTGGGCCGGATGCCTTCGGCCGTTGGCTACCAGCCTACCCTTTCAACGGAGATGGGCGAACTTCAGGAGCGCATCACCTCCACCAAGAGGGGCTCCATCACCTCTGTTCAGGCCATCTATGTGCCCGCGGACGACCTGACCGACCCTGCTCCGGCAACGACCTTTTCCCACCTCGATGCCACCACCGTTCTTTCGCGGCAATTGGCAGAGCTGGGCATTTACCCTGCTGTGGACCCCCTCGATTCGACTTCACGAATCCTCGATCCCCGTATTGTGGGAGAGGAGCATTACCGGGTCGCTCGGGGAGTCCAACAGGTCCTCCAGCGATACAAGGAACTCCAAGACATCATCGCGATCCTGGGAATGGAGGAGCTTTCAGAAGAGGATAAGCTGATCGTAGCCCGAGCAAGAAGGATCCAGCGCTTCCTTTCCCAGCCGTTCTTTGTGGCCGAGCAATTTACAGGAACCCCGGGGAAATATGTCTCCTTGCCCGATACGATTCGGGGGTTTAAGGAGATCTTGGAAGGAAAGTACGACGACCTTCCTGAGCAGGCCTTCTACATGGTGGGAAAGATCGAAGAGGTCGTGGAAAAGGCCAAACGATTGAGCGGCGGAATGGCCTGAGGAACAACGAAAGTATCGGGTCTGAAAAAGGGGCGAAGCTTCGACGATGGAAAATGGGTCTCTCCACTTGGATGTGGTCACTCTTAAAAAAGTGGTCTTCAGCGAACCGATCCAATCGATTGTGGCTCCTGGAACGGTGGGCTATTTCAGTATCCACGTCGGGCATACGCCCTTTGTGTCCAGTCTCAAAACAGGTGTCGTTCAGGCAATCCGGTTGAATGGGGAAAAGCTGATCCTGGCCATGACCGGCGGATTCCTCATGACAGATGGGAAAAAGGTCATCCTTCTCGCCGACGCAGCCGAGAGACCCGAGGAGATCGACGTAGCCCGTGCTCAGGCCGCAAAGGAGAGAGCCGAAAAGAGACTGGCCGAACGAAGCCCGGATATTGATATCGACCGGGCCAAAGCCGCCCTCCTACGGGCCCTGACTCGCCTGAAGGTCGCTGGGGCTTCGTGAGAAGTTCCTTCCTTAAGAAAGCACGTCAAGCAAACGGTCCAAAAGGGGCCTGGCCTCGGCCTCTGAGAGACAATACCGCATCTCCGTAAACCTCTTTCTGAATCGGGCGACCTCCTCTGCCATGGGACGATCGTAGAGAATGATCTCCTTCATATAGGCCGCGAGCTGGGCGAAGTCGGCCTCCTTCATCCCGAAGCGCGTCATCTCCTGGGTTCCCATTCTCAGGCAGCTGGCCGAGGTAAAGCCTTCGTCGTCCGGTGCCGCCTGGTAGTTTAACACGATGTTATTCTCCTCCAACCGATTGGCCATCAGGGGCCCCAAGCGGTAGCCTACCCTCAAGATCACCTGATGGGTCTCCGTGTAGCCCAATTTCGGATCGCCTTCGACGGAGAGACCTTCGTCCCGAAGGGCTTTGGCAAAGGCCTTGGCATTCGAGAGAACCGCCTTCTGATATTCCGTCTTGAACGCGTTCATCTCGTAGGCCGCTAGCAAGAGTCCCACCAGGGTTCCCAGATGATGGTTGCTCACGCTTCCGGGAAAGACGCGGCGCACGATCGCCTCCCAGAGCTCTTCGTATTCGGTGCCTTCCTCCATGTTGCTTGCGATCAAGCCTCTCTGAGGGCCGAAGAACGTCTTGTGGGTGGAGCCCGTCACCAGATCAGCACCCTCTTGGAAGGGGTCTTGAAAATAAGGTCCCACCAATCCAAGGACATGGGCCATGTCGTAAAGGATGATCGGCTTGGGTTTGATCTCGGAAACCATCTGGGCGATCTCTCGAACCGGCTCTCGATAGATGATCATGCTCTTGCCCAAAACGATCAGTTCTGGCCGCTGGGCCTCGATCAACTCACCGGTCTTCTCCAAGTCGATCTGATAGGGGTTCTCCCTCAGCACGGGAAACGGGTAGGCCGCCGGCCTTTCGGTCATTGGATCGATGGCCACAAAGTCTCGCAGGGCTCCCAGGGGCTGAGCACTGAGGTGGCCTCCCCGGCCCAAATGGTGATTTACGACCTTTCGGATCCTTCGAGGTTCGGACTTACGATCCAGACGGTTGAGATAGTCCATCAGGCCACTGAAGACAGCCGTGTTGGCCATTTGGCCGCTGATCACCCGCGGTTCCACCTCAAGACAGCCCAAGAAGCGCCGAAGCTCCTCGCTAAGGAGGTTTTCCACTTCCTCAATGAGCTTCGTTCCTTGGTAGTAGAAGACATCCCTTTCTCCCAAACCCTTGACGAGGCGGTGTTCGGCATAGCGGCCCGATGGATCGGCGATGGTGAGAAACCGAACGAGGGGGGAGGGAGTATGTTCCGAGGGGATCAGATTGACCGTCTCCCTCTGGCGCCAGCGGGTGTTGTCGACAACCCGTGTTACCAGGGCCAAGGCGCTTTCTCCGAGGGCCTTTGGAGGTGGAAGAATCCTTCGTTTCTTCTCCTCGGGAAGGATGGGCCGCGCGTAGGGAGGGGCTTCGAGAGAGAGGTGCCTCTCCACGATCATCCCTTCGAAGGACTTTCCCCTCTGCCGGATCTCGATCTTCTCTCCCTCCTTCAGATCGGCGTCGATATAGGCCAACCCGATCGATCGCATGGCCTTATCATCGGAGGGCTCCATGAGAATTCCATCGCCAGAAAAGATCCAGTAGGGCACCATGGTGCCGCTGGTCACATGGCCTGATTTCTTGCCATGGGCCCATACCTCATAACCTTGCCGGGGAATCCCTTGGCTGCCCACAACAGCGAAGGGGAAAATCCTTTTCGGAACGACCTGTTTCTCTTTGGGCGGCAGAGGATCGCCGCCCAACCTCAGTTTCATCTCCTCGAACTGGCGCCTCAGGGCGTCGCGACCGATGAAATTCCCCTTCAACGGCGAAAAGCTCACGCCCAAACCCGGCGCGGGAGCTGCAAAGATAGGAATCTCCTTGCCTTCTTTGTCTACGCCCAACTCGTGGGCATAGAGGGGAAGGCTTGCCTCCAGTCTCAAGGTATCCCTTGCGCCCAGGCCGACCGGAACAATCCCGTTGGGAGCACCTACCTCAAGGATCCTTTCCCAGATCATTCGGATCTTCTCGCTCGGGGAAAAGAGTTCAAAGCAGATCGGCTCACCCGTATAGCCTGTTCTTGAGATCGTAACCGTGACTTGCTCGCCTTCGATCTCGCATACCCTCAAACGGTTCCTCCACGGATCGGGAAGAACCGTGTGACCTTCAACGAGAATCTTCTCGAGAACCTCCTTGGTCTTGGGACCCTGGAGGGCGATCATGCTCATCTCTTCGCTCTTGTCTTCGATGATGAGGTCGCGAAACCGCTTCTTCTGTTCCATGAACCAGTCCCAGTCTTTTTCCTTGTTGGCCGCGTTTACCACGAGGAGATATCTCGACTGGGCCATCAGCTTCCCTTCATCCAATCGATACAGGTAGGCGTCATCAATGGCTCCGCCCCACTCATCCGGGATCAAGGTGTACTGGGCCATCCCGTGTTCGAGGGCAAGGACATTGTTCGTGAGGACGTGTTGAAGAAAAGGTGTGGCCCCCTCCCCGTAGATGAGGAAGCGACCCATGTGGGAGACATCGAAAAGGCCTCCATATTTTCTCGTGCGCAGATGCTCCTCGACTATGCCGGTTTTGTAGGCCACAGGCATCTGCCAGCCTGCAAACGCGACCATCTGGCCATCATGCTCTTTATGCCACGCCCAAAGGGTTGTCTTCTTTAGATCAGTCTCCATGCCTTCGTTTTCCTCCTTGAACCCAGTAATCCCGCCTCTTGCATAGCGGAGCCCCGGAGACGAGGCCTCAGAAGCCTTCTCAAGCGGGTTTTGTTGACCCGTGAACGGTTAACGCCGACTCCACCAAAGGTGAAGCCAAGAAGACGTAACGGAACTTGGTACGGAACCTCCTTAAGATGCCCCCACAAGCCCTATCTGGCCTCCTCACCGGGGCCCTTGAGCAGGATCTATTGCAACGTTAGATTAATGACTTTCATGTAACACATGCTCCACAGGGAATCAATTTGAGAGATTTCGGTGTTGGACCCGTTTCTTAGCCCATTCACCTGAGATTACATTCCATCGATGCTGCCCCCAACTTGCCCTTTCTCCACCCGAAGCCCATACTCTTCAGGACGTTTCTTGACCTTTCAGATAGAAAAAGGGCTGTGCATCCAAGTCGTCTGCGATGCAAGAAATGAGAGGATCGGATGGTGATTTGGCCATGTTCAGGGCCTCTCGATAACGTCTTGCAAGGATTGATCATAGATTTTTCTCATCGCAAGCCCGTGCAGCCTCATACCCCTACAGGCCCCTCACTCACGCCCCCCCACTCAGGCATAACGGGCACTACATCCGTAAAGGCCTCCGCCTCGGCACGGATCTGCCGCCCGAGTATGGCAACCATTTGTTCCCTCATAACCACCCTCCTGACAAGTGCCACCCTTTGCGGAAGAGAAGGGGGTTCAAACGTCCAAAGATAAGAGTCAGACCCAATGGCTGTAAGATAATTCTGGAGACAGAGCCGACGCTCCTTTGGGTAGTGCGAGGGGTCTAATTCCTTTGCGGGCCAGAGACCAACGAAAACAATCTCCGAAAGTGAGGGAGTCTTTGGTGGTTTTGTTTCCTCGCCACGGCACCACCCGCTGCTCAAAACGGTCGCACAAACCGCAACGCATAGATAACGCAACACGGAGCTCACTGCCTTCCCCGTCCGACATTCCCCATGCTCGTTCTTATGCCGCCCAACGCTCGGGCTCAGACGCGTCAGCGCGTCAGCGCCGCCGTCGCCTGGAACCCGTTGTTAGGCCCTTGTTTGCCAAAGAACCAATGCATTATGTTTTGCTATTAGTTCGCGTATCATTGGGACTAACTCACTTGGCACTTCCATGACCGTCTGGCCCTTCGTTTCAAATGCCGCCTCGTCCTCAGCAACGGCTTCTTCCTCGGATTGCGATTCATAATGGGCTAGTACCCTTCTCACACGTTCAGCGTCCCAACCTGGGGGAAATTCACTTTGTTTCACTTTTCTTTCTCCTCCTGCGGCGACGATATGCAATTAATGGCTTACCTCGCAGTTCATAGGCTGTGATTACAAACACACTATTTGGTTCCGGATCAGGAACTTAAATTACCCTGAGATAACGTCCCTGCTGTCGTCCTACCAATCGCCACTCGAGATCCTTCTCTCCCCGGCCGGTCTTCTCCTGGATTGAAAAGAACCTCTTGGACCTCTGTTTCTTTAACATCGTGCCCATAGATATGAGGTTGTTCAGTTTCTGGATCGATGTAATAGCGAATTTTCAATGCAATTATACCATCTTTTCTATTATTTTCTTAGGCGAACGATCGATTTGGGAGGAAGCTCATTCACCAGAGGTGTACGATCCACAAGGATCGGAACATCCAGGGGCATCTGGCGAAGCGATATCGGAAGGAGGCCACCGGCGTTTCAAGACCGCTTTGGAACAGAACAGCTATGAAGATGCCAAGGGGATGCTTCGAGAGTTTGAGCAACGGTTAAGAGGGATCAATGAATCGGCTGCCGACTCGCTGCTGG
>Ga0123519_10003121_pt1 | contig 27667 bp, 25 predicted proteins | sample YelNatPaOPRAMG02_FD_87396 | JGI IMG/M metagenome (GOLD analysis project Ga0123519, IMG submission 87396) | Hot spring microbial communities from Yellowstone National Park - Yellowstone National Park OP-RAMG-02 (version 2) | ecosystem: Environmental > Aquatic > Thermal springs > Hot (42-90C) ...
CGCTGCGCAATGCATCTTCGGCGCACCGACTTTCCGATACTATGCCCTTGCATACGGCATCAAGACAATTCTTAGCAGATCAGGAAAGGCATACTCCCCAAGAAAAAACAGGAAGGGGGACCATTTTTCCAACTACCCCTCTTCGCTACATAATTTTTTGGGGAAACTCCTGACTAATGGTATCTTGACTCGAAATCCGACAAGCATCATTATGACGTTGAGTATGCCTAAATATGGCCTGCTGACAGCCTCATACGAAAGCCTACTGGATAGGCAATTAATAACGAATGTGGCATGGATATCTTGTGCCAAAACATTCATAGGTCGTGGTGAATTTTGGTTAATTATCACCAAACTGCCCAATGCCTGCTCTTAACGTGGATCCTCTTATCCTTTTCGCTTGATGCAAAGGCGGCGGACATTTTTTCCAGCCAGCATGGCGTCCGTCTCACCGCGGCCAAGCAGGACGCTATCAGATGCCCCCTGCTGCCGTCTTTGCCTTCGGGTCTGTCCGTGCCGCTGCCGCCGACGCCCGAGGAGGAGCGAGACTGGCGAACAAATGCGCCGCACCCCGACGTCCGAAAGATAGTCGAAGGCATGGGCAAGTACGCGGGAATGATCCTCATTCCGGCTGGGCATTTCGACATGGGAAGCCCAGAAGGTCAAGGCCGTGTGGACGAAAGACCTGTTCGGAAGATATTCGTGAAAGACTTCTACATTGCCAAGTACGAGACGACGTGCCAGGAATTCTGCGACTTCTTGAACAACAAGGGGGCGTCGTCTGCTCGAGATGGCAGCCTGAGAATCAAACTCGACCACCCCGACTGCCCGATTCATAAGTGCGGCAAGCTCTACAAGCCCAAGGATGGGCAAGAAAATAAACCGGTGGTATATGTGTCGTGGTATGGCGCTCAGGAGTATGCGGCGTGGGCAGGCGGTCGCCTTCCCACCTCGACGGAGTGGGAGAAGGCGGCTCTTTTCACGAGCCGTTATCCTATGCCGGACAACCTCGCCATGCCCGTAGAGACCGAGAGCGCGGACGTACAAGACGCCCTTCCTGGGCGGAAAGGCGTCGCCGGAATGCTCGGAAATGTGTGGGAGTGGTGCGCTGATTGGTATCCCCAGGATCATCAATACGAACCGCCGGCAGAGAATCCAGAAGGTCCTGCAACCGGCGCCGAAAAGGTTATCAGAGGGGGCTCATGGGCGTCCACCGATGCGTCGAAGCGAATCCAAAACATTCATAGGGCGTATCCGGGCGGCTACTACAAAACGGTAGGCTTCCGCATCGTCAAAGATTGAGCCGTTGCAACAACGTTCAGAAATGCTTCCGGTATGAAAATCAAATCGTTTCCCACGTTGGTTCATAAAGAGGGCCTGGCTGCGCTCACGGCAGCGTCGGCGCTTTTGATATTGTCAGCAATCGCGGATGCGCCGCTTCAGGGGCCCGCAGACCCCGCCTCGTCCGCCGCGCCCCACATCAAGGCGCCATGGATATTCGTGGGCATCCAGTTTATGCTCAAATTCATGGATCCTCTCGTAGCAGGCGTCTTGATTCCGCTAGGTTTTCTCATGGTTTGGGCGGCGCTGCCGTTTGTTGGCGGCTCCCAACGTCAGACAAGGTGGGCGTTTTTTTCCACGTTGCTGGCGGTCGTTGCCTGCTCGCTTTTGGGATATTTTTTGTAACGCGTCTCTCGTAATGAAGCGATTCCTCCTCATTCTCTCCCTCCTCGGACTGCTCTTTGCGCTCGCGATTGTGGCGTATCGAGATCGCCATCCCATGTGGAAGACGTACCAAATCAAAGGCATTCAGCGAGCCATGGAACGCGTGCAGGCCGATATCGAGACGGCGGACAATCCGGAAAAAAAGTCGGCGCTTCTCGCTGAGCTGGAGCATTTGCGCAGAAGAGAACCCCAGATTATCGAAGTCAAACCCTTTGGCGGAAAGCTTTCCGGGGAGAGATGTCTGTCATGCCATTTCGGCATAGAGGATTTGTCGGCTTCGCATCCCAACGCAGTGTTCGGATGCGTCATTTGCCACGGGGGCAATGGATTGGACCTCACGGTAAAAGGCGCGCACGCAGGTTTGAGAGGGGGACGGAACCCTGCTCGGCTGGATGTGGCAGCCGTCAGTTGTGGGACGAGCAATTCGCAGATCGCGGGATGCCACTCGCATCGAGAAGATCCACTGTTGAACCGCGTCGTCAATGTCCCCCGCGGTCTCATGGCGACCAACGCTGGTATCATCAGCATTCTTCGTTTTCAATGGGGCCTGGATCAAGAGAGCGTCAGCCGCTTCGGGATCCGCGGGGTCTCGGATGGAAAGACGAGCCTTGCGCCCATTCCAAAAGAGATCAGTCCTGACGGCGTGCTTGATCTCTCGGTCAGCCACTTCCGAAAATTCTGCGCAGCGTGCCATCTCTGGGCGCCGGTCGCGCGTGACGACCTCGACCGCCTTGCGGGGTGCGCTGCATGTCATGCTCCTTGTCACGAGGACGGCAGATATAGGGGAGGCGACCCGACGATCGATAGGACCTCGGGTGGCCACGCCGCGACGCACACGATTACCGCACGCATCCCTGATGAGCGATGCCGAGGCTGTCACCACAGAAGCGGGCGGATTGGCCTCAATTATCATGGGCAGATGGAAAGCGAACAGTACGGGACCCCCTATGTGAGAGGCGGCCTGAGCGACAACACTCTCAGCGACGGACGGTTCGTCCTTGACCTTGTTCCAGACATTCACCACGAAAAGGGGATGGGATGCATAGATTGCCACACCGCCCAAGATACCATGGGCGACGGCGCTGTCTTCAAGTTCATGAAAGACCAGATCGAGATTAGATGCGAAGACTGCCATGGAGGCTACACGTCACCACCGACCGCCATGCAGGTAAAAAAAGGTGATCCTTTGGTTGACGCGACCATCCGAATAAATGCGTATGTCAAAGCGCGGGAAGGAGATACCATCCTCGCCACGTCAAAGGGCAGACCTTTGCCCTCTGTCCGCAAGACCGACAAAGGCTTTGTGCTCGTAAGCAAGCTTACAGGAAAAGAGCATCCAGTGAAAATAGTCACCGGCGACAGAAAAGGCCATGCTATGCCCGGACACCAGCGCCTTGAATGCGATTCGTGTCACAGCGCCTGGAGCCCTCAATGCTACGGGTGCCATCAGGCGATTAACTTCGGCGCGCAAGGTTTTGACCATGTGTCCGAAACGTTTACCGCCGGTCAGTGGGTCGAGGGGAGGAGCTATTTCCGTTTTGAAGGAAACATCTACGGAATTAATTCACGAGGCAGGGTAGGCGTGATGGTTCCAGGCTGTCAGGTGTGGAATACTGTGGTGGACGCAAAGGGATCAGCGGCGCGGCCATATGACTCGTTGATTATGAAACTGAAGAATGGCATGACGTCCGTGGCTATGGGCTCCACCCACCCTCACACCACGCGACGTGAGGTCCCCAGATGCGTCGATTGTCATCTCAATGCCAAGGCCCTTGGACTCGGCGACGGCGCGTTGACGTGGTCAGAGGCCGAGAATCGGTACGAAATAAACCCCGTCTATGATTCACGTGGGTCGGGTCTAAAAATTTCATACCCATTGGAAGCATTAACGTCGCCAAACGGGTCTCAGCTTCAAAGTACATCCCACAGATTATCCCGGGGGTTCAATGCGGAGGAGCTTCAAAGGATAACGGGAATCGCTCCCTGCCTCGCGTGCCATGATCGGTACGACGATCCTGTTTGGCAGCGCCCTGGTCCGTATCGAGAAACCCCGGCTTGCCAAGAGGCCTTGGCAAGGATGGAAGCTTCTGAATGAATTCGGTTACAGGAACGACTCAAGCCAATGATTGCGCCATGACGCCAATTCCAGCTTTTGGGCCGAAATTGCCACGATCTTTCACAGAATCGCCAAGGGTGCAATTGCCGCTCCAGCCACTGGGTAAGCGTTTGTGAGTGGCAGTTGCAGCGCTGACGTCGCTGTCATGGCAACGTGGCCCCGGAAACGAGGAGGAGGACTTCTCTCACAACCTTTGCGATGGTGATGCGGCCTACCTCAGACGGGTCCAGGTCAGGGTTGAGCTCGACGACATCCGCGCCAACAATCTGAAAGGATTGCATCATCCGGAAAAATCTTTCCAGGTCTGCATAGAACAAACCGCCCGGTTCAGGGTTCCCTGTGGCCGGCATGCATGCAGGATCCAAGACATCTACATCGATCGTGAGATAGACGGGTCTGCTCGCGATGCAGCGCGCGAGCTGCCGTGGAGAAAGGGTCTGCCACGCCAGCAGCGTCTCATGGTTTCTCATCCATTCGAACTCTTCCTTGAGGCCGGATCTCACGCCCACTTGGATTATTCTGTCCGGTCCGATTGCCTCGGCAATGCGCCGCATCACCGTGGCATGATTGAGGCGCATGCCTTCATAGTCGCTGCGAAGATCGGTATGAGCGTCCAGTTGCATCACGACGCATCCAGGATGTACCGTATCCACTGCCTTTACGATCGGCAGGGTTATCGTGTGTTCTCCTCCAAGAGACAATGGAATAGCCTTTTTCTCCAAAATGTGAGCCGCTGTTTCTTGGATCAGATCGAGGCACGGTTCGATACGATTGTCCTTGAATTCGATGTCGCCGATGTCGCTGAAGGGCGCGTCCGACAAATCTCGCCAAAAAAGCGGTGAAAAAGTCTCGATGGATTCAGACGACGCCCTGATGGCTTCTGGCGCCTTGTGGCACCCGTGTCGATATGTTGTCGTCATGTCCAGAGGACAACCCAGCAGCGCAGGTCGTCCCGCCATCAGTTGAGTCGAAGAAGAGCCAATGAATGGCTGGGTCGCACGCATGAGAGCTCCCTTAGAGAACTGACCAGTCCGCGAATTATCCCGCCAACATCGCCGCGGTAAATTCGGGTAGAGCAAAAGCCGCCGTGTGGACAGCCTCGTTGTAGTACGCCAAATTCGGAGGGAGAACCCGCGGGAGCGTTTTGTCAGTCTCCACGGGCGATTGCTCGCTCTGCGAACAATACGTGAATGACCACAGGCCGCCGGGGTATGATGGTATGGTTGCTAAGTACGGATACACACGATGCGTCCCGAAAACGCTGCGGAGGTTTTTCACAGCATTTGCGAAGACGGTTCTCATAAACAGAGGGCTTTCTGTCTGAAATACGGCAGCGCCCGTGGTAGTTAAAGCTTCTTTCACCGACTCATAAAACGACTTCCTAAACAAAACCTCGCCGGGTCCTACTGGATCCGTGGAATCGACGAACACGACATCGAAATCTCGATGAAATCGCTTGACAAATTCAGCCCCGTCTTCGTGGACAATGGCGACGCGGGGATCATTCAGGCCGGCAGACAGACTCGGGAAGAACGTACGGCACACGTCCACCACCATGGGGTCTATTTCACACAAGACGCAAGATTCTATGGTGGAGTATTTCACAATCTCGGTGACCGTACCGCCATCACCGCCTCCGATGACAAGGGCCTTCCGAGGAGAAACCACGGTGTTCATAGCAGGATGAACGAGCATCTCATGATAGATAAAGGTGTCAGCCTCGGTGACCATGAAACACCCCTCCAATATGAGAACGCGGCCAAGCCTTTCGGTCTCATATACCTCTATGGTCTGAAATGGGCTCTTGCCCGCAAATAATTTTTGCGAAAATCGGACAGAAAATGCAGTGAGATCCTCGAATCGCTCCGTAAACCATTCAGCTTCATTTAAGGACATAGTATCACTCCGGCAAAAACAGCCCCCACTGATTTCACGACTACAGTTGCTGCAATGCTTTTGATTTCTTTGATGGGTCGTTTCCTGACGCCCTCCATACCTTCTATGACCATGTAGCGAGCCTGCTGCTCCCAAATGTCAGGGTCTCCCAACCCGCTGCATTCCATGATGAGCCCCGCCTCGTTTTCATCGACAGGGATACCCACGGCGACCGCCGCGCTTATCCTCTGACCCGGCTGATCCGACACGCATTCCGCGTACGCCAGGGGAACGAAAGAGCCCTTCGGCAGGGGGAATGCTTTTGTCTCGGTTACCCCTGGGGGCAAGATGCTGCTCAGTTTGACGAGATTGGTATCCCCAACGCCGGCGTCAAGCAAGGCAGCATCAAACGCGTTCAACGCATTTGAGGCGTCTCCTGCCCCGGCAGTAAGAAAAAAGCGCGTCGGTCGCTCACAAAACATAGCGTCATCTCCCTCTCATATTGACCGCAACGACCTGTGAAAGCCCATGGTTGGCTCACATCAGGATAAAATGATTTTTGTTGCCTCGAAACGCTCCGAGTTCATCCGAGATTCGGACCGGCTGATGCTTGTCTAGTCTGAATCGGATTGACAGCGACTCGTAGATATTTACGCTCAATAGGCTCCAAAATAGTAAACCTTACCACGGAAAGCATGAAATGAAAATAGTCGGAGAGCGGACAACGCGGATGTAGAGAGGGAGGCCTTCTGCCCATATATCCTTGTGGGAAGCGCCGACATGCAAGCCGGCGCTACGTTCATTTGCGGCCCCTCCATGATGAGACGCCTGTGCTGTTAAGATTCACATCAGGGGGCGTGACGCCAATGGGAGCTCTGTCTTGGTTGTTCCTGATAGGGGCGCACAAAAGCCATTCCTGGGCTCGTACGCCGGGGCGTTGTCTCCACATCACTGACTCATCGTCGCGTCTCGTTCAGCCTTCCAATCTGGCAGGATTGAACCGTTGCCTCCATGCACACTCAAGCTCGCAACGACTGCTTTCTTGAGCGTTAAATCTACTTTCCATTCTCCCTGTTTTCCCAACCGAACTGACGCGACTTCCAGATTAGGTAGCGCCTGCTGAACAATGTTGACAGCCTGTTCTGGCGAGGCGGACACCTCTTGGGTGAATATATCCTGACCCTTGGGTAAAATTTCACCGGTTCGAGGATTGAGTTTCACGCGGGAGACTATCTTACCATCGAGCAAGAGAGTGACTTCGAGCTTTTTATCCCCCCTCTTACCTGTTTTAATGAAACTTTTGCCTACGGTCAGCTTTGGGAGAGCTCCTTTCACCGATGAGATGGCCTGTTCGGCGGTGATGGTTGGCTTTTGTTGCGCAGCGCCTTTGTCCCCATTCTTTTTTGCCGCAGCAGGTACGGCCAACAGGAGAAATAGGCATAACAGCGAGACTAAGATGCGTGATGCGTGCTTTCCGTTAATTTTCATCTGAGAAACCTCCGTAACCTTTTTCCCCAAGTATAACGAGCGATGCTTACCGCAATCTTTCACCAAGGTTACATTTTTGAAATATTTGGAGCAGGGCGCATTGGCTGGTGGAAAGCCCTTTACTCGCCAAGGGGGAGGCAGATGGTAAACGATGACCCGCGGCCGGGGACGCTTGTCACGAAGACCGCGCCTTCATGCGCCTTTACGATAGATTTCACGAGACTAAGTCCCAACCCGAGGCCTTTGTGTGACCGGCTCTTATCACCTCGATAGAGCCGTTCCCAAATTCGTGGAATCTCTTCGTTAGGGATGCCGGGGCCGGTATCGGAAATTGTTATCGTGACCCCTTTGCTGTCCTTGGTCGCATCCACCGAAATGCTCCCGCCGTCAGGAGTGTACTTCACCGCGTTGTCCAGCAAGTTCGTCAACACCTGGTGGATGCGATGAGGGTCAAGCGCTGCGGTCATGTCGGCAGCAACCCGTTCGGTGATGCTAATGTCTTTATCTTCTGCAACGCAGCGGTATAGTTCCACTGCCTCCTCGATCAATACGGCAACATTCGTCCGTTCTTTGAAGAGCGTCAGCGTCCCAGCTTCGGCTTCGGCAACGTCCATCATAATATTCAGCATGGTGATTATTCGTTCGCATTCTTCCAGACAGTCGGCCAATGCTTCTTTGCAGTCAGCGATGCCCTTGTCGGATTGAATGGCCATCTCCGCGACCGTCCGCATTCTCGTGAGAGGAGTCCGAAGGTCGTGGGCGACATTGTCCAAAGAATCCTTCATGCCCTGGACGAGTCTCTCGATGGTCTCAAGCATCTGATTAAAGAGGACGCCGAGGGCGTTGAGTTCGTCAGCGGCGGCTCCTGTAGGTACGCGCGCATCCACCGCTCCGGTGCTTATCACAGACCTGATCGTTTCTGTGAGATTTCGTATAGGTCGCAGCGATCTTGCAGCCAGAAAATAGCCCCCCATAATACCTATCAGTATGGCGGGCGCCATGGCGGCGAGGAAAACCTGTTGGAAGCGGGCCAGGATGTCTCGCCTACGTTGGATATCTCTGCCAATTTGCAAAAAATGTTCATCTGGCAAAGGAGTAGAAATAACTTCAAAGATAGCGTCTCGACCGTCCAATCGTACATGGAGAAGCTGCTCGCTTCGTTGAACAGAAAGGCGGCCGAGCGCAGTTAGGTCTGCATCAGTCCACTGATCCGGCAAGCTCAGAAAAAGCGTACTGTCATCCTTATCAGCAACCCGGACGAAAAGCAGTACAGGCTTGCCAGAATCTCTCTCTGCATTGATATGCGTTTCCAGATCGTTCAGTCCGCCTTTGTGGTACACCCTGCTGAGTTCCTTGAGTTTAGAGACGATATTCTCGTAATCTTCTTTTCGAAGGGACGACGAGAGCGACTGGTAGGCGAGGGCAAAAAGGATCGCATAGGCGCAGATCGAAACAATTGCATACCAAACAGTAAGCCGAAGGCTTAAACTTCGTCTCAAACGGTCAAGGAGACTTGAGGACATATCCCACCCCGCGAATGGTGTGGATCAATTTTTCCTCGAATTCCCTATCGATTTTATTTCTCAATCGACACACCAGCACGTCCACTACATTGGTCTGAGGATCAAAATCGTAGTTCCACACGTGTTCGAGAATCATTGTCTTGGAAACCACTCGTCCGTAGTTTCGCATAAGATATTCCAAGAGCGCGAACTCTCGCGGCTGCAAATCGATGCGTCGTCCACCCCGTAATACCTCGCGGGACAATAAATCTACCTGCAGATCGCCCGCGGACAGATGACTCGGCTGGCTCGGGGCGCTTGCGCGTCGCAGCAGCGCCTGGATACGGGCAAGCAGCTCTGAAAATGCAAAGGGCTTCACCAAGTAATCATCGCTCCCGACCTCCAGGCCGCGAATTCGATCCTCGACTGATCGTTTCGCACTCAATACGATAATCGGCGTGTAATTTTTTTGACGCCTCATTTCTCGAATCAGGCTCAAGCCGTCTCTCCGAGGGAGCATGATGTCTATGATGCAGACGTCGTATGGCTCTGTGAGAGACAGATGCAAACCGATCTCCCCATCTGCGGCGTGGTCCACGGCAAACCCCGCCTCTTTTAGCCCCTTGACCAGCAAAGATGCTATCTTTTCGTCGTCTTCCACCAGGAGAATTCGCATGGATTGTTCCTCTTCATGAGACGATCATCATAAAGCGGGCCAGAAAATAATCGCGACTGGATGCGCAGGCAACATGTTGCGTCATTATACTCTCTCGATTCCTCCCACCGCGGCGCCTCGTTGCGATAAGCAATTTCGAGAAAAAGCAGACGCAATTTTCTGAGCATTGAGATAACGAGCGCGACGAAGGATTTCAGCTCGCTACTTTTCGACGGCGGTCTATGAGCGAGGCGGTCTCACAGAAGAAATGAGCTTTCGCCATGCGGTGGCCATCACGATGGCAGCTTTTAACAAGAACGTCCCGAAGTCCCGTCCCGCAATAAGGTGAGCGTGCAGGTGGAAAATAACCTGCCCGCCGCCCCTGTTGACGTTTATCGAAAAGCGATACCCGCTGTCCGCGACGCCGAGCTTGCGGGCCGTCATGGAAGCCGCCCGACCTATATCGGCCAAGATTGTGTTCCCCGCAGGGATGTCGTTGAGGGTGGAGATGTGCTCTTTTGGCACAATGAGTACATGAACGGGAGCGACGGGCCTCGCATCCCAGAATGCCATTATTTTTTCGTCTTCATAGACAACATTCGCTGGTCGCTTTTTTTGAACTATCTGACAAAAAATGCACTCACTCATGGTGAATTCTGCTCACTACGATCATTGTGGTTCATTGCCCTCTCGCGCTTGTCGAAAGTACTCGCATATTCGATGAGGCGCCTCGAGTGGCGCAACCCATGTCGAGAATGGGTACCCGCGCTACGACGGTAGAAAGCCTCACATCAAATCGAGCGGCCTCCCGCATCGTCCTTTCCTACTGGTCTCTGTACTATGCTTCCGAGGATTTTCCTCCTTGTCATTTCGAGTACAGCAAGAAATCTTTATCCACAGGCGCCCATCTTTCGGCCGCGAGGCGTCTCAGAGTCGTTCGAGCCTTGCTCCTGTGAAATGTCCAGAATTCGGCTTCCCTCGTATTGTCGCGTCTTCCAAAAGGGTCAGACAATAAATTCCGGCTCTATTTCTTCGCCTCCTGAAGTTTTTCTTCAAGCGCCGGGACGATCTCGTTCAAATCCCCGACCACCCCATATTGGGCAACTCGAAAGATTGGAGCCTTCGGGTCTTTATTGACGGCGACAATAAGCGGCGAGCCCTTGATGCCGCCAAGGTGCTGGAACGCGCCGCTGATGCCAAGGGCGAGGTACACTTTGGGCTTCACTTCAACGCCTGATGTGCCCACTTGGTGATACTTGGGAAGCAGATTCTTGTCCACGATGGGACGGGAACATGCGAGGACGCCTCCCATGGCCTCTGCCAGCGATTCAAACATGGACATATCTGGCTCGTCCCCAATGCCGCGTCCCACAGAGACGATAATGTCTGCGGCAGAAATATCGACATCACCCTTTTCAGCTTCCACGAAGCCCAAAAATCGTTTCTTGAAGCGACCCTCGGCCAAGGGCGACGGGATTTTTTCTACAGCGCCTGGGCCCTGGGCTCCAGGCGAAAAGGAAAACGCGCCGCCGCGGAGCGTGACCACGATGTTTTGAGCATTCTTAAACGACACCAGTGCGTTGACTTTATAGCTGTACATTTGTCTCAAGGCGAGGAACTTGCCGTCCCTCACTTCATAGCCAAAGCAGTCAGTGGCCAGCGCCGCGTCGAGATATACGGACAGCCCAGGAGCCACGTCGATCACCGCGTTTGAGTTGGTCATGACCAGGATGAAAGGCCCTCGATCCTTGAGAAGCGTGGTCAGGGCCTGGGTGATTGGTTCAGAATTAAAGCTCGCAAACGCGTTATCTTCCACAGCGAGTACCTTGGGGCATTCGGCGGCAAGTTGTTGGGCCATGGCATCGACTTTATCTGCCAGGAGGATGCCTGTGTATTCTATTCCCAAATCTGCGGCGATTTTCCTCGCCGCAGCCACCGCCTCCCATGTCGCATCACGCAACTGCTGATTCCGGTGCTCCGCAAGAACAAAGACGTTTTTCATCAGGCAATACCTCCCTTCTCCTTGAGAATTTCGACAAGGCGGGCCGCGACCTCATCCGGAGACCCTTTGATGATTTCAGCGCCTTCTCCTTCTGGCGGCAGTGAAATATTTTCGATGACGGTCCGGGCGCCCGCAGCTCCGATGGACGCCTGATCAATGCCGATATCTTGCGCGCCGAGCCGTGGTATTTCAATAGAGGCCACTTTGCGCACTGCGCGGATGGAGACGAACCGCGGCTCATTCAATCCTGTGGCCACCGCCAACAACGCAGGCAGGTCCATCTCCATGGATTCGCTTAAACCGCCCTCGAGTTCACGATTGAACTTGACCGTCCCATTCTTAACTTCGATCTTTGATACCAACGCGCTGCTAGGGATGCCAAGCATCGCGGCCAGCATGCCGCCCACCTGTCCGCCGCCGTCATCGTCAGCAAGCGTGCCGGTCAGGATTAGGTCAAACGGCCTTTCCTTAATAAATTGGGCGAGCGTCGATGCGACCGCATAGCCGTCCGACCCCTCCATAGCGTCATCCCAAATTTGGAATGCCTCGTCAGCCCCTCTCGCCAGGCTTTCCCGAAGCATCTCCTCTGACTCCTCCGGCGCCACACTCACCACGGTGACCGTGCCCCCTTCGCGTTCCTTGATCTGCACAGCCTCTTCTATGGCGAATCGATCCCAGTCGTTAATGTCGTAGTCAAGGCTGTCTTTCTTGATGTCCTTGCCGCTGCTCTCGATGACAAGGTCTGCCTCGGAAGTATCAGGAGTCCATTTGATGCAAACGATGATGTTCATGTCTCCTCCCTTATTCTCCAGAACTACGCAGTCTATTCACTAATACTCACGAATCCTAAGCGCTTTGTCGCAAAAAGCGTTCATATTGTGCTCAAAGATGTATCGCCGGATTCATTCGCTTCCTTTGCGGCGACCCACTTCTAGTTTCCTTGTCCTGAGCAGCGCCGAAAGCGACGAAGCAATCTCAACTCACATCGATAGAGCAGACAACACGCTTTCAAGGCCGAGGTTTTCTCGAAAACCACTCTATCCATTGCCCTTGCGTGCAAGATTACAGGCACCTCTCCACGATTTCAATGAGATCGATCACCTCGATTTTGCCCTCGTTGCCCGTCGTCTTCACCGCGTCTTCGAGATTGATGAGGCAGAAGGGGCACGCGGTGACAATGAGTTGCGCGCCAATATCGCTGGCCATGCGCACGCGTCGCTCCCCCATCCTCTCTTTCTCATGTTCGTTTTCATACCAGAGAAGCAGTCCTCCGCCGCTGCAGCAGAAGCTTCGGGAGAATGAACGCTGCATCTCGCGGTAGCGGATGCCCGGGAGACGATTCAGGACGTTTCGAGGCGCTTCATACACGCCATTGTGCCTGCCGAGATAGCAAGGGTCGTGGTAGGTCACTATCCTCCCTTGCACATAGTCGTTCTCGAGTCTGAGCCTTTGCTGCGTCAGCAAGAGGTCGAGCATTTGACTTGCGTGAATGACCTTGAGTCCTGCCTGGTAATCATTCTTGATCGCGTTGAACGCATGGGGGTCAAAAGTCACGATCTCCTTGAAACTCCTGGCGGCAAAGGCTTCGATGTTTTTGTCCCGCACTTGTTCAAAAAGCCCTTCTTCCCCTAGCCTGCGGATCTCGTTTCCCGAGTCTGTCTCATCGGGTCCCAATATCCCGAAATCAACGCCGGCCTTGCTCATGAGTCTCGCAAAGGACTTGCTAATTTCCTGAATCCTGGGATCAAACGATCCGCAGCTATCCACGAAGAAGAGATATTCGGCCGATTCGCCGGGCTTCAGTTCTCTGACCTGGATGTTTTCGAGGTCTTTTGCCCATGCGCCGCGTTTCGCTTTATTGCCTCCATAGGCGTTCCCCTTTTTCTTTATCTGCTGCATGGGTTTTTGAAGCGATTGCGGGAGGCTGCCCTGATCCAGGAGATAGCGCCTCATATCAACGATCTTGTCGATATACTCGATAAATATTGGGCATTCTTGTTCGCACGCGCCGCACGTGGTGCAGGACCATATCTCGTCTTCCGTTATGACCACGCCGGTAAAATCTGTTTCTTCTGTCTCCGGCGGTTTCGTAAAGATTGGATATCGCTGATAGGCATAATCTCTTGCCTTGATGCTGATCATTTTAGGTGAAAGGGGACGGCCGACCGCATTGGCCGGACAATTGTCCGTACACCGACCGCAGTCTGCGCAGGAATAGAAATCAAGCACATGCTTCCACGTAAAGCCCTCGAAACGCCCAACCCCTATGTCAGGAAGCTCCATCCAGTCCGCGACGCCCCAGCGCACCGGCTTTATCTGCCCTTTATGCAAATTGGCAAAAAATACGTTCGGGATAGCGGTGATGACATGAAAATGTTTGGAAATAGGCAGATAGTTGAGCAGCCCGAAGAAAACCAGGATGTGAGCCCAGTATGCGCCAATATGGAGAAGGTTTGCAGCAGCTCCTTTGCCAATACACCAAGACGCTACTGTCGCAGCGGGAAAGAACTGGAATCCCTCCTTGCCGCTGCGCAACGCGAGAGCGCTCCCGTCAAAGATCATATCTGTGATCATGAGGGCTGATACCATGCCCAAAATAACGTACGCTTCGCCTCCGTGACCCTTGGCGCCGGGGTGTTCGTATCGCAGGGGTCGAAAAACAGCCCGCCGCACGATGGCAATAATGCAGACGATGAGAACCACCAGGACCGTGTAGTCTTTGATCACTTCATAGACAAAGCCTGCGTTCCCTCCCAAAAAAGGAAGATGAAAGGTAGAAGCAAATCCCCTGCCTATCAAAGTGAGGGACCGAAGAGACAAGATCATGAATCCGGCAAACAGGAGGATATGGAGCACGCCAGCTCCCAAGTATCGAGGCTGTCTGAATTGGAGAAAGCCGTAAATGATACTGCGCGCCAAGCGTTTTCCGATGTTGTCCGTTCGGGGGTCCGGCTTCAATGTAAGGAAGACAGCGAGACGCTTATACAAGATAAAGCAGAACAGAGAAACGGCGAGAACGAGGATTAACCCGGCAATAACGGGTGCAGGAACCCCAAGGAGAGGCAGATCGGCCGGTTCAAGTATATTCATAACACAGACAACCTCCCTTAAGGCGTTTCAGCCTAGCTCGTCAAAACGGCAAGAATCTTTACAGGCTTGTCTCCTGTCGCCTTTACCAGGTGGGATGTTGTCGAGTCATAATATACGGCGTCGCCCGGGCGCAATACGTCTCGGTGCTCCCCGATGATGACCTCCATTTCACCTTCCAACACATAAATAAATTCTTGGCCGTCGTGCGCCGAAGGTTCGTCTGCCGCTGCCGGATAGAGGGTCACAATGAAAGGTTCCATGACCCGATCTTTTTTGTTTGGCGCGAGAGACTCATACTCGTACCCATGACCAGTTCTCTTCACTTCGCCAAAGCGCGCGAATTTTCTCCTTTGATCCATCCTGACGATGGTAAATGGTTCCTCTCCGGTGGCAATGAAATCTGACATCCTGAGAGACAGGGCCTTGCTCAGGCGAATAAGCTGGCCGATCGGGAGGAAGGTTCTCCCTTCCTCAACATCTTTGAGCGTCTGGAGATCGATGCCGGACCTTTCCGAAAGCTCCTCGAGCGTGAACCCTCTCTTTTCCCTCGTTGCCTTTATCCTTTGCCCGTGACCTTGAGCGCTTTCTTTTTCAGCCTTGTCTTGCTCTTCTGCGACTGCTTCATGATCGGTGAGAAAATCATGCCCTTTTTCGTCGCCGTATTCTTCTGCGGCTTCACGAAACGCCTCGTAGGATGACGCCTTTTTTTGCTCCTCCATGGGTTAATTCCTCTAATTTGTTTTGCATTAGTCTAGGGCCACGCGCGGGGCGATCACATGGATCGACCGGGCGCCCCTACATTTCTCGCAATCACAATGCGCTGGACCTCCGATGTTCCTTCGCCGATGTCCAACAATTTTTGGTTTCTGTAGTGACGCTCCGCTGCATAGTCTTTCATCAAGCCATAGCCTCCATGCATCTGTACAGCATGATTGGCCGCTCGGTAGTAAGTTTCGGAGCATACTAGTTTTGCCATCGCGCTGTATTTCGGCGTGAGGCGGTTATTATCGGCCAGCCAACACGCCTTGTAGAGCAAGAGTCTCGCCATTTCTATTTCCGTCGCCATGTCAGCGATTTTGAAGGCGTTCACTTGGAATGAGCCTATGGGGCGTCCAAATTGCTTCCGTTTTTTCGAGTACTCGAGGGCCAACTCGAAGGCGCCCTGGGCCCCGCCGAGCCCCATGGCGGCAATGGAGAGGCGGCCGCCGTCAAGGGTCTTCAGCATTTGATGGAAACCCTCGCCCCGTTTCCCAAGCAGGTTTTCCTTAGGCACTCGGCAGTCCTGAAAAGTGAGCTGACCAGTATTAGAGGCTCGCCAACACATCTTGTTGTGCATGGTCTCTGCAATGAAGCCCCGCGTACCGTTTTCCACCAATATGCAGCTTATTTCTGGCTTTCCAGATTCTTTGGCGCCAGTAACGCACTGCACCACGCACACCGCGCTGATATCAGTGGTAGAATTGGTAATGAAAATTTTGCTGCCATTGATGACCCATTCGTTTCCATCGAGGACTGCGGTGGTTCTTGAGGCGCCGGCGTCGGACCCTGCATCTGGTTCCGTGAGCCCAAAAGACGCGAGAATCTTCCCTTTACACAAGTCAGGAAGCCATTTACGCTTTTGTTCTTCCGTCCCGAAGTAATAGATGGGCGCTATTCCCAGAGAGTTTCCGGCAGCGATCGTGGCTGCTTGAGAACCATCGATTCTCGCGATTTCCTCCACAATGATGATGTAGTTGAGGTAGCCAACATTACTGCCGCCGTATTCTTCGGACACAAAAGGGCCGAAGAAGTCCAGCTCGCCCATTTTTCGAGTGAGATCGTAGGAAAATTCCTCCTTGTCATCCAGCTCCTGGGCAACGGGAGCTATTTCTTTCTCGGCAAATTCTCTGACTACTTTCCTCGTTAATTCCGCATCTCTCGGAAGATCGAAATTCAGGGACATACTGGAACCCCCTTATCCACATTTGAGCATTCGCAGACTCCTGGAGCGGCGAAGGCGTATTTCCTGACGGGCAGGGCTGCTGGTTCTGACACGTGATTTCATTCGACGGACGGATTTTTCGAGCGGCAGAGAAACGCGGTACGCCCCTGTCTCTACCCCTCTCTCGTTCTTGGTCTTGGCGCAGCATCAAACAGGATTGCCCTGGTACACACTATGATTGCATATCAGATACGTGAACGGCCTGTCAAGCCGTTCCTCTCCAATAAACTCCACTCTTGGCGAGTTGAGGACTCATGTTTTTTTCTTTTTCTTGCTGGCGAGGCTTGGGTCATATTTTTCCTTCCATTCCGCCAACAAATTGAGCGCTCCCAAGGGAGTGAGACGATCCAGGTCCGCTGCCTGCAATTCCTCGAGCAGTTCTTCCGAAGGACTTCGAAAAAGCTCTGTTTGAAAAAAAACGCTCTGCGTGCGTTTTTTGGATCGAGACGTAGAAAGCTTGGGACGGCCTGATGCGTCAATTTCTTGCTGCTCCAGATTGGTAAGTATTTCTTTTGCCCGAGCAATGACCTGCTCGGGTATTCCGGCAAGCCTCGCCACCTGGATGCCGTACGATCGACTAGACCCCCCGGGCACGATTTTTCTTAGAAAGACGATCTTGTCATTCCACTCTCGTACCGAACAGGTAAAATTTTTTACCCGAGGCTTTATAAGGGCTATGTCAACGAGCTCGTGGTAATGGGTTGCAAAGAGAGTACGGGGACCGCCGCCGGGCATGTCATGCAGGAATTCGGTGACAGCCCACGCAATGGATAGACCATCAAAGGTGCTGGTGCCTCGTCCGATCTCATCGAGCAAGACCAATGATCGACGTGTGGCGTTGTGAAGAATTGCCGCTGTCTCGTTCATTTCAACCATAAAGGTCGATTGGCCGAATGCGAGATAGTCAGCCGCTCCTATACGTGTGAAAATGCGGTCCACCATCCCGATTCGCGCCTCGGCCGCTGGTACGAAGCTGCCAATTTGCGCCATGAGGACGATGAGCGCGACCTGCCGCATGTACGTCGATTTCCCCGCCATATTGGGACCCGTGAGAATGAGTATCTGCTGAGAGTCCGCATCGAGCATCGCGTCGTTTGGGACAAATGTCTCGAGGCTTGCGGCCTCTTCCAATACTGGATGGCGTCCTTCGACAATCTTGATCTCGTCCCCCTCATGGACGACCGGCCTCACATAATTTTGTCGCACGGCAACGTCCGCAAGGGCGGTGATCACGTCAATAGAGGCAATCGCGGATGCGGTTTCCTGGATGCGGGGAATGACCGCGACGAGATTGGTCCGGAGCAGATCGAAGATCTCGTTTTCCAACTCTACAATTCTGTCCTGAGCATTGAGAATCTTGAGTTCCTGTTCCTTGAGTTCTTCTGTGATGTATCTTTCTGCGTTTACCAAGGTCTGCTTCCGCACGTAATGGGCCGGAACTTTCGTCTGCTGAGCCTTGGTTACTTCAAGGTAGTAGCCAAAAACCTTATTGTATCCTACCTTCAGGGTGGAAATGCCGGTTCGTTCACGTTCTGAAGCCTGGATGCGAGCTATCCATTCTTTGCCATTCTTGGAGATGCTCCTGAGCTCATCGAGCTCTGCATTGTATCCTTCCCTTATTATGCCCCCTTCTCTGAAGCCGAGCGGCGGGCTGTCCACTAAGACCGACTCGATCGCGTGCGCCACGTACGAGAGATCATCCATCTGCGCCAGCTCTGAACCAAGCGCAGTATCGAGATGCTGCATGAGTCGGACGAGACCCGGCAGCTTTTGCGCTGATTCTTTCAACTGGACTAAATCTCGCGGCGTCGCCGTCTTGAGAGAGATTTTCGCCGCAATCCGCTCTATGTCCTGTATGTCGTTGAGCAAGCCTTTTATTTGCGCCCGCAAACTGGCATCGTTGACCAAGGCGTCAACGGTTTCGCTTCTTGCTGCAATCTTGGCTGTATCCAGGAGTGGATACGAAAGCCATCGTCTCAAAAGCCGCGCGCCCATCGGGGTATTTGTCCGACCGAGCAATCGAACAAGGGTTCCTTCAGAGGTCCCGTCTTTGATGTTCTTGAAGATTTCGAGATTACGAATTGTCGCCTGATCCAACGCCATGTATGCGCCGAGGTGATATACTCGCAATGGCCGGATATGGGACGGCCGTTCGGGTCTCGTTTGGTTGAGGTAAGCCACGATCATACCAGTGGCGACGGCGAGTACAGAATTATCCGAAAGACCAAAACAGGCGAGGCTGTGTACGCCATACAATTCTTTCAAAAGTTGCGAGCATCCTGTCGGGTCGGAAAACCAGTCCTCCACGTACCGCACATTGTCTGTGTCTTGTATGAGGGAACGTGTGGTCTGATCGTCCCGAAGCTTATCCGGAATCAAGATTTCTCGAGGCTCGAGACGGCGGAGTTCTTCCCTGGCGAGATCGTAATCCGCAGTTTCAGTCACCTGAAAATCACCCGTAGAAAGCTCGAAGGAACCTATTCCAATGGACTTCCCGATAATTGCGATGGCTGCGAGGTAATGGTTCTCTTCTGTGCTTATGGTCCCGGGTTCATCCGTCAATCCCGGGGTGAGAATTTTGGTGATTTGCCTCCTTACGATGCCTTTTGCCTCTTTCGGGTCTTCCACTTGATCGCATATCGCCACCCGTTCGCCCGCGGCGAGCAGTCGTGAGATGTAGCCCGAAGCCGCGTGATGAGGGAATCCGCACATAGGAATCTTGTCAGGTTTGTTCCGATCGCGTGTCGTCAGTGCAATTTCCAAGATGCGTGACGCGCGCTCGGCGTCGTCGAAAAACATCTCATAAAAGTCGCCCATCCGGAAAAGGAGGATACAATCAGGGTGACGCTCTTTGGCCTCACGATACTGTCGCATCATGGGCGTCAAGGAGGATGACTCAGGAAAAGAAGTCATAGTTCGGTCAGGCGACATGGCTCCACGGTCGATCGTAGAAAATCCGGAAAACAATCGGTTCAACCAAGCGAGTCTATCACATATCCGAAAAATTTTTCCCTGTCACGGGTCACGGAATGACGCTGCAAACCAACCTTTTTCAGCGCTTCTCCCAGGCTCAATCGCGTTTGGTCGTCGAGAGCGGGCACATCAGACATGTGTGTCGCTCCACGAACGACTTGAGGATGCGATCGCTTTGTTGTATTCGGGTCCCCGCAATGCCAAGGGAACCATGGAGGCGTCTTTGGGGCGAAGCGACGCGATCTGGCGAAAAATATGGGCGACGGTCGTAGGTTCAGCGCTGAAATGCCTCTGAGTTCCGACACCCCATACAACAGAACTGGCTCGCGCACGCCTTGACAGCCGAGAGAAACTCACGTAATGAAAAGTAATGGGATGGCGGCTTAGCCAAGTGGTAAGGCGACGGTCTGCAAAACCGTTATACGGCGGTTCAAATCCGCCAGCCGCCTCCACCAATACGCCCCACGTGCACGCCCAGGTCCCACCCAATCAACACAGGTAAAAGACCGTCCACCCCCAGGGAGTCGCTCTCATGAATGCATCAAAAACCCCAAGCATGACACAGATCAGGGCATTTCTCGAGGCGCTAGGAATCTCTGAAGAGCCCATTGGCGTGATGTACACAGATGAACGCCCCGCTGAGGGCATCTGCCCGAAACATGGCGCACTGCCTTCCGTTGAAGACGAGGCGGCTCAGAGAGTGGACTGGCCTACCATCAATGCAAACTGGTCATGCGTTATTGGCCTGCTCTGGCGGGCGCGCAAAAAAGGCGGGATCGCGTATGTGGATCGAGAGCATTTCGGCTGCCTTGGTGGGGCCTTTTATTTGGGATTCCTGAAGCCTCAACTTGACGCCATTGCGCATTACGTCTCCACCGGTATCCCAGGACGTCTCGAAGGCGAGTATTATTTTGACTCCCCGGCTGTGTCGCGCCTGTTTTTTCAAACCATCGATCCTCTGCCCGCGCCTGCGAGATACTGTGTGTTCAAGCCCGTTGGGTTGTTTGGCGCAGACCAGGCGCCGTTGGTGGTTATTTTCTTTGCAAGACCAGAAAGCGTCTCAGGGCTTCACCAGCTCGCCACCTTCGTGACGAACGATTTCGAGGCCGTGGCCTCCCCGTTCGGCGCAGGGTGCTCAAACATCGTGACGTGGCCGCTTCGGTATGTGGCAATGGGAAGGCTAAAAGCCGTTCTCGGCGGTTGGGACCCCTCAGAAAGAAAGTACCTCAAACCTGACGAGCTCACCTTTGCCGTCCCCTATGAGCTCTTCGTTCGGATGGTGGATCGCTGGGAAGAATCATTCCTCAAGACCGCCACCTGGGGAGCGGTGCGCAAGAGAGTCGAGCGTAGCCGAAAAGCGTGGGACGAAGCGTAGAACAATTCGTCTTGTGCGCAACTACGTGCGATCCGCTCGCCACAGGAGCCTTGTTCGGCGCTTCGTCAAAGAATAAAGCCGCCACTCTCGTTGCTTTGACGACTCTCCATTATAACATTATGTCTATACAAACGCCTTGGGCAGGACGGAGAGGAGACTTTGGCGCTCGAGGGTTGGGAATAAACGTTTGTCTGGAAAGAGAGCAATGTTGAATGGATTTATATATCTGTTGACGCGGAAGGCTCTGCCATGAAGGATGCGGTTATGGATGTGCGCGGCCTTGCATTTCTGGCAATAAGCCACATGTTTAACGATGTGAGCCAGGGCGCGGTGCCGGCGCTCCTGCCCTTTTTGATTACGCAGCGAGGATTGTCCTATGTGGCGGCCTCCGCGCTCGTGTTAGCGGCGACCGTTCTCTCGTCTTTGATTCAGCCTATTCTGGGCCATTATTCAGATCGTCATCCTATTCCGTGGCTGATGCCCTTCGGCGTCCTCATCGGTGGGCTGGGTTTTGCATTAGTCGGCATAGCCCCTACGTATGGTTTGATGGTGGGGTGCATCCTTATAAGCGGCTTGGGCGTGGCGGCCTATCATCCTGAGGGGTCTCGGTTTGCCAACTATGTCTCAGGACAGAGGGCCACAGGGATGAGTTATTTTACGGTAGGCGGCACGATCGGGTTTAGCCTCGGCCCCCTCATGGTAACGCCCCTCATTATGAAATTCGGGCTTGCCGGCACGCTGTTCATGGCTCTTCCTGCTGTGGTGGTAGCGATGTTTCTTATCAAAGAATTGCCCAGGCTCTCCTCGTTCCGCCCCCCTGTGAAATCTTCTAAAGATATGGCGACTGACGACTCGCCTCAATGGGGGGCGTTCGCTCGACTTACCGTTGTAATCGTACTCAGGGTATGTCTGTATTTCGGCATGATGACGTTCATACCTCTCTACTATATCCAGGTCCGCGGTCTGACGATTCCTGAAGCCAATTCAGCTTTGACGCTCCTGATGCTATCCGGGGCTCTGGGGTCATGGCTGGGAGGATATGTCGCAGATCGTATAGGGCTAAAAACCCTGCTTGTGGCGTCGCTCGTCGCGATTCCGCCCTTGTTTGTGGGATTTTTGTTTACGCACGGGGTCTTGCGGCTGCTGTGTCTGGGGTTGGTGGGATTCACGACCATTGGAAGCGCAAGCACGGTGGTATTGTTGGGGCAAGGTTATCTCAAATCAAGGATAGGGATTGCATCGGGCGTCACGCTGGGAGCTGCCATTGGGTTGGGAGGCCTTTCGGCGCCGTTGTTAGGGTTGGTTGCGGATCACTATGGTCTCACCGTCACGCTGTACTCAATGCTCATCCTGCCGGTGCTGGCGCTGGGTTTTGCGCTGACTCTGCCGAAACCGCTATACGAAACCTCTACTGGTTCTCAGAATGTATCACGAATTCGATGACGCGGCCGTCACTTCAAGCACTATACGTGATGTTATTCCGAGCGCTGCGAAGTAATCCCGCGCCATTCGTCTTGGGGGCAGCGTCCTTACTGTCCGAGCTGGACAGACGGAAATAGCTCTACCTTGGTATGCGGGAGAAACAAGGCTGCCATGAAATTGTCCATGTAAGTCGGGTCTTCGGAAAGCTCGACATTAGTCATGGCATGAGCGATCTCCCGCGACTTTTGATAGAGCTTTCGGTCGATACAGGCCAGCCGAGCGCCCTTTAGCGAGGAGTTGCCGATAAACAGAAACTTCTCCCGAGGAATGTCGGGCAGCAGCCCGATGGTGACGGCGTGGTCCAAATTGATGAAGCTGCCAAAGGCGCCCGCGATGATGACGCGATCCAGCGCATCGACCGTGAGCCCGATCTTGTCGAGGAGGCAAGTGTATCCGGAAAACATCGCTGCCTTTGCCCGCAATATGTTGTCCAGGTCCACTTCGGTCAGGACGATGTCCTGATTCAAGCCGCTTTCCTTGGCCCAGCAGATGACGTACTCGAGGCCGCTGCGTCCCTCTCTGATCCTTGGGGTCTTCGCGTCCGAAGCGTACTTGCCATTCTGATTCAAAATACCGATCTTCAGCATCTGAGAAATGATGTTGATAATACCCGATCCACAGATGCCCAGCGCAGGCTTTGAATCAATAGTTCGGATCATGGGCTCGAAGGTTTCAGGATCGATGAGGATTCCTTCGATTGCTCCAGGCGCAGCCCTCATGCCAAATTCCAGCCCCCCGCCTTCAAACGCGGGACCAGCTGAGCAGGAAGCCGTCATGAGCAAGTCCTTATTGCCCGCGACGATTTCCCCATTGGTTCCGATGTCAATGAACAACGTCATCTCCTCGTCCTGCCACATCCCGTTGGCTAGCACCCCGCTCACGATATCGCCTCCCACGTACGAGGCGACGCCTGGAAACACTCGAACGTGAGTCTGCGGAGGAAGGTTTAATCCGAGAACAGACGCGGGTACAGGCGCCACATTGTGGGCTGCTGGAACATAAGGCCATTCGCGCAGATACTTGGGATACAGCCCCAAGAATAGGTGCGTCATGACGGTGTTTCCCGCCGCTACCATATAGGTAATGCAGTCCACAGGGAGCTTGCTTTTTTGCAAACATTCCTCGACGATCTCGTTGATCCCTTTAACCACTTGGGTCTGTAGTCGCTCCAGCCCGTCTTTTTTCAGGGCATATACGATGCGGCTGATGACGTCGTCGCCCATGGAGATCTGGGGGTTATACCGAGACGCTCTCGCTTTCACCTCGCCGGTATCGACGTTTACTAGCTCTCCCCAGAGCGACGTTGTTCCTATGTCCACCGCCAAGGCCATCGAGGGGTAAGATGGATGGCCAGCTTGCACGCGGGTAAGTCTATACCAAGGGTTGTGCGTATCGTGACAGGTCTCCACCTCAAGATAGGCTGTGAACTCCCAATCCTCTTTTCTCGCTTCATGGGGCAACTGCTTGAGAACATCGAGCCCCGCAGCCACCGGATAAATTTCATGCTCGACTTTAAGCGTCCTCATCAACCTTTCATCGTCGCTGACATTATCATGAGTTGCCGGCGCTGGCGGATGCATGAAAACCCGTATGGTCATGGGGTCGGGTTCAGGAACGATGGGGGACTCCATGGGCCGGGCGGTAAGTCGCATCCGTTCGGCTTCGTCCCGGGGAATGACCTTGCGGCCGACCTTGGCCAAGGGTATTTCAATCGTTACATCACTGATGGCGCGAGTTTGACATGCCAACACGTAGCCAGCCGCCCGAGCTGCGGCATGGACTTTCTCTTCCATAAGAGCTTCTACCGACCCCTTTACCACCCGAACTTTACACTGTCCGCAAGCCCCGGAACCCCCGCATGCGGCTCTGATGAAAACGCCCGCCTCCAATGCCGCGTCGAGCAACAGCGTCCCGTACGGGACTTCAATTTTGACGTCATCCGGTAAAAAGTGGATAGAAACTCGGTTCATCTACTGCCTCCGAAAGTAAAGAAGAGAAAATCATTTGGCCATGCCACAAATCCGATTCAATTCGTTGGGCGCTGACACGTCTTTTAATTCGACAAGCTTTTTCTTCGACTCTTTTCCTTTTTGACGATTGCCTTTAGGGTCTTTGCAGCCTCAGCCGGATCGTCGGCCGCGACAATGGCAGTGACGACTGCAACACAATCAGCGCCGGCCGCGATTACCGAAGCGGCATTTGTATGAGAGATTCCTCCGATGGCGACCAGAGGCTTGTCCGTCCTGCGTCTGGCAGTCTCCAACCCTCCCAGGCCCCATGCTGGGGCTGTGTCCTTCTTTGTCTGAGTTGCAAAGACCGGGCTCACCGCGAGATAGTCGGCTAGAGACGCCGCTGGAGCGTCCAACTCTTCCACGCGATTGACGGAAAGGCCAATGATTTTGTCTGGCCCGAGAATTTTCCTCGCCTGGACGATGGGCATGTCCGAAGTGCCAATATGTACACCATCCGCGTCAAGCGCCAGGGCGATGTCGATCCTGTCATTGATGATAAAAGGGATGTCTGCGCTCTTGAGGAGCTCACGGATCTCGAGCCCTGCGGTATAGAAATCCCTTGTGGACAAATCCTTTTCGCGAAGCTGCACGACCGAGACCCCGCCATCCAGCGCTGCCTCGACGATCGCTCGGGTGGACCTCCCTCGGGAAAAGAAACGATCCGTCACAAGATATACATCCCATTGCGAGGCATCGATCATTGCACATCAATCCTGGCTTCGGCGTCCAATTCTGCCGGCTCGATCCCATGCAGCGCATCCAATGTATGCATCCAGAATGACCCAGGCCCCTGGGATTTTTTGATTGCCTTCTGCGCAGCGAGGCCAAAGAACGCGAGAGCGGACGCAGCAGCCATGAGAGGGTCCTCGCCGACAGCCACAAAGGCAGCCACGATCACGCTCGCAGCGCATCCCGTCCCCGTGACGTACTGCATCATGGGGTCGCCGCCTGAAACAAACACAGACCGTGCACCGTCAGTGAGATAATCTCTTTCGCCCGTTACCGCGATGACGCAGCCTGTTTCCTCTGCTATGGCTCGGGCCTGATTCATCGCGTCATCAACCCCATGGACCGTGTCCACTCCCCTCGTGGAACCTTCCTCGAGAGAAAGCGATAAGATTTCCGAGGCATTGCCGCGCACCACAGTGGGCGTGTACAATGAGATTAATTCCCGGGCGGTGTCAGTCCGGAGTTGGGTCGCCCCCGCGCCCACGGGATCCAAAACAATGGGTTTCGAGACCTCTCTGAAAGTCTGACAGGCCTTGTGCATGGACTCAATCCAGCCCAAAGATAGCGTGCCGATGTTTATGACCAAGGCATCTGAAATACGTGAAAGATCTTCCATTTCTTCCGGCGCGTGCGCCATAATGGGGGAAGCGCCCATGGCAAGAAGCACATTCGCTGTGGAATTCATCACCACGAAATTCGTGATACTGTGAACAACTGGTTTTTTACTCCGGATCTGATTCAACAGAGACCCAGGCGTCTGATACACACTCCCATTCATCGCATACCTCGCTACAACGACGTTATGCAGTCGCTTCAACATCGGCCTGTTCGACCGTTACAAAAGCCTCGCCCATTACCCCTTTGAAAGCCAATGGATCGGTCACGACGCGGCCGATTATGTTGACCGCCGAAGCGGGGATGATCTTGCCCTGCACGCTTGCAGGCGTCGGCCCGAAAAAGATGCAAAAGGCCCTACCGCTTGGCCAGTACCCCAGCTCTCCCACCTCAACCCACTCGCGCGCTGTTTCATCCAAAGGCGCCTCGACCGGTATAAAAAAGTAGATTTCATCTCCCCATGTGCTGAACGGTCCTGACCATGGGAGGGAATCCCATATCTGTCGGGCGGTGACGGTGTCATCCAGCTCCGCCAACGCCTCGAGCGGCCCAATAGTGATCTTTATTTTCATATTACCCTCTTTTCCTCACTGTCGATGTTCTCCCCAGTCAACACCAGTCGCCTCCCTCAAGCATCATTTCTGAGACTCTTTCGACAATACGTTCCACCCAATGCGGTGGAAACGTGGCTTGGAGATACGCCATACTGTAATGCCTGAGCCCCCACCGCCACACCGCAGTGTCCGCAGCATCCTCCAAATGTTCCTTGAAACGCGCTCGATCTCCCCTTGCAGTGGGCCACTCCGATTCGGGAGGTTTCTGGCATACCACGTGGCCGAGTTCACGGAGAAATCCGCCGATAAAACAGTCTTCTGACCAATTCTGATGCTCACGGAGCATGACGATATCATAGCTTCTGGCCCCAGCGTCTCCTTGCGGGGTGGTGTGCATCCCCAGAGGGAAACCAGTATCCTGAGTGATCTTAATGGTGATTCTTCTCTCATCCAAGAGGAACAATTCCAGAATCGTGTGAGGCAAGACAGAAAAACTTTTCTCTAGCCGCTCGGCGAATAGGGCCTTCTCCTGATCGCCGATCACGGCATCGAACTGAAGATGGCCTTGTACATAGGAACGTATGTCTGTATCTCTGGGCTCCATCGATGGACTCTTCACCGCGCACGCAGGCGTAATCGCTTTTGGGTCATGGCGCCTACCAGAGGGTATCAAAGACGCCGTAGCGTTTTCGGGCAAGGGTAGGCTTCTCCGGCGCGGGTCGGCCTGTCCATTCCCTGAAAAGCTCGCGGTATTCTTGGTTCGAGGGATCGAGCTCAAGGGCTCGGGACAGCGTTCTTTCCGCGGCGTCGTGCATGCCGAGGGCATGCTGCACCTGGGCCAGCGCTTCGAGCATATCAGGACTGTTCCCATTGGTGAGCGCGACCGCCTTTTGGGCCATTCGGAGCGCGAGGGTTGGATTCTTGATCGGCGGCTGGGGGGCGGCGGCGCGGAGCAGCCCCAGGGCTGCATAGCCCGGCGCAAACTTGTTGTCTAGGGAAATAGCCTTTTCAAAGTCTTGCAGCGCCAACTCGTATTCGCCTAATTGCCGGTATGCGGTCCCCCGGTCTTTGTAAAGAATCGGCGAGTTCGGATTCATCTCCATCACCTTGTTGAACTCCTCGACAGCCTTGTCATGCCTTCCCTTGCCGCTGTAAGCCATGCCCTTGTTGTGATACGCAGACACAAACTGCGAATTAATTCGCAGCGCTCGGTCAAAATCCTCCAATGCCTTGTCATATTGTTTGAGCCTCAGATAACTGACGCCTCGATTATTGTAGAACATGGCATTGGTCTGATCCAATTCAATAGCCTTGTTGAAATCCTCCAACGCCTTTTCGTATTGGTGCAAGCCGTTATAAGCGAACCCACGGTTGTTATAATACCTCGGGTCTTTGGCATTAAGGAGGATGGCCTTGTCAAAGTCTTTTACGGCAGAGGCATAGTCATTCTTCCCGTTGAAGGCGAACCCGCGGGTGTTGAAAGCCTCCGCCGA
>Ga0123519_10003123_pt1 | contig 27655 bp, 26 predicted proteins | sample YelNatPaOPRAMG02_FD_87396 | JGI IMG/M metagenome (GOLD analysis project Ga0123519, IMG submission 87396) | Hot spring microbial communities from Yellowstone National Park - Yellowstone National Park OP-RAMG-02 (version 2) | ecosystem: Environmental > Aquatic > Thermal springs > Hot (42-90C) ...
AAGAAAAGTATTCGAAATTACCGGCTTAGAGAAAGTGTTCCCGCTCTATGATGCTGAAGATGAGGCTGTGAATACATTATCAGCCGGCATCGACCGAGCGAAATAGGAGGAAGGAGGGTCGCCTCGACATCATTTTCGGGGTGCTGGACCGCATTGAGTAAAACCGAAGAAAGTAAGGACACTAAAGTTATTTCCGTTCCCGAGGAATTCGCGCTCCGTGACGAAGTCAGGTGGCTTAAGAGCGAGGATCTAAGCTTATTCAGCTTTATCCGGGAATCGATGAATAAGATCGAGCCCGCCTATGTCTCCACCTACCCGCCCAGCGAGTGTGGGATCGCTACGTTCTGTAAAGATGTTGCGAGCTCGGTTGCTAAATATACGCCTTTCTCCAAGCCGACCATCGTAGCTATCAAGCGCGAGAATGAAATAGAGCCTTATGAGCGCGTGGTAAGATTTCAAATACTTAAAGAAGAGCGCCAGTCCTATTTCGACGCGGCTAAATATCTCAATGAATCTTCGATAGATGTCGTAAGCATTCAGCATGAGTTCGGTATTTACGGCGGAGCGGACGGAGAGTATCTGCTCGATCTTCTCGGTGCGTTGAAAAAACCGGCTATAGCTACTCTGCATACCGTTCTGGAAAGGCCCAGCCCGAATCAGAAGAGAATCATTCAGGAGATGGGCCGGATGTGCGAAGTTATGGTTGTGATGGTCAAAACCGGACGGCGCATCCTGCTCGATGTATACGATATCGACCCCAAGAAGCTCACTATTATTCCGCATGGTGTTCCTAATGTGCACCGGGTGTCGGCGAACAGTGTAAAGCGGTCGCTGGGAATTGCTGATAAAGCGATTATCTCGACATTCGGCTTGATCAATCGTGGCAAGGGAATCGAATATGTGATCCAGGCTATGCCTAAGATATTGGAGAAACATCCGAACGCGCTTTATTTAGTCCTGGGAGAAACCCATCCGGGTGTGCGCAAGCATGAGGGTGAGTCTTATCGAAATATGCTTACCGAGATCATCGGTGATCTCGGTATTGAGACGCATGTGCGGTTCAACAACAGGTTCCTTTCACTAAATGAGCTGGTTCGCTATCTTTGCGCGACTGATGTATATGTTACGCCTTATCTTAACAAGGACCAGATCGTAAGCGGGACTCTCGCCTATGCGCTTGGGTGCGGGAAAGCGATTCTGAGTACGCCGTATCTGTATGCCGAAGAGGTACTGGCGGATGGCAGGGGAATTCTTGTTGATTTTGAGTCGCCCGATAGCATAGCGGAGAATGTAATAAGGGTTCTTGACGACAAGCAATTGAAGGAAAGCCTCGAGAACGCGGCATATCGTTATGGAAGGCGCGCGGCGTGGTTCAATGTCGCTATAGATTATTTGGATCTGTTCGATCGTATACTCCGGCGCTCCGGCATTGTCAAAGAAACGCCGGCAGGTATTAAATAGGATTCTTGGATCAAGGAGAAGATTGAAATTTACCCACCGATAATATTCGAACACCTTGAGACTTTAACCGATTCGACAGGTGTAATACAACACGCGATATTCTCCATACCTAACCGCAGGACAGGATACACTACGGATGATAACGCCCGAGCGCTCATTGCGGCAATAATGGAGTACGAACGGACGAGCTCGCGCCAGGTTCTGCAGCTCGTCAGCACGTATCTCAGCTTTCTTCATTATGCTCAAACACCATCAGGGCGTTTTCATAACTTTATGTCCTATGATCAGGTATGGCTCGATGACCAGAGCAGTGATGATTGCTTTGGCAGAGTGATGTGGGCATGTGGTTATGCTCTTGGCGCCGACCTGCATACGAATGTAAAAAAGGTTGCAAAGCAGCTATTCGATACTGGTATGCGGTGGGTGCCTTTTACACAGAGCCTCAGAGCACGGGCATATATGGTGATGGGGTGCTATTATTATCTCAAATATGAGCCCGAGCATAAAGAGATAAAAACTACTCTCGATAACCTTGCCGATGCATTGTGCCAGGAATATCGTATGATCGCGACGCAGGAATGGGCATGGTTCGAGAATGTGCTTACATATGCAAATGCAATGCTCCCCAGGGCCCTGTTCCAGGCTTATCAGGTCATTAATAAGCAGGAATATCTTGATGTTGCCGAACGGAGCCTTAATTTCATCACGTCTATATGCATCATCGATAATGTTCTGCAGCCCATCGGTTGCAACGGTTGGTATATCAAAGGCCAGGAGAGAGCATGGTACGATCAGCAGCCTGTTGATCCTCTCGATCATACTCTTTCTTATCTCTCCGCGTATGATGCAACTGAAGATCCTAAGTATCTGAACCTTGCGAAGATATGTTTCGACTGGTTTTTCGGACACAATTCAGTCGGTGAAGCGTTATACGATCCCGTCACAGGCGGATGCTACGATGCGTTGACGCCTGCTGGTCCGAATCTTAATCAGGGCTCCGAATCTACAATATGCTGCCTGTTGGCTCAGCTTTCTATGCAGCCTTACCTCGATAAATTATAATCTCTGTCTTTTCTCGCGATTTGCGGAGGTCCTTATTATGGCCAGGAACCTTTTTGCTAGAAAACCGCTGAGTTTGCTGTTGGAAGAGATGAAGGGGGAGAACCGGCTGCGCCGCGTGTTGGGGCCGATATCTCTCACCAGTCTGGGGATTGGATGCATTATTGGAACGGGCATCTTCGTGCTTACCGGAGTTGCTGCTCATGATAAAGCCGGCCCGGCGCTCATGCTGTCATACGCGCTCGCGGGGGCGGCATGTGTATTCGCGGCCCTTTGTTATTCTGAGTTTGCATCGATGGCGCCGGTTGCGGGTTCAGCGTTTACTTACGCATATGCTACTCTGGGCGAGCTCTTCGCATGGATCATAGGCTGGGACCTTGTGCTTGAATATACCGTCGCGTCCGCAACGGTAGCGCATGGATGGTCCCACTATTTTCAGAGCTTTATTAAAATGGAATGGATCATCCCGGGCAGCGTTCGATGGCTCGGTTGGCACATGAATCCTCTCTTCACTAATGCTCCTTTCGACTTCGATCCGGCAAAAGGCCAACTGGTCGGTACGGGTTCGTGGGTCGATTTACCCGCAATTATAGTCGCTGCTCTTGTCACGGTGATTTTAGTGATCGGTATACGCGAAAGCGCGCGTTTCAATGCGACGATGGTAATTGTGAAAGTTGCAATTGTGCTCTTCGTTATTGCCGCGGGAATCCATTATATCCACCCGAGTTACTGGCACCCATTCGCGCCATACGGCTGGACAGGACTCAGCTTCTTTGGGCATGTGATCAAGGGGCTTGGCAAAACAGGGCCTGGCGGAGTTCCGCTGGGAATGTTCGCCGGCGCCGCAATGATATTTTTCGCATATATCGGCTTTGATTCTGTTTCCACTCATGCCGAGGAGGCGAAAAATCCGCAGAGGGATGTCCCTATAGGAATTATCGCATCACTCACGATCTGCACAGTTCTCTATATTGCCGTAACGGCGGTTGTGACTGGGATGGTCCGTTATCAGAATATCAGCATAGAGGCGCCTTTATCCGATGCATTCCGGCAAGTCGGGGTGCCGTGGGCTGAGTTTCTTATAAACCTGGGCGCTGTAGCTGGCATTACTTCGGTTCTGCTTGTTCTTATGCTGAGTCAACCGCGTGTTATGCTTGCAATGGCTCGTGACGGCCTTGTTCCGCAGGGGTTTTTCGGAGCTGTGCATGAGCGTTTCCGTACACCGTGGAAGTCAACGATACTTACCGGCTGTCTAGTGGCAATTATGGGCGCTTTCATCCCACTAAGGGTACTGGCGGAGCTTGTAAATATCGGCACTCTCTTTGCATTCGTTATAGTTTGCATAGCAGTGCTTGTTATGCGAAAATCGTATCCGGACGCTCACAGGCCATTCCGATGTCCTCTGGTGCCGGTTGTTCCGATCCTGGGGGTGTTGTTCTGCATGCTCCTTATGTTCTCGCTGCCGGCTGAGAACTGGGTCCGATTATTCGTGTGGATGGGTATAGGGTTGTTGATATATGCGTTTTATGGCCGATTCCACAGCAACATCGCAATTCGAATGTGGAATGAGCGTAAAACCCCCGGTAATCTCCCCATTCCGCTTGCGAGCCGGGAATGGGTATTTCTCGCGCGAGATTTGAAGTCGACCTCACCGGGTGCGTATCCGGGAGTAAACTCGGAGCAGTATGAGGAATTCAAAGCCAGGCTTTATAAGTTTCATACGCTTCCTGTGGGAACCGCAGTGGCTGCGGTTATGCTTATGTTCGCTCTGGCGCCGGTATATTTCCATGCTCCACATGGTTTAAGACAATGGGCAATTATGGTTGCCTGGGTGATTGGAAGTGTCATTATTGGGGGATTACTGAACAAGAGAATCAGGGGAGAGTTAATAATGATGGGCCGTAAGATCGGTTTGCTTGCCGATTTTATCGAAGAGGTTCCTGAAGCTGCTGACGGTAGAGTGGGGGAGTCCCCTATCCCCGTGGCAGATTGATTTCGTGCTCAAGTTAGGTTCTGAAATTACCGAAAATCCTGGTAGAAGCATTTAACTGGCTGGGGTTTTTCGGTGTTCGGGTTTGACTGAGGGTCCCCCTCGTGATATACTAGAGCTGTTGCAATTATGCTAGGGAGGTTCCGGCGTGCCGAAGAAGATTCTAGCCGTTGATGACGAGAAACACATTGTAAGATTAGTCCAGGTAAATCTGGAGCGCGCAGGTTACCAGGTTGTTACAGCCAATGATGGTAAAGAAGCGCTGCAGAAGGTTGCGGATGAGAATCCGGACCTTGTTGTTTTGGACGTTATGATGCCCTACATGGATGGATTCGAAGTTTTGCAGAATCTGCGTAGAAATCCGTCCACTAGAGATATCCCGGTGATCATGCTGACCGCAAAGGCTCAGGATGCGGACGTCTTTAAGGGGTGGCAGTCCGGTGTTGACTGCTATCTGACAAAGCCGTTCAACCCGATGGAACTGCTATCATTTGTGAAGAGAATATTCGATTCGATGGATGGTGGCGCCGGCGGGGATAAGAGATACGAAATAAACATCTGAGCTTGGCCGACTGAGGCCGGATAGTCAAGGAGAGACGATCTGTGAGCGACAGGAAGACACTTGCTATCATTCTTGGAGCTACCGTCGGAATCGCGGCGGTGGCGGCGGCCGTCGGAGTCTATGTGTGTCGGCACGCTGAGCCGGACGTGAAAGACGTCAACGATGTATTCGAAAAGGCCCGGCAGACAGTCCGTAAGCTGGACGAAGCAGTCGATGCATTGCGTCGGTCTGTAGCCTGAGAGATTAGAAAAAGTAATTAGAAAAAGTAAGTCGAAAGCGGCATTGCGGCGGGGTAGTCGAGATGCCGCTTTTTGGCTTCAGCTGTGACGCCTGATAATATATATTATGTTAACTAGCCCGAGTAGAAAGCAAGCCTCCTCGGGCTATTGGTCTGTTTTGATACCGTAAAGCGCAGCGATAATAAGCAGACTTCATAAAAGCAGCTCATGGCCAATCAATGTCACCACCGATCTTGCCGGTATATGAATATCATCAGCTGGGGTCGATCCGTGTCGGAGATCAGAGGTTTCGGATGTTGTATATATATCAAACCGGTTGTTCGCTAAATGCAGACTACCATTCAGGTTGCTGATCTTGATGATCTGGTCTTCATGCAGGCAATTAACCAGCACTACCACCAGCTTATGGGACTTTTTATCAATATATGCGGAAGCCATTATGCTGTTTGCCGCATCTGTGAGAGATCGATGATCATCATACTCTACCCCCACCCTTACCATTCCAGGCCTTATAAAGCGTGAGAAGTTGCCCAGTGCCCAGAGTGTCTTTGATGGCAGAAATTTGCCGTCATGCTCCAAAGAATCCGGTGAGCGATTGCCCTGACTCCCGGTGTTATCAGGCTCTATATAGACAAGCCCATCTTTGAAATCGGCACTCGATATCGCCAGCCACCATGACCATTGAGTAGCATTTGCTATGCTAAGGTCACTATGTATCAGTCTCGCTACATACAATGCGGTAACCATACCGAGATCACGACCATGACCATGTGGAATTTCATCATTTTTCTCCAGCAGGCAATATTCCGTTTGCCAGAAACTTAATTTAGGATCGATCTGATCGATTCTGTTATCCAGGCTTTCACGTATACGCACCTGCTCGGATACCGGCCAGGTTGTGAAGTAGCTGTGGCTGGAGATGGCATGAGCAACATTGCTTAAACTACCGAGATAACACGGTGATGAACAATCCCAAAACGCCTTGATCTGGTCGCTGCGATTGTCGCCATGTATATGGCCTGTAAGACATTTGATTTCACCAGCCTCGCCAACTACCACCTTAGATGTTAATTTACGATCATGCAGATCGCTTGCCAGAAGCCGGGTGAGATCATATATATCCGAGTTGGTCGCGGGCGAGCCTTCCTGTTTTTCATTGCTCCAATCCCACTGGGGCTCGTTTACCGGGCTGATGTAGTCTAATTTTATACCATTCTTCTGGAAATGCTCAGCAACTTCCGCGAGGAACTTTGCGAAATCCGGCATTGCGTCCTTGCGGATATTCAATGATTTTCGGCCTTGATCAGAGTGAGCGATGCCATTGAGCGTATACTGGACAGGAGGAGAATTCGTAAAAGCAAGAAGATAGTTTACACCACGAGCCTTTGCTGCTTTCAGGAACCATTGCTGGCCTTCCTGCTTGTTCCAATCGTAGGTTCCATCCATGCTTTGGAAACATTCAGCCCTGTGCCAGGCCGAAGATATCTTGCTGGCGTCGCCCTGCTCCATGCTTCCGGCTCCGATGTTGAACCGCCACATCGAAAGCCCGATTCCCTTCGGATTACCGCTGGAATCGACTTTTGTGCTGAACAGCAGATCCGCAATAGCTTCCCGCTTTTCCAAAGGCCAATATTTGCCCACGAACTGGCATGTCCATGCGTCGGATGCGCCAAAACTGTGCATGACCTGCTTTTCATCGGACAGATTGATAGTGATCGATGTGGTTTTCATTGTAGAAGCTCCCGGATCAGCGCTGCAGCTAAGCGCAGACAGTGCACAGGCTATAATTAATGCGATAGAAGTGATGCGCAAGCGATTAGCCCCAGGGAATATTTTTCTTAACAGGAGTTTACTCCCTGCCGTATGCTTCAGTCAAGGAAACGGAGCTACAGGTGTATATTCAAAGACTCATGATCGACGCTGCATTTTCCCTCGACATCGAGCCCGGTAATTTCAGTCCTGTAGCGAGACCGTTTCACAGCAAGGTTTCCACACTTCGGGCAGTAAGTGTTTTCTCCGTTTTCGGTGAGCATATTTCCTAAATAGACGAACTTGAGGCCGGATTCTTTTCCGATCCGAACTGCCGCATGCAGGGTCTCGGGTGGAGTCGGCGGAACATCCGAAAGCTCGCCGTAAGGGAAAAAGCGCGTGACATGCCATGGAGTATCTGTTCCGAGATTATCGGCTATCCAATGCGCCGTCTTTTTAAGGTTTTCTTCGCTGTCATTCCAGCCGGGTATAACGTTGGTAACGCACTCCACGTGCATATTCCACTTAGATCGAGCGTGAACAGCAACATCGAGCACCCCCTGAACCGATGGGACTTTTATGAGCTTTCGATAAAATTCATCTTCCATACTCTTCAAGTCGACTCGATAGACATCGAGATAAGGTCCGATCGTGTCGAGATGCTCGGGCGTTGCGTATCCGTTCGTAACATATACCGTGTAAAGAGCGCTTTCTTTGCACAGCTTTGCACAGTCATATGTATAATTAAGCCATATACCAGGCTCATTGTAAGTCCAGGCTACTCCCTGGCAGCCGTTCGATTGCGCGAGCGAAACAAGCGTGGCTGGAGTTACCCCGGTCCTGCATCCCCCCACTCCATCCTCAACAGCATCTGCATAGGCGATCTCCCAGTTCTGGCAGAAAACGCAGCGAAAATTGCATCCAAGAGTGCCCACCGAAAAGCAAGAGCTTCCCGGTTTATAATGAAATACCGGCTTCTTCTCAATCGGATCAGCTGCCGCAGATGATATCACGCCGTAAATTGTGGAATAGAGCTTACCTTCGTAGTTGATCTTCGTGCGGCAGTAACCTACCCCACCCTCACTGATCCTGCAGCGTCGTTGGCAGATATTACAGCCGACCCTGCCGTTTCCCAAATCCTCAGCCAGCATTGCCTCTTTTAACGCTCCGGCGGCTCTGAGCGATTCCACTAGCTTTGCACTGACAGTCTCTGCCATCTCGCCGTTCCTCTCTTATAAATTACACATGCACCTACTTGTGACAACCACGTTATTCCCTTCATTTTTGCCCATATTCTGCCGACAATATCAACGTGAGACTCGGAGACCCCTTGAACAACAATACAAGGAGAGTATGGCTGCTCTTTGGTATTATACTGTGTGTACCGGCATTCCTGCCTCTACTTCGTCCTGTCAACTATTCACGCGCCACCGCCGCGGGTATTGCATTGGCAGGATGGTTCACAATTGGCTGGATCATCCTGTATCGCTCACAACATACTTCTCCTCAATCCAATGCCTCTGATGCCTTAAAAGCCTGTAAAATCCCTATTGCGGATGTGAAGCGAATCACATCTGCTGCAAGGATGATAGGCGAACTCGGCCCCAGCGCCGATCTTGACGAAACCAAGCGAGCAATAGTAGAAGCTGCCAGGCTGGCTCTTTCCACGGAGTTAACCGCCCTTTTTACGATTGATCCAGTGCTCGGAGACATCGAGTGTGAAAGCAACGCATCTACCAAACATGAGTTACAGCGAGCGTTTGTTCAGCTCTATTCCAACTATATTACCGACCGTGAACGGCGCCAGACCTGGACCGTAGATCATATATCCGGTCAGGACATGTCCGATAAAGACGCACAGCAAGTATTAATCGATAACAACATCGATACGATCATTGCCTGCCCAATTCGATCTGATACAAATGCATGCGGTGCTCTGGTTGCTTTCTATACCTCTGCGCAATCCTGCCTTGAGAGTTATATCCAGATAATCGAAGCAATTACCGCTCAAGCCGCTACTGCAATATCTTATGCGCTATCCATGGAGCAATCACGTTATCTGCTCGATGACCTGGTTGGCGCGAATCAGGAACTGGCGCTTCAGGCCACCGTAGACGGGCTTACGGGCCTTCCGAACCACAGAACATTCCAGCAGACACTCTCCGATCTCTGCCGACGATCATTAGTCCCCGGTGCTCGCCCGTTTTCTCTGGTGATGGTCGATGTGGACCATTTCAAAATTTATAATGACACTCACGGCCATCGCCAGGGTGATCAGGTGCTGCAAAAAGTCGCCAAAGTGATGTCATCGGACCTTAGACAAGGCGATATGGCGGCACGTTACGGTGGTGAAGAGTTTGTTATCATATTCCAGGGTGTAGATAAAAATGCAGCGCTGGTTGCAGCTGACAGGATACGCCGCGCAATATCGGAACAGGCATGGAGCAATGGAGTTGTGACTGTCAGTATGGGGGTCGCCGAATTCCCTGTCGACACAACTACGGCAGGAGAGCTTATAGAATACGCGGATAAAGCTCTTTACCATGCCAAAATAACAGGTCGCAATCGTGTGTATGCCTGGGGCACCGCTTGCACCAACGATTCAAATGAAAATGAGCCAACTTGCGAGGATTCTCCTCAAAAGGCGGTCCTAGTGGTAGAACGGGCAGAGGAAGCATGCGCCGGGCTTGTTCAGTCCGCACTGGCATCTCCATCATATATCGTTGAAGTCTCCAACAGCGCGGCAGCAGCCGCGGAACTCCTCAGAACCCGTGTGTTCGATATTGCGCTGGTCAGCACTGAGGCGCTGCCTAATAATGATATTAGAACACTTGGCTCTCTTACGGCGATCCACCCTCACATGCCGATCGTTTTATTAGCAACGGATCTCCCCGCGAACGAGAGTCGGGAAGCTCTCCGTCGTGGCGCCGCAGATATACTTCTAAAGCCATACAACCCTGCGGAACTGCCGGTAGTGATCGAACGCAATATTGAGCGACAACGGCTTGAACTGCGAAGGCTTGTCCAAAAGAGCACCGGAATTATGCTGCAGGCAATTGAAGCGCTTGTTGCCGCTATCGATGCGAAGGACCACTATACAGCCGGGCACAGCAAGCGTGTTACCGCTCTGGCTCTGGCTATCAGTGACGATCTAAATATCTCAAACGAAGAACGTTATGCTCTCGAACTGGCTTCGAAGCTTCATGACATAGGAAAACTTGCTTTGCCGGATTCCGCGCTTAACAAACAATCGCCGTTAACCGAAGATGAATGGAGAGCAATGCGGGAGCATCCGGCGCTGGGCGCAAAGATCGTCGGTGCTATCAACGAGCTGGCTTACGTCAGCACCATCATACGTCATCACCACGAACGACTCGATGGCACAGGATATCCGGATGGTCTGGGTGGTCCTGCTATTCCATATCTCTCTCGGATAATAGCCGTAGCCGATGCTTACGAAGCGATGACCTCTGAACGCGCTCACCGAAGCAGGCTCACCCCCACAGAAGCCGTTGAAGAACTGCTGCGCCATTCCCGCACTTATTATAGCTCCGAAATAGTAGAGGTGCTGAGAAAGCAATTAATCGCGAGGGGTGAGATAAAATCCGCGGAAAACGCGGCGTAATTACCCCAAATATCCTAACTTAAGCACCGCTTTGATCGCCGCTTGAGTTCCTTCGTCAGAGCACCCTCCAGCTTCCGCTATCCTCAAGATCTGCTGGACAAGCGCAGTTCCCATTAATGGCAGCTTACTTTCGCAAGCAGATTCAAGAGCAAGCCTGAGATCTTTTTGCTGAAGCGCGATTTTAAAGCCGGGCGCCCAATCCTCGGCTATCATTTTAGGGCCAAGGTTCGATAACATCCACGATCCCGCCGCACCGGTGCTGATTGCTTCCAGCAGCACCTTTTTATCTATTCCTGACGCTTCAGCCAATGCCATTCCTTCACAAACGGCAAGAATATTCAAGCCACATATAACCTGGTTGCAAAGCTTAGCCGCTTGCCCGCTGCCCGATGGACCCATATATGTGATTCTCGATCCCATCACATCAAACACGGGCCTTACATGCTCGAGCACCGCTTCTTTCCCGCCGACAAGTATGGATAAAGTTCCTGCGACCGCTCCGGTTTCTCCACCCGTTACTGGCGCATCGAGGAACTCAACACCATTATTCACGCACCTGGCCGCAATGTCTTTTGCAACCGCAGGGGATATCGTGCTCATATCGATTATGACAGTCCCTGGTTTACATCCCTTTAGCACTCCATTGCTTCCCAGGATGACCTCCCGCACATCAGGCGAGTCTGAAAGCATTGTTATAACAACATCAGAACCGTCAGCTGCGCCGGCGTAGGATTCCGCCGATTTAGCTCCCTCGATAATCAAAGGCTCCATTTTTGAGGCTGTCCTGTTGTATACCTTAACTTCATGCCCCGCCTTGACTAGATGAAGAGCCATAGGACGTCCCATTGTGCCTAACCCGATAAAACCGATCTTGTATCCCAAATTAACCTCCTCAATAGAGCACTTACAAAAAGGGGCTCTCGCTTTATGAGAACCCCTGGAATTAACTATTATTCTATATGACGATAAGCTCCGCTATTCCTCCTGGACAGCAGCTCTTTCCAAAACGGATTCAGCCATGTAGATCGGAGCTTTAGCTCTCAAGCCTACGGCGATTCCATCGCTGGGTCTAGCATCGATATCCATAGTCTTGCCATCATAAGCAATCGTGACCTTTGCGTAGTAAGTGTTATTCCAAAGATCATCGATCAGGATTCGCTCTATCGTCCCGCCCATGCGGTTGATTATGTTGTTCAAAAGGTCGTGTGTCAGCGGGCGATCGGCCGAAGCGCCTTCGAGCGCCAACCATATCGACATCGCCTCAAATTTCCCAATAAATATGAGGACCGACCGGCCTCTGTTATCCCGCAGGAGAACGAAAGCCGACGGTTGCGCGGTGCCTTCTTCGTGGTGCTCGTATACACCCACGACCTTGACTTCCTTCTCCTCCAGATTCTGATCGCTGGAAGGAGGCGGAGTCTCATCCTCGCCTTCGGATCGCCCAAAGAACGAGCTGTCCAGCCGCTCTTCATCATCGAAATTGAAATCGTCGGCCAAGTTATTTGCCCTTTCTAAATATACTCCAGTGGCGTCTTTACCCGGTCACTTATACCAATTAATCGACATCGTTGCTTCTAATCGACTTATCGACGATCAAAAGGAACTCTTTATTCGACTTCGTCGCCTTTAATCGGTTGATCAGGAGCTCTGTCGCCTCTACCATCTCCAGTCCTGCCAGCAACCGGTGGAGGTGCCAGATTCGCTTCAGATCGTCCTCTTCAAAGAGAAGCTCATCGTGACGAGTACCAGATCGCTTCACATCGATCGCGGGGAATATCCTGCGTTCCGCTAGATTGCGATCCAACACCAATTCCATGTTACCCGTTGCCTTGAACTCTTCAAAAATGGCATCGTCCATACGGCTGCCAGTCTCGACGAGAGCGGTTCCAATCACGGTCAGGCTTCCTCCTTCTTCGATGTTTCTTGCAGCGCCGATGAAACGCTTCGGACGATAGAGAGCGCTGGGATCAAGACCACCGGAAAGGGTGCGGCCGCTCGGGTTGACAGTCAGGTTGGACGCACGTGATAGTCTGGTTATGCTGTCCAGCAGCACCACTACATCTTTGCCCGATTCCACAAGCCTCTTACTCATTTCGAGGACCATATCAGCCACACGCATATGATTCTCGGGCAGTTCGTCGAACGTAGAACTGATTACCATTCCATCGACCGATCTTCTGATGTCGGTAACTTCTTCCGGGCGTTCATCAATCAGAAGAACAATAAGTACTATTTCAGGATAATTGTTCGTTATACTATTGGCTATTGTCTTCAGGAGGGTGGTCTTACCGGCTTTAGGTGGAGCAACAATAAGACCTCTTTGGCCTTTTCCTATCGGCGCTATGAGATCGATGAACCTTGCTGAAATGTTATCGGAGCTGGTTTCGAGTTTGATCTGTTCGTTGGGATATATCGGGGTGAGGTCATCGAAATTTTTCCTTGCACGGGCTACTTCCGGGTTCACATCGTTAACCGCCTGTACCCTGAGAAGGCTGTAGTATTTTTCGGTGTCCTTCGGTGGCCGGACCTGCCCTGATACTTTATCACCGGTCCGCAGCCCGAAGCGCTTTATCTGCGATTGTGAAACATAAACATCGCTAGCGGCGGGTGCGAAGTTCGAGTGACGCAGGAATCCCCACCCATCAGGCAGAATCTCCAATATGCCCTGGTCGAAGATCAGACCACTGCTTTCAGCAAACGCCTTTAATATCTTGAAGATGAGTTCCTGCCGCTTTGAATATCCGTTTTCTACGTTCAGCGTTTTTGCGATTTCTTCAAGTTCTTCGATGCTCTTCTTTTCAAGCTCTGATAATTCCAAAGGCTCCAATCTGTTCACCTCTTAGGGAATGACCTCACAATAAGTCAAGGGATGTAAGTTTGAGGCTTTTCGCAGGCGTCCACACAGATATATGACACCGTCAACACGTATGCTTGGAATCTACGAGATGATGGTAAAGCGCCAGCGCCTGCGGAAGTCTAGCACACATCGATGAGGATTCGGTTTCCGACGGTTTTATTATACTGCTGATTCCCGATTTTGTCCAGTCCTTAAACAATAAATACCCAGCCATGTTTATTGCGGCGATTCCCATGGTTTCAGAATTCCCACATAGGGCAGGTTGCGGTAACGTCCATTGTAATCGAGTCCATACCCGATCACGAAATAGTCTTCGATGACAAATCCACAATAATCGACTCCGACATCGACTTTTCTACGGCAGGGCTTATCAAGCAGCGCACAAACCTTTACACTCGCGGCTCTGCGAGCTTTCATGTTTTCTACGAGGTAGCTCAAACGCAGAGTCCAGCCGGTATCGACAATATCCTCCACGATCAGAACATGCCGACCTTCTATGCTTGTATCCAAATCTTTGAGTAATCGAACGACACCCGATGATCTCGTATCCGCCCCATAACTGGAGATTGCCACGAAGTCATAATCCAGCGGTAAATCGATCGATCTGATCAGATCAGCAAGGAATATAGCAGAACCCTTAAGTATTCCAACAAGAAGAAGAGATTGCCCTTCATAATCCCGGGATATCTCTTTCCCGAGCTCCCCTACCCTCGTGCGTATTTGTTCCTCAGTCAGAAGAACTTCGGTTACTTCATCACGAAGCGATCCCAATCCAACCTACTCCCACTCGATCGTGGCCGGCGGCTTCGAGCTGATATCGTAAGCCACACGGTTTACACCCGGAACTTCATTAATGATCCTGTTGCTGATCCGCTCCAGGACATCATACGGCAGCCTGGCCCAGTCAGCGGTCATCGCATCTTTACTGGTAACCGCTCTTACAACGATCGTGTCCGCATAAGTTCGCTGGTCTCCCATCACACCCACACTGCGAATCGGAGCCAGAACTGCAAGCGCTTGCCAAACTTCCCGATACAACCCGGCTCGCTTGATTTCGTCGATCACGATATCATCCGCCCTGCGCAGGGTCTCCAGCCGCGGTTTCGTCACTTCGCCTATTACTCGAATCCCGAGCCCGGGACCAGGGAACGGATGCCGCCATACCATTTCTTCAGGGAGCCCCAGTTCAAGAGCGACCGCACGGACTTCATCCTTGAAAAGGTATCTCACAGGTTCAAGCACCTTAAGATTCATATCTTCAGGCAGCCCGCCGACGTTATGGTGCGATTTTATCACAGCCGCGTTCTTTGTTCCGCTCTCAATTACATCCGGGTAAAGGGTGCCCTGCGCCAGCCACTTTGCATCCTTAATCTGCGAGGCATGCTCCTCAAAGACACGAACGAATTCTTCTCCGATGATCTTGCGCTTCTTTTCAGGATCCGTAACTCCCGCAAGCCGCTTTAGGAACCGTTCCTCCGCGTCTACATAAACCAGCTTGATCTTGAAATGGTCCTCGAACATTCGCCGGACCTTCTCAGCTTCACCGAGCCGCAGCAGTCCATGGTTCACGAATATGCAGGTAAGCTGATCGCCTATCGCTTTATGCACAAGAGCAGCAACGCAGCTTGAATCGACGCCGCCGCTTACACCGCAAATCACCCTGTCCGATCCCACTTCTTCTCGTATTGCTTGAGTAGCGACATCGACGAATGACGCCATATTCCACAGCCCTTTAAGCTCGCACTGCAAGTATAAGAAGTTGCGGATTATATCCATACCCCTGGGCGTGTGAACGACCTCGGGATGAAACTGCACTCCAAACAGCTTCCTTACGGGATCACCCATTGCGGCTACCGGCGTATTTTCGGTGCGTGCGATGACTTTGAAACCAGCCGGAGCAACTTCGACCAGATCACCATGGCTCATCCAGCAGACAAGGTCATTTTCAAGTCCGGTAAAAAGGTCTGAAGAATCAATAATCGAGAGTTCGGTCCTGCCGTATTCACGATTTTCTCCCGGCGTAACTACACCGCCGAGTTCCTGCGCCATAAGCTGGGTGCCGTAGCATATACCCAGGATGGGAATGCCCAGAGAGAAGATAGCCGAGTCACATCGCGGAGCGCCGGGCTCGTAGACACTAGCCGGTCCACCGGAAAAGATAATGGCTTTAGGATCGCGAGCGCGTATTTCATCGATGGGAGTATCGAACGATACGATTTCGCTGTAGACATTGCACTCGCGAACACGCCTTGCGATAAGCTGGGTATACTGACCGCCGAAGTCAAGAATAAGGACCAGTTCCTCAATGTTAGCGGGCTGGATTTTGGTCACAGGAGCCTCCAAAAACAACAATGCCACCCTTTCAAGAACATGGGGAAAACCTTAGGGGCGACTTTCCTTATAGGAATCGTGGCATGAACACTCTCGTGACTGCTACGCAGCACCTCTCGCAGCCCTGCGGGCCACTGCCGGTCAAGGACTGTCGTGTTCGCCGCGAAGGGAACGAAAATGGCAAAAAACGCCATTTTCGGAGGAGTGTCCAAGTTATGATACCAGAGTTGACTTGTAGTGTCAACGAGCCGCCATACAATTGTGGGGGCGCGTGTAAGCGCCCCCACATCGCAGTCGTTCAATCAGCGAAAATGCAGCGTTACGCTACATCATACCGCCCATGCCACCCATTCCGCCAGGCGGCATAGCAGGAGCAGGAGCCTGCTTCTGCGGCTTCTCGGTTACAACCGCTTCGGTTGTGAGCAGCATCGATGAGATACTGGCTGCATTTTCAAGAGCTGTGCGTGTCACCTTGGCAGGATCTACGATCCCAGCTTCCACAAGGTCTTTATAATCACCGCTTACAGCATCGAAACCTTCGTTTGTCTTAAGGTCTTTAACCTTGCCGACAACAACCGATCCCTCGGCGCCCGCATTTTCAGCAATCTTGCGGGCTGGCGCTTCGAGAGCTTTCGCAACGATCTTAACGCCGATCAGTTCGTCGCCTGCAAGCTTCAGTTTCTGAACCGCGGGAATCGCCCTGATCAGCGCGGTTCCACCACCAGCGACTATGCCCTCTTCTACCGCCGCGCGAGTGGCATGCATAGCATCCTCGATGCGCGATTTCTTCTCTTTAAGCTCGGTCTCGGTCGCTGCTCCTACCTGGATAACGGCCACGCCGCCAGAGAGCTTGGCAAGCCGCTCCTGCAGCTTTTCACGGTCGTAGTTCGATTCGGTGGTTTCGAGCTCTTTCTTGATCTGTGCAATTCTGCCCTTCACTGCATCCGCGCTGCCTTTGCCTTCGACGATAGTCGTGTTATCCTTTGTGATAACAACTCTCTTCGCGGAACCGAGCATGCTCAGGTCAATTGATTCGAGCTTGATACCGAGATCTTCGGTGATGAACGTTCCGCCCGTGAGAACGGCGATATCCTGCATAATGGCTTTGCGCCTGTCGCCGAATCCCGGAGCCTTCACCGCCGCGGCCTGAAGGGAGCCACGGAGCTTATTCACAACAAGCACCGCAAGCGCTTCACCTTCAAGGTCTTCGGCAATGATAACAAGCCCGCGCCCCATCTGCATGACCTTCTCCAATATCTGTATAAGGTCAGCAATGGCGGATATTTTCTTCTCGTAAAGGAGGATAAGCGGGTCTTCGTATACGGCTTCCATTCTCTCGGGATCAGTGACGAAGTAGGGGGAAATGTAGCCCTTGTCGAACTGCATACCCTCGACCCACTTCAGATTGGTGTCAGTCCCTTTCGATTCCTCGACTGTAATGACGCCGTCCTTACCGACTTTCTCCATTGCGTCGGCAACGAGTTCGCCAATCACGGAATCATTTGCGGAGATTGTCGCTACCTGCGCAATCTCATTTCGCTCAGCGACCGATGTGCTCATTTTTCGTATTTCAGCCACAGCGGTCTCAACAGCCTTATCGATACCGCGCTTGACCGAAAGCGGATTAGCACCCGCCGCAACGTTCATCAAGCCCTCTTTAACAATAGCCTGGGCTAGAACAGTTGCGGTGGTGGTGCCGTCGCCGGCAACATCGTTGGTCTTTGAAGCGACTTCGCGCACAAGCTGCGCTCCGACGTTTTCGAACCTGTCCTCTAGCTCTATCTCTTTGGCGATGGTAACACCATCGTTGATAACCGAAGGGCTTCCGAACTTCTTCTGCAGGACAGCATTGCGTCCACGTGGACCCAGCGTGCCGCCGACGGTATCAGCAAGCATATTTACGCCGCGCTCTAATGCGCGACGAGCTTCTTCATCAAATTTTATGTCCTTAGCTGCCACGGTGTTATTTGCTCCTTTCCGCTATTCCAGAATAGCGAGCACGTCTTCCTGGCGAAGGATGATGTACTCTTCTCCGTCGACTTTCACCTCGGTACCGGCGTATTTTCCGTAGATGATTTTATCGCCGACTTTAACGTCTATCGGGATCCTTTTGCCGGTATCGTTCAATGCGCCCGGTCCAACTGCAATTACTTCACCTTCAAGGGGTTTTTCCTTCGCCGTATCCGGAAGAACGATCCCTCCAGGCGTGACTTCTTCAGCCGCGAGAGCTTTGACGATTATTCTGTCTCCTAATGGCTTCAGCACCGAAATGCACCTCCGTTAGAATGGATTTACAGAATTAGCACTCACCTCTATCGAGTGCCAGCGCAGGCATTTTACATGCTTTCAACCATACTCGGCAAGAACAAATACACCGATATATGCCCGCATAACAGCAATTATAGGCACATATCGGTATATATAAGCGATTACTATACTTTTTCTAAGCTACCAATAGACTCCGGTGTCTTACTGTCCCGGAGCGGTAATTACTCCCTGATTGTTCATTTCTTCCATCACTGCCTTAGCGTCTTCCTGCAGCATTTGTTTCTGCTCGGGAGTAAGCGTGGTCATAGACTGCATATTCATCTTGATCAATGCGCGACGCTGTTCTGCAGGCATATTGAACATATATTCAGTCTGCCTTGAAACGATCCTTTTGAGCGCATCCGGATTACTGGTCATAAGGGTCTGCATAACGGAGCTCATATATTCCGGTCCGATGCTGTCCATAAGATTCAAACTTGCCATAAGAGCCTGTTCGCGCTCCTCGGGAGTCATTTTCATGAAGTCATCCATCAACTGTTTCGTTGTCTCGGTATATTTGTTTACCGCGGTGTTCTTTTCGGCTTCTTTCGCAGCCATTGCGGCATCGTTGGTAATTAAATAGACCTTGGTCATACCGAGCTTCTTTACCAGCGCGTCTTCAGCAAGAGCGACACCAGCAGTATTCTGGCTGTGAACGGCAACCTTGTTGTTAAGAGATCCACCGACGACCATATCAGGAAAACTGAGCCCGCATGCCAGGCGCACGGTCGAAGCAAAGCGGTCAGGCTGCTCAGGCAGCTTGGAATCAGCTGCCAGGTAAACTCGACGCCACTCGAACTTCCCCGCCTTGCATATCGAGGTAAGAACGGTTTCCAGAGATGCATTACTGATAGAAACCGTTACCTTGCCCTTAACCGTCGATTCGGCCACAATCTTCTGCTTTGACTGCTGCGAAAGACTCTTGATAACATCAGCAATGCTCATGTCTTTAGCATCGATTGAAACCTTGGCATCGGCGTTCGATTCAACAGGTTTCAGCGATGTATCCATGGTCGGCGCGGTTGACGGCTGATCCGCCGCAAATGTATTTACTGCCAGCAAAAGCAAAGTAACTACATAAAACAGCATTTTCGGGACCCTCATGATCAAGCTCCTTATGTATCTTTCATTATGCACATCATTCGGTGTTATCGAGTGTTCTCCTGCTGTAATCATGTTAAAAATCATCGCCCAGGGTCATTTGTCCACCCGGTGCCGGCCCGAGCCCTTCGGGAGGAAACAACAGGCCAAGCATCCTGGCAAAGAGCTGCGCGTTTTGGGCGGATTTACCCTGATAATGGTTATTGAAAAAGACATAAGTCTTAACCGCCTGGCTGTTCACCTCCTCGACCCTGGGAACCCACTCATTCAACTCCTCTTCGGAATATAAATAGTTATAGCGCTGGTAAGCCTCATCATGGCGCCACCATTCCCTGGCGTTGCGTCCATGAAAGCGGACATAACCAATATCCGATGTTGCAACCGTCACTGGAGGCATCAATCCTTTCAATCTGGGCTCGTCGACCGAGCAAAAGCCCATGCCAAGCTCGCGCAAGAGGTCGAACGTATCCTGGTTCACCCAGTCGGCATTGCGGAATTCGACCACCGTGGGCAGATCCCCTACCCTGTTTTTGAAGTCCTGCAGTTTAACCACATTCTTCGGTGTGTTCTTGAAGCTCCATGGGAACTGTGCGAGGATGCATCCCAGTTTATTAGACGTCTGCAAGGGCTCGATTGCATATAAAAATGTATCAAATATTTCCTGCCCTGGCTCATCGGCATGAGTCATATCTTGATGTGCTTTAACGACAAATTGGAACTGTTCGGGAGTCTTGCGAGCCATAGAGGCAAAAGAAGCGACGCCGGGAATGGTGTAGTAGGTCGAGTTGATCTCTACGGCGTTGAATCGCTGCGCGTAGTAGGGCAGCATATCTTTTTTCGCCAGCTTCTCCGGATAGAAGTGCCCCTTCCAATCGTCATAACTAAAACCGGATGTGCCAATATAGATCATGTGTTCGCCTCCAGCCGTTTGCACATCATTCTACCCCTTGAGAAGCAATCCATGCATAAAAAAGGGCGCCATCAGGCGCCCTGCGATAGTTTATTAAAGGATCGAACTTATCTCGCAGCCTTTATGATAGTAGCAAAGCTCTCGGCCTTAAGCGCGGCGCCGCCCACAAGCGCTCCATCGATGTTCGGTTTTGAAAGCAGCTCGGCTGCGTTCTTATCGTTGACGCTTCCACCATACTGAATGCGGACTGCCTCGGCGATATCGTCGCCATACATATCCTTGACAACGGTGCGAATTAATCCACAGACTCTATCGGCCTCATCGGAATCACACACCTGACCGGTCCCAATCGCCCAAACAGGCTCATAAGCGATAACCATCTTCATCGCCTGCTCCTTGGTGAAGCCATCGAGATCGATTTTCATCTGACCAACGATCACCTGGTCCGTCTGGCCGGCTTCGCGCTCCGCAAGAAGCTCGCCGCAAGCGATAATAGGAGTAAGCCCCGCCGCGAATGCGTATTTAGCCTTCATATTGACGGTCGTGTCGCTTTCGCCAAAGTATGAGAGGACCTTTGCCAGTTCATCATCTACGGTGCCGAAGCGTCCACGAGTCTCTGAGTGACCTATGATCACCCACTTGCATCCCGCGTCGAGAAGCATCTGAGGGGAAATCTGAGTCGTCCATGCTCCCGATTCTTTCCAGAATGTGCCCTGCCCGCCAAGGGTTATATTACTTCCCTTGATAGCTTCTCCGACCGAGGCCAAAGATACAAACGTCGGGCAGATCGCGATATCGACATCGTCGATTCCCGCAACCAGACCCTTAAGCTCATTAGCCAGAGCGATACCCTCGCCAATGAGCTTGTTCATCTTCCAGTTTCCTGCTATAAATGGTTTTCTTGACATTATTTCTCCTCTACCAGTATCTTCCGCATCCACAAATCGCCCTCATCACCCGGACCATTCGTGTCCGTAATGTAGCAACAAATGGGTATCCATTACGTCCATATAATGTTACATTCTGAGTATTCGCCGCGTAGGTCCATATATACAAACAGTAGCTTCCCTGGCGTCCGGCCACGTTCTCAATCAAATGAAGAAGCTTGCTGCCATATCCCTGCCCACGAAACTGGGGAAATATCCCCAGTGATAACAAATAACTCAATTGATAAACTGAGTTATCTCAGACTCAAAAATCTCCTTAAACATGTCCCCACCTATGAAAACGGGTGACGGCTGCACTGCAACCGCCACCTGCCATTTCTCATTTGTACTTGTGGGCGCCTTACTTATCCTGCAAGCAAACGACACCCGGCAGTTCCTTGCCTTCCAGGAACTCCAGCGATGCGCCGCCGCCGGTGGATACATGGCTCATCTTCTCGGCAAGGCCTGCCTGCTCGACAGCAGCAGCGGAGTCTCCACCGCCGATGATCGTCGTCGCGCTCGATTCCGCCAGTGCCTTTGCTACTGCATTGGTTCCCACGGCGAAATTGGGCATCTCGAAAACACCCATCGGGCCGTTCCATACGACAGTTTTTGCCTCGCCAATGACCTTCTTGAACTCCTCGATCGACTTCGGGCCTATGTCCATGCCCATCCAATCAGCGGGAATGGCATCTGCCGGAACGACTTTACGCTCCGCATCATTCGAGAACTCGGTCGCAATTACGACATCGACCGGCAGAACAAGGTTGACACCTCGCTCCTTGGCCTTTGCCATGGCATTCTTCGCAAGCTCCAGGCCTTCCTGATCGAGCAGCGATTTGCCGATCTCATAACCCATAGCCTTGAAGAACGTATAAGCCATTCCACCACCGATAATCAGGCTATCTACCTTACTCAGCAGATTGTCGATTACCGGGATCTTGTCGGCTACTTTTGCTCCGCCAAGGATCGCGAGGAACGGCCTCTCCGGATTTCCGATTGCCCGGCCGAGGTAGTCGAGCTCTTTCTCCATAAGGAATCCGGCAACACCCGGTAGATACTTCGTCACACCTTCCGTAGAGGCATGAGCTCTGTGAGCCGTTCCGAACGCATCATTGACATAGATCTCAGCAAGACTCGCGAGCTTTTCAGCGAATGCGGGATCATTCTTCGTTTCCTTCTTATAGAACCGAACGTTCTCAAGGAGGACAACATCACCGTCTTTCATATTCATAACGGTATTTCTGACCTCATCGCCGATGCAATCGTTAGTCTTGGTAACCGGCTTGCCAAGGAGCTCAGAAAGCCTCTTCGATACCGGATCGAGATTGAACTTCGCCACCGAATCCGGTGTGACCTTGCCGTTTTCATCCGTCTCCGGACGGCCAAGATGGCTCACCAGGATCACTTTAGCTCCGTTATCGATCAGGTACTTGATAGTCGGAAGTGCCGCAACGATTCTCCGATCATCGGTGATGTTGCGATCAGCGTCCAGCGGCACATTGAAGTCCACTCGCACCAGAACGCGCTTACCGCGAACGTCGATATCCTTGACGGTCTTCTTATCCATATTTAGAGGCCTTTCTTGACCATGAAATCGATGAGATCGCCGACTCTCTCGGAGTAAGCCCACTCATTGTCATACCAGGAGAGGACCTTGGCGAACTTGTCGCCGAGCATCATCGTGGTAAGACCATCAAAAATGGAGCTGCGAGAATCACCCTTGAAGTCCACGGAGACAACCGGGTCCTCGGTGTAGCCGAGAATGCCCTTCATCGGACCTTCGGCGGCAGCCTTCATAGCAGCATTGATCTCTTCAGCCGTGGTCGCCTTGCTCAGATTGACGCTCAGATCGACGCAGGAGACTGTAGTCGTCGGGACGCGCAGCGCGTAGCCGTGCATTTTGCCCTTGAGCTCCGGAATGACGAGGGCGATAGCCTTTGCGGCGCCGGTGGTCGTCGGGATGATGTTCGCAGCGGCAGCGCGAGCCCTGCGCAGGTCCTTGTGAGCCTGGTCAGCAGTCTTCTGATCGTTCGTGTAAGCGTGCACGGTTGTCATGAAGCCGCTCTCGATGCCGAAGTTGTCCTGAAGGACCTTCGCAAACGGGGCAAGGCAGTTGGTGGTGCAGCTTGCATTCGAAACGATATTGTGCTTGGCAGGATCGTATTTGTCGTCGTTAACGCCCATAACGATCGTGATGTCCTCATTCTTCGCGGGAGCGGAGATGATGACTTTCTTCACGGTATCGTGCATATGAGCTTTAGCCTTCTCGGCATCGGTGAAGATACCGGTGCTCTCAACGACGACCTGGATGCCATGATTCTGCCAGGGAATAGCGGCAGGATCTTTCTCGGCGTAGACGGCGATCCTTTTGCCGTCGATAATGATCGCGCCCTCTTCAGCCTTCACTTCGCCCTTCCACGGGCCATAGTTGGTGTCATACTTGAACAGGTGAGCGTTCGTCTTTGAGTCGAACAGGTCGTTAATGGCAACGACCTCGATGTCGTTCGGATACTTCTCGAGCATTGCGCGCAAGGAAAGGCGCCCGATTCTACCGAATCCGTTGATACCGACTTTTACTGGCATTTGTGTAGCGTTCCTCCTCCGTATTTGTCTCGGGATACGGGCCACGTCCCTTGTACCCCAATCACGGTCACAGCAAAATAGCCCGGCGCATGGCATACAGCGTCGAGCCAGTTAAAACCAATACATTGTATACGTCTTGGGCACGGCTGTCAATCCGAATGAGGGCACGCCATATTATCCCTCTAAGGCAGTTAAGAAGGACTGACGTGCCTCCATCGGGATCACAACTACCACTCGGCAATTGCAATCACAGCTCAGCAGCATAAGGAGATGGCTACTTCCGCTTACCTTTCAGGCACACCCTCATCATCAATCCGCACCCCATGATAACGGCCATCAGACTGGCGGGTTCTGGGACCGATTCAGGTACGGAAACCGATGGGAAACTCACGACTACATCACCTGCCCAGTTCTGTGTCTCATATCCCCAATTACCGAAGCAACCCGGCACGATATACGTGTCGTTTTTCTGGCATGTAGATGGAACGGTTAAAGTGAAAGTCAACGATCTTCCGTTAGCTAGTCCGTCCGTATCCGGGTTATCAGCCGCCCAGTAAATATCCGTACCGACTTCAGGATCAGGATCGATGACAGCGCCAAAGAGCCAGTTGCTCGGTCCTGTGTTTTGCTTTATATACAGCGGATCGAGTGGCGCGTAAAGGTGCAGTGAGATGATGTAATCGCCAAGTTCAGTGCTGCGAAGCGTATAAGTATAAGTGGTGAGATTTCCCGAGGTGTTAACCAGACACCCCAGAGACGTGGCCGTGGCTGCTGAAGCAATGAACACAGCGAGCACGGCAAATGCTACGATAAACTTTCCCTTCATATACCGGCCTCCTGAGTTTATTGGCCCCCCAGCCGGTATACCTCATGTGCATAATTCGTGCCAATTGCAGAGATCGGCGATACATTTGTTAAGTCGGTATGATATTATGGCTGAGCTTATTCGTATCGTATCACTTCAAAACGGTAGAGCTTGATTGGCGCGCGACTATTAATGAACGCTTTTTGTCGAGCTATAGCCACTTGCTGTTCGGCTGTATCGATTCCTTCAAGATCAGGCAGCAGAAGCCCCCTGCTCATTTCGCTTTCTACTATAACCCCGTATCTTTTAGGGTCTAAATCATCCAAGCCGGAAACTTCCTCGGGAGGCGCAAGCACGTCTACCGAACACTGCAGGCATTCCAGTTCCTCGACCTCAACCGGGAAAAACCTCGGATCACTGGTCGCGGCGCTTATTGCGTTGCAGATTATTTCCTCCGCAAGGTTCGCGCGGACAGGTTCGATCGTTCCAATGCATCCACGGAGCTGACCGTCGATCTTAAGGCACACGAATGCCCCCGCGCACTTATTAAGCATATCTTCCGGAGTATCGGAAGGCACGCTAATCATTCGTCTTTCACTTACATAGGCCTGAATTGCCGCCATTGCCAGCTTAACGTGTGGGCTGGTCTCATTCATTCTCTTTTACGCCTTCTTTCGTGTCTACGTTGACTTTCTGCCCCACCCTCGATTCAGTCCCGTTTTTAAGTCTTTTTATATTGGACCGGTGTTTAATTACTATCAGTGCCGCGGCGATGACAGCAACCCCCTGATATGAAACAGGTACGTGCTGAGATTTCCAGAAGAACATCTGCGCGGGCACCGATACCGCCGCAATAATCGATGCGATCGATATATATCTTGTAATTGCAACAAGCGATACCCAGGAAACAAAGGATATCGCGGCAATAATAGGGTTCAAACCGATGATCATACCCAGGCTTGTCGCTACGCCCTTACCGCCTCTGAAGTTGAGAAATATCGAGAAGCTGTGGCCGAGGATGCTCAATACTCCCCCAGCGACTACGCCATACTCATTCAAACCAAGCTGCTGGCATAATACAACGGCCGCAAGCCCCTTTACAGTGTCGAAAAAGAAGACAAGGAGCGCGGGACCGAGCCCAAGCGTGCGCAGCACATTGGAGGCCCCGATATTTCCGCTGCCGTAATCGCGTATATCGATCCCCCTGGTAAGCTTGCCGATGATCACACCGAATGGTATTGCGCCTAGTATATAGCACACTATAAGAGCCAGGTATTTTATCACTCTACTTCCGCTCCTTTTTGGCTTGCCTGAAAATGAGGCGCAGCGGCGTACCTTCATAAGAGTACTCATGCCGTATCCGGTTCTCAAGATAACGCTGATAGGAAAAGTGAGCCAGCTCGGTATCATTCACGAAGATTACTATCGTTGGTGGCTTAACCTCGCCCATAGTGGCATAACGAATCCTGAGATCCTTACCCTTCCGCGCATAGGGGTGAGCATCCACGGCTTCTTGTATGATGCGGTTTAGCTCGCCCGTGGGTATTCGCAGCGCGTGGTTCGCGGCAGCATCCAGAGCCGTATCGAGCACTTCGGCAATACCCATGCCCTTGAGGGCTGATACAAAGACAATCGGCGCATAATCGAGGAAAGGTACCTGTCTTCGTATCTGTTCCGAAAGGTCTTTCATCGATTTACCTTCGCACAAGTCCCACTTGTTGACCACGATAACGCACGCCCTGCCCGCATCGTGAGCGAACCCGGCTACCCGCTTATCGCCATCGCGAAGACCATCGGCGCCATCTACAACAATCAGCGCCACATCGGCGCGTTCCATTGCACGCACAGCCCTAAGCACAGTGTAATACTCTACCGACCCCTGCACCTTACCTGAGCGCCTGATACCCGCGGTATCGATGAGGACCACGGTCTGATCACCCTTGGTAAGGACGGTATCGACCGCGTCGCGCGTGGTGCCGGGAATATCAGAGACTATAACCCGCTTTTCACCAAGTATCGCATTAAGCAGCGATGACTTGCCGACGTTCGGCCGTCCAATAATCGCCAGCTTGATTGCATCTTCGGGATAGCGTTCTATACCAGCTTCAGCGGGAAACGCTTCCACAACCACATCCAAAAGATCTGCTACGCTTCTGCCATTAAGCGAGGAGATCGGGAATATATCTCCAAGGCCAAGCGCATAAAACTCCTGTGAATCCTGATCTCTGCGATCATTATCTGCTTTATTAGCAGCGATAAATATGGGCTTTGATGATCCACGAAGCTTATCGGCTATCTCTTCATCAGCCGGAGTGATACCGGTGACTGCATCGACCATAAAGATCACTACATCGGCTTCTTCGAGCGCGGCCTGTGCCTGGAGAGTGACTTCAGCCTTTAAGGGATCGAGCTCATTAAGAAGTATCCCACCGGTGTCGATGATAACGAATTCCTTACCGTTCCAATCTGCTTCGGCGTAAATTCGGTCTCGCGTGATACCGGGTGTATCTTCTACAATAGCAATCCTTCGCCCAACAATCCTGTTAAAAAGCGTGGACTTGCCCACATTCGGGCGGCCCACAATTGCGACCAACGGTTTATCCATTTCGTCTTCTTATCCTCTATCTACGTGGGAGATGGTACCATAAAGGCGCATGGGCGTCAATCGCGGGAGCATACGGATAGGGCTCAGCATAGATGTCATGCGCGGCGGAATTTTCGATCGAGTTCCCAGTTCGAAAGACTAACGATGACCGGCCGGCCATGCGGGCAAACGAACGGGTTCTTGCATTTTAGAAGATCGTCGATAAGCTGTATCATCTCCTCTTGAGAGAGGGGATCACCTGCCTTAACAGCCATCTTACACGATGCGGTAATTAAAACCTGCTCAGCCTTAACGAGAAGGTGCTTTTGAATGCTAAGGTCGACAAGCTCGGATATCATATCTCTTAGAACACCCTCGGCATCGGCAGGTTTAATGGAAGCGGGAGAACCGCGCATCATAAACGTATCGCCGCCGAAGTGCTCCAGCTCGAATCCTGCTTGATGGAGCTGATCGAGACGCCGAGAAACAATAGCCGATTCTTTGGCGCTGAGCGACAATGTAACCGGAATCACCAGCCCCTGGATCGCTGATGGCCGTTCTTC
>Ga0123519_10003124_pt1 | contig 27654 bp, 25 predicted proteins | sample YelNatPaOPRAMG02_FD_87396 | JGI IMG/M metagenome (GOLD analysis project Ga0123519, IMG submission 87396) | Hot spring microbial communities from Yellowstone National Park - Yellowstone National Park OP-RAMG-02 (version 2) | ecosystem: Environmental > Aquatic > Thermal springs > Hot (42-90C) ...
TCCATTTTAAGCCCTTCTCTGGTTCTTCAGCAAATATCAAAGATGTAAAGAAGAAAAGGATAAATAAAGTAAATACTCTTTTCATATTCCCTCCTTATCTCATAAGGTATCTTTCAGTGAAAAGTTCATCGGATAAGTTGGAGTCAAGCTTTATCTCTATTGTTTCCATAATAGACTTTCTTCCTTCTTTCAAATCCTCCATCTGAAGCTCCTTAGAAATCCAGTAATTCCCAACTTTCTCTACTTTCCCCATAGTTACAATCTTGTAAAGCCTCTCTCCCTTATCGTATAGTTCAACTTTTGAAGGATAGAAATTCTCACTCCTCACCCACATTATCATTTTTGAATACTGAGTTTTTGTTTCTGGCTTTGGCTTTAAAAGAAGAACATACTGATTTTCCTCCATCCTTAGAAATTCTGGAACCCAGCTTTCTGAGTAATTTTTAGCCTCCATATCCTCATAGGTAAAATCTGTTCCTGCAAACTTTGTGTTTTTAACATGGGATGCTATTCTCCTTGTTTTTCCGAAGGCTGGAAGGTAGAGATACATAACCTCCTTGGGAAGGGAAAGGAATCCAATCCCCTTGTATTCTGCAGGGGATGTGAATTTCACAAGTCTTTTGTTACTACCCTTTTGAAGCATTATCATCTCCCTTTCCTCTTTTCTTCCCTTTCTGTCAACAATTGTAAGTTTTATTTTGGCATCCTTGTCCTTTGGAGCATTAACTGTTTCATCAACCTTTTCCAAAATCTGAAGGGCGGTTAATTTTGTATCTTGAGGGGAACCAGAAATGCAAAGAATTAAAATACCTAAAAGAACCAATTTAGCAATTCTCATTTTTACCTCCGTTCAATGTTTTTTTATTTCCAATTATCTTTGCCTTTGTAATTAGAATTATTGCAGGGAGGAGCGTTAGAGCCCCAATCCCTGAACTTAGCATTGTTATTGCAACAAGAAGTCCAAACCTTCTAAGGGGAATTAGATTAGCAAATATTAATATGAGAAATCCGAAGGCAACAGTTAGCATATTTGTTGTAATTGCTTTACCCGTTGTTGTGAGAGTAGAATGGAGGGCATCAATTTCAGATTGTTTTCTTTGAATTTCAAACCTGTACCTGTTAAGGAAGTGAATTGAATAATCAATTCCAATACCTATGGAGACAGAGCCAACAAGAACAGTGGCAATGTCGAGGGGAATACTTGAAAACCCCATAACTCCAAAAATTATGAAAAGGGTGAAAATAATTGGTGTCAAACCAATAAGACCACCTTTATAGGAGCCAAGAAGAGCGAAAACACATAGAAAAACGAGGAAAATCGCAATTAGCAGGCTTGTAACCTGACTTTTGAGTAGGGAGCTATCAAGGTGGCTATATATTAAAGGCTCCCCAGTGAAGGAAAAGTTTATTTCTTGGTTGTTTTCTTTAGATATATAAGCATCAATGGTTTTTATGAGCTTGTTCATCTCATCTATATCCAGATTCGGTATTGTTGCCTGTATGATAGCTTCTGTTTTATCATGATTAATAAGTTGCTCAATTATCCTTTCCCCTTCCAACAAGAACAAAAGATTTTGAACCTTCTCCTTTGTATCGGGTATTCTATTCCCTTCTCCCATCAAGTCATTCATCTCCTCAATATAGTCAACTATTGAGTGGGAATTGGAAACATAGCTTATTCCATTGAGAAAATCCTGCATTTTTTTCATTTTTTTCAGAATCTCAGGAGATTGGATATCTCCCTTTACAAGAATATGGATGGGAACAGAACCTCCAAATTTTTTCTCAAGGACCTTCTCACTTTTTTGTATGTAGCTATCCCTGTCAAAATAGCTTACAAGATTTGATTTTCTATGGATTAATGTAGTTCCAAAAATGGAGGCGATAATTATGGCAGAGAAGAGAATTATTGTAATTTTCTCTTTCTTTAAAATCCAGTAGGATAAACCCTCAAGCCTGTCAAGGACTTTAAATCTTTCTGTGAATTTGTGTTTTTTAATTTTGGTCAGGGATAAGAGAATTGGAACAAGGGTTATGGATAGAAGGAGAGCAATCATTACACCAATTGCAGAAAAGAGTCCGAACTCTCTAATTGCGGTCAAATAGGAACCAACTATAAAAGAAAGGAATCCAGCAATCGTTGTTATTCCTGCAAGAATTACAGAAATTGAAACCTCTTTAAAGGAATCTCTGAAGTTTAAACCCTTTCTTCCACTCTCTTCAAACTTGCTTACCATATGAATGCTGTAAGCACTTCCAATTGCCAAAAGAAGAACAGGTATTGCATCGGAAATTATTGTTAGGGGAATTCTGAAAAGACTCATTAGACCAAGAGTCCAGACTGTGCTTATAAGGACTGAGAGAAGAGGAAGGAGAACACCCCTTAAAGTGAAAAAGTTCAAATATAAAGTTATTATAACAACAATTCCAACAAGGGGTGTTAAAAGTTTTAAATCTTTAATTATAAAGTCTCCTATCTCGACAAGCTGGAAAGGAAGCCCTCCAAAGTATAGATTTCCCTTTATTCCTGAGTTTAAAATTATCTCCCTTACCTCCTTTGTTACTTTCCTCCTGTCAGCCTCTTTGCTAATTGAAGTTATTATAAGGGTTGTCTTTCCATCACTGGAAACAATCCTGTTCCTGTACCTCTTCTTTGAAAGGGTGTATTCCTTCAGTTTTCTAAATTCCTCCTTTGTCTGAGGAAGATTATACTCATCGATCAATTTCCCAATCTCTATTCCATCTTCACTCTTTTTTATGTCAATAATATCAGTAAGGCTGATAACATAATCAACCCCATCTAAAAGTTTTAATTTTGATGTAATCTCATTTATCTTCTCAATTGTCTCCTTTTCGAAAACATTTTCGGTCTCTATTGCGGTAATGGCAAGAAAATTTCCTCCAAATTCATCTCCGATATTCTCTGCAAGCTTCACTGCTGGATCTGTTTTTGGAAGATATGTTATCAAATCTGGGTTAATTCTTAGATTTTTTATCTGATAGCCGAAAAACAGTGTTAAGCCGAAGATTATTAAAATTAAAACCCAACGGAATTTTAAAAGAAAATCATATAACCTTTCCATTTTCTAACTCCAAAAAATCATCTTTTCAAAATACCGTAAAAAAGAACTCCAAGAAGGGCATCAATATCCCTATCTATTTTTTCCGGATTCTCATAAACTGCCCATGGATATTCTAAGCCTTTCATTGCAGTAATAATTGCCCAGGAGGTAAGCCCTGTATCTTCTACCTTGAAAATCCCTTTTCTATTTCCTTCCTCAAGAATCCCTTTGATTGTCTCAAATTCAAATCTGTCATAATCTTTTCTCAGTTTCTGGATGAAACCGTAGTTTTCAAGATAGTCATCCTTGAAGGCAGTGTAGAAATTTGCAAGGGTGTTAAAGGTTTTCATCCTTGTCTTAGTATATTTAATAAGTTTTTCCATGGGATCATCAGTGCTTCCTATGGCACTTTCTAACTTCTCTTTGAAAATTTCAGCCTCCCTTTCAACAACTGCTTTCAAAATCTCCTCCTTACTTTTAAAGTAGTGGTAAAGGGAACTTTTTGCCTTGTAGAGAGCCTTTGCTATATCAACCATTGTTGTTTTTCTAAATCCAATTTTTGAAAAAACATTCCTTGCGGTCTCAATTATTTTTTCCTTAAAAATGTCTTTCTTATTCATTTCGACCAAATTGTTCGAATAGTCAATTTTATAAAAATCCATTTTTCCTGTCAAGTCATCAGAAAATTTTCTGTTTTTAATAAATTGAAAACTATCCCATACAGAGAGTAATTAAGTGTTTGTAAGCATTTCCAATGCCTTTTTCAAAACCTCCCTCTCCCTCTCAAAACTTGCTATTTTTATCGCATCTTCTGCATCAAACCATTTTGCTTCCATAACCTCCCAATCATGATCTTCAACAGAGCCTTCAATATATTCCATTAGAAAAAAATGGACAAATTTGTGAAGCCTCAATCCTCTTTCTTTTGCATAATACCAGTACTCAATTGTATCAATCTTTTTCAAAATTCTGCACTTTAAACCTGTTTCCTCTCTAACTTCTCTGAGAGCTGCCTCTTCCTCGTTTTCCTTTTCACCAATAAGTCCTTTCGGAAGACACCACCTATTTTCTTTGGGGGATATGAGAACAAATTGGATTTTAACCCCCTCTTTTCTGAAGACAACCCCACCTGCAGACACCTCCTTTTCAGTTTTTACAGGCATTTTTCTATCTTCTCTTTAAGTTGCAGAGCATTTTTAACAGCCCAAGCATAGGCATCATTGTTATAGTAAATGAAGACATCCTTTTTCTCCCTGATTAACTCCAATATGAATTGGGAATCCTCTTCAATTTCCTTTTCCGTATAACACGAGGAGTAAAGGGATGAAGGACCATGCCTTCTAATATATGCAAAAGAGGATGTCAAAGGTGAGCTTACCTCCAACTCTGGATAGTCGCTAAAACAAAGGGATATCCCGTAAAATTTTAATATTGAAAAGGTTTCCTCATTAAGCCAGCTCTTTTCTCTCATTTCTATAGAGAATTTACCTTTTTCGATAATATTCTGAGAGGAAAGAACTTTACAGAACTCGTTCAATCTTTCCTTTTTAAAGGCGAAGGAGGGCGGAAGCTGGAATAAAACAGGTCCGAGTTTACGACCAAAAAGGGAGATAATGGTTAAAAACCTTTTTAATAGATTTTCTATATCTTTAAGTTTTTTGACATGGGTTATAATCCTATTCCCTTTTACAGAAAAGAGGAATCCAGCTGGAACCATTTTCTCCCACTTTTCAACACTTTTTTCATCAGGAAATCTGTAGAAGGTCATATTTATCTCAACAGTGTTAAAAAATCTTGAATAATACTCAAGCCATTTGCTTTCTGGAATTTCCTCTGGATAAAATAGTCCTTTCCAGTGCTTATAATTCCAACCACTTGTCCCTATATAAACCTTCATAAAACGAAAAGCCCCCTTCTTTAGGGGGCTTCCCTTTATTCCGGGCTTTCCTTACTGAGCTACTTACTTAATGAGCTCTCTTAATCTCTTACCAGGTACAAACTTGGCAACCTTCTTCTTGGGGATCTTAATGACTTCGCCTGTCTTTGGATTTCTACCATTTCTCGCTTTTCTTTCTGCAACCTTGAAAGTACCAAATCCCACAAAGGTTACCTTCTGCCCACTCTTGAGAGCTTTTTCAATTGCACTGATTGTAGCATTAAGAGCCTTTGCAGCTTGAGCTTTTGTAATCCCGGAATCCTTAGCAATCTTTGCTACCAAATCATTTTTGGTCATCTCTTACCTCCTCTTCCTTATATTTACTACTAAAAAAAACCTTTGTCAAGTGGTTGATGCTTGAAATTAAAAGAAAATTATAAAATTAGCCTAAAGCCTTATAAATAAAGGAAAAATCTCATTTTTGTTTTTCTATATAATAAAAGGATCTTCGAACGGGTTCTTCCTAAAAATCCTTGTTTTTCAAAACTTTGATAATTGATGGGCAATTCTAATAGGCTCAGGTATTCTATATTTCGAAGATTCAAGGACAATTTTTATTGAAAAATCAAGGTCAACAAGATTGCCAGGGGAAACATAGACAGGCATTACATTTTCCTTAGTTCTCAAAGAAACTCCAACAATCTCGTTTTTCTCGTTTCTAATGTATGAAAAATCCCCTCTTTTTAAGGATGGAGTTAGAGCTGGATAAAAGGGTTTCTTTGCACATCCAATGGTTGGAACATTCAAAAGAACTCCAAAATGGGAAGCAATTCCCAATTTTCTTGGATGGGCGATACCATTTCCATCAATCAGTGTTAACTGAGGCTTGATTTTTAACCTTTCCCAGGCTTCAAGCATTGAAGGAATCTCTCTGAAAGCAAGAAAGGAAGGGATATAGGGAAATTTGATATCATCTTCAAAGATCGAAAAGTCAAGAATATCAAGACCTGGTAAAGAAAGAGTAACTATTGCTGTTCTAATTCTGTTCTTTCTATAACTTGAATCTATACCCCCTATTATTTCAACTCTTTCTATAATCCTATTTAGTTTTACTTTAGAACTTAATTTTTCTTGAATCTCTTTTGCAATTTCAAGGGATGGAGGAATAAAGAATTCCATTTTTAAGATTTCTTGTAAAATTTACCCTGATAGCTCCCTCTTCTCTCAAACTCTTTTTCAATTTCCATAATGACTTCTGACTTCTTGAGAACCCATTGAGGAGCTATTAGCAGAAAAGGTTCTCTTTCTCCTGTTAATCTATGGATAATTGTTGAAGGGTGCAAACGCTCTATGAAATCCACAACAAGCTTTATATATTCATCCTTTTCAAGAAGTTCAATCTTTCTCTCCTCATACATTTTCTGCAACTCTGTCCCAGAAAGTACATGTAATGGATGAATTTTTACGCCATCAATCTCGATCTTTGCGAGATATTTAGCAGTTTCCATCATCTCATCCCATGATTCCCCTGGAATACCAAGAATCACATGGGCACAAACCTGAATTCTTCTACTTTTTGCCTTTCTAAAAGCATTTTCAAAATCTGAAAAAGTATGATTTCTGTTGAGAAATTTAAGACTTTTTTCATGAACTGACTGAAGTCCCAGCTCCAGCCATAAATATACTGACTTAGAGAGTTCTCCAATGCCATCAAGGATTTCTTCAGGCAATGTGTCAGGTCTTGTGCCAATGGAAATACCAATAACTCCTTTATAAGATAAAGCAATATCTATATACTCTTTCAACTTCTCCCATCTACAGTAAGTATTGGTGTGAGCCTGAAAATAAACTATATAAAGATTGGCTCCATATCTTGTTTTTGCAAATTGAATCCCCTTCTCAATCTGCTCTCTTAAAGGGAGTCCTGCAAATTTTACCGGACCTGCTCCGTATCTATCACAGAATATACAACCTCTAAAAGAAAGAGTACCATCTTTGTTGGGGCATTGAAAACCTGCATCCACTGAAACCTTTTGAACCCTCTCACCAAATTTCTTGATTAGATGCTGGCTAAATGAGTTGTAAAACCTCATAGTTTAATTTTAATTCTTATTGAACCTTAATTAAAGACCTTTTGGAATAGCTAAACTTGTTTTTTTTTAGATTTATTATATAATTTTAAAAAGAAATGAGTGGAAAAGAGGTCAGACATGGATAAAAAAGAAATATTCAAAAGGGCACTAATATCTTTTATGGAGTCTGTTCTTGAGGGAAAAGGGAAAAATCTTGAAAAAAAGTTTGAAATATTTGAAAACAAAATTGTGGAAGCCCTCAACGAACTCATGCAGTCTTTCAAGTTGAACTTAGAACCTTCTGACCTCAAGACAATAGATACCCTCTGGGATGAGCTACAAAAGGAAGTGGAACTTGCAAAACCATATGCGGAGAGAATTCGCATTGTTTATTCAACCATAAATAAAATGGAGCAAAGCAAATCTCAGACAGATATAATTTCATCGCTTTTAGAAGGTGCCAATAAACTTCTTTCAAGGGTTTGTATATTTGTTATAAAGGAAAATAATTTTGTTGGATGGTATTCAAAAGGCTTTACAGGTTCTTCCGACATAACTGATACCAGCATTCGACTCGTAATTGTTCCAATTACTTCCAACACTGTTCTTAAAGATGTGGCTGAGAGTGGTTTGACATTTATAGGAACTCCAGCAGACCATCCTGAAAACTGGATTCTGCTTAACAGATTCGGAGGGAAAAGACCTCAGGAAATAATTGCAATACCAATGCAAATAAAAAATAAAATAATGGCTGTATTTTATGGTGATCAGGTTCCCACGAGCAATAAAATTGACTGTAAAGAGGAACTTGAAATTCTAACAAAATTTGCTTCAATGGCAATAGATCTTCTTCCAATAAAAGAAAAAGTCCTTGCAAAAGAAAAAACTAAGGAAATTACAGAAGTTCCTCCACTTCCAGAGGTTGAGAAGGCAGTTTCAACAACACCTGTTGTTCCTATAATTAGTAAGGAAGAGGAAGAGTGGCATAAAAGTGCAAAAAGACTTGCCAAGGTTCTCGTTTCCGACATAATGTTATACCATGCTGAGGAGGTAGAGATAGGAAGAAGAGAAGGAAACATTTATAAAAGGTTGAAGGATGTTATTGAGAGGAGTAAGGAAACTTTCAGGGAAAGGGTTAAACCTCAAGTGCTCGAAAAAGTAGATTATCTTTATGAAGAACTGGTAAAAACTGTTTGTGAAGGAGACCATAATCTTCTGAAAGGATACAAGGAGCAATAAAGGATCATTTAATTAATTTTAAATGAACTCGAAAAAGAAGATAGCTTTAATTTTTGGTGGTAGGTCAGCGGAGCATGAAATCTCAATAATTTCAGCTCGCTCTGTTTTTGATGAACTGAATAAAGGGAAAAATTATGAAATAGTATCTATTTATATTGACAAGGAGGGCTTTTGGAGAATAGTTTCATCTCCCTATGCAGAGGAGGAATTTAATAAAAAAGGACATTCTTTTCTTCCCTGGGGTTCGAAAGAGGAAATTTTCGATGCAGATATTTACTTCCCATTACTTCATGGACCCTATGGAGAGGATGGCTCAATTCAGGGGCTTCTGGAAATGGCTGATGTTCCCTATGTAGGAGCTGGAATTATGGGTTCTTCCCTTGGTATTAACAAAATAAAAACCAAAGAAATTCTTTCTTTCCACGGAATTCCTGTTGTAGATTGGATCTCCCTGAGGGAGATTGATTGGATTGAAAGGAAAGAGGAAATTTTGAAAAAATGTAAGAAGCTCCCTCCCCCCTTGTTCGTAAAGCCTTCTAATCTTGGTTCCAGCATTGGTGTAACAAAAGTTAAGGATTATTCTGAGCTTCCTTATGCCATTGAAAAAGCACTGGAATGGGACAGAGCTATAATTGTTGAGAAGGGAGTAAATGCAAGGGAGATAGAGTGCAGTGTTTTAGGGAACGAAAAACCAATCGCCTCTGTCCCTGGTGAGGTCATCCCTTATCGTGAATTCTATGACTATAAAGACAAATACATTGAAGGGAAAACAAAATTTTTGATACCAGCAGATGTTAGTGAAAAGGAAAAGGAAGAGTTTCAAAGCCTTGCTATTAGAGCTTTTTTAGCCCTTGAATGCTTTGGAATGGCAAGGGTTGATTTCCTTATGGATAAAGAAACAAAAGAGATTTATGTAAATGAAATAAACACAATTCCTGGTTTTACCTCGATTTCAATGTACCCAAAACTCTGGGAAGCCAGTGGGATAAGTTATTCCAAGCTCCTTGAGATTCTTATAGAGCTTGCCTTTGAAAGACATAGATCCAAAAAGAGAAAATTTGATTATTCTATAGAGGAATTATGAGGGTTCTCGGAATAGATTTTGGACTTAGATATATTGGACTCGCCATCTCTGATGAGCTGGGAATAATTGCAAGACCTCTTGGTAAATATGAAAGGAAGGGGGAGGAAGAAGAGAAGGAATTTTTTAGAAATTTAATAGAGGAATGGGGAATAAAGGAAGTAGTTATAGGGAATCCTTTACATTTAAACGGAAGAATCTCAGAAGTTTCAATGAAATGCCAGGAGTTTGCTAACTGGCTGAAGGAAAATTTTTCCCTTGAGCCTGTATTATGGGATGAGAGACTTACTACAGTTCAAGCGGAGAGGATCTTGAAAGAATCAGGAATGAACAGGAAAAGGAGAAAAAACTTTGTGGATAAACTTTCTGCGGTTATTATACTTCAATCTTATCTGGACAGCAGAAAGAAGTGAAAAAAATTATATTTTTTCTAATCGCCATCTTAATTATTGCATCCCTTTATTTTGTAGGGAAAAAATACATTGAAATACAAATATTTAAGCCCTATGGTATAAAAGGAGAGTCTGTCCTTGTAGAAATTAAGCCTGGAATGAAAGTTAGAGATTTAGCCTCTTTTTTGCAAAAAAAGAAAATTGTAAGAGGAAGAATTTTATTCCTCTTAGGATACAATATGTTCTTTAAAGGAAAAACAATAAAAGCAGGGGAATATAAATTTGAGCTTCCCATATCCCTTTTCGATGTCCTGAAAAAGATAACAAAGGGCGAGATTTACCTTCATGAGATAACAATTCCTGAAGGTAGTACAATCGATGATATTGGAAAAATCTTGGAAAGGGAAGGTATTTTAAAGGCTGATGATTTTGTAAGGGCAAGCAAAAATGTAGAGCTTGTCTCACACTTCACTGATAAGGCTAATGATTTGGAAGGTTTCCTTTTTCCAGATACTTATTTTGTTCCAAAGGGAATTCCCCCAGAAAAGATTTTAAAAATTATGGTAAGTAGGTTCAAAGAAAAAGTTGGGGGATATTTAGATAAGGTCAAAGAGGGATTTGATTTCTATAGTGTGCTAATTCTTGCTTCTTTAATTGAGAAGGAAACAGGTGTTGACTCTGAAAAACCATTGGTATCCTCTGTTTTCTACAATAGATTGAAAAGGGGAATGCCTCTTCAGTGTGATCCAACTGTTATTTATGCATTAAAAAAAGAAGGAAAATATCAGAACATTCTAAGAAAAGAAGATCTCTCTTTCCCATCCCCCTACAATACATACCTTCATAAAGGTCTTCCTCCAGGTCCTATATGCAATCCTGGTATTGCTTCAATTGAATCAGCCATTAATCCCGCCAGAACAGATTATCTCTATTTTGTCTCCAACGGAGATGGAACCCACACCTTCAGCTCAGATCTTAACTCCCACAACAGAGCTGTAAGAAACTATATAAGAAAGATTAGAGAAAGCAAAAAAGAGAATTCTATTTTCTATCGATAAGAATCGAAAGCCAAAAAACATTATTCATCGGCTAATTGGTATTAAAAATCGGACAATTGTCCTATTTTATAGACAAGTTTTATAAAAAAGAAAAATCTTTATCTTCACAAACCAATTCTGGATTGTGTTTCAGCCCTCTGCCTCTCTTTTTTTGAACTGGCACGAAATATGATATAAAATTAATGGAGGTCATGGAGGATGCCATGAGAAAAAATATAATTTTAAGCATTTCGATCCTTTTTCTTTCCTCTTTATTAATTTCCCAGAATGTAAAAATTGAGGAGGTAAACTATTACGATGGTTCAGCAAAAATATGCAGGGAGATTGATGGAACTGTCAAATGCGAGTTTGTCAGGTTTGGAATGAGCATTTTCAAGGATGATAGGATAATCACCTCAGAGGGAAGGGTTGAGATTGATTTTGGGAACAACGATTTCCTAAGAGTAGACAAAGACTCTGAAGTAATTTTCCGTATGGAGGAAAAGAATCCCAATATTGAGGTAAAAAAGGGAAAAATCTATCTTTCAACAGTTTCTAAGGAAAAATACAAGATACTTTCAAGAAAAAATCTTGTGGAGATTTCTACCCCTGGAAAATACAGAATTGAGTCTGGTGATAAAACATCTATCTCTGTTATAAAGGGTTTTGCTGAGGTCACTTTCTCTGATGGCTCCTTTACAACCTTAGAAAAGGGAGAAATGGCTGAGGAAAAGAATGGTAAAATACTGAGAGGCTTTTCTGCCACCTACGATTCCTTTGACAGATTTGTTCAAAAGAGAGATAGAATCTTCGAAGTTCCATCTAAAGAAAGGGAAGTTGCTTACTATCCTCCCTACTGGTATTATGAGCCATACTGGATGTGGAGCTCTTATTATTACTGGCTCCCCTACTCTTTTTGGTACTATCCATCCTTCTACTATGGATACTGGCCCTATTATTGGTACTACATCCCCTACCGCGAGGTTCCCTATTTTAGAAGTGAAAACTGGAGAAATGTTCTTTCCAAAGAAACTCAGGTTTACAAAGGAGGAAATCCTCCTTCCCATAGTCCCATAAGATATAAATACACATCAACCTTCTCCAAAAGTTCTTCCCATTATGGTGGCTCGGGAAGCTCCTCCTATCAAGGTTCTATAAGTAAATCAACCCTTTCATCCTCCAGTTCATCAAGCTCAAGTTCTGGTTCTTCAGGTCACGCAAAACCAAAGGATAAATAAAAATTTTAATATTGTGAAAGGGGGTATTAAATGAAATCAAAGGGGTTGAATTATTTAATTCCCTTAATTCTCCTCTCTTCCTTCTTCTTTACAAATTGCAAGGGAAAATTGATTCCGACTGGCGATATCTGGTTTGCTAAGCATTACATAATAATGCAGGATTGGGAAAGGGATCTATACAAAAGTCTTTCAGAGGAAGGGAGGTTAAAGTTTCAACAGTTATTCTGGCAGTTTCGTTCACCAAAATCCTTAGAGTTATTCGAGAAAAGGATGAATACAATAGAGACCCAGTTTAAAAAGGAAAATTACTCTCAACCATGGAATACTGATAGGGCAAGGATATTCCTTCTCAATGGCTCTCCATCCCATATCGGTTATTCAGAATCTTCAAGCTGGTTTACCCCTCAAGATCGTCTTGAAAAGGACAATGAGGATATTCAATCGAGAATGATAGAGGTTTGGGATTACTCCTTTGAAGGTGGGACTGTAAAATATGAATTTTTCTTCAACCCTCCCAACGAATGGAGACTCAATTCCAATGTTTATAGAGATCCTTTCTTAAAAGAGTTTGAAAGAAGAAATAAAGAGAGGTTCTTTGGAATATTGAAGAAAGAAGAATATGAAAAGGAGCTCGAAAAGTTAAGAAAAGGATAAATTCTATTATTTAATTCCCTAAATGTTGTATAATAAATTCTGGAGGAAATTATGGAATATAATTATAAACCAGTAAGGGCGCCAAGGGGATCATCAATTTCATGTAAGGGATGGCAGCAGGAAGCTGCAATGAGAATGCTAATGAACAATCTTGACCCAGAGGTGGCTGAAAAACCCCAGGAGCTTATAGTATACGGTGGAACAGGAAAAGCAGCGAGGAACTGGGAATGTTTCCATGCCATCGTAGAATCTCTCAAATCCCTTGAAAATGATGAAACCTTACTTGTCCAATCGGGTAAACCAGTAGGAGTATTCAAGACCCATGAAGAAGCTCCAAGGGTTCTAATATCAAATGCAATGGTAGTTCCGAAATGGGCAACATGGGATGAGTTCAGAAAACTTGAAGCTCTCGGACTAACCATGTTTGGTCAGATGACAGCAGGGAGCTGGATCTATATAGGAACTCAGGGTATCTTGCAGGGAACATATGAGACCCTTGCTGCAGTAGCGAAAAAACACTTTGGAGGTTCTCTAAAAGGAAAATTGGTTCTTACAGCTGGACTTGGAGGAATGGGAGGTGCTCAACCTTTGGCAATTACAATGAATGAAGGGGTAGGAATAATTGTTGAAGTGGACAAGGAAAGAATAGAAAGGAGATTGAAAACCGGATATCTTGATACAATGACAGACAATCTTGACCATGCAATCTCAATGGCAATGGAGGCAAAAAAGAAAGGAGAAGCTCTTTCCATAGGGCTCCTTGGAAACGCTGCTGATGTGATACCTGAATTTGCAAGAAGGGGGATTGTTCCTGATGTCTTAACTGACCAGACCTCTGCCCACGATGAGCTGAATGGGTATGTCCCCAACAAGATGAGTTATGAAGATGCTTTAAGACTGAGGAAGGAAAAACCTGAAGAGTACAGAAAGAGGGCATTGGAAGCAATTGCTGAGCATGTCGAGGGACTTCTTAAATTGAAGAGAATGGGGGCTGTCACCTTTGACTACGGAAACAACATTAGAGGGCAAGCTTTCTCTGTTGGTGTTAAGGATGCCTTTGAAATTCCTGGTTTTGTCCTCGAATATATTAGACCCCTTTTCTGTCTTGGAAGGGGTCCCTTCAGATGGGTTGCCCTTTCTGGAGATCCAAAGGACATTATTGAGACAGACAAAGCAATTCTTGAGGAATTCCCTGAGGATGAGATTCTAAGGAGATGGATTACAAAGGCTGAGGAAAAGGTGAAGTTTCAGGGACTTCCCGCTCGAATATGCTGGCTTGGTTATGGAGAAAGGGATAGGGGTGGATTGAGGTTTAACTATTTAGTAAAGAAGGGAAAGGTCTCAGCTCCAATTGTTATTGGTAGAGATCATCTTGACACGGGTTCTGTGGCTTCTCCCTTCAGGGAGACAGAAGGAATGAAGGATGGCTCAGATGCAATTGCTGACTGGCCTATTTTAAATGCTCTTTTGAACGCTGTATGTGGAGCATCATGGGTTTCCGTTCATCATGGAGGTGGTGTTGGGATAGGACTCTCCATTCATGCGGGAATGGTAATTGTTGCAGATGGAACAGAATCTGCGGAAAAAAGGCTCCAAAGGGTTTTAACGGTTGACCCTGGAATAGGAATTGTAAGGCATGCAGACGCTGGTTATGAGGAGGCAATAAAGGTTGCAATTGAGAAGGGTGTTAAAATTCCAATGCTCCAGAGCCTTCAGGAGAAAATCAAACAAGCTGCAACTTGATATACCAAATAAAATTGTAAGTCTTTCCAAAAAAATCTCTCCTCTGATAGTCAAAAACAATAAGAATTTTTCTTGAACTTTTAAGTTTCTCTATACCCTCTTTCCTGAGATTCTAAAGAATAAGAGCGGTCTCTGAAACCTGCAATCTTTTTTAACCTTCTCCCTTTTAGGGTTAATGAATGTTAGAAGCAATAACTTAAGAAAAACCGAACTATTAAAAGAAAATGAATTCGAAATATTGACACCTCCTTTAAGATAGATAGAATATTAATTTATGGATTCAGAAGGATTAAAAAAGGGAAAAGTAGCTTTTCTATTCCCTGGTCAAGGTTCCCAGGCTGTGGGAATGGGAGCAGATCTTTGGGATTCCTTTGAAGAGGCGAAGGAAATTTTCAAAAGGGCTGATGAGGTTCTTGGATACACCCTTTCAGAGATTTGCTTTAAAGGTCCTGAAGAAAAGTTAAAATTGACTGAAAATACCCAGCCAGCTCTTCTTGTTCACAGTTACATTCTTTATAGATTGTTAAATTTTGTTCCTTCTATCTCTGCTGGACATAGCCTTGGAGAATATTCCGCTTTTCTATGCGGAGGAGCAATAAGCTTCGAGGATGCGGTGAAGATAGTACACAAAAGGGGGAAATACATGCAGGAAGCTGTTCCAGTTGGAAAGGGAGCAATGGCAGCAATCCTTGGAGCTAAAAGGGAAGATATTGAGAATTCCTTAAGGAAAGCTAACGGTATTGTTGAAATTGCCAACATTAATAGCCATGAGCAAATTGTAATATCAGGGGAGAAAGGGGCGGTTGAAGAGGTAATTTCGATTTTAAAACCTCCGAAACATGTCATCCTCCCTGTTTCAGCACCCTTTCATTGTTCTCTTATGAAACCTGCTGAGGAAAAACTCTCAAAGGAGCTTGATTCCATAAATTTCTTTGATCCATGCTTTCCTGTTGTGACAAATGTTGATGCAAAAATTGTTAAGAAGGGAGAGGAGGCAAGGGATTCTTTAAAAAGACAGGTAAGCAGACCCGTTCGCTGGCTTGAATCCATGGAGCTTATGCTTGAAATGGGAATTTCTATTTTTGTTGAGGTAGGAAGTGGAAAAGTTCTCTCGGGACTTTTGAGGAGAATTGCGAAGAATAATGGAAAAGAGGTTGAGATTTTAAATGTTGATGGAGTTGAAAGCCTTAAACAGGTGAAAGATTACTTATCCTCTCTTTGATGTTTTAATAATAAAACTTTTTCCAAATTTTTATGTATAAATAATATGGAGGAAAGAATGAGAAAGAGAACTATAAAATTTGTATTTCTTTTGGCGATTTTAACTTTTCTTGTTTCCTCTGTTTTCTCGGAAGAAAAATTCACAGGTCAAAGGATTCTCCAGCATATAAAAGTTCTTGCCAGTAATGAATTCCAGGGAAGAAAGAGCGGACTTCAGGGAGGAGAAAAGGCAAGCCTCTGGATTGCGGAAAGATTCAAGGAATGGGGATTATCACCTGCTTCAGATAAAGGTTACTTTCAAGATTTTGAAAATCCCTTTTTTAATGTGGATGGGAATGTTTCCTTGAAAATAGACAATTTGGTTCAGAAAAGGGTCTTTCATTACGAGGATGACTGGAGAGTGATACCCTTTTCAGGTTCTGGAAAAATTATTGCAGATTTGGTTTTTGCAGGTTACGGAATTATTTCTGAAAAGAACAGATGGAATGAGTATGAGAATATTTCAGTCAAAGATAAGGTTGTTCTTGTTGTTAATGGCTATCCCCCATTTCTCGAAGGGAAGATTGAGGAGGAATCCCAGATTGGAGCAAAGGTTGAAAATGCCTATAGAAATGGAGCAAAGGGGATAATTTTTGTCTACAAGCCTGGAGAGACTCCCCAAAGGGTGAGGCTTTCAATTCCTCCAGAGAAATTTAAAAAGGACTTTATTGCAATTTTTGCTAATGAAAATGTACTGAATTTTATCTTCAGTCAGGCTCCAACAGATTTTCGGTATTTAATGCAAATTATTGATAGAGATAGAAAGGCCTCAAGCACATCCCTTCCAGTGAAGGTTGAGATCTCAGCAAAAACTACCTTTGATCCAAAAAGAAAAATGAGGAATGTTCTTGCAAAGATCGATGGAGTTGATCCAGTGCTGAAAAATGAATTTGTAATTATTGGAGCCCACATGGATCATCTCGGAATATCTCCAACAGGCGAGATTTATAATGGAGCCAATGACAATGCATCAGGAACAGCGGTTGTGATGGAAATAGCAAGGGTTATGAAGGCTGAAAATATTAAGCCAAAGAGGACAATTGTTTTTGCTTTATGGGCTGCTGAGGAACAGGGATTGGTTGGCTCAAGATACTATGCTGATCATCCTTTATTCCCAATTGAGAAAACTGTAGCCTATTTCAACCTTGACATGGTTGGGCATGGAGATGGAAGGATAAACTTTCCAGGTATTTACTACGGACCAGAGATTTGGAATATTCTGAAACAGAAACTTCCAGAAGAAATAAAGAAGGACATAAATCCATCAAGGGGTGGACCGGGAGGTTCAGATCATACAAGTTTTCTCATGAAGGGGGTTCCAGGATTTGGAATTATGACATCTGGCTATCATTTCAAATACCATCAGACAAGGGATGATTATGACCTTATAAAACCTGAAATTCTTGAAAAGGTTGCCAATTGTCTTTATAACTCTTTAAAAATTTTAGCCAATGAGGAAACCCTAAAAATTCCTGATCTTAGAGAGGAGCTTTATATTTTGAGATCCTCAACAATCGCAAATTTCATTGATAAGGATTTATCTGCTCTAATTGATGAGACCCGTTCCCTCGAATTTTTTGACCTTGATATTGGCTTACTCCCATTGAAGGGGAATTCGATTGTTGAAATTATAAATTCCTTAACTGAGGCTAATGAAAAAATTGAGCAATCAAGGAATCTCTCAATTTTGACCTCTCCCTCTCAATACCAGATAAGTTCAAGAATGGGAAGGCTTTCTATCCTATTAGGAATTGAAGATATAAAAGGAATAACAAAGGATTTAAGAGTTTTAAAAATCCTTTCCAAGGGTGGATTGGGATATGTTGTTTTGAAGGATAAAGATTTTGAGAACCAGTCTGAATTAAAGAGGGGGGTCAAAATCTTCAATGATTCAGGGATTATGATATTTGTTAAATCTTCAAATTCACCATTTATAAAGGAGATAATTGAAGAAAGCACAAAGCCTGGAATTGTTCTTCCCGCAAATATTGAGCCAGAAATTCAGAAACTGGTAAAGGAGAAAAAGTGGAGATTGGGTATTTGCTGGAAAAAAGAACAAACCCCTGAGGAATTCGCAAAGATTTTGGATAGTTTCAAGGATGGGGTCGGCTATGGAAACATCCTTATCTTCAAAGAGAATCTTCCCTTTTCAAATCCTGGAGACGAATTCTTAAAATTGATTTCCCTTTTAAAGAAGAACTTAAAAAGAGAGGAAATAAACGGAATGCTTGGGCAAGGATTAATAGATCTTCTTTACCAGATAAAGGGAGAGGAGAGAAGGGTTATGCCTTTTATACCTTTTTAGGCTTCTACTTCTTATCCTTTCCAATTTCTCTTGAGAATTTCCTGTAGAGAAGGATTGTGGTTATAAAGGATAAAATGAAAATTGTAGAAGGAACAATTATCCCATAAAATATCTCAGAAAATTTCATCTCTCCTCCTTTGCTTCTTCCCTCTCTTTCTTTGAACCAGACACTCTTTTCTTGTAGGAAAAGTAAGCAAGAATCAAGCCTAAGAAAGAGACAAAGTATACTATTGTCATTCCCAGTACAACAAAAAGTCCTTTACTCATCTTTCCTCCATTTCACAATTTTTTCAAGACGCTCAAGATATTCCCTCTGTTTTTTCTCATATTCCTCAGAGATAGCTCGAAGTTTTGGATCAATTACCCAGTGAAGGATAAAGGTAAGAAAAATTCCTAAGCCCAAAGTAATAAAACCCACTTTTAGGAGGAGAAGACTAAGAGCAAGTCCAACCATGAGGGTTGCATAGGCAAGGGGTGATATAAGAATTGCTATCCAATCCTCTTTTGTCCATTTATCAGCCTCTTCAGGTTTCCAATCCCTTTTTATAAATCCCATGATTCCCTCCTTAAATAAGCCCAAGCCTCTTAGCTTCCCTCTCAACAGGTTTCCAGAAGCCTATAGGCTTTGTCATGGCATAATATTTTGCAAGATGTTTCATATCCTCAGGTTTTGTCAGAAGGGTTACTGGAATATAAACAAGGGCTGTCAGGAGCATCAAAGCCCAGAACTGGAGATAGTCAGGAAGTTCTGGAATTATACCAAAGGATGGTAGAACCCATACAACAAGCCAGCTAAAACCGAGATTTGCAATCCATGCTGAGAGGTATCCCCAGCTGTTAAACCTCCACCAGATAACCTGAAGAATATTGGGAAGCCACATTCCTGCACCCATTATCCAGAGGGCGAATATTAGCCATTTTGTGATCTCCTCCATCATTGTCCCATAGATAAAGGAACCTATTAAAAGAAGGAGGGTTGAGATTCTTCCTGCAAAAACAAGGGTTTTCTCAGAGGCATTGGGATTTATGTAGTGATGATATAGATCCCTTGTCATATAAACAGCACCAAGATTCAGATGGGTTGAGATTGTTGAAAAGTGTATTGCAACAATACCTGCAAGGAGAAAACCAACAAAGCCAGCAGGTAAATGCTCAAAGGCAATCCTATACCATGCCATCTCGTATTTTGATTGATCAGAAATATAAGGATTTAGAACAAAAAAGGCAATTATTGCTACAGCCCAGAAGGAATTCCTTGTAAGGGTGAGGGCTGTCCCCCACCATATTGAATAGGAGGCATCCCTGACTGTTCTTGAGGACTGAATCCTCTGAGCCTCAGCATACCAGTCTATGCTTGTCCCCATTCCAAAACCGCCAAGAACAGCTATAAAGATCATTGTCAAAAACCAGGCTACTGGAAAATCTCCTGTGAAAAATCCAGAAAAATGGAAGGGATTTATTCTCCAGAGCTCACCCATTTTCGAAAGCTTATCAATTATTCCTTGAGGTCCACCTGCAACTCCCATTCCCCAGAGGGATGAAAATATTATTACGAAAAGAGCAATTATCCCCTGCTGAAAATCAGCCATAACAACGCCCCAATATCCAGCGGAAAGGACATACACTGCAACAATGAGGGAAGGGATTACAAGACCAACCCAGTTTTCCCATCCGAATAGATAGTTACACAATTTTCCCATTGCCATTCCAACCCATCCAAGGATGAACATATTGAGGAAAGAACCCCAACCCGACATCCATCCTCTCAACAGCTCAGCTCCAAGACCTGAGTATCTAAGGCTTTGCCATTCAGCCTGGGAATAGGCAAGGGATCTTCTGAAAATTCGGGCTGAGACAAAGGCAGAGATGGCACACCATGCAGAGAAGAATGTATACCACAAACCTCTCAATCCATACTTGTAGATAACTCCACTTACCCACATGGGAGTGTCTGTCGCAGTGTGGGTTGCGTAGACCGACATTCCAGGAATCCACCATGGTAGCCCTCTTCCTGCAAGGAAAAAGTCAGCCTCAGAACGCTTCCCAAGCCTGTAAAATATTATTCCACAACCAGTCATAAGAAGAAGATACAAAATTAACCATATCCAATCCAGTAAACTGAAGTTTATCATTCAAAACTCTCCTTAAAATTTTTCCTTTAAATATCTTTCAACATACTTCCCTATGATGTCCATTTCAATATTCACAATCTCTCCAGTTTTCAATGAGCCAAGATTTGTCTGCTGAAGAGTTATTGGGATTAGCTCAACCTCGAAATAATCCCTTCCAAGTTCTGCAATTGTTAGACTCACCCCATTTACTGCAATTGAACCTTTTTCAACAGCCCATTTTTTCAAATCATGTGGAAGAGAGAATTTAACCCTTTTTGTCGAGCCAAGGCTCCTTATAGAAATAACCTTTGAAACTCCATCCACATGCCCGAGAATTAAATGACCACCAAGAGGTGTTGAAAGGGTCAAGCTTCTTTCAAGATTTACAGGGCTCATTGGTCTTAGCTTTGAAAGATTTGTTTTTTCTATGGTCTCCTTTGAAAGATTAAAATAGAGGATGTTTTTTCCCTTTTTGAAAAGACTGAGGCAGACTCCATTAACAGATATGCTCTCTCCTATTTCAACAGATGGATAAATTTTTTCTGAAAAGACAGAAATTTGAGGGTTTGAGCTTATTGATATTTCCTTTACCTTCCCAACTTCCTGAATTATTCCTGTAAACATTTAACATCTCCTATTATAACAGTATCCTCTCCAATGCAAAAACTTTTCACCTTTCTTAGTTTCATTGAGTCTGAAATGGATGGGAAACCATTTCCCTCGAAAAATGTTGGAGAATTCATCCCTCCTGTTAGCTTGGGAGAGATAAAAATATAAATTCTATCAACAAGAGAACTTTCAAGGAATGAAGTTGAAAGAGTATGCCCTCCCTCAACGAGGACAGAATTTACTCCTGTTTTGTTAAGGTATCTTAGAACTTCAAGAAGGGGAATCTTACCATCATTTTCAAGGGGGACAACTTCTACCCCTTTCTTCCTTAATCTCTCATACTTTTCATTATCCCTTATCCTTCCAGTAAAAATAATTATCCTCCCCCTTTCAAGGGTTTCAAAAATCTTTGCCCTTTCTGGTATTGAAAGGTTAGAATCCAGTACAACCCTAACAATTTCCTTACTCTTTCCATATCTGATTGTAAGAAGAGGGTCATCTTTTATAATTGTTCCAACCCCAACCATTATTGCATCATTTTCAAATCTTAGAAGATGAACATAATTCCTCGATTCCTCTGATGAAATCCATTTTGAGTCTCCACTCCATGTGGCAACTTTACCATCAAGGGTCATTGCCATCTTTAGAGATACAAAGGGAATCCCTTCCCTCATTGATTTTAAAAATGGAGCATTTATCTCTCTTGCTTCCTCTTCCAGAACACCAACTCTAATCTCAATTCCTGATTTCCTCAAAAATTCAATCCCCTTGGAGTTTACAAGAGGATTTGGGTCTATTGTTCCTATAACAACCCTTTTTACCCTTGCCTCCTTTATTTTAACTGCACAGGGAGGAGTTTTCCCCCAGTGTATGCAGGGTTCAAGATTGACATAAAGGGTTGATCCCTCTGCCCCCTCTCCTGCTTCATCTATGGCAATTGCCTCTGCATGAGGCTCTCCAGCCTTTCTGTGATACCCCTTACCCACAATCTTACCATTCTTCACAACAACCGCTCCAACAACTGGATTTGGTGAGGTTAGCCCCTTCCCCTTTTCAGCAAGCCTAAGGGCAACCTTCATAAATAAATCATCCAAGGAGAGCCTCCACAAATTGGGATGGAGAAAACTCATAGAAATCCTCAAGACCCTCTCCAGTCCCAACAAAGACAACCGGAATCCTAAGAATATGGGCAATTGGTATTATTATTCCTCCTTTAGCTGTCCCATCCATTTTTGTCAGAACAATTCCCTTTAATTTTGAAAATTTTGAGAATTCCCTCGCCTGATTTATTGCATTCTGACCAACTGTTGAATCAAGGACAAGGTAAGATTCAACAGAGCTCTCTCCCAACTCCCTTGCTGAAATCTTCCAAACTTTCTCAAGCTCCCTCATCAGACCCTCCTTTGTGTGCATTCTTCCAGCAGTATCAATTATGAGGACATTGAAATCCTCAGAGATCAATTTTTTTAGAGCTTGAAAGGTAAGGGCTCCTGGATCCGATAGATGGGGTCCAGTAAGGACAGGGACAGAGAGCCTTTCCCCCCATATTGAAAGTTGCTCATCTCCTGCAGCTCTGAAAGTATCTCCTGCTACCATTAAAACCTTCTTATTATCCTTTTTGAACCTGTGGGCAAGCTTTGCACAGGTAGTTGTTTTCCCGCCTCCATTAACACCAACAATTAAAATTGCAATTTTCTCAGAGGATGGGAAGGAATAGGGAATTGAAATTATATCCAAAATCTCTTTCTTGAGAATCTCTTTCAAATCCCCCCCTTCTCTCTTATATCTTCTATTGACATTTTCAATCAAAAGGTTTGAGCACTCCTCACCAACATCGGATAAAATAAGGATTTCCTTTAGTTCCTGAAGTAAATCCTTAACATTCTTCTCGGAAGAAAAAATCTGCTGAATCCCTTCCTTTGTAGCCCTCAACTTCTCCCTGATTATAGATAAAAAACTTCTCTCCATTGAAAAACTATTATATTCATAAGAAAGAAGGAGAGTCAATTGCTAAAAACACACCTCCCCACAATTCTCCTCTTCCTTGGACTTATCCGTTTTGATTAAGGTTAACAGTAAAAAGAACTTTCAATTATTACAATTTTTATCTTCATCACACCACGAGACAAATCAAAAATTATGCCATTTAAAAGAGCTTTAAAATAGAGGGTATTTTAGAGTTGAAAATATAAATGAGTCTAAAAGTTTAGACTGAATTAGGAGAAATCATCGAGAAAACTCTAAAATTGAGCTCTATCTACTTTTACTTTGGTAAGTCTAAAAAATTAGACTAATTTCTTAGGAAAAGTCTAAAATTTTGGACTTTCGATGTTTGTCATTTAAGGAGGTAAGGCTGCTCGAAATCGTTGATCATTTAATTTAATTTAAAAAAGTCTTTAAATGTGGCATGTTAATTGCTATGAAAATAGGTATGATAGAAAAACTAATTTCATATTTAAAAAGACATAAAAACATGGCTTCTTTAAATCAAATTTCTATTTTATGAGGTTTGAAAGATGTTCAGAATCTTGAGATTGTTAATTGTTTTATCTCCAATATTTCACTTTTTAATTTGCTCACCAAGCTCAGGACAAGAGTTTTTAAAGGTTCAAGGTTGGGACAACAGTTATACATGGAATCAGGACGAGACTGGCATATCTGCATGGAATGTGAGGTTTGAAGCTCAAGGAAATACAATAAATGGCTCATTAAATTATCGAGTCTACGATAGGGACAACCCTACTGCTATAGTTCAACTATTCATAGCTGTAGAAAGAGAGGTTGTTGCAGTTATTTACAATGGCATTCCTGGAAGCAGGGGCTACAATGGTTATATGAATTTCTCCTTTCGCTTTGATAGAAATCGTCATGGCACCAATGCTAATATCTATTTAGCTGGTACATGGGCATATACAGTTGAACAAGGCAAATATCATTACGAATATGAGAATGGTGGTTGGCGTTGTTCCATTGGCAAAATATCAGTTTCAATACAGCAATTAGTTCCTTCATACTATACTATCAAAGTTACTGACCAATACGGCTATCCTGTACCAGGCATTTCCTTAGGAGTTTATACTACCGCTCAATCCCTCGTTCCGTCAAGAACCGACTCTATGGGAAAAACCAAGTTTATTGCGGAAGGGGATGTAAAGATAATTGTTGCATATGATCCAGAGAGGAGATTTGCCCCAAAAGTTCTCTGCGTAGATTACCCAGCTTCAGAGTACTCAGTAAGAATGGATATTCAGGATTACCAAATGAATAAAAAGATGGCAGAGAACTTATTGAATCAATTATTATCAGCAATATCTTTGGTTTCGGATTTAGCTCAATTATTGGGTAAGCTACCTGGTCATCCGATTGGATTTCCTGGACTCTTCTCTTTAACTCCTTGCATTAAAGATGGACAAATTGGCTTTTGTGTTTCAGGCGTTTTAGCAGATTATCTCTTCAGTCTCCTTCCTTTTAGAGAATATGTATATCAAGGAACTGTATATAGTTATTGATTTGCCAAAACGGAAAAGAGCAATTAAGGGTTAATTTTTATTAATAGAAGCCAATTCTTTAAAAAGCTCTTCTTATAAACTTACCTGAAAATTTCATCTCTATATTATTTTGATTTAAAACAACTTCACCATTGACAATGACATATTTAATTCCTTTAGGCGGAAGGAATGGTTGAGAAAAAGTAGCGAGATCCTGGATTTCATCGTAGTCGAAAATTGTGATATCAGCCCAGTAGCCTTCTCTTATCAGTCCCCGATTTTTTATTTGATAAATCAAAGAAGGTAAATATGTCATTCTTTTTACAGCTTCTTCCAATGAAAGAATTTTCTTCTCTTTTACATAATAGGAAAAAATCCGAGGGAAAGCTCCATAACCGCGAGGATGGGGTTGACCAACCCCTGGCGTTCTTACCCCACTATCGCTACAGAAAACAACATAGGGATATTTTGCTATTAAAAGCATATCATTTTCATTTATATCGTGATATATCATTTGTGCCCCACCTCTCTCAATAAGATCCAGAACTACTTCAACCTGATTGGAAATCTTCGATGTTTGTAACCCCGTTGGTTTACATAAAAATTCTCTTATGGAAGAAATATTTTTTATATTCATACCGTTCAGTTCAGAAGTTCGACACCAAGCAATGTAAGCAAAGGACAGATCTTTCCAACCATTGTTTTCTAAATTCCTGATCATATCCATTTTAATTTTCTCTCTACTTCTTGAATCTCTTAGTAAACTATAAATCTTGGTGGGCTGTTTTTTTGCCCATAATGGCATAAGAAAGTCTAAAGATGTACTGGATGCAGTATAGGGATATTGACTCATAAAAACTTTAACACCTTTTTTGCGAAAACTTTCGATTAAGTTGAGCCTCCCTTCTGCTTTACCCCAGTTGATTGGCCCAGAAAGTTTGAAATGACTAACGACTAAGGTAACACCCGTTTTATCAGCGATACTTAAAGCTTCTTTAAGAGCTTCGATCTGGTTTACACCTTCATCTCTTAAATGAATTGCAAAAACTCCACCTCTTTCAGCCACAATTTTAAGAAGGGGCTCAATGTCCTCTAAGGCTACAACATTCCCTGCTCTGTAAGGTCCTATCGAAAGTCCTAATGCTCCGTCTTCCAAGCTTTTGCATAAAACCTTTGTAATATTTCTTATTTCTTGTGGAAGTAGCTTTCTGTAAGAGCCATGAACCTCATTTTCCCATAAAGAGTTATACCCAATCAAAGTAGCGATATTAAGAAGGCTCCCTTTTTTACTTATCCATCTTGACAATTCCTTCACATTAATCAAAGAGGTTCCACAATTACCAGTGATTAATGTAGTAATTCCCTGTCTAAGAAAGTTTTCACCGATAAAAGGTCCTTTGGTTAAAAGATAGGGTTCTATATGAGTGTGAACATCTATGAATCCAGGAGATGCTATTAATCCATCTATTCTTACCTTTTTGCTGCTTCTTGCAAACCTGAGCTTCCAACGGCTAATTTTTGCTATCTTTCCATTCCGGATTCCTATATCTGCTTTAAAAAATCCTTTGCCGGTTCCATCAACTATTTTCCCTCCGTATAATATTAGATCATACTCAGTTTTTAAGATTGCATAGGGGATAAGAAATACCAAGATTATTGAGACAAGAAGTAATAAGAATTTTATAGCTTTTGTGGGCATTTCTGATTCTCTCCAACTATAAATCATTACAATATTTATTAATTCTTTTCTCAATAAGATTTTTATCAACGGAAGATGGATAACCTTTAGAAATAAGCTGAAGGGCATTCCGATAGTAATTGCAAGATACTTGGATTAAACCTTTAGCTCTATAACACTCGCCTAAATAAAATTTTATTGATACTCTATTGGGATCTATTTTTTCAGCTCTTTTCAACGTACTTATTGCACTGTTCAATTTTTCTTGTGCCATATAAGTAACTCCTAAATTGATTAAGGGAGCAATCCAATATGGATCGTATTCGATTGCTTTTTTGTAACAATCTGCTGCAAATGTGTATAAATTTTTCCTTATATATGTTATACCCAGAGCATTCCAGGTCATAGCTAGAGTTTTTTTATTAGTAGTATATCCCATGGCCTCCCTAAGAAGGTCCTGGGCTTCAGAATATTTTTTATTTTCAATTGCAGAACGAGCTTTAGCAAAAAGCCATCTTGCTCTAATTTCATTATCATAAAGGTTTATATACTTATAAAACCATTCATATACACGTTCTAACTTTATTATATCATCTGGATTAGCTATTCCTTCTTGATAGATTTTTTCAAATATCTTATCCCCCTCTCCCAGTAAGATCTTCTTAATTTGCGAATTAATTTTATTTATTTTCTTTGACATGCCTTCTTTTACAAACTTCTTAAGATAAATATCATAGGCACTTTTCCCTATAGGAGTCACCAAGTCTCCTTTTTTTACTAACCTCCAAAATCTGTAATTCCAACTGTTTAAAGTCAAAATTAGCCCTGACAAAAGTATTAGAAATAAAACACTTACAAGAAAATATTTCTTTCGGCGAGAGGAAAAAGAGGGCTTTTCATGGATAAGACCAGGCTTTTTTACTTCTTCTTTTCCTTCAATAGCTTCTTTTTGAACCCTTTCTGGAATCTCTTCCTCCTCCATCTTTACCTTTTCGTAGTAAATATAGAGCAGAAACTCTATACTCCCTAAATACTCAGATCCTTTATATACAGAGATCTTTATAACATCAACTTTAGAATCCCTTATATCCTTCAAATCTATTAGAAAATAAACTGTCACAACTTCGTTAGGAGTAATAATGAAATTATCTCGAGCAATATTAACTTTTAACTCAGTGGGAGGTTCTATCTTGATAATAAAATTGGATTCGCTCAAATTCCTTATGTTAAATTTCCCCCATTTACCTTCTTCCCCTTCTGATTTAGTATATGTTATACTTTCAGGATATATCTCAATTACTCTCCCAAGATTCTTCTTCTCCTCCTCCCTTCCTACTTCCATCCCTTGACTTTCCTCCTCAACCCTGACTTTATCTATCTCTTCCATGTCTACTTTTATTACATTTCTACCCCCTCTTATATCTCTTAAAAGAGAATATATCACCTCAGAATTCGCAAATCCAAGAGTAAAGATAGCCTCTGCATCGTTGAAATATTTGCTGTATTCCTTAAAATCTTCTTCAAAAAGATATTTGGCCGTATCTTTATCTAATGGGTAAAAAATTAAAAGATCCTCTTCGAATTTGAAGGATGGCGTAAAAGAATTACAAAAGATTTCAAAAGCTCTCTCAAAAGAAATACCCGAGTCATTAATAACTTCCTTGAATAGAGCATTCTCCTCAAGAAACTTCTCCCAAAAACCCTTGAGAGAAATACTTTTAGCCCTAATCTCTTGCCACCTCGAGTTATCATTTGCCTTATTGTAGATAAAAGCATCCTCCCTCTCTATTAATAAAACTGTCACAGGAA